>Ga0163144_10010990_pt1 | contig 19206 bp, 17 predicted proteins | sample OliLak19BULKMAT1_FD_123175 | JGI IMG/M metagenome (GOLD analysis project Ga0163144, IMG submission 123175) | Freshwater microbial mat bacterial communities from Lake Vanda, McMurdo Dry Valleys, Antarctica - Oligotrophic Lake LV.19.BULKMAT1 | ecosystem: Environmental > Aquatic > Freshwater >... | reverse complement strand
TCGGTGCCCTGATAAGCGCACTTGTACAATTTACAGCTGTCCGGTCCTATGTAATCGATGAACTTGTAGTGTAATCCATTTCCCTGTTCGGGCGCAATTTGTACTTTTGTTTGACACCCAGTTAACAGTATAGCTCCCACTGTCATGAATGCAATTAGAAATAGTCTCTTCAGAAAAATTGTTGTTTGTAACATATTTATTAATATCTCGGTTTATATTGTAATGCAAATATATCAATAATAAACGAACATTAAAAATTGTTTTACGTATTTACGTATTTAATTCTGGCATTTAATACCTCGTGATACGCTTTCATCGCAATTGTCATGTCTACTTTGAAGTATGTCTGTTTGAGAGCCGCCATCATTTCAGCAACTTTCTTAGATATTCCACGGCTCTGTAGATAGAATACGGCGTCCGCGTTATTCGATGTATATAACGATTTGACGGTTACGCCCGGCGCGCTCTGGGCGTAAGCCCCGGAGAATTCGTCTATGTCAGAAACAATTTCGTATTGACATGGCATGTAGTATTCGGTAACGTGTCTAGTACGATTTATCTTCACTTCGTAGACCGGCAGGTCTATCACCATCCTGACGGACAGCTCCTTCATCTTGGAAGATATTGACTCTAGCTTTTTATTACCGGGTTCCGTACGACTTGTGAGTTCATCAGACGTCAGTATGCAACTTAGATTGTCTATGGACTTTTCCATAAGTTTATGGCATTTTTTCATCAATTCAGAGTATTCCTCGTTGTACCGTCTCTTGCGTCCGGATTTCTTTGCGTAGTGTACCTCAAAACCATTTTCGGTACGTATCTTAATCCATGCACCGTCGTTGACATTCTTGTGTTCGTCCGGGTAGTAGTTCTCATACGCGAACATCTCCATGTTCCGCTCCCAGAAGTCATCGTCTGCTTCATCACCGTTTATATCGAACCGTTCATCTATATGAGCCATGAACACGTCTTCGAATGTTATCTCGTCTCTCAGGACCAGGTCTATTATCTCTTCCGTAGTCAACTGCTTGCGTGTTATATGATAATACGCTCGCTTGAACACCAACAGGTACTTTGCTATGTACTCGATCTGCTCTCGGGTCAACACAGTTTTGTGTTCCGTTTCCATATTATTTATTTTTTGTTTGGTTCTTCTTGCGTTGGTTGTTGGCGTATTTTACGACTTTCTCTTTCTCTTCTCTCGTGATAGTCTCGCCCTTACTCTGTAATAACAGCAGTTCTTTAATTGGACGAGTGTACGGTTCGCAGTACGTGTATCTATAGCTAGTTATCATCATTTTTTGATTTTGTTTATGTGTTTCTGGTCGTATGACTCTAATATGTGGCAGTGTGGATTTATGTATACACCGAATATAGTATTTATGATTGGAACTGTAGATTGTAGCGCTATCCAACGGGTGTGTCGTCTAATGACCTTTTCTTCAGGCAGACTTGTAAGTCTCTCTTCGACGGTGTTTAAAAGTGTATCTATCATTCTGTAAATATACGGATAAATTTTAACATATTAAAATTTATTTAAAATAACTTTCTAACATTCCTTTGTTAGCAAGCCATGTATTGTTATATTTCTTTATACATCTCGGCATTATTTGCTTCCTTGTGGAATACATTGAAGCCAAATGACTCGTAGAATGCGATGAGATTTTTGAGGGGAATCTGTGTCCCATCGGCGATGCGTTGAGGTATATCCTGTCGAATTTGGTCTTGCCTATCTCAACGAGCGCCACGTCCATGAGTATCCTACCGAATCCGGTTCTTGCGTAAAACGGTTCGACTTTTATGTGTTCTATCCTGACATACGAATCATCCGAAAATATTCTGTCATACTCGTCCTCGTCTATGACTCCCATCAGGTCCAGTCCAGTGAAGGTCTTCTCAAATATGAGTTTGCCTATCATGTTTGGTTGTGTCTTGTCAGTATTATAGATTGTTACTGCAGTCCTATCGCCGTCCTCGTCATCGTCCTCGACTTTGATATTATAGTCTATGCCGTTGGCTACTGCTTCAAAGTGTGACGGTATCAGGTCTATGCCTATATGTTTCGCGGAATTAATCAGGAACAGCATCAAGAGTATTCCTCCGGGAATCGGCATCACTGCTATGGCACCGAGTCCGACCATCTTGAGAAGGTCTGTGCTCATAGTCTTCAGCTCTGCAACATCGGCCTTGGTTATCGCGCCTGTGGTTATGTAACCTGACAGGATTGCCTTCGCCTTTGCATTGTACTGGAACTGATGTTTCAGTTTCGTGAAGAACTCATTGAAGTTGTCCTTGTATTTAGTTAGAAGTCCGGTAGCCCAGCCTTCCTTGATTATATTAACCTCGTTTCTCTTCAACATATTATATCGCGGCTAACGCGTTATCTGCTTCTTTGGACGCTCTCTTGAAAGACTTGAAGAACATCTTAATGCTGTCCCATATCTTCGCTATGAATGAACCCGCGCTCTCGTTAGCTGCGCCCTCGGTCGTCGGTGTAACTACTGTCTTTGTCTCGTGATCAAAATGTGCGTTGAACGTTCCGTCTGGAGAATCGGAAGTGTCTGATATGTGTCTGGTGCTTCCGGACACGTTTATTACACTCTTATGCATCTCCATAAGCGCTTGTGACATTTTAGCAACGGCATTACCGACTTCCTCGGCATTTGTGATTTTATCGATGTATTCTTTCATATCCAGTGTTTCTTTGGCCGCGATATTGACTAGTGTCAAGATTTTATCATCTATAACGATAGACTTGGCACTGAATTCTGCGAGCATTGCCATCAATGCTTTCTCTTTGGTGACTGCGAGGTCTAGAAAGTATTCCTCGTCTTCCGCGTAGCCTATCGCTTCTTTCGCCTTGGTCAGAACGTCGGCTATCGCCTTGTTCTGTTGGCGGCGTTTCGCATGGGACGCCTTTGATGTCGCGTTACGCCTTGCGCGTTGATCGTCTGACATAATCTCGTTCACTTTGGATTCGTATCTAGGATTGCGCACGTCTATGGTGTCCGTATCTGCTGAGAACACTAGGTCTGTGTAACCGTCTGTAGTGGTGACTTCGAAATCGTATAAGCCGTGTTCATTGCAGAACTCCTGGAATGCAAGGTTCAATATGTTCCATTCCGGAGAGTGTTGGTCCTTGATGTCGAACTTAACGTCATCTATTGGTATGTAAAGCATCACAGTGTTTCCGTCGTGGTCTAGTCTGTAGTCTGTCATCTCTGTTATGTATGGTTGTAAGAAACCGTCAACAATATCTTCTAATACGTAATTAGACGCATTATTACCTACTGATTCTGTAACGACACTGAATTGCGCCGACTGTTTCTTTATCTCGTCTAATTCAGACTCCATGTTCGGCAACATGCCCATTATCCTGTTCTTGAAACCGTCAAACCAAGATTTGATTGACTCCCATGCGCCAGACAGCGATTCTGTGGTCTTCATCGTGCCTGTCTCTATGTCTCGCGTATTGTGCGTCATTCTTATGTGCGAGCTTGCTCCTGTCAACTTTGTTGACAGTGTTCTTACGGCATCGCTGAGTACTATGAAGTCTTGGTTTATCACACCAACGCTGTTGTTTACGAAATCGAAATACGCCTTATTCGATAGACGCTTCTGCGTGAAAGGTTTGTATACCTCAATCAGAACACCCTCGGCTATAACAGACGTCTTGTTCAAGCGCTGTAACAACTCTGCAACCTCGGCATTTTTTTCAGACTTGAATTCAGCTGATTCTTCAGAAAGTCTGTAGTTACTTATCATTTCACGGCCTAATTCGATAATCTGCTCTAATTTCTCGGCACGCTGTTCGTCGGTCCAGTTGTTGGACTCGTTGAATTGTCGGAATTCGTTTATGGTGGTTATCATGTTATTTGTCTGTATTTCTTGTTTTATTACTGTTATATATTAAAAGTTTAAAATTCTTATCAATATTCGGTAAAAAACATGGACACATATGATATATATTCTAAATACTAAAATATAATACTTACATATTAAACATTGGCTGGGATATGTGAAATAAAATATATAATAGTAGAAAATAACATAACCAAGTTATTTCAATTTCTTAAATAATTCTATAAAATCCTCAATTAATTTATTTGACTTAAACGCATTAATAGACCTTTTTGTTAAACACACATTATCAAATCCACCTATATATTCCGGATTTAATTTTAATAAAAAACCTTCAAACACCGAAATTCTGTGGTCTGTTTTCTTTTAACAATAGAACATTTTTTACATGTATAGTAATTGTATTCCTTAATGTTCTTGTTGTATTTAGAATATGATATGTTACTTGTCTTATCACAAATTTTGCATTTGCAATTTATTTTTTCGTGCGAATTGTGCGAAATGTACTCGAATGGTATGTGTGCAAAATCATTTAAAGGTATGTCTGTTGTATTGTCAGTAATCCGCATGTAATATGACTGTGCCGACGTATTTTTAATATATACTGTTAAATATTTATCTAAAATCATAATAATTTATTTGTTTGTTTTTAAAACATTTATGTTATTTGTACTATAATAATATTATATAAAATAACATAAAGCCAAAAAAACATGATAACACCATTATATAAACCCTTGAAGAAAAACGGCACGACGTTGTACGTTTTCCCTTCGGTAGAAGAAGACAAGAATTTCGAGTCACAGAATGAGAACTATAGGATGTACTTGTCGCATTACGTGTTGGTAAATTTCCCAAAACAGATTATAGGGTCCTCGTCTATTTCTGGAGTGATGGACTTCGAGAATACTTCAGCACACCCGCACGGAGCATTCTACCAGAATAACTCATCTATACCTCCGGCATTCTTAAAAGATTCATTAGTAGAGTCATTACGTAACTATGTTGCTAATCACGAATCTGTTATAAGGAACTCCAAGATAAGTGCAAGCACTTACTACTACGATACGTTTGAGCCGTACACGACGACAGAGAAGATATTCTGGAAGTGGTGCAAGAGTCTCAACATAATAGATTTCGAGACGGCAGACCCAGGACAGGAGTACTTCGGTGCAGACACCAAATACAACGACAACGGAATCTCTGGAAACACGAACCACTACAAGGAATATCTTTTCAAGGAGCGTTCCTCTACGATTTATGACGTTGTCACAGTACAACTCGGTAACACCGCACCACTGCCTGTAACGCCAGCAGTATTGCCGCCTGTAACACCAGGATTTCAATATTGTACGATACAGCTTACAGCGTCTACAAAACTCGAACCGGGCGATTTCATAATATTGAACCGACCGTTGATAGATAACATCACACCTGGCATAGGATATTCTGCGACTCAGTCACAGATAAAAGTCATAGGTGTGGCTACTACGGTCACGATAAATGACACGATAGTCGTAGAGATAGCGATAGGTGCGACGCTCGCAAGTTTCGGCACTATCTCTGACCGTGAGTTATATAATTCTTACAACAGATTCGTGCAGTATATATGTGAGGTCGGCGGATTGAACAATGTTCAATTACCTGACAAAGCGTACACTGAGACATTTGCTTACATATCACACCAACACGGACAGATTCCCTATACGCTATGGAACATCAAGAACGACAACAACTACAAGCCGAATTCGCAGTACCCAATCTTGGCTAGCGAGATACAGGCTGAGATACAGGGAGGTGAGAACCCGAACAACCCGATATTGATAAACCCGACATTATATCCTGGAGACATCTGGGCGCAATTCGACAACACTAATTCACTTTACGAGACACAGACCGGTGACATCATAAGACGTTGGGGAAATTACTTCGGTAACAATTCGTCGTCGAACATATCGCCACAGCTAAAGTATCCGGATTTCGACGGTTCGCTTATTGACGGTGCGACATTGAACTTGAACATAAACGATTATGCAGAGGCCGTCAGTTACGTATACCCTATAGAGTCTTTCAACGAGTTCTGTGCCACTTCATTTAACAACATCGCGCCAAAAGATTTCGAGTTCAATGCAATACTTTGGTATTATACAATCGAAGATGTTACTGGAAACACCGTCAGGACTGCGACAAACTTGTACGGTGTCGAGTTCCTGGACACTCCAGAGAATGACTTGTTATTCGCAAAGACCAAGATACCTACGGCCAAGAAACTTGTGAGTAACGGTTACCAAGACGGTAATGCTTATACATTTTCTTTGGATATTAATATCGCAATCGACTCAGATACCGAGCCGCCTAGTTTCGACCCCGATAAAGTTTATTCTCTATTCGGGATGGAACTATTTTACGAGGCTTTGACAAGGATAACATATTTCAATGACCAGATAACGAATTACATGAATTCTAATCTGTTGCTCAATCAGAAAGTGGACGACTTGACTGGTCTGGTTTACAACCAACAGTCTCTCGAAAGTGTCCGCAACAGGATGAATAACCTCGAGACTTTACTTAACGTGTATTCGACCCTACAGATCGGTCAGTCTGATACGATTGTTCCGAGATTGGATACAAGTGTGAACCCACCGTTGATGCGTTTAGACAGCGTCGATAAACAGTACGGTTACGTATATCAGTTTGATACTAAATCGATGTACACAGAATTCGTAAACGTTAGCTCGTTGACGGACATATCTATAGTTGAAAAGACTGCCACTGTTGTCAACGGAAAAGATTTTTTAGTCATAGTGAATAACAACGACAACAGCGTACCAACAATACAATATGACACTACGAAAACACTGCCTAGTTTATCATTGGTTATAAATAAAGACTTGGAATACAAACAGAAAGTAGATTTTATAATTTATTCTAAGACGAATACGGAGCCAATATTTATAACGAATCCGGTCAACGAACCTATAAACGACAAGAAACTGAACCTGTTCATCAATTACAATGACGGAACAAACGTGATAAAACAGCAGATAGGCGAATACAGCTTACCGGTGCTGAAATATTATAACGGTACATTAGCAAAAAACGAATTGGTTACTGGGTTAACAAGTGTTCCGGTATGGAAAATACGTAACGTATTTTACAGCAAAGCCAACACTAATGACAGAGTTTTTTCATTCGTCGTTGAAGACGATTTGGTAACAAAATTGCCGGCATTGTCTAGGGTATACATAGATAACTTCTTTTTAGAACAGAATCCTGCATTACCTGCAAACAATTACAAGAATTTTTCTAGTCAGTATGCGGTTTATAACACAGGCAACAATCCGTCGTATGTCAGAAGCCAAGTTGTGTCATTGGAATTGCTAGTTCCAGGTACGGGATATGTTAGTGGCACAATAACTGGTCTGATACATTCGCTATCTACACCGACATATACATCAGACATCAATATAACAGTGGGTATAGGCGGAGTCATCAATAACATAGAGTTATTGAATTCTGCAGGTTTGACACTACAGTCTCTGGTCGGATTGACATTCCAGATTCCTGGAGGCAACAATGACGCATTCATAAGATTCATAGTGAAGCCTGTGACGAAGATAAGCATATCGATGAACATAAACTCGGCTGCAGCCATAAATACATTCTTAAATCAATACGATATTGCCACAAACGTGGGCGCATTGCCGTCGAATACGAACGTAGACATAAGTAAATATACCAAGATGTCCCCGTTATTGACGTTACTGAAGGGTTACAAAGTCTCTATAACCAGGATAAGCGATGTAGATTTGCCTGTAACACTGATAGACCAACGTTATAGCATAAAAATTGACCGATTATAATAATGGACAAACAGACACTGGTAGAATTCGAGAGCTTTATAAAAAACTATAAGGTCATAAAGTTTGATAAAATTTGGGAAAAATCTGATTCCAATTATAAATTAATTTATAATATAGAAGGATTGACCATAGATACGAAATTTTATGCTAACGTGAAATTAATATTTTGGCTCGACTCTGCGAAAGAGCAGTTTGTCGAAAATGTGATTACCTATCTGTACACGCTGTATTGTGATTACAAGACGATAACAATAACAACAGTCGCAGAGACGTTTGAGAACATACTGCAGCTGTTGGACCAGGAACAGACTAATAAGGACATGTCAGATTTCATACTAGCAGGCACCGAAGCATTCAATGCAGAATTGAAAGAAAAGAATGTCAACAATTTTATACAGAACTTGAAATTCATACCACAGGGAAATATGCCGTGCGCTACAATGGACTTTAAGTTCGAATTACAGAGCAATGATGACACGTATGCGTTCACTCTTAAAGCATATATAAACAAGTGGGAATTGTCTTACGACTCCAACAAAGAATTGGTATCACTCAGTGATGTGCCTAAAAAATTAATCGAATGGATATATGAAATTAAGTGAAATAACGTTTAAAAAATTATATCAACAGATAATATTTAACTTGAAAAAGTTTTATAACCGTGCAGACAGCGCTTTCACGTTGGCATCGCCGTTTGGTCAGATATTGACAGTTGTTACAGAATTATTCCAGTTGAACATGTTGCATGTTCAGAGTGTGCAGCGTTCGTTCGACATGAACGACCCGTTGAACAATAACGAGAAGACCATAAGAGCTCTGGCAAAAATTGGACAATACAATCCTGCGCGCGGAAAGACAGCGGTAGGAAGCATCAAATTACGACTGAAAGCAGGGATAGATGTCAACGAAGAGATTAAAGGCGGTAAGATAGTATTCAAAGACAAACAGAAGTTGAAGAATCAGAAGAATAGTCTAGACTACATGTTAGACTTAAATACTGACGAACAAACATTCACACTGTCAAATCAGGTGCCTGTATTATTGAACATAATTCAAGGTATCTGGAAGCAGATAACATTCACTGGCACTGGTGAGAAAAATCAGTCATATGTCGTACCAGCACAGAACGGTAAAGACATCGACAATTACCGTTTCAAACTTTATGTCAATTCAGAGTTGTGGTCACCCAAGAAACACAAATACGACATGTTACAGGAAGAGAAAGCGTATGTTCCGTATACGTCATTCTCCGGTGGAGTAGACTTGCTTTTCGGTAACAGCGATGAGGGGATGATTCCACCTATAGGTTCGGAGATTATATTCGAATTCCTATTGACTGAAGGTCAAGCCGGAAACCTTGTCGACCCACAATTGAATGAATTCAAATTCGTAGATTTACCAAAATCTTTCTTTGGAGAAGATGTTGACGCTGACCAGTTTTTCGATGTGGACATCAACACACAGATTACATTCGGATCGAACGGTGATTCTGTCGAATACCTGAAGAGCATAATGCCATACGTTAGTTCTAACTTTGTTTTGGCAGGTCCTGACCAGTATAAGTTTTTCTTGAAGCGTCTGGGATTATTCTCACTAATCGACGTATATACGAGCAATAGAAATAGTCCAGACTTGATAAACGACATATACAAATTGGCTAAGTCTAATACAGATTTGTTGCACAAAATAGACAGCAACGACAATACATCGACACTCAAACAGCTGGTCAAGCAGAACCTGAGAGAGATAACGTTATTGCGTAAATCTCTATTGACCGAAGGCGGAGACAACCTAGTGAATGTTTTCCTGATACCTGACATCAGAGTTTTTTACGGAAAGAATACAGACACAAATTATTTCAATATCGATTTCGATAAGTTCATACTGGACGCAGACGAAAAGCAACGTGTATTGAATTACCTGTCTTCGGAAGGTTTACAGATAATAACAAATGAGGTCAAGATAATAGACCCGACAATAAGAAAGTTTATCATAAGCATCACCACGAGGATATACGACGATGTTGTGGAAGACAACATTGTCAATGAGATGACAGACAAGATTTCGAATTATTTTATATCAGAAATGAGACGAGATAGGATACCGCCATCCGACCTGACAAGGATATTAGACGGTGTGAATGGCGTGGATAGCGTAGTTGTAGAATTCATATCAGAACAGAATGAAAATTATCACACCGAATTCATCATAAAGGCCGAGCAATTCAAGAACAAGAATAAACGCTATCCTGAGGATAACGAGATAGTAATGGTAGACGGCAAGAGATATAACCGTCAGACATCACTAGGCATTGACACGATACTCGGCGACATATTGATAGAGAAAAACGAGTTGCCAGTCATACGCGGTGGATTTCCGGACAGATATAACAATTATTATAACACACAGCCAGGTCAGGGTATGTTCTCGTCTGTGAACGTTCTCATACTGCCCGAAAAAACAAAACGAAAGAAACTTAAATAATGAAAAATATAATAGAAGAAAATAGTGAGATACCAGAAATGTACGTGCTTAGGCACAAGCACGATACGGATTTACCTGAAATGGGGTACAATTATACTGAAAATTTATTGAACAAGACGTTGTCGCCAGTACTATATAATAATAACAACAATGTCATGTTCCTAGATAAATTGAGCAACATGGTAGTGTCTATAATGGACTCGGTATTACCGACTCGTAATATATTCTTCTATTCACATAATAAATATTTTAACAAACATGGAAAATAACGTTGAACTCAGAGGAAAGATTGCGAAATTCCCCAAGAACACGAAGGCCGTAAAGGCATTACAGTTCTTAGAACAGATTAAGATTAATCCCAATAAATTGTGGTACATCGTGATAGAGGACCAGGACAATCAATTGAAGATGGTAAAGTATAACCGTTCTAAGGGAGTCAACTTGCTTGAGTATACCGCAGAGCTTAAATCAGTATATTACCACAAGTATAAAGAAAATACAGAAATAACAACAGCACTGGACAAAATCGTTGTAGAGGGCGAGAACGATTTTTCCGTAATAAAGAACATACCAATGATTCTATTGGAAAATGGTCAAACACTAATCTCGAAAATATCCTCTGACCTAATAAATCTATTGGCAGACTAATTATGCAGAAATTAAAACCGTTAAACTTTTTCCTAGTTCTATGCAAGACCCGCAAGAAATTTGATAAGTATATAAAAATGAATAAGATACGTAATAAGTACATCATCGACATCAAGAAGATGATGGACGAAGAGGAAATATTGGCGTCCGAGTTACACACGTCTGACCTGTTCAAGATACTTATACTTAAGAAATTCAACTTGGCCAAAGACAAAAAGAAGGATATTTATTACATACCTAATTTCAACATTACTAAACAATACAGTAAGTTGTTCAATATAAAAGAAATACTGTTAACCACACACAATTTCAACCTGTTGTACTTCTACGAGGATTTCGAAAAGGGGCAGCAGCCGACAGAGATACTGGACAAGATTTCAGATTTCGACATAACACAAATCCTGAAAGACTATTAATATGTTACAAAATCAATAAATATGCTACAAAAATCAATAAATATGCTACAAGAATTCAATAAATCGGGAGTATGTGTAAACCCTGTAAACCCTGTATATAAGTCGCTGTACGAGATTTCTTTCAAGTTCAAGCCCGAAAATGAACCGACACGTGCCGTATTAGACTTCGCACAAGACAATACTGTCAAATACACGCTACATAAATCTAATATAGTAATAACACTCAACATTAACTCTGATACTCAAATAAAACAGACGTGTGAGTTTTTCGACAACATTTCGGAGACAGTCATAACAATGCACGATACCAGAGGCAGTATAACGAGACGGATGGTCCTGGAGATGTCCGGAAACTGCCTTGACGACTTCAGTCTGTGTCAGGACTGGAACGCACAAGACGAATTAGTTACACTAGATGTCACACTAAAATATAAAATAATCACATCAGAGATTATAGCTTAAAACAGTTAATAAAAAAACTACAAGAAATATAAAATAATGTTTAAAATTGTTAATATTTTTACGGTGTGCTACAGATATATAAGTTCTTTGATAATATACGGTTGTAACATAAAAATAAATTGAGTTTTATAAACTTTGTTACATAAAATCATAAAGTTTAGATAAAAAATCCATTTGACCTTTTTTTGAGGTAAATTAACTAAATGTATTACGATTACTTGAATGTAATGAACAAAATAGGGTGTATGGTTAACCCAAGACAACGTCGTCTGTTGAATAACAAAATATTTGTTATTCGAATCAATTTTATCAGTATGTTAATTTCTATTAACTTCTTGTAATTATTTTAGATCATAGCTTAAACAATATATAATTAAAATATAAATTTAGTTATAATGGCAGATAGAAGTCTATCCTTTTTCGTTACCTTAGCGAACCAACAGAACAAGACGGATTCGAAAACCGGCATGAGCACTTCGCCGCATGAAGTTCAGTATGACGTCAACAAGTACAATAAAGAAAACCCACTTGACAAAAATACCAGAGAAAACAAGACTGTAAAATACACCGTCGTAAACTCACAACAGTCCGAGGGACAGTTCATCAATTACCAGGGCAATTCGACTACTAATGATTTCAGTTCTCATGTGTCTAACCCTGAGCACGAGAGCGACATAAAGCTATCTAGCATAATAAATTGGACACAGCAGAATCACAACGCAATGAAACTGAACGTGTTCAATTTCGCATATCTAAAAGACTTCGGTGTCTATCCGGCAAACAGATTGATGATACTGAGGCGTTTCGACGGTCCGGTGCCAGACGATATTTTTAAGACACAACTCAAGCCGTTGAACACGATGGTAGCATATTATAAAATGGAGGAGAACCCCATATCAGTATCATTTCATGAGAATTGGAAACCTTTCAATACGACGTTCATGAAAGTCTTACAGGACGTCATAGGCATAGAATTCGACAGCATCCCAGGAGCGAGCACGTTCAAGAGCGCATCGGGTTCGCCGCTGGCCCAAGATGTTTTCAACAAGATAGGCGAAAAACTCGGGATAATATCCGATGGCGGAATGCCTTACGGTGACCCCAATATAATATATCAAGCGCATGTCAGAGACACAAATCCAGACCCGGGCGAAGACCAGCTGAGCACAGGATTATCGTCTGATGTCAAGATAAAATTCGAAACAACTTACGTCATGAGAGAGATTGGTGGAGTAGATGCGAAGGCAGCCATGCTTGACATCATAGCCAATGCTGTACACATGGGCACGAGCAATTCGAGATTTTATATAACTGGCAACGCCAAATCTACTTTAAACAGGATAATGAAAGACATGGAGACTGGGAATGTCGACGCATTATTCAAGGAGATTGTTGACGGGCTCACGGACATCATAACAGATATTACTTCTAAAATAGCGGAAGCTGCGAAAGGCATCGTGAAAGCGGCCGAAGACGGCGGTGCACAGGGCGCGATAGACGCGGTTCTGGGCGATTTGAAGAGCGTCGGTTCTGCGCTGCTCAAACAACGTTACACTAGATACAAATGGCAGCTACGTGGAGCTGTAGGCGCTTTGTCTGGTATGTACACGGCGCCGTGGCACATAACTATAGGTAACCCAAAGTTTCCGTGGTTCAGTTGCGGAAACTTGGTGGTTGAGAATGTAGAATTGAAGGCCGGCGGCGAACTGGGCTATAACGACATGTTTACAGAGCTCAGCGTGAGTATAACACTTAAAGCCGGTAGGGCTTTAGGCGCCGACGAACTGACTGGACTGTTCAATAACGGTAAGGGCAGAATTTACGATACCCCGGACAAAGTGCAGTCATTGCACATACCTTCAGACCAGTCAGCAAAAATTCCCGGCACCGAGAATACGGGCACACAGGACGTATCTCAGGAACAGAGCGAGATAAATGCGCCAAAGGCATCTGACCCTGCCAATGACGTGCCGAATACGACAGACTTTGGAATGAATAATAAAGATTCTGACAATAACCTACCGTCTACCAAAGACGACAGTAAGGAAGCTAACACATATAAAATAATAAAAATAGGGACTAAAATACAAGTTCAGGTATTTGATAGAAATAATCAGCTTATATATACAGGTCAGGCATTATTGTGGACAGAGAGTGAGGCAATACAAAGTGCAAAATCTGCGGTAGGTGATACGTAAAAATTACAACACGTTTATATGATAATAAAGAGTTTAAATAATCTGAAGAAAGATGGAGGTGTGTTCGATTTATACGCCGAAGTTGTCGTGAACAACAATCCATTTGCCGTATTCAAATTCCCTTGCACATCGAGGCATAACATGAGAATGGACTTGGTATGTTTCGATATTTATAATAACACTGATGCCATAGATGTTCTTTGCACTGTTAATGGCATATTGAATCCGTTAGTAGTGCAAGACGGAGATACCATATTTTACGTTGACGAGAAAGACTTGGACACCGCGCGTTCTGATGCCGCTGTAATATCTGCAATAATAGACTCGGTCAAGGGCGCAAACAACGGGAAACAACAGAAGACAGACCCGAGCCGTATATCCGACAATGTTTCAAAAAATGAGAGAGAGAGAGCCAAGACATACATACCACCGAATATCATACAGACGACGAATACTAATATTGATTTCGGTGAAGGCACCATCATCCTTAAACCGAATTTTTGATGGTACTTAAACACGATTGTTGCAAGAGTATATGACATAATAATTTGAAGAAAATAAAGAATAACGATGATAGAGCAGAAACAGAAACCCAACAAGGAAAAACTAAAGATAAAGGACATAACCATATCTGTCAAGAACATGAACCCTGATTATGCCAGGCATAAGGCTGATATAGTAAAAAATCTACCTGTGGTGTATTATTACGACGTAGAGTTACAGTCTCAGTCGATTACCAAACTGATAATCGACTCTAACAAATTCATGCCAATGTGTTACGTCTGTTATACAGACACGTATAATGTAATGCACGATATTGGATTTCCGACAGACAACGCGAAATTGTCCATAGTCATTCCGGCAAATCACCCGGCACTTGCAAACATATTCATGGACTTCAAGATTCAGAAATACAGTGTCGAACTCGTCAGGAACAGTACGGTCAAGAAGATTCACATGTGGGGCATATGTAATGTCGAAAACCTGTTGATTTCAGAGTACAAGGCATACGAGAACAAGACGAGTTACGATTTGATAAAAGAGACAGCGTCGAATGCAGGCGTCGGACTCATGAGCAATGTCGACGGTTCGGCTGACCAGATGACGTGGATTAATCCTGGACAGGATTATTACTCTTTCATACAAGACGTCGCGAACACGTCGTGGGTCGGTGAGTCCGGGTACGTGTGGAGTTTCTTGGATTTTTACTATAACATAAATTACATAGATGTCGAGAAATCACTGTCACAAGACATAACCGAGATAAAGTGGATTAACACTACAATAATGAACAACAAGGTGTTGACCGATTCTACTGAGTCGAACAAGACTATACCGCCGACATTGACTAATGAGTCATCACAGAAGGGCAGCAACGTATATTTCTCCGGCGAGAAGATTCTCAATCAGTCGACCGACATCTCGATAAAGAGGGGTTACCTGCGCAACGTAAATTTCTACGATATAGACGGTAACTGGGCGGACAAGGCAGGAGCATATAAGATGTACGGTCTGGACACGATAACCAGTTCCGGTTCGGCTAATAACTCGATATTCCTGAAGGGCGAACCTGGTAGCACTGACTTTTACACCAAGAACGTCAGGAACCACTATCTAGACAAGATAGATACGAAGAACATGTACCCGGATTTCCTTTGGGCCAAGATGCAGAACTCAGAGAACCTGCACGATTTACAGAAGATTGTGATGCAGATAGTACTGCCACTGCCGAATTTCAATATCCGGAGATTCGAGAAGATAAGACTGTTGTTCACCAACACGTCTCTCGGGGTAAAGTCAAACCAGAGGAACGTCAAATTGAACGGTGAGTGGCTGGTCACTGGCGTTAAATACGAATGGAACGGCACATCGCTTTACCAGTTCGTTAACATAGTCAAGCGCGAGTTAACATTCGGCGAGATATAAGAGATATAAGAAAAATTAGTATATAATAAAAATATTGTTTAACACAGATGGCAGTCGAGAATCCAATAAATGCACCCTTAAGAACCCTAGTAGATGGCAACATGGACGTGTTCCGTTATGGACTTTTCAAGTACGACGATTCTGCGTTCGAGGACCCGACATATCTGGGTTTCACCGTAGAGATTGACGAGCGCTCGCCGTTGTTCGAGCAGGCTGAAATGTTCCTACAGAATCGCGGGGTGAATCGCTCGGAACTGATAGCACGTATCCCGGTGCTGAACGATTTCAAATCAAAGATAGTGCAGATATTCAAGTCACAGGAATCTGTCGAACAGGACGGGCAAGAGGCTATATACATAAAACAACACTATATAAATTCAATATCAGGTCTTGACACGCTGTCAAAGAAATTCATAAACTGGCGTGAAGACAAATTGACTGTCGAACTGCATGAGGACATATCCATGTTCAGTTCATACCTTGCACACACTTACAACAACCTCACATACAGTTATGAGAATGGTCGTGCGATGATACCAGAGAACCTATTGAAGTTCAATCTTAAGATTAAAATATCTGAGATACGGAATCTCACGAGCATAGCAAAGCTGAAGTCTACCGACCCGATAGACCAGAAGATAGTTGACGGATTGAAAAACAACGTGACTTGCATAGTATACACTCTATATGACTGTGAGTTCGATTTCTTTGGTTCGAAGCCTTTCGAGAATTCGATAACTCAGGCAGGCTTAGGCGCTACTGCTCCGGGTCATTCGGTACTAGGATTTGACATATATTTTAAGTCGGTATCGAGAAACGTGTTCAACCCGTTGATTAAGGATTCACTGGCCATGAACGATAATGTAGTGGACTTGGGTGTCGTCATAGTCGGTTACAATGGTGACGCTAGTACCAACGGACAGGTCACAAATCCGTCTGGTACGACCATAGGAAAAAACGGTGAAGCATACCAAGAGCTGTCGGTAAGTAAGGGAAAGCCACAGAGAGTATTCAATTTCCCTAATGATAGGCGTAAACCGTCGGTATACAGTACTTACGAAGCTGAGACGAAAGACCATCCTGAATTGACAGGCGACCCAGATTTATCAGAACAACAAGCACAAATGCAGGAATTGATTGACTACAATGCACCGTTAGCCCCGGCAGGAAATCCCGACGGGTTTAAGACAGGCACAGAGGCAGACTTGATAAATGACGCCAACGCGAAAGGACAGGGACCTCTGGTCAATCTAATATCCGACCCCACGAAGGCATTGAACAACCTGACGAAAAAGATAACCAACAGGGTCTCAAATACGGTCAAAGACCAATTGCATTTAGCAACACAGAGATTAAAACAGAAGAGAAACGAGCTTGTAAGGCAATTCGTCGGTGACTTGGGAAAGAAAGTAGGGTTAAAAAGAATAATACCTGATAACGTGTATACAGACCAGGATTATTATAAGAATGCGCTAGACCAATTGAAATCAGATGTCGGTCTGACGATAGGTGACGAGATTGTCAAAGCAGCAACAGGTAATTAATAATTAACGATTAACGATATGGATAATTTTTCAGAATTGATATTACACAACGAGTTCCTCGGCATTGTCGAAGACAACGAGGACCCAGACAAGAAACAGAGAGTGCGTATTCGCGTGCCGTACTTACACGGAGAGAAAAGCGAGATACCTACTTCGGCTCTGCCATGGGCACAGCCGTCTCGGGATAACAACGGCCTTTCATTCCAAGTCCCAGACAAGAACAAGATGGTGAACGTTACTTTCCCTAGCGGCAATCTGTATTACCCTGTCTACGTGAATGCACAGCATTCAAATATAAATCTACAGAAGAAAGTTGAAACATATTCTGGTGATGAATATACATCGTTCATTGCATTGTGTTACAACCACAATACACAGATATTCATAGAGAACGAAAAGGGACTGAACATCATACACAAGTTCAATGGTGTCAATATTACCAAAGAACAGATAGCAATTAACCTGAAAGACAACCAGTCAACATTATATCTAGGTGATGATAAGGCAGCGCAGGAACTAATGTTAGGTAGCAATTGGATGGAATGGTTCGACACACTGATGCAGACGCTGATGAATGCGTATATCGGAAACAACGGTGCACCGTGTATAGCAAACCCTGATTTGATTAACGTATTCACTCAGTACCAAGCAAAGAGATCGACATTCCTTTCGCAACACATCTATGCCATAGAAAATAATAAGATACGCAGTAAGGATTTCGAAGTCAATTCTCAAATAGGTGATATGATACAACAGTCAAATAAGCCTAAGGGTCTGGATGTCACATCAGCGACCATAGATTACAAACCGGCACCAAAGAGTGAGGAGAAAAATATACAGGAAAAGAATGAATACTCTCCACCGCCGACAGACGGTAAACCGGATACTGTGGTACAGCCTGCACCTAAACAGTCTACAAGTGATGACGATAAGAAAGTAGATAAAATGGTTAAGTATCTCAAGTCACAGAAATATGACGTGTTTGAGGATACATATCATTTGAACATCGTCGGAATACGTAATTCACAGAAAGATAAGGGAACGATAACAAATAAGTTCGATGACACGTGTTGGGTTTTCTTTAAAGACGATGCCGGTAAGTGGCAGTTATATGATGATTATAAGATTACTACGACTCCGGGCTATGAACCGGGTTCACAACATCTTCCGGCAAAAAATGGTGGAGTTGCGATGATTGTATATGCACAATACAAGGACAAGTGGAAAATTGGATTTCACCAGAACAGGACTGGAAAACAAGGTGGTAAAACAAAAAAAGATGGAAGCATAGCGCCAGAACATAAAGCGCTAGTACAGGCGACCACGTCACAGATTCGAAACACTCCGGCAGGCACAAATTATGACATGCCCGGCGATAAAACACCATTCACACAGGGCATAGGTATAAACATACATCATGCTGGAGAAACAGGAATAACATCTAAAGTCGATAACTGGTCTGAGGGTTGCCAAGTGTTCGCGTCGAAGAACCAACATGTCGAGTTCATAAAATTATGTGAACAGCAGGTAGAGAAGACCAACAAAGGACGGTTTACTTACACACTGATACCACAGAAAGAATTCGATGACTTTGTATAAATACTAAAATTGAGAAAAAGACCACGTGGTCCCTTTCTCAACTTATATCTTAGTTCCGCAATTTGAGCAATATGAGTGTTCTTTCTTTGCCTTCTTATTACATTTAACACAACTACGTATCAGGTCCTTGGCCTCGAACGGTTTCTGCGACAATGGCAGTATCTTGTAAGACTTCAACATGGTGCAAAACAACTCGAACATTATG
>Ga0163144_10010987_pt1 | contig 19208 bp, 18 predicted proteins | sample OliLak19BULKMAT1_FD_123175 | JGI IMG/M metagenome (GOLD analysis project Ga0163144, IMG submission 123175) | Freshwater microbial mat bacterial communities from Lake Vanda, McMurdo Dry Valleys, Antarctica - Oligotrophic Lake LV.19.BULKMAT1 | ecosystem: Environmental > Aquatic > Freshwater >... | reverse complement strand
TTGGTGACAAGGTCTAGCGCATCGCGCATGTGAAATCCGCGGACAGAGCGGCCCGAGCCTTTCAGATTGCCTTGCCCGTCTTGCGCGAAAGCGATCACCGGCCGATGATACTTTTCGCGTAGCCGCGACGCCAGAATCCCAACCACGCCCTGATGCCAGCCCGGATCGAACAGCGACAAAGCGTAGCGCGCGCCGACATCGACATCTGCCAGCGACAACAGGGCGGCGTCGCGCATATCGGATTCGATCACGCGGCGTTCGCGGTTGAGTGTGTCGAGCTGGGTTGCCAGCGCGGTAGCGCTCTGTTCGCTATCCGCCAGCAGACAGGCAATACCCAGCGACATATTATCCAGGCGGCCAGCGGCGTTCAGGCGCGGTCCGACGACGAAGCCGAGATCGTAAGTCGATGCGCGATTGGCATCGCGTCCGGCAACCTGCAGCAGCGCGCGGATGCCCGGTGACATGCGGCCAATGCGGATTCTGGTCAGACCTTGCTCCACCAGCACGCGATTGTTGTGGTCCAGCCGCACCACGTCAGCAACGGTGCCAAGGGCGACCAGATCGAGCAGATCCGCCAAGTTTGGCTCGGTCCTGCCCTGAAAAACATTGCGCCGCCGCAGCTCGGCACGTAGCGCCATCATTGTGTAAAAGATCACGCCGACACCGGCAAGATTCTTGCTGGCGAACTTGTCGCCTACCTGATTCGGGTTCACGATCACGGCCGCATCGGGCAGCTCCTGCCCCGGCAAATGATGGTCGGTGACCAGCACCTGAATGCCGCGCCGGTTGGCCTCACTCACGCCGTCCACACTGGCGATGCCGTTATCGACTGTGATGATGATGTCGGGTTTGCGCTCTGCGGCAAGCGCGACGATTTCGGGTGTGAGGCCATAGCCGAATTCGAAGCGATTGGGCACGATGAAATCCACCGTCGCACCCATTGCTCGCAGCGCGCGCATGCCCACCGCGCAGGCGGTCGCGCCGTCTGCATCGTAGTCGGCAACGATCAACAGGCGCTTGCCAGACTGAATGGCGTCTGCGAGTAGCGTGGCTGCTTCACTCACTGATGCGAGGTGGACGGGCGAGAGCAGGGCCGACAAACCGTGATCCAGATCGGAAGGATGGGTAACGCCACGCGCGGCGTACACACGCGCCAGTCGTGGATCAATGTCTGACGCAATCAGTGCTTTGAACGCTGCTGGATCGCTTTCCCGCGTCACGATTTCAGGCATGGGCTGACTCAAGAAATGAGCGTCGCCGTTTAGACATGTTGTTCCACCAGCCGGTAACACCGCGAAGTGATGCCGCAGTAATCGTCACAACCAGGGAGTCTCGGGTTCGAGGCAGCGTAAGAATGACCTCGTCGATCACACCGTTTCGCAATGACGCCAATAACGGGGTGAAAATCTGCGCGTCCAGTGCCAATGCGGCTTTTCGCCAGCCTTCCATGTCGCCGCGTTCATGAAATGCGGTCAGCGCATCGAGCACAAGAAGTTTGCCATTGGCATGCGATTTGTCCATGACAAGATCCCATTGAGCCGCCGACGCGGTCGTGGCGCCGCTCAATTTAGCGAGCCCGTTTGATAGCGGTGTATCGCCAAACACCTCGCTAACAGGCCTTGAACCCATTGACAGAGTGGGAAGCACGCCTTCTCCCCAGAACCACAAGCCGTTGATGGTCAACCTTCTGCTGGCCTCACGCTGTTCATTGACAGCATGTGAATGAAACAACATTTGCGCCTCGTTCTGAATCGCTCTCCAGGAGAGCTTCCCTGTCGACTGCGGCAGTTTTTCAAACACGGTGCCGCGTTGAGCTGCGGCAATGGATGTCGTTTGCGGCAACTCCAGCGCGTCGCAGCGGACATACCACCGCCCAGCCGCGCCACTGGAGAACACCAGGCCCCTGTCGTCAAAATTGGCGTTGAGCGCATCTAGCAATTGTGCCGCTTCGTCGGCGCTGATATCGAGATGCGATGCCGGGAACAGATTTACCGTATCGCGATCAGCCTGGAAGTGCGCAGGCTCGGCAAACACCCAGCCAGCCTCGTCAGTGTTGATCGCATCACCATATGCAGAAATGGCGGCAATCCCACCATCTACGCCAAACCTGGCCAACAGGGGCTTGGGCCACTCTTCGCCGACTTGCGCACGGCCATGCGCCAGCAATATCTCGATTGCGGGCAAGCGTGGCGGCGAAGAATCGGCAAACCAGTGCGGCGAAACCAGTAGCGAAGGGAGGAAAACGTCAAATTTCATAGCGGGAGACAAATGCAAAGTAGTTTATCATCGGGCCACCGCAATCCCTTGGTTCGCCACATCTTGCAACCCCTTTCGCTCTTCATCGGCCTGCGCTACACCCGCGCCAAACGCCAGAATCATTACATCTCGTTCATTTCACTGGCGTCCATGCTGGGGATTGCGCTCGGCATCGCCGCGCTCATCACGGTGATGTCGGTGATGAATGGCTTTCAAAAAGAGGTCCGCGCACGCATTCTGGGCGTGACGGCCCACGTTCAGGTGATGGGCACCGAGGCGGGACTGGAGAAGTGGCAAGCGGCGCGCGACGTGGCGATGAAGAATCCTGACGTGGTTGCCACCGCACCGTTCGTCAATGGCCAAGGATTGCTTGCGTATTCATCGAGCGTACGCGGCGCCATGGTGCGCGGCATTCTTCCCGCCGATGAAGACACCGTTGCGGACCTCGGGCGCAGCATGCGGGTGGGAGAGCTCACCTCACTCGTGCCGGAAGCCTACAACATCATTCTTGGCGCGGATATGGCACGTCAACTTGGCGCCAAGATGGGCACCAAATTGATGCTGATCACACCGCAATTCAGCGCCACGCCCGCAGGCATGGTGCCGCGCACTCGCAGCTTTACCGTAAGTGGCATTTTCAGCTCTGGTCACTATGAGTACGATTCGACGCTTGCGCTGATCCACATGCGGGACGCACAGGTGCTGTTTCGCTTGGGCGAAAATGTCACCGGTATTAGATTGAAGCTCAAAGATACCGACCGAGCGCGCAGCGTTTCGCGCATGCTCGGTGACACTCTGAAAATAGATGGATATGTGACCGACTGGACGCGCCAAAACGAGGTCTACTTTCGCGCGGTGGAAATCGAGAAGCGCATGATGTTTATCATTCTCGCCCTCATCATCGCCGTGGCGGCGTTCAATCTCGTTTCCACGCTGGTGATGGTGGTGACGGACAAACATCCCGACATCGCGATCCTCCGCACGCTGGGCGCATCCCCGGGCATGATTATGAAAATCTTCGTCGTGCAAGGCGCCGTGATCGGCGTCATTGGCACGCTGATTGGCGTCGTTGCTGGTGTACTGCTCGCGCTCAATATTGATGTCATCGTGCCGTTCATCGAGACAGTGATCGGCGCAAAGATGCTGAGCCCGGAAGTGTATTTCCTGAGCGATATGCCGAGCGATCTCAGATCGAGCGATGTGTGGATTACTGTCGTCATTGCGGTGTCGTTGTCCCTGGCTGCAACGCTCTATCCGAGTTGGCGGGCGTCGCGCGTGAACCCGGCCGAGGCGCTGCGCTATGAGTAGGCAAGTCATCAATTGCCGGGGCGTCTCAAAGTCCTTTTTCCAGGGTGACATACCGGTGCATGTCCTGAAAAACGTTGAACTCACCGTCAATGAAGGCGAAACGGTCGCCATCGTTGGTGCTTCGGGCTCCGGCAAGAGCACGCTGCTGCATATTCTTGGCGGGCTGGATGCGCCGACCAGCGGCGAGGTCGATGTCATGGGCCAGCGTATCGACCAATTGACAGCCGTGGAACAGGGCAAGCTGCGCAATGTGGCGCTGGGATTTGTGTACCAATTCCATCATCTGCTGCCGGAATTCACAGCGCTTGAAAATGTGGCGATTCCGCTGGCGATTCGCGGCGAGGCGACGTCGGTCGCCAAGGAGCGCGCTGCCGTCATCCTTGGTGAAGTTGGGCTATCGCATCGACTGACGCACAAACCCGGAGAACTCTCCGGCGGAGAACGCCAGCGAGTCGCGGTCGCGCGTGCGCTGGTGACCCATCCCGCATGTGTGCTGGCAGATGAGCCGACGGGAAATCTGGACCGCGGCACGGCCGACCATGTGTTTGAGTTGATTCTCGAACTCAACGCCAAATACAAGACAGCGCTGGTGATGGTGACCCACGACCCAACGCTGGCAGCGAAAATGCAGCGCACGTTGACATTGACGGACGGTAGCCTGCGCTAATCGGGTTAGGCGTTTTTGGCCAAACTCTATAACAGGCGGGCCTTCCGGAGCATAAATGGCTGTAAAGCCGCGCAGATATTAGCGTTTTCTTTTTTACGGCGCTGATTCCGGTTGCCAGCGAAAGCGCTTCAAATCCACTTTGCCCGTGCTGTCGAACAACACACCCTCCGCTTCCAGCAGAATTCGTTGCAGATCGTCGCTGCCGCTTTCCCAGCGCTTAAGGCGCAAACTGATTTTGCCCTGCGCGTTGATGACCCGATGCCATGGAATCTTTCTGTTCTCCGGCGTCGCCGCCAAGGCATAACCCGCCTGCCTCGCGTGTCTCGGCATGCCGAGACACGCGGCAATCTGCCCATAGGTCGCCACTTTGCCGCGCGGGATGCGCTTTACAACTGCCCAAACCCGTTCGTAAAGTTCCGCCGCCATCAGTACTCGACGGGAATAGGGTCCAGGCTGCGCCATAGGTACCACGTAGCCACCGTGCACCACGGGGAGAAGCGCTCGTAGTACCACTGCACTTCAGCTTTTTCCAGTCGATCCCCCTCGTGGAAGTGTTTTTCCACCGCACGTATCAGTCCGATGTCATCGATGGGCCAGATGTTTGGGCGCATCAGATAAAAGATCAGGAACATTTCGGCGGTCCAGACGCCGATGCCTTTGACTTCCACCAGTTCGGCGATCACGTCGTCATCGGCCATCGAATGCCAGCGTTCGGGTTTGATACGCCCGTCTGCAAAGTGTGCCGCGAGGTCCTGCATATAGGCGATTTTCTGGCGGGAGTTGCCAGCAGCGCGAAGGTCCTCAGGTGTTGCGGCGAGCATGTTTTTCGGCGTGATCCGGCCAACCACGCCTTCGGTCTTGTTCCATACAGACTGCGCAGCCTTGACCGAAATCTGCTGGCCAACAATCGCCCTGGCCAGCGTTTGAAACGGGTCTCCACGCGTGCGCAGTTGCCCTTCGGGGTATGACGTGATGAGTCTCTTCATGACCTTGTCGCGCTTGGCTAGAGCGGTACAGGCTTCGTCCCAGTAATCGGGTTTCATGTTTGTGTTCGGCTTTCGCTTGGTCGGGTTCGCCTCGAAACTATACCGCGCCAGTACTTCATGTCCGTTGTCCAAGTAGGCTATTGCGGTGTGCCGAGCGTTGTAGGTGCGGGTAACGACGTGCCGCACTAAAATGCGGGACACCCGATCATGCCGTGCATTTTGCGGTAGTCGAATAACTTTCAATAGCCTGCACTTTGCGCCTCTTCATACTCGGCTTTCTCTTTGGTGTCAGCGCGCTGCAGGTGCAAGCAGCACTGCCGCAAACTCCGGCCATTCACATTGGAGCAATCGGCCTGGCCGCGACGCTCTGCGCGTGGCTGATGGCACAACGCCGCCCGATGTTCGCGATCATGCTCGCGGTAGCGCTTGCTGTTGCTGGCGGCGCCGGAATGGGCTTCGGCTGGGCGCAATGGCGTGCCGAAAATCGAATGGCGGATACGTTACCGCGCGATTCGGAAGTTAAGGACATCGAAATGGTCGGCGCCATTGCCAGCTTGCCGCAGTTAACCGAGCGCGGGACGCGCTTCGAGTTCGATGTTGAAAAGGTGTTGGCAGACGGAAACGGGGAAACGGCCGTCGTGCCATCTCACGTCTCGCTGACCTGGTACACAGAGACCAATCGCAAAACTGCAGAGGTCACCTTGCCCCCGACACTTGTGCCTGGTGAACGCTGGCATCTCACGGTTCGCTTGAAACGGCCCCATGGAACGATGAATCCGCATGGCTTTGATTTTGAGGCGTGGGCGCTGGAGCGGAACATTCGCGCGACCGGCTATATCCGCGTCAAAGGTGAGAATTCCAAGCTTCCGGAAAACGCAGCGGGCTTTATGCATCAGATCGACCGCATGCGGATGGCGTTGAGGACGCGCATGCTGAGTGCGTTGAAAGACGAACCGTATCGTGGCGTGTTGATTGCGCTGGCGATCGGCGAACAAAGCGCCATTCCGGCCGAGCAGTGGAAGGTTTTCTGGCGTACCGGCACCGGGCATTTGATGTCCATTTCAGGCTTGCACATCACGATGGTCGCCTCGCTACTGTATTGGCTGGCGTTTCGAATTTGGGCGCGAGTGCCCGCATTGGCGCTACGCCTCCCGGCTCAACGTGCCGCTGCCTTGGCAGGCGCCATTGCTGCGCTCACGTATGCACTGATTGCGGGATTTTCCGTGCCTACTCAACGCACGTTCTTCATGCTTGCCGCCATCGCCGCCGCGCTCTGGTTTGGGCGCGGCATGTCGGCTTCGCGCATCCTTGCCTGGGCTCTGCTGGCAGTGCTGTTACTGGATCCCTGGGCCGGGTTGGCCCCTGGCTTCTGGCTCTCATTCGGCTGTGTGGCGATGATTTTCTACGTCACTGCCTTGCGGTCTGGCAAGGTTGGCGCCATCGCTGGTGCGGTGAACACGCAGATCGCGGTTACGCTGGGATTATTGCCGGTCACGCTGGTGCTTTTTCAGGAGGTATCGATCATTTCGCCGGTTGCGAACGCGTTTGCCATTCCGCTCGTCAGTCTGATCGTCGTGCCGATCACCTTGATCGGCGCGGTGTTGCCGTTCGATTTCATTCTGCAATTGGCGCATCTGGTGATGTCCGGGTGCTATACGGCACTCGCGTTCCTGAGCGAGCTTCCCAATGCGGTTTGGCAATCGCATGCCCCCGCGAAGTGGACGGCTATATTGGCGATGATCGGTGTCGTCTGGCTGCTGCTGCCGCGTGGCGCTGCGCTGCGCTGGGTGGGGGCGGTAGCGATGTTGCCGATGTTCCTGGTGCTGCCGCCTTCGCCCAAACAAGGGGAGTTGTGGGTGACGCTGCTGGATGTCGGCCAGGGACTGGCAACGGTAGTGCGCACCGCCAATCACGCGATGGTCTACGACACCGGCCCGCGCTGGAATCCGGATGCTGACTCGGGTAACCGCATCATCGCGCCGTATCTTCGTGGGGAGGGCATACGCGTGCTCGATGCCCTCGTCGTAACGCATGCCGACGAAGATCACTCAGGTGGCGCAAAGTCCATCATCGACATGCGCAAGCCCAAATGGGTGCTGACATCGATGGACGAAAAGAGTGAGATCCTGCGCGGCGCGGCGGAAGTGATGCGCTGCGAATGGAAGGCCAGTGGCGGCGATAGCTGGCGATGGGACGGTGTCGATTTCGACATCATTCATCCTGAGAACGATGCTTACGACACCCAGGGCGTTAAAACCAATAACCTGAGCTGCACGCTAAAGATCACCGCGTCAGGCGGCAGCATCCTGATGACTGCCGATATCGAAAAACTGGCGGAAAAACAAATACTGGAGCGATTTGAAGATGAACCCGCGGTGCTCAAGTCGGATGTCTTGGTCGTGCCGCATCACGGTAGTCGCACCTCATCGACCGACGCATTCATCGATGCCGTATCGCCGACGATGGCGCTGGTGCCGGTAGGCTATCGCAGCCGCTTCCGTCACCCAAACGGCATCGTCATGGATCGTTACGCGGCACGCAATATCCCGGTATACCGAACGGATTTTCTGGGTGCAATCACGCTCAAATTTGCGACCGATGCAAAAGGCAAGCCGACGATGACCACGTTCCGCCAGCAAAGCCTGCGCTACTGGATTGATCAGCCGCAGCCTGTGGCTGCTCAAGATGCGGGCGTAAACGCGGGAGTGATCTCCAATGAATAAGTGGCATGCGCATTTCGTGAGCTGGGCGCATCGCTCCCCAGTGCGTCATCTGTCGAGGGCGTACCAGCTTTGTCACTCTAACGGCGCCAAACGGAGACCGCACCCGATACTGGAATACCACTTCATCGGCACCAAAATCTCAGACTTCCATTGAGTGTCGACATTCAAACGCACATGCAAATCATCCGATCTGCCAATCTCACCCTTGAGCCGCAATTAGCGACGCACGCAGCAGAGATGTTTGCCGTTCTCAGTGATCCGGCGATTTACACGTACGAAAACGAGCCACCAGCGTCGGTCGAATGGCTGCGCGCCAGATTTGCAAGGCTCGAATCGAGGCGTTCCGCCGACGGTGAGGAGCAGTGGCTCAATTGGGTCATCCGCTGTCAGCCATCGGAGATGATTGGTTTTGTGCAAGCCACCGTGCGCGCCAACGACAGCGCAACTATCGCTTACGTCATTGCCAGCAGCCATTGGGGGCGTGGCCTCGCGAGCGAGGCGGTCAAGGCCATGATTGCCGAGCTCGCTGCGAATTACCAGGTTCGGTACCTCTCTGCCGTGTTGAAACGCGACAACCAGCGATCAATGCGCCTGCTTGAGCGGCTTGGCTTCGCGCTTGCATCGCCAGAGGAGCGCATTCGCGCCGACATCGAGGCAGGTGAACAGCTCATGCAAATGCTGATCGCACAACCATGAATGAAGCAGGTGGGATACGATCAATCAAGCCGGTTCCACGCGTGGCCGTGTCGGCAAAACCAGCCGCAAACGATTGCGGCCAAACAGGTAGGCGTAGTCGGAAGCGGTGGTCAGTTCGGTCGTCAAGTGCACGCCTAGCCCGCCAATGTGGCGCTCGTCCAACGGCACGTCGAGTTGTTTTTTAGCCATTGCCAATGGATTGAATGGCGGGCCTTGATCGAGATAGGTGACAGCGACATCGGACTCACTCGCCACCAGTGAAATCCAGACAAGAGAATCGCAATCGCCACGATGTCCGTGATTGACAGTATTGGTGAAGAGCTCTTCAAGAATCAGATTTAGCCTAAGAGTGGGGGGTCGAGCCAGCGACGCCTTCGCGCAGAAGCGCTCAAGAAAGTCGCGTGCCGGGCGCCAGGCGCTCAGCCTGGCCGGAAACATCGCTTCGGAATGTGTGCGGTTGTCCATTGCAGCGTGACTTGGTAAGGGATAGGATAAGACCGTAAATGGTGGTTTTGCAAACCATTCAACAACAACTTGGAGGCTACCATGTGGAAAAACTGGGCGCTAGCGGTTTGCGCTGGCTGGTTCGCGATAACGGCGGTAGCAAATGAAGTCGGTCATATCAAGGTCGCCAAGGGCACCGCAACGATACAGCGTGGCGCCGAAAAAATCGCTGCGGCACCGGGCATGAAAGTTTTTGCCGCCGATGTCCTTACCACCGGCGCAAGTAGTGCTGTTGGGGTCACGTTTCTCGACAACAGCCTGATTTCTACTGGTCCCAATAGCGTATTTGCGATCGATCAATATACGTTTGACAGCACTACACATGTGGGCAAATTTGACGGCAACTTGAGGAAAGGCACACTCGCGGCAGTCTCTGGGAAAATGGTGAAGCAACTGCCAGAGTCGATGCGCATTCGTACGCCGTCCAGCATCATGGGTGTGCGTGGCACCGAGTTTGTGGTGAAGGTGGATGAAGCGCCTGTAGGCCCCTGATTTTTCAATCTCAGACGCCAGGTCGATGCCCGTGAAAAATATAATGAATGTTGTTGGCTGCACGTGCGCGGCTGTTTTGTTGATGGCCTGTGCCCAGACACACCCGCCATTGGGCGAAGAATTGGTGGTGGTGTTGCCAGGTCACGATGGGACAATTGGTGGCGTGGTCGTCCGCCGTAACAATTCCGAACAAGTGTTGGATAAGGCGTTTGCCGGTTCGCGAATTGGTTCGCAGGGCACGCAAGAAGCAATGTCGCTATCGGCCGAGGCAGTAAACAAGATTTTCAGTGATACCGTGGCTGCGTTGCCAGGAAGACCGGCAACTTTTTTGCTTTATTTCCTCGAAGGCAAAGATGAGCTTACGACGGCATCCAATGCCGAATTGGCCAATGTACTCGACGAAATTAAGCGTCGCCCGGCGCCCGATCTGCTGGTGACGGGGCATGCAGACAACGTCGGCAGCGACGTTGTCAACGACAAGCTCTCGCTGGCGCGCGCCGAGCGCATGCGCGAGCTGTTGACCATGCGCGGCATCAATGTGGATCGAATTCAAGTCGCAGGAAGGGGAAAACGGGAGCTTTTGATCGTGACCCGCGAGGGCGTTGCAGAAGAGCGCAATCGTCGGGTCGAAATCAACGTCAGATAGTTAATTGACACAAACCTGAGAACGCTATTAACCCCAGCGCATCGCAAGTAGCGTGATGTCGTCTGCAGGCTCCGATCCCTCTGCAAATGTATGCGCCCGCGCCAGCACCAGGTCGACGAGTTCACTCGGACTGGCTGCCGGATCGGTTTCATTCAATATCGCCTCCAGCCGACCGAAGCCAAAGAATTCGCCTTTTTTGTTGGTGCCTTCTGTAACGCCGTCGGTCATCGTAAACAGCCATTCGCCGATGGCCATCTGGTACGTGTTACCCACATAAGTAAAATCATCCATGACGCACAACGGTGGGCCGGCCGCCGGTTGCAGACGCTCGACAGGCTGGCCTGGCGCTCGTACGAAGGGTGCATCGTGACCGGCGTTCACATAATCGAGCCTGCCGCTGGCGCCATCAAGCACTGCCGCAAACACAGTGACGAACATTTGCTCCGGATTTTCACGCGCCAGTTCGATCTGCGCTGCGGTCAACGCGGTACTCACGTCTTGCGGATTGAGCAGCATGGCGCTCTTGATATGTGATTTTGCCGAAGCCATAAAGAGGGCGGCTGCCAAGCCCTTGCCGGAAACGTCGGCAATGACAAAGAACAAACGATTCTTGTCGATCATGAAGCAATCGTAAAAATCGCCACCCACGCGGCGCGCAGGCTCCAACTTCGCCGCGACCGTGAAACGCACTTCGGCAGCAAAGACGTTCGCCGGATCTGGCAGCAGGCCCATCTGAATGCGCTGTGCCGCCTTCAATTCGCCACCCATGCGCGCGGCTTGTTCACCCATGACCCGCCGGAGCTGATCCGATACCGCCAGGGAGCCTGCAAGTATGACGACGAGCACGCCCGCGGTACTGATGGCGGGCCAGGCCACGTCGATCAACAAATGTCCCCAATGGAAGGAGGCCAAGCCGATGCCTGCCAGCGAGGTGCCAATGCCGAGGAATGCCAGTAGCGCAAAATGCACGCGCAGCTTGGGAACTAGCCAGATCAGCAGTAAGCCGGACAAGATCATCAGCGCCAGTTCAATCGCCTTCGCGTTGGCGGGGCGGCGCAGATGCTCTCCTGCGATCAGTTGTTCGATGACCTGGGCGTGTATTTCAACGCCGGGAATGTTTTCACGGAGCGCTGTCGTCTTGTTGTCGAATAGTCCTAACCCCGTGATGCCGACCAGAATAATTGCATCTTTGAGGAAATCGCGAGGAGCCTTGCCTTGAATTACATCGATTGCCGAGACAAATCTATCGTTATTGTGCTTCGATGGGCGCAACCAGATTGATCCGTCTTGCTGTACCGGGAACGTGAGACCCGCAAGTTTCACTTCAAGTCCGCTGCCTTCCAGTTCGCGAATCGCGACACCGCCCTGCGTCGCAACACGCAATGTTTCTAGTGGGAGAGATAATCCAATAACTTGATCGTCTCTATCGGCCTTGCCGATATGCGCGAACAGCGCGGCCCGGCGCACGATGCCGTCTTCCGCTTCCTCTGTAATGAAGCCGCGTCCTGCAGCAGCCTGGTCCAGCTCAGGCATGCTTAGCCGTACGTCTTCGAATCGCTTGAATGGTAATTCACCTTTCGCGCTAATCCGCGGCGGCGCCACCTGCGGCAAACGACTGTTGATGCCTTTGGAGTTCTTTACGTCGGCCATTGCCAACACGACTGAGCTGCTTCTAATTGCGTGCGCAAATCTGCGGTCGCCACTATGTTCTGCCTTCGCCTTTTCGATCTGCTGAGGTGAAATGCCTGGAATCAGGCTGGCAAATGCGCCCGCAGAATAGCGATCAGGTTCGGCAAACAATACGTCAAAGCCAATCACAGCAGGCTGGTAGGCGGTGATTTTGTCGACCAGATTGGCCATTATTGCCCGTGGCCAAGGCCATTGACCCAGTGCAGTTAAACTTTTTTCATCGATCGCAACGATGATTACTGGTTCGTTAACACCTTGAAATGGAAACCACCGCTGGTAGGCATCAAATACGGCATGACGCAAGGACGTAACAATCGCATGCTCACTGGCAAACAACACTACAAACGCCGCCAGCAAAACGACCGCGCCGAGCCGAAAACGGTTCAGCGTACTGGCGAAAATGGCACTTACGTTCAGAACTCCAGCTCCATGCCATCGTACGCCGACGACACTTTGAGCACCGGCCCATCGCGGGTTAATTCCTCAAACCGGCGCGTCTCCGTCAACAGCCGTTCAAGCGTGGCATCGTTGTTGGCGGGTTCGTGATGGAACAACACAAGGTGCTTGGCGAGCGCCATTTGGCAGAGTTCTACGCCGACGATGTTGCTGGAATGTCCCCAGTCGGCTTTCACCGAGATCGCGTCGGCCAGTGCGTACATCGCGTCAAAGATCACGACATCAGCCTGGTGAAAGAAGTCGGCAAAGCGCTTTGCCTCGTCTCTGTTTTCGAGCTTGTGCTCTGAATCTGTGGAGTAGACGATAACGTTGCCGCCGACTTCAAAACGATAGCCGAATGAGTCACCGGAGTGAAGCTGCAAGCTAGGCGTTACGCTCAATCCGCCCACATCGTATTTCTGCCCAGGCTTGAGATAGATGAACTCCATATCTGCTGCCATCTGGTCGAACGTCACTGGAAAACATGGCGGCGCCTGTTGCAAGCGATATGCGTATTCAAGCGTCTCATGGCAACCGTGAATACGGATCTTCGTGCCGGGAACATAGGCAGGGCCGAAAAATGGAAAGCCCATGATGTGGTCCCAATGCACATGCGAGACAAATACATTGACGGTCGCTGGCCGGCCTTGCTGGCGCGCCAGCACATGCGAACCAAACGGCCGCGCACCACTGCCCATGTCGCAGACGTAATATTCGTCACCGCCCAAATCGAGCTCGACGCAAGATGAATGTCCGCCAAACGTGCTCGTAACCGAAAAATCGAGTTCGTCGCGGGCGAAGGCGTAGGCTTCTTCGGATGTGCTGAACGTGCGGCCCGATGCCTTCAGCAATGCCTGCACGATCTTGTCGCGAATGTCAGCGGAAGTCAGTGCAACGGGAATGGACCCGCGCGTACCCCAGAATCGAACGATCATGACTTAGTCCCCGTCTCTCAAATTGCTATAGTCCAGGCTCTCCTGCCAATGCACGCTACTTCTTGGTGGCGGTTGGATTTTCACCGACCGCGCTGGCGGCTGCGTCAACGGTCTTGAAAACCTCCAGCAACATGTCGAAGCGGCTGATCTGAAATATTTCAGCGACCATCGGCTGCAGCGCCGCGACCACGATGCGACCGTTAAATGTCTTGGCCTGTTTGACGGCGAGCATGAAACACCTGAGGCCGGCACTGGAAACGTATTCCAGCTGTGACAGATCGAGGACGATGCCCAGTTGGTCGCGTGCCGCAGTATCGAGCTGGGGCGTCAATTCATCGCGAAACGCATCACAGTTATCCTGGTCAAGGCGGCCCTTCAATCCCAGAATCAATGCATTGCCGCTTTTTGTGGAAATTAGGGACATGGTTGCTCGCTATCGTCTTATGGTGGTGTGTTGATTTTTACTGTCTGCAAGAATATCAGAACCTCTTCAGGTCGATTGCAAATCATATGTCACAACTCACGCCAGCCAGCGTTATTCCGGCTCGATCCCGAGCGCCACCAGATAACGCGACACCATGTTGTAGGACGCGATCACGCCGACGATTTCTGCGACTTCGCGGTCCGGTAAATGGGCCCGCAATTCGATCATCGTGGCCGGTTCAACCTCTATGTTTAGTGACATTTCCTTTGTCAGCTGTAGCACCAGACGCTCAAGGTTGTTGAACATGGCGGCATTCCCGGCGGCTGAATTGATATCTTGCATCGCATCGAGTTGCGGCTGCGTGCCGCCAGCGGCGAGAAATTCCGGTGCGTGTTGTAGCCATTCGTATTCAGCGCGATTGAATTTCGCGACCGCGCAGATGGCAAGTTCGCGCAGCAGCGGCGACACATCGAGGTCTTTACGAATCGCGCCCATGAACATATTCCAGCCGCGCGCAATGGGCGGGCTGTGCAGCAGCATTCGGTCGAGGTTGAGGAGATTGCCGTTGGCGCGGCGGGCGCGAATGGTAGCAACCAGATCGGCAGGCACGCGTTCAGCGGCAATGTCGGTATCGGTGATGTGAGGAATGGCTGGCATGTTGTGGCACTTTCGTAGATCCAGCATTCATGCGGTCGTCAGGGTGATATTGCCTGAAGAGGCCCGCCAATGCTGGTGTTCAAAAATACTGCGCGCGGGCTCAGGATCTCAGACTGTGGTTGAATTCTCTACACGCAGCAACAATCTAAGTTGAAAGTGCCTGCACTGATCGTTTCCGAAAATGCGCTGGCAGCCTCTGCGATAATGTTCCTTCCCAAAATTATATTCCCCCATGAACACCACCCCAATAAGCATTGCCCACGCCACCTTGTTAACACCGTATGGCCTCAGTGAGTCCGCGATAGAGTCCGTGTTCAGCGAAATCCTCACCCATGACGCCGATTACGCCGATCTCTATTTCCAGTATTCCCGTTCCGAAGGCTGGAGCCTGGAAGAAGGGCACGTTAAATCTGGTAGCTTCAATATCGATCAGGGCGTCGGCGTGCGCGTGGTGTCGGGAGAAAAAACCGCGTTCGCGTATTCGGACGACATCAGCCATGCGGCGCTTTCCTCAGCCGCTGCGGCGACCCGCAGCATCGCGCGCGCTGGCGGAAACGCCAAAGCAGCAAAATCGCAGTCAAAATCTGGCCACGCGCTCTACACGCCGAACGATCCAGTGTCATCGTTCGAGGATGCCGACAAAGTTCGCATTCTTGAGCGGCTTGAACAATTCGCCCGCAACATCGATCCGCGCGTAAAAGAGGTGATGGGCCGACTCTCCGGCGAATACGATGTGGTGATGGTGGCGCGTAGCGACGGCGTCATGGCCGCAGACGTGCGGCCGCTGGTGCATATCGGCCTGACCGTGATAGCTGAGCAAAACGGACGTCGTGAGCAGGGGCATACCGGTGGCGGCGGACGCTACGATTATCGCTATTTTACCGACGAGGTTTTGAAGGGCTACGCGGAAGGCGCTGTTCGCGAGGCACTGATCAATCTCGACGCGAAACCGGCGCCCGCCGGTCCGATGACGGTGGTGCTTGGCTCAGGTTGGCCAGGAATCCTGCTCCACGAAGCTGTCGGCCACGGTCTCGAAGGTGATTTCAACCGCAAGGGTTCCAGCCTGTTTGCCGGGCGCATCGGCGAACGCGTCGCCGCCAAGGGCGTGACCGTCGTTGACGACGGCACCATCGCTGACCGCCGTGGCTCACTCAATGTTGACGACGAAGGCAACGCCACCCAGCGTAACGTACTGATCGAAGACGGCATTCTCAAAGGCTACATGCAGGACACGCTCAATGCCCGCCTGATGAAAACACCGGTAACCGGCAACGCAAGACGTGAATCGTATGCACACATCCCCATGCCGCGCATGACCAACACCTATATGCTCAACGGCGACAAGGCGCCTGAGGAGATTATCGCCAGCGTGAAGCACGGCCTGTATGCCGCCAATTTTGGTGGCGGGCAGGTTGATACGGCCAGCGGCAAATTCGTATTCTCGGCTTCAGAGGCTTACATGATTGAAGACGGAAAAATCTCCTACCCCGTGGTTGGCGCGACCCTGATCGGCAACGGTATTGAGTCACTCAAGCATATCTCGATGATCGGCAACGACATGCGCCTCGATGGCGGCGTAGGGGTCTGCGGCAAGGAAGGGCAAAGCGTCCCCGTGGGCGTAGGTCAGCCGACCCTGCGCATGGAAGGGCTGACGGTGGGCGGTACCGGTTGATGACCTGAAAACCGCGTGAAAATATTTTCTTGCAGGATTAGCGAATCCAAATTTGTGGCCGGTTCGTAAACTTTTCTGTGAATCCGCGACCAAACAACAATTCAACTGGAGGAAACCGCATGAAACGCCGTACATTTTTGTCTGGATTGTTCGCGTCCGCTGGTTCGCAAGTTTTCGCCAAAGCCGCCTACGCGCAAGGACGGCCGCAAGTCCCCACGGCCGAACAAGTCAAGTTAGCGCTGCAACAAGCGAGTCAAGCCCCCGTAAAAATCGAAAAACTGGAGTTGCCCAAGGCGGAGTGGAAGAAGCGTCTTTCATCTGCGCAGTTCAATGTGTTGCGCGACGAAGGCACCGAACGCGCATTCGCCAGCAAACTCAACGACGAGAAACGCAAGGGTGTGTTTCACTGTGCCGGCTGCGACCTTCCCGTCTACACGTCAGAAATGAAATTCGACAGCGGCACCGGTTGGCCCAGCTTCTTCACCACGCTGCCGGGCGTATTCGAGAAAAAGACTGATTTCAAGCTGATTTATCCGCGCACCGAGTATCACTGCGCACGATGTGGCGGTCATCATGGGCATGTGTTCACTGATGGTCCGCAACCTACCGGACAACGCTGGTGCAATAACGGGGTGGCACTGGTATTCAAGCCTACCGCCTGAAGCCGCCTTATTGCTTCGGGCGGCATATTGCGTGGGGCTATTGAGTGCGCCGCAAGCAGCGCTCTTGCGCACTGCACAAAATCCCTGCTAGTATCTGCCACATGAACATTCGCGCATTTTATTTCTGGTACTTCTCTTTTTCGATGCCTTTGGCGGAGAAAGGTTAGTGCGCAAGTTTTAAGTGCACCAAGATTTCTAAAAACCGCCAGCCCTCTAAGCTGGCGTTTTTTTTGCCAGTCAAAAAAGGCGGCATGCAAGACTGGAGCTAACATGACGAAGTCACACCAAAAATCATCGGGCTTAAGCCCCAAGCTGCAGATTGTCCAATCGGAGCGCGACATGGTCTACAACACTGACGACGTCCGCATTCGCGGCGTCAAGGAGCTAACCCCGCCCTCGCATCTAATGCGCGAGTTTCCTGTAACAGATCAGGCATCTTCAACGGTTTATCGGGCGCGTGAAGAAATTCACCGCATCATGCATCGTGGCGATGATCGCCTGCTGGTTATCATCGGGCCTTGCTCCATCCACGACTACGATGCGGCGATGGAATATGCGACGCGCCTTCAGGCGATCAGGCTGAGGCTTGAGCAGGATCTGACCATCGTGATGCGTGTCTATTTTGAAAAACCGCGCACGACAGTAGGCTGGAAGGGGTTTATCAACGACCCAGACATGAATGAGACGCACGATATCAACAAGGGATTGCGGCTGGCGAGAAAGCTGCTGCTCGACATCAACTCTCTCGGGCTGGCAGCGGCCACTGAATATCTGGATCTGATTTCGCCGCAGTATTTCGCCGACTTGATCGCCTGGGGCGCTATTGGCGCCCGCACCACGGAGTCGCAATCGCACCGGCAGCTCGCTTCCGGGCTCTCCTGCCCGGTCGGTTTCAAGAACGGTACCGATGGCAATATCCGCATCGCAGTTGATGCGATTAAGGCGTCATCAGCGCCGCACCATTTCCTGTCCGTGACCAAGGGCGGCCATTCGGCCATTTTCTCGACGGCGGGCAACGAGGATTGCCACATCATTTTGCGCGGTGGCATGACACCGAATTTTGACGCGGCCAGCGTCAACATGGCGTGTGAAGAGCTGGCAAAGGCCGGACTGGCGCAGCGCGTGATGATCGATTTTTCGCACGCCAATTCGAGCAAACAATACCAAAAACAGATGGACGTCTCGACCGACGTGACAGCGCAACTCGAAGGCGGTGATGCGCGCATCGTCGGCGTGATGGTCGAAAGCCATCTCAATGCAGGCCGCCAGGACATCACACCCGGTAAGGCGCTTGACTACGGGGTTTCAGTGACCGACGCCTGCATCAATTGGGCGGATACGGAGACGTTGCTCAACCAATTGGCCGGTGCAGTGCGGAATCGTCGTCTCAAGACGATCACGCAGGAATAGCCATGGCCACCGAACTTCGCATTCTGGGACGCCATCAGGCTGATGAGCACGACACCAGTTTCAGTTATAACGGGGTGACGTTTTCGCAGGACAATCTGCACACGTTTGCCGGTCTGAACGCCGTCGATACACGCGATTTTGTCGAGCAAACATTCGCCTGTTTGCGCGAACACGGTCAGGTTTGCGCGCGCATGGGAGCCTACAAGCCACGTACCAGCCCGTATTCATTCCAGGGAATGGGTAGAGAGTGCTTACCGTGGGTATTTGAGCTTGCCGGCAAATACGGTATCAAGGTGATTTCGATGGAGGTCACCAGCGAAGCCCACGTTGAAGAGATCAATGCCGCCCTGACGCAAACAGGGCAGGCGACCGGCGTGATGTTGCAGATCGGTACCCGCAACACACAGAATTTCGAATTGCTGAAAGCGGTTGGGCGCCAGCGCGAGCTGCCGATTTTATTGAAGCGCGGATTCGGGATTACGCTCGATGAATCGCTGATGGCGGCTGAGTATTGCGCCTCTGAGGGGAACACCAGGATTGTCTTCGGTCTGCGCGGCATGAAAACCAATTTCGGCGATCCGCATCGCAATCTCGTCGATTTTGGCCATGTACCTGTGGTGCACCGATTGACGCGTATGCCGGTCTGCGTTGATCCCTCGCACTCAGTAGGAATACGCGCGGCGTCGCCGGACGGCATTCTTGACGTTTTCCACGTTGCTGCACAAGGCGTGATCGCAGGCGCGAACATGTTGCTCGTCGATATGCATCCGAATCCCAACAAGGCGCTGGTAGATGCTGCACAGGCAATTACGCTCAAAGAGCTGCCTTATTTCCTGGAAGACGTAAGAATTGCGCGCGAGGCCTACGAGAAGCGGCGGGCGCTGGCGGTGTCTGTTCGCGCGGCGTCTCTGAAGGACGTGAGCAAGTCAGCGTGATGATTTTGCGGTTAGGCTGGCGGTCGGGTACGGCCATTTTCCTCACACTGTTAATTCTGCTGGCCGCCAGCTCGGCGAACGCCGTGATGCCGGTGCCGCCGATGTTTGACG
>Ga0163144_10010984_pt1 | contig 19210 bp, 24 predicted proteins | sample OliLak19BULKMAT1_FD_123175 | JGI IMG/M metagenome (GOLD analysis project Ga0163144, IMG submission 123175) | Freshwater microbial mat bacterial communities from Lake Vanda, McMurdo Dry Valleys, Antarctica - Oligotrophic Lake LV.19.BULKMAT1 | ecosystem: Environmental > Aquatic > Freshwater >... | reverse complement strand
TGGAAAGTTTTTGGGGCACGCTGAAAACCGAGCTGGTGTACCCTGAGCAATACAAAACGCGCGAGCAGGCGAGGCAGTCAATCTTTGAATACATTGAGGTGTTCTACAACCGCCGCAGAAGGCATAGTTCATTAGGCTACGTCAGCCCCGAAGCGTTCGAGGCTGGATTGAACTAAACTACAATACCCCGCGTCCACCGGACGTGGGGAAGGTCATGTGTCATTTCCTGAAAATTTGCTGTTTCGTTATGGCTTGCACAGCCGGATGATGAATCTTTCGCTCAGTGGATATCGCATAGAAGCTCTCCTTTAGGGAACCTGCGCACCCAATTGCCTTCACCCTGTAATGTCGAACGATCTCAGCTTCAATGATGGACGGAGCAGCGAAGGCGCCTATACCTATTTCGCCAAAGGTTTTTAGGAGCGCACTATCCTCCATCTCACCTCTTACAACCGGCCGTATACCTAGTTGATCAAACCACTGGTCCAATGAGCGCCTGAGCACGGTATTAGAGGTGGGCAATATCATGGGGGCGCCGTCCAAAGATTTTGGAAAATGCCGCCGGAGCTTACTTGCAAGGGAGGCGGTGGCAAAGATGGTGACCGCGCATTCACCAAGAAGATGGTTGTAGGCCGCCCCCTTAGCTAAAAATCCAAACGGAGCATCCGCAAGGATCACATCGAGTTTGTGTGCCAACAGGTCTCCTAACAGCCTTTCTGGGTCGTCGTCGTGACAGGTGATGCGCATGCGCTCGGAACCTTTGAAAAGTGGTTCAAGAATCTTGCGCACGACCAGCTTGGGCATTACGTCCGCCACTCCCACATGGAGTTGCATTCCATGCTCGGGTTGCTGGCCTCGAACTATTCCAAGGAGTTCTTGTCCTAGCCCAAAGATTTCATCCGCATACCTGAAAACCTGCCGGCCGAGGTCATTTAGCAGAAGTTTCTTACCGCGGCGCATGAACAACGGCTGACCCAATGCGTCCTCCAGCGCTCCAAGCTGACTGCTGATCGTGGGCTGGGTAAGGTGCAGGCGGGCAGCGGCGCGGGTGATACTTCCCTCGGTGGCGACAGCCCAGAAGTAGAAAAGGTGGTTAAAGTTTAGTTGCTGTAACTGCATATAGGTAAAGTCTATGTTATAGAGTTATAATTTCAAATATCTTATATGCGGATTGCGGGTAATGTTTGAAAGAGAAGTGATCATGGAATCAATATCTTGGGAGGACCAGCAAATGGAATTATCGATTCGTGGAGTGAACTTTCAGATGAGCCACGAGCTGCGAGAGCACGTAAATGAAAAATTTGGCTCATTGAGGCGACTCAGATGCCGGATCGATTCCATCGCCGTCTGCCTGGGAGTTGTTCGAGGGCGCCTCAGTAAGGAATGTTCCGTCATCCTTAAGGCTGATGTTCATTCGGTCTCGGTGCGGGAAGATGACCCAAATCTTTATGAAGCTGTCAGCCGAGCTGTCACAAAATTGGCGCATTTGTTAAGGCAAAAGAGGGCCGCGCATTTTTGGGCAGAAATGAATTTGGGATGCGATGACCGGCCACGAGAAATACGGGACACCGGAATCTACCCGCTAATTAGACGGGAGGGTGAGGTGCCCAGCATTGGCAGCATCCTTGATGATACAGACAACAGAGAGTTAATGACGAGGCCCTTGCCCTCTCCACCATTTTGTCTCCCTCTTGGAGCATCATGGAAACAAAGCAATTGAAGGAAGACGAAACTGTCTACGTAGAACTCGGAAGGCGAGAAGCACCAACTGGAATCTTAAGGGAAACGGAGTGTGTAGAATGAAAATCAACATTCAAGCCCGTAATGTCGAGATCAGCGAGTCCTTTCGGGCGCACGTCACCCGGCGGCTGCAGTTCGCGCTAGGCCGCTTTGGTCGCCGGATTCAACGGGTCGCGGTAAAGTTTGGTGACACGAACGGTTTACGCGGCGGTTTGGATAAGCTCTGTTGTGTTGACGTTTACTTGCGCCCGTCCAAACGGCTGCGCATTGAGGACCTGGATTCAGACTTATTTGCAGTCATTGATCGGGCGGCTGAACGCACAGCCCGCACTGTGGCGCGTGTACTTGAGCGTGAATTACGAATCCAGCGAACCCCCTTAAACACTGGCAAGGGGATCTCGAAAAGTTGCGACGGTCCGTCCTTCGCATCTTCGGGTAATCAGACCCTTTCTGACTGAATCGAACAAATGTTGATGTGGCGAGTGTCTATTTCTGTCAATCAGATCCCATCTCAGCGGTCCTACCGTAAGGAATGACATGGAACTTCAAACAATCGGCACGCCCGGCATGTTTGCAGGGTTCACAGCATTTGTGCTGGCCATGCTGGCCTTGGATCTGGGTGTATTTCACCGCAAGGCACACGAGGTTCGATTCAAGGAGGCTATAACCTGGAGTGTTGTGTGGGTCAGCCTCGCTATTGCTTTTAATGTGGGTGTGTACAATTGGTTCGGCAAGCAAGCTGCGCTGGAGTTTGCCACAGCTTACGTGATTGAGAAGGCTCTGTCGGTCGATAACATCTTCGTTTTCCTGATCATATTCTCCTATTTCAAGGTACCGCCGGCGTATCAGCATCGAGTACTTTTTTGGGGCATCGTAGGGGCGCTGATAATGAGGGCCATATTTATATTTCTAGGCGCGGTGCTTCTCGCCAAATTCCACTGGATTATTTATATCTTCGGTGGATTCCTGGTGCTCACTGGCGTAAAAATGCTTGTAAAAAAGGACGAAGCAATTGCCCCCGACCGGAATCCTGTCTATAGGATCTTCAAGCGAATAATCCCATCCGTGGCCGAGTACCGCGGTTCAGCATTTACAGTGATTGAGAATGGCAAGCGGTACGCGACACCTCTTTTACTCGTGCTGGTAATGGTGGAAATCACTGACTTGATCTTTGCAGTAGATTCAATTCCGGCAGTGTTCGCCGTGACGAGTGATCCATTTATCGTCTTCTCTTCAAATATCTTCGCTATTCTTGGATTGCGCGCGCTTTTCTTTCTTCTTGCAGGCGTGATGGATAAGTTTCATCGACTGAAGATCGGGTTAGCGCTAGTACTGGTTTTCGTCGGAACGAAGATGGCGATTATGGACATCTACAAGATCCCCATCGGCGTGTCGCTGGGCGTGGTCGCAATGCTTATCGGCGGTTCAATTATAATTTCGCTCCTCCGTCCGCTGGCAAAACCTCCGCTGTTTGTGACGCCACCACCTTCGGATAGTGCAGCCGCACCGATTGTAGCGGCACAACCGATGTGCTCGAAGGATGTTCTGTAGAGGAGTGAATAAGGGAAATTTCACGGTGGTATCATTCAAGAATTCGTGGTGGCAGCTATCCCGGATGGCGACTTCCTGCGATACCACAGTCGTGAGTCAACCGTCGTATTTCTCAAAAGGGGCCTTCGATGAGCATGCTCCTCCTGATTCGAAGCGCGGACGATGTGCGCTCCGCTATCGAAGCAGCCAACGAGTTCTTGGTGTACCAGCGGCAATGCGTTGCAGAGCCTCGCGAGGCGGACGAGGTCATCGGGATCTGGCTGCGACGCGAGCTTGATGCCGACTTGCCGGATTGGCTCTGCCTCGACCGAGAGCTCGGCGTGCCTAGAGATGCCGACGTGGGTATCCGAGCGTCGTTGTCTCTTTCGGGGTTGTGGACGCTTTGCTGGATCGATGGCGGGCTCCTGCGCACTGCGCACAGCGCCACGGAGCGCCGACGAGCAATCTTCGATTCTCTGTTGGGCACTGCGCAGTCTGCGAACGCCACCAAGACGTTCTTCCCGGTCTTTGCTGCTGTTGACGCTGTCGAGTCCATTAAGGCGAACATGTTGGTACTAGAGGATCGCTATCCACAGATGATTGGCGGAACCTGGTTCCTCGATGACTGGGAGCGCGGAATCGTCCCCGCTAGGAGATGACGAACGCATGGACATAGCGAGCGCCGCGCTCCAGAACCTCGTGTCGCCGGTTATTTTGTTCTTACTCCTGGGCCTCGTTGCACGGGTCGGCATCGAGTCAACCATAGTCGATTTGTCGATGGGAGATTACGTGCCGCGAGCCAGTGTAATCCTGGTCCAGGAAACGGAGATGATCGATCAAGTGGAAAATTTGTTGGCCCGTGGGTTTCGTGTTGCAGTAATGTGGGCTAGCCCTATTGAAGCTCTTTCCCCATGTGTGATTCGCAGTGTGATTCGCATTCCACTTCCTGCGACGCTGCCAGAGACGGCTCGCCAGCTCTACTTAAAATTGCGTTCCGTAAACGCCATGAACGTCGATGTCTTGGTAACCGCTCCACCGCACACTTCGGGACTTGGGCTAGCAATCGCTGACCGCCTTCGCCGTGCCGCAGGCCCGCAAATCCATGACATTAGAACCGGGAAGGGACAATGACCTCAATAGATCCTGTGGTTCTTTTTTTTGTCCTTGGTCTGGGCGCGGGCCTATCGCGCTCGGATCTTAGACTTCCGTCGTCGATTTACGAGTTTTTAACCGTGCTACTTCTGCTGGCAATCGGACTTAAGGGTGGTGTCGAATTGGCCACCCAGCCATTCAACTCGCTACTTCCACAAATGATCGCCGTGATTCTTATGGGGATCATTCTGACTCTTATCGCCTACCCAGTCTTGCTCTACGCAGGACGGTTTGAACGCGTGGACGCAGCTTCCATTGCAGCGCACTATGGTTCGGTCAGCGTCGGCACCTTTGCCGTGGCAGTGGCATATCTCATGTCACAGCAGATCGCGTTTGAGCCCCATATGCCCCTTTTCGTCGTTCTCTTGGAGATTCCGGCAATTGTGGTGGGCGTTGCTTTGGCTCGGGGAATAACACGGGAAACACGGTGGGGACGGCTAGCGCACGAAACGCTTTTGGGAAAAAGTATTGTGCTCCTCGTGGGTGGGTTGGTTATCGGTTGGACATCGGGACCCAAAGCCGTCGAATCCCTCGGCGGCCTTTTCTTCCAGCCATTCAAAGGGGTACTTGCCCTGTTTTTACTAGAGATGGGACTACTTTGCGCGACACAGATTGGCGCTCTGCGCCGCCATGGGTTATTTTTACTTGGGTTTGGTGTCCTGATGCCCATTGTTGGCGCTGCGCTCGGAAGTGTCGTCGGCTGGCTCATTGGATTGTCGCTAGGAGGCACTGCTCTTTTGGCAACTCTTGCTGGAAGCGCTTCTTATATAGCCGTGCCGGCAGCTATACGGCTGAGCATACCGGAAGCGAACTCCAGCTTGTCTCTGGCGGCATCTCTCGGCGTAACATTCCCATTCAATGTTACCGTGGGGATTCCGCTCTACCTGGAAATGGCGCGCTTGATTCATGGAATGGAGGCGTAACGTGCAGCCCATCGCGCGAAAACGGGTAACCGTTATTACAGAAGCGGTCATCGAGAACGAACTTATCGGCGAGATCGAGAAACGCGGAGTGCCGGGATACACGATCACAGATGCGCGGGGAAAAGGTCATCGCGGGGTACGAAACGCGGGATGGGAGCACAGTGCCAACATCCGGATCGAAATGGTTTGCGAGGAACAGCTAGCCCAGGAAATCGCGACATTTCTCAATGAACGCTTTTCCAAAAATTACGCCATGTTTTTGTTTGTAAGTGATGTGCATGTTTTTTAGTGTTGCTGGCAATGGCTGGAGGGTCGCGATCGCACCTCGGAAAAGTGGGTTCGGTAGCACTTGCGTGCATCTGTTGGCTGGTGTGGATGGCCTGTATGTACAATGTGATTCAATGCATGGGCCTCAAAAAAGAGGAGGGGGGTGATGAGTTCTTTAGGACAAACCGCGTGCAACGGGTCTAAATTGGCGTATAATCGTTTGTGGAGCTTGTATGACGACATTGATGATTACGCTTGAGGACGAATCGGCTAAGGTTTTGGCCGAAGAGGCAGTACGTGCTGGGCTGAGTGTCGAAGAATTTCTTCGGCGAAAGCTCGATGTGAAACACGCGACCCTGTCACTCGGAGGGCAAAGCCCCGCAAAGAAGGATACGCTTTCGCGCGCAAAAAGATTAGGCGAATCGAAAAAGTCTGCGCCAACGGACACGGATGTTAAGCAAATCATCGAGGAAGAACGCCTGAAGAAATACGGCGGATCAAAATAGAAATTCTATTCGATACCAATATTCTATTGGACGTCTTACTTGCCCGCGAACCTTGGTTAAATGGCAGTGAAAAACTTTGGCTTGCGAGTGATGAGCGCAGAATAACGGGATGTATCGCCGCAACAACACTCACGAACATTTACTATGTCGTTCGACGGCAAGCGAAGAGAATGCGCGTTCATGTGTCGGAGTATGTGTTGACGCGTTCGAAGTCTGCGAAGTGAATACGCGAATCTTGCAGAGGGCGCTGAAGCTGACCGGTAGTGATTTTGAAGACAACGTTCAAATTGCATGCGCCGAAGCGCGAGCGCTCGATGGCATTTTGACTCGAGATAAGACAGGTTTTGCAGATTCTAACGTTCGGGTTTTTACCGCCGCGGAACTGCTTGCATTGATTTAGAAGGTAGTTCCATGTCCGACACACTATCAACCACAACGGATTGCGGATGCTCGTCAACGGGGCTGAAAAAGTCGCCGGCTTGGCGGGGGATGACGCTGGCGTCGCCGCTGCCGGCGGTGCGTGACGGGATTTACGATCCAGCCGCGACTGCGCCGGAACCCGAAGGCCCCCAGGGCGAGTACAATCCGCAGGTGCCGGAGGCGCCGCTGAGCGTGCCTCTGCTGGCGGATGGAATGCCGCAACATGCGGTGGAGTTGCTGGCGCCGGCGGGCGGACTGGACGCGGGATACGCGGCGTTTCATTACGGCGCGGACGCCATTTACCTGGGATTAAAAAAGTTTTCGGCGCGCGCGGAAGCTGAGAATTTTACTCTCGACGACCTGGATGCCATCACCAGTTTTGCGCATTCACTCACGCCGAAACGGCGCGTGTTTGTCACGGTCAACACGCTGATTCTGCAGCACGAAATGCGGGAGCTCATCGAGGCGCTTGGGGCGATGGCGGACATTGGCGTGGATGCGCTGATCATCCAGGATCTCGGGGTTTATCATCTGGTGCGGAAGTATTTTCCTGAGATTGAATTGCACGCCAGCACGCAGCTGGCGGTGCATAACCGCGCGGGCGCAGAGGCGCTCAAGGCCATGGGTTTTACGCGCGTGGTACTGGCGCGCGAGTTGACGCTCGAAGAAGTCGCGGACATCACGGCGACCTCGGGTATTGAGACGGAAGTCTTCATTCACGGCGCCCTGTGCTACTCCTATAGCGGACTGTGTTTGTTTTCGGCGCAGACGCTGGGGCGCAGCGGCAATCGCGGCAAATGTGCTTATTCGTGCCGCGAGGAATTTCAGATCAGCGGCGCACCGGAAACGTTGCGCGACGGCACGGAAGTGAAGCGCGATCCCAATGCGGGATTTGCATTTTCAATGAAAGATCTCGCGCTGCCGGACCATCTGCCGGCACTGCGCGCGGCGGGCGTTTCGTGCGTGAAAATCGAGGGGCGAAAAAAGAGCCCGCTTTACGTTGCGACGACGACGGATTATTACCGCAAATTACTTGACGGTTCGATGCCACAGGAGCAGCGCGCAAATCACGAAGCGGATATGAAATCGGTGTTCAGCCGGCCGTGGACGCGGCTTTTCGCGCAGTCTCATAAAGATAAAGAAGTGGCGGATCGCGATACCGTCGGGCACCGCGGCACGCCCATCGGAACGGTGCAGGAGATCATCAATCCCAGTTCAGAATTTCCGGTGCTGCGTTTCAAAACGGCGCGCGCGATAGAGCGGCACGACGGATTGCAGATTGATGTGCCGGGACTGGGGAAGCCGTTTGGGTTTGCGGTGGAGACGCTGAGGGTGGTGAAGAACGCGACGGGGCGACGGGGGGATGGGGGGACGGGGGGAGAGTCGGTTTTTGAAGCGCCGGCTGGATCTCTCATCGATGTGGTGATGCCCGAAGAACATCCGCCGATTCCTGAAGGCGCTGCGGTTTATTGTTCGTCGTCGCAGTCGGTGAAGCGCCGCTACCGGCATGCGCGGCCCAAGCCGGGACAATTCCGCGCGCGGCGCATCGCGGACATTCGCGTTGAGTTGCTTGAAAATGAAATTACAGTGCATGCAACCGTTTCGGCGCGGCACAAAAATGAAGATGACGTGATCGTCAAGAAGACTCTGCCGGGTCCGTTTCAGCCAGCGAAAGACGCGGCGAAGACCGAGGCTGCCGTTCGCACCGCGTTTGAGAAACTGGGTGAGACGCGCTTGGCGCTTGGGGCTTATGCATTTGAGAATCCCAAAGCGCTATTTGTGCCGGTCTCGCAGCTCAACCCGTTGCGCCGCGATGTGGCGGACGAAGCCGAGAAGAAACTGGATGTGGCACATTCGGAGCGCATTGAGCGAGTGTGCGCGGAGATGCTGCCGCGGTCTGTTGGCGCCGAGACTAACAAGCAGGCGGCGCTCACTGATTTAAAGTGGTCGATCAAAGTGGACCGCATTGCGTTTCTGGACGCGTTTACTCCGGTGGATTGGGAAAAAATCGATGAAGTGACGGTCGATATCGCGCGCGATCACATCACGCTGCTGGCGGAGAAGCTGGAAAAGGTGGCGGCGCAAGTTGGCCGAGAAAAAATCCGGCTCTCCATTCCGCCGCTCACGCGAAAATGGGAAGAGAAGGGGCTGTTGCAGGCGATCAAGCGCTTGCGCGATGCGGGCTGGAATAAATGGGAAGCCGGCAATGTGTCGGCGTGGACCTTCCTTAATTTTGGATTTCCGATATCCGATTTTGGATTGGACGGCGCGACTGAATCCAAAATTCAAAATTCAAAATCCCAAATCGAGTTATCCACGGACTGGTCGGTTTACGTGATCAACCGGGCGGCGGCGCTGCAGGCGTTGGCGATGGGGGCGCGGCGCTTCACGCTCTCGCCTGAAGACGGGCTGGGCAATATGCGTTCGCTGCTTTCGGAATTCGGGCCGAAGGCGACGCTGCTCGTGCATCAGGACACGCCGCTGTTCCTGGCGGAATCGTGCGCGTATGCGAATTTGATCGGCGGTTGTCCGGGCAAGGCTAATTGCACCTTTGAAAGCATGGAGATGGTTTCCAGCTACGGCGAAAAAGTGACGGCGATCGATTACCACTGCCGCACGATCGTGCTGAACAAAGGCGCATTCTGCCTCACGCCGTATCTGAAAGAACTGGCGTCGGTCGGCGCGGTGTCGGTGCGCGCCGACTTTGTCTATCGCAAATACGCGCCGGAGACGGTGCGCGACGCGTGGCGAGCGCTGCGCGCGGGAAAGAACGTTCCCGGCGGACACGCGGCGAACTTTGAGCGTGGGCTGCAATAGTACGGACGAACGTATTCACCGCCAAGACTCAAAAGACTCAAAGACACGAAGGTAAGAAAGTGGGGCGGGTATGTCTTTTTCCCCAGAATCCGAAGCGGCGGTCGAATGGGGCGCGTTGATGGATGCGCTGAAAACGGGCGCGCACCTCGACACGTATTTAGAGTTGACGCGGCGTTATAAAGAGCCGCATCGCGCTTACCACATCTCCGATTTTTATATGAAGAGCCAGCGCGCCGAAACTTAAAAGCCTCGATTGGAAAACTGAGCGCTTAAGGCTGGCCTGGCGCTGGACAACGGGCTTTCAATTCAAGATGCGCTTTGTATAATTTGTGCGGAGGTTCAGGTGACCGGTTCCACAGGCAGCAAGCGCGAGCGCCTGACGTTTTCTCAAAGGCTGCACGATCCCAAGGATTTCCAACGTGTCTATGCGGCGCAGAAAAGCGTTCATGCGCCGAACGTCATTGTTTGCTTTTGTTTAAATGGGATGCCGATTTCGCGATTGGGCGTTTCGGTGGGAACAAAGCATGGGAACGCGGTGCGGCGCAATCGCATCAAGCGGGTGTTCCGCGCCGCATTTAGAAAAATGCAGCACGAACTTCCGACCGGTTTTGACTACGTATTAATTCCGAAGAAAGGGATCGCTGAATATAGCACGTTGACCGTTTTGAGCTCACTCGAGCGGATGCTTACCGAGGCCAAATTCAAGCGTCTGATCGTAGAAAGTCAGAGCTCAAAGTGACGTGCTGAAGTTGGTCAAAATGACGCGCAGCCGGTATGTAGAGCGGATTGAGGCAGTGGTGAACGGCGACGGGAAACCCAAACAGAATCCTGAGATAGTGCAGGAAAAGCCTGCTATTTCATGGGCACGCTGGATAGGGTTACTGCCAATTCGCTTCTACCTTTTGACTTTGGCTTGGATTTTGGGGGGGCATTGTCGGTTTACTCCGAGCTGCTCGCGCTATGGGATTGAAGCCATTGAGGTGCATGGCGTAATCAAAGGGTGGTGGATGGCCGTCTGCCGGATATGCCGATGCCACCCGTTTTGTGCGGGAGGATACGATCCGGTTCCGCCTAAAAAAGTGCCGCAAAAAAGGGATGCTGGATCCTAGGATGTGCCGGAGTAAAACCGGGCGTGGAAGTACGAAGCTAAACACTGACAGGACTGAATGGGCCGATGGCTGCAAAAAAATTTGATGCTGTAACAATTCTGGGTCTGCTGCTCGCCGCGTCGTTATTTGTCGGCGGCAATCTTTACGTGCGCTCGCAACAGGAGCAGGCACGCAAGGAATGGGACGCTGCACAGGCCGTTGAACGCAAGCGATTCGAAGCTGAGGCTGCAGCGCGCCCGGTGGAAGTGCCCAAGCTGACGGCCGGCACGGATCCGGCGGGCGTCAAATCCGCGGCGGCGGATCCGGCGGTGGTGGCAGCCGCGGCGAGAGATGCCGAGCCGGTCAAGGCTAAGGACATCAAAGTTATCGCCGATAAGCTGACGCTGGAATTTACAGCGCATGGCGCTAGCGTGAAACGCGCGGTGCTCAACGACGCCTATATTGATTCGGGCGCCAAGGAGCGCAAACCCGCTAACAAGGGTCTTGAGATTCTTGGTGAAATTGAAGCGGGCAAGCTAACAGGTGCGATTCCCACGTTTGAGATCGGCCCGGTCGATTCCGCGCGGCAGGCCGAACGGGTCGTCTTCACCGCGGTTGATGGCGCGCAAAAGGCCCTCAGCCAGCGCGTCTGGAAGCTGGAAAGCGATAGCGGAACGTTCGCTGCTGACGGCAAACGCGTCATCGTGTACAGCACGGTGCTGCCGCAAAAATACGTGGTCACGAAAACCTATACGGTAAACAAGGCGACGTACTTCGTCGGGATCGACGTTGCTGTCGCGAACAATTCAGAGACTCCGGTGTCCTGGTCTTATACGCTGAACGGTCCGACGGGAATCTACCTCGACGGTCCGCCCGAGAATCCCAAGGGCAGTCCATACGTCATCCTTCGTGCGGAACTGGCGGGACGCAATGCTCCCCTGAATGCACGGCAGGCGGATGCCCCGGACGTCATCACGGTCGATCCAGCCACAGCGGTGAAAGGGAACGAGAAATCGTGGGTCAGCCGCGAACAGAATCTATGGGCGGCGGTAAAGAATCGTTTTTTCAGCGCCATCTTGATTTCAATGGATTCGGGACAGTTCAACAAATTGTCCGCCGTCGAGATCAAAAATAAGACCGACGATCCCGACAAGCGCCTGATCGAGCCGAACGTGGGTGTGTTGGGATTCCGCAAGACGACAGGCAACTTGGAGCCCTCGAAGAGCGGCGAACCGGACCGCTACGCGCTGTATATCGGACCCACGAATGAAGGCGAACTACTGGAGACCGAAGCGCAGCTGCAGCCGGCGCAGCCGTTTTTCTTGGTCTCCGCGATGCAATATTGCGACATCATGAATTACCGCTGGCCACGCGTGGATTGGGTGGCGAGCAAACTGATGTGGGTTTTCACGCGGCTCTATAGTTTCGTGGGTAACTACGGCATTTGCGTGATCCTACTGACGGTGCTGATCAAGCTGGCGCTGCATCCGACGCAGCGCAAAGCGACGCTCTCCATGAGCCGCATGCAGAAGCTGCAGCCGGAGGTCAAGAAGCTGCAGGAAAAATACAAGAACCAGACCACCAACGAAGCCCGCATGCAGATGCAGCGGGAACAGATGGATCTCTATAAGAAGGCTGGCGTGAATCCGGCCGGCGGCTGTCTGCCGATGCTGGTGCAGATCCCGATTCTGTCGGCGCTCTATGGCATCTTCAATCACGCGTTTGAGATTCGCGGCGCGGAGTTTCTCTGGGTAAAAGACCTGTCGGTGACCGACCGGCTGGCGATGCTGCCGTTCTGGCCGTATGAACTGAATCTACTGCCGATTCTTTATCTGGGGCTGCAGTTGCTGCAGATGAAAGTGGCGCCGCAAGCGCCGCCGAGCGACGATCCGGCGCAGGAGATGAACCGCAAGATGATGATGTACATGCCGGTGTTCTTCACGTTCATGTTTTACGGCATGCCTTCGGGATTGATGATTTACTTCGCCTGCAGCGCCGTGTTCAGCATCTGCGAAACGTGGTACATCCGGACTTATCTCATCAACGACAAACCGGCGGCACCCGGCGGAAACGCAGCGAACGCTCCGCAGCTGCGTGCGGCGGTCGCGTCGAAGGGAAAGTGATTCGATTTAGTTTGTGAATGGACGATCGGTGATTGTGTAAACAGCCCAGGACGGTTTTCCTGGGCTGTTTTTTTTTATGACGCGCGCGTGAAAAAGAGGGTGGATTCATTTTTTTCAGTCACTGAAACTAGCGGCACTTCGAATTCCTTGGAACCGTCGCCCCTCCTTATAACGAACTCAGCTGGTGGCAGGAAACGCCGTTGTGCAAAGACTCCGGCCATTTCTAAAATGAAAAAAACACGCACGCAACGTCCACAAAAACGTTCACCCCTGGCCAAAACGCGACGATATATAAATTCAATCATTCCGGAGGCCTGCCATGCGCACCCCTTGGTTCCTCAATTACGCTCTAATCGCACTCGTTGGCGTGATCGCTCCGGCGATGGCGCTTCACGCGGATGATTCCGGCACGGCCCAATTGATGCGCAGCACCGTTCGCATCCGTTCTGAACGCAACACGGGCCACTCGGTGATTACGGGACACGGAACCGCGTTTGCCGTGGACCTCACGCGATACGGCTACAGTGGCAAGCGCTACCTTTTGAGCGCCGCGCATAACGTACTGGATGAACGCTGCCGCCCGTATGGCACGCTTAAGATTGAGATCACTGACGGTTCAAAAAAATTCTGGTCGAAGATCCGCGTGGTGGCCAGCGACGAGAACCTGGATATCTGCCTGCTGGAAGCGAGCGACGAACTGCCGGACTTTGTGCCACTGGGCGAGCGGGACCTTTTGCCGAACAATTCCATCCTGCTGGCCGGTTCGCCGCGCGGAATTCCGATTGAGATTTTCAGTGGCGTGGTGATGCATTGTTTCGACCGCGGCTCGGTCCGATCCGCCGTGCGCATACCATTCGATCATGGCGATAGCGGCGGCCCGATGTTCTGTCCGAGGACCAACCGGATTGTGGGCGTGGCGGTGTGTGGAATTCCGAAAGACGGCGATCTGGACAAAACTATCGGGCTCTATGTTCCGCTGGTCGGCGTGCTCAGCTTCCTCGAATGCAATCGAGGAAACGCGCCGGTCGTATCGGCGCCGCTGGCCGCGGAACACGTTCGCCCCGTGAAGCGCGCGGCGCCCGTGCTGGAATTTGAACTGACTCCCGCGAGCACCCCGGCTTATGCCGCGCCGGCTAAAGCGCCCGCTGAACCGGTCGCTTCAGTTACCGTGCAGAAAGCCCCCGAGCCCAAGGCTGCGGAGAATAAAGCGGTGGAGCCGAAAGTCGTCGTGGAAACGGTGCGACGCATGCTTCCCGAACCGGCGCGCGGCGTGAATGCATCGGCCACGCGGAATGAGGCCGCGCAGCTACCGGCGGACCCGGCGGCGAAGGCGATGATCGTAGACCTCGGTTCAACCAAAGTGTATGTCATCGAGCCCGGCGACAGTCTGTCGCGCATCGCAGTGCGTCATAAAGTCAGCATGAAAGAGCTGCTGGCCTACAATAAGATTGATGACGCGAATAGGATTCTTGTTGGCGCCAAGCTGATCATTCCGCACTAAAATAGCAGGCTGGATTCAAGGATCACAACCGGACCTCAGCTGGGGTCCGGTTTCTTTTTGATTTCATGTAAAATTCTAAGAAGCCGGCGCGCTTTTGCGTCAGTTAATTTTGGATACAGACACTATGGCGATACGACGAAAACGATGGGAAATGGCCGCGGTCGCAATGGCGTGTGGAGTCGTCTTTGTTCTCGGCAGGACGGCGTTTGCCAAGCGCGAGTATCTCGAGAAATTCCAGACGGTGTTCGGCCTCACGGAGAACGTGACCGGACGCTGTGTGTTCTGCCACACCATCAAAGGCAGCGAGAAAGCGGGGAAGGGCAACTTGGGGCCTTATGGAAAAGACGTGCAGCACGCGCTGAATCAAAATGAGCAGCTCAAGGCAAACGTTGAACTTGTGGCGGTGCTGCTCTTCAAGAAGGATTCTGACGGGGATGGCATCACGAACATGGAAGAATTCGCGCTGAGCACATTTCCGGGTGATCCCAAAAGTATGCCGGCCAAGGACGCGCTGGATGCGTACCGGAAGAAAGTCGCGGCACTTGACGCGGCCAAACAGAAAGACGCGGGTTCCAAGCCGCCGGTTCCCGCCAAACCCACCGGACCGGGCAAGACGCCCAAGAAGTAATTCCGACATTAACGGGCCTGTGAATCTGCACGACCTGTGCACAACTCAAAAAATCCGCCAGATTGGAACGGGCACAGCCATTGCGATTGGATTTTCGCCGGAAATTTTCCGGGGAAAGGAACCGAAAATGATCAGCACATTAATGCTCGTTATCCTAGTTGTTCTTCTGCTCGGCGCAGTTCCGGCGTGGCCCCACAGCGCAAATTGGGGTTATGGCCCCAGCGGAATTCTTGGCGTGGTGCTTTTGGTCGTCCTGCTGCTGCTGTTGACGGGAAGAATCTGACGCCCGTTTTCATTGCGAAAACCAGAGGTCCGGGCCAGAGAAGATTCTACTTCGCCGGGCCTTTGGCTATTTTGGTGTTCATGCACCAGCGGCCGTCGGGCTGCCGTTCGAATTGAAGCACGAGATCCTCGTCGCTGTAGCGGAACCACGTCACGCCATCGTTCACACCTTCCGACGTTTTGTTCACGCCGATCAATTTTTTGATGGTCTCCGTCTGCGCCTTGATGCGCGGGATGTGTTTGTCATCAGCATTGAAAATGACCGCGCTGTTCAGGCTGCCATGCTGCGTGATGAGGCGTTCCTTAGCGGCGGGCGTGACGAGCCAGGATATCCAGTAATCGAAATCGCGGCTTTCGAGCGCTTTGACGATGGAGGCAACGGACTTCCGCGGTGTTTCCTGCGGGTACTTTTCGGCGTCGAGCCTGGTTGTTTCCTCTCCCACGGCGGAGTTTAGAAAAGAAAAGGCAAGCGCCACACTCAGCAAACGAATCACAGAACGTCCCCCTCAGGATGTGTACCTTACGACTGGCGAGCGCGGCACTTATTCGGTGGTCTTTTTAACAGAATAGTTCCCGCGCGTTCAACGTCAAAATAAGTGAGCGCTGATCGGCATCGACACATGAAAAATCTGACAGCCACTTTTCCGCATCGAATTGAAGTTGCGAGAGTGAGCCGCCAGAAGCATACAGCAATTTGCTCGCGCCCACCTCGCCCATCGTAAAAAACAAGGCGTCCTCCTGGTCCTCGCGCCGCGGCCATTTGCGGAGACCGAGCGATGTCAGCCATACGTTGTCGCATTCGGCCAGCCGCACCTGTGCCTGCCAGCCGCTTTCAGGTCCGTGCCGAAACGGGTCGATCAGAAAACGTGTGCCGCGAAATCCATCGGCGAGCCGGCGGACTCCGACCGCGATGTTGGGGCCGAACGGCAGCGTTAAGCGCAGACATTGAGATCGCGTGCGAATGGCCTCCGCCAGAGGGTACCAAGCGGCGTGCGGTTGGCGCAGTTTGGAAATCAAATCAGCCTCGGGAATGGAGAGCTCAATCACTTTGGGTGACGAATGGGGATAACGCGCATCTGAGTCGCCGACGATGAAATTCAACGGCGCCGCGTGATGGACTGAGTGGGCGGGCGACGCGAGCGATTCGGCGAGCAGCGGGGCGCGGGGACCGTAAAGAATCGCGCCCAAGAGGCGTGAGGGAAGCGGGGAAACAGAGGTTTCATCACAATGCAGTTGTGTGTCGAAAAACATTGTCGCCAGTTTATGCGCGAAGCGTGGCGAAGGAAACAGTCTTCATGGGTTGAAGCGCGCGCGAGTGCGATTATCGTCAACGCCATGATTTATGCTGTCCGCCAGATGCTCGTCGCGCTTATTCTTTCGCTGCTTTTTATTATTGAGGCACAAGCAGGCGACATCTTTTCAGACGTCGCGCTGAACTCCACGTCGATACCGCGCTATGAAAAGCTAGAGGCGACGTTCGCTGTCCAGTTGGACGTTCACAATCCGTACAACCCGAATGAGATCAGTGTGCTCGCGACAATTCGCACGCCCTCGGGACGCCATGTCACGGTTCCAGCCTTCTATTTTCAGGACTATTCACGGCGGCCAAAAGAGGGTGGCGGCGAGGAACTTACGGCGGCAATGGCGTCATGGAAAGTTCGTTATGCGCCGACGGAGCGCGGTGAGCACACTTTGACACTGGAGGTTTATACTGCAGAAATTCAGCATCAGTCGCGAGCGTACGGATTTCACTGCACGAAAGGAACACAGGCGGGCTTCGCTCGCGCGGCTTCCAATCAAGCGTTTGAATGCGATGATGGATCGGCCTTTTTTCCGGTGGGATTGAATACGTGCTGGGGAAATTCGACGTACGACTTTGAACGCTGGTTTGAGCAACTCGCGAAGAACGGCGGAAACTTCGGGCGTCTCTGGTTGAGCGAAATGTTTCTGTTCGGGCTGGAGAGGAAGGATGAGCTCGGGCGCATCAACAGCGAGGCGGCATGGCGGCTGGACACCGTTTTATCGCTCGCGGAGAAGCACGGCATCCGGCTGATGTTCTGCATCGAATCGTTCAACAGTTTGCGCATCGAACCGGACTATCAGCGCTGGAACGAGAATCCGTATAACGCGGCCAATGGCGGTCCGTGCGAAAAGCCGAAAGACTTTTTTACCAGCGCGGCCGCGCGCGAACTCTTCAAGCGGCGTCTGCGCACGATCGTGGCGCGCTGGGGTTACAGCCCAAACGTGTTCTGCTGGGAGATGTGGAACGAAGTGGATCTGGTGGATGCGTATGACAGCGTGCCGGTGCGGCAGTGGCATGTTGAGATGGCGCGCTACCTGAGGCGCATCGATCCGAATCGGCATCTTATTTCGACGAGTGTCGCCAATTCTCAAGGGGACCTGCTGCTGGATTCGCTGCCGGAGATGGATTTCGTGCAGACTCACAATTACGGCGCGCAGGATCTGGCGGCCGAACTGAGCGGATGGTGCGTGGAGAAAGCGAAGCGCTACAAGAAGCCGCATGTGGTCGGCGAGTTTGGGCTGCACTGGCAGGGCACGGGAAACGAGCATGATAAGGAGGGCGCGCATCTGCGCGAGGCGCTCTGGGCGACGGCGCTGTCGCGGTCGGCGGGGGCGGGACTGACGTGGTGGTGGGATACTTACGTGGAGCCGAACCAACTCTGGAACGTGTTCAAGCCGCTGGCGGATTTCAGCGCGGACATTGCCTGGAACAAACGGAAGTTCAGTTCGATTCAGCCGCGGATTTCGTACGCATCGCCGCAGCCGCCTCAAAGGTACGACATCAAACTGGGGGGGCGGCAAACGTCGTGGGAAGAGCATCCGTCGAACCGGCCGCAGCGCGTGACGGTGCGGCGAGATGGAACCATTGAAGGCGCGGAGAATCTGAGCGGAGCGCTGCACGGCAAGGGCAATCATCCGACGTGGCAGAACCCGGTGACATTTGTTCTCGAGGACGGTGCGGCGTGGAGCTTCGCGGTGAACGTGAAGGGCGTGAGTGACTACGGCGGGGCGAACTTGAAAATTTTTGTGGACGGTGTTGCGGCGATGGAAAAGAATTTTATCGACGCTGATGAGAAGCGCACCGGCACGATGGAGTTTTACGATGGGCAATACGTGATGCCGGTTCTCGGCGGCGCTCGCGAGATAAGGGTCCTTAACGACGGGATTGATTGGCTGAATTGCAGCTATTCATTTTACGATTACAGGCTGCGCTTCGATCCTCCGGTGCGTGCGTTTGGTGTGCAGGACGGAACGCTAGCGCTGGTCTATTTGCAGAATGAGCGCGCGAGTTTTCGCGCCCTGTCGGACGGAGCCACGCCGCGCGTTGTGGAGCAGGCGGTGTTGAGTTTGGCTGGAATGCGCGACGGATTTTATCGCGTGGAATTCTGGGATACGGTGAAGGGGTTGCAGACTGTTTCCGAGGCAAGGGCTGGGGATGGCGTGCTGCGTGTTTCGCTGCCGGCAATTTTGAAGGATATGGCGGTTAAGGCGCGGTGGGTGGGGCGGTAGAAGGTTGGCACAGGCGTTAACGTTATCCGTGAATTGGATGGGGCTCTGCAGTCCGCGGTGTATCTCTGTGTCCTAACTCCTTGCGCCCGTGTCTTAATGGCGATTTTTGGCGGTAGTATGGCGGGATTCTGGCGAGATTTCACATAACTTCAAGCCAGAATGGCGATTAAAATGGCGAATCGAACACAAGTTTACTTGTGTTCGGATGTTAGGGTTTTGACTCTAATACTGATTTCAATTCCTAACCGAAGACATGATCCAGTCAAAAGCGCATAGTGACTGAATGGTTTGTGGATCGGCTGTCAGTTTCAACCAAGCGTCTTCCACGCCGTCCCAGAGGTCATCTTCGGTTTTGAACAGGCGGTTGCTCAGGTATTTCTGTCTGCATTCGTGCCACGGCAGTTCGGATGGATTGAGCTCGGGAGATTTCGGTGGAAGGTGGATGAGGGTTACGTTTTCAGGCACTTTGAGTTTGGCTGTGGTATGCCATCCCGCTTGATCCAGCAGCATCACAGCATGCACGTCCGGATCAAGTATCTGGCTAAACGTTTCCATAAAAATGTTCATGGCCGCAGTATTCACGTGCGGCATCATCCATTCGTGCGTACGCCCTGTCTTGGGACACACGGCTGCAAAAAGATAAACCCATTTGTAGTTGGTCTGCCGCACCGCGCGCATGCGTTTGCCTCGGTCACCCCACAC
>Ga0163144_10010983_pt1 | contig 19213 bp, 18 predicted proteins | sample OliLak19BULKMAT1_FD_123175 | JGI IMG/M metagenome (GOLD analysis project Ga0163144, IMG submission 123175) | Freshwater microbial mat bacterial communities from Lake Vanda, McMurdo Dry Valleys, Antarctica - Oligotrophic Lake LV.19.BULKMAT1 | ecosystem: Environmental > Aquatic > Freshwater >... | reverse complement strand
TCGTTCCGGGTTGAAGCTGGAAGATTCAGTCGATAGATTCTGCGTCTTGGCCAGGTAGCTCAGTTGGTAGAGCAGCGGACTGAAAATCCGCGTGTCGGGGGTTCGATTCCCTCCCTGGCTATTCGTTGCAGGACATCGACTTACGTGAAAACGGCGCCCGGATTTTTCCGGTGCGCCGTTTTTCGCAGAGGGAGGTGCAGAGGGACTTGGCGCATCGGTTGCTGCTCGGGTGATCGCGAATCAGTGTGGTCGTCGTGGACAGGAAGGCAGCCAAGGAGACGACGCGAGGACCCGGCGTGGGTGAGTACGGCGGCCGAGGTCCTACGTTGCATGTGGCGGGTGCTGTATCTCATCGGGGCGACGTTCGCCCGCGAAAATACTGGCCCCGGTAGGCGGTGTACCCCGGGTTCGGGCGCATCTCGCGGCCTTAACTAGTCGACGACCGCACTGGGCCGCTCGTGCAAGGCAATTCTTCCACTCGGGGCCAGAGATGCTCCCTCAGCACGTCGTGCTGATGTTGGGCAAGGATGGGTGGATGAAGGCCCATGGAGCGAACGCGGGAGCACTCACGGAACGACAGTCGCCCGCGCTCACCGTCGTCGTCATGAGCGCCAGCAAGGCTGCGCGCCACCGACCGTCGGCCCGCACCGCCGTCATCTCGATTCGCGGTGCGAGAGATCCGGAGATCCCGCTGTCAACACGGTACCGGCCGATCCTCCGCCTCGTCTTCGAGGATGTCTTCATCTTCGCAGATCACCCGGCCGATGACTCAAGCGTTTCAGAGGCGCAGGCGGCCTCCGTGGCCATGTTCGTGCGCGAACATGCCGACGCCGACACGCTTCTGCTGCACTGCGCTGCCGGCGTATCCCGTTCGCGGAGTATGGCGGCGGCGATCTGCGACGTGCTTGGTCTGCCGTATCAGTGGACCGTGCTGAATGACGACGTGTACCGCCGCGTGCGTACCGCGCTACTCGAGCTACGCCCGAGCGCCGCTGCGACCGATCGGCCAAGCTGACGGAATGGGGGCGGCCCTAAGGCAGGGCACTCGCCGCATTCCTCACGCCCTAGAACACCACTCGGCGCGACACAACGCACGTCCGACTACCCCAATGCAGCCGTCGCCGACCGCGAAATGCCCAACCAGTAATGACACCTAGTGAGCGCGTTCCACCAGCTCATATAACTGCTCAGTCACCACCTCGAAGTCCTCCGGCTTGTTCATCAGGTGAACATCTTCGATGATGTTCCCGTCCTTCCAGCAGAGGCGACCCGCGCCAAGGTCATTCTCGTACAGATACTGAACTGTCACGGTGACGGCTGGGAAGGCGCGTGACACCCGCTCGCACCATCCGAGGCTGGGTTTACGAGGCATCTCCCAGTGCACCCAGAGTTTCGCGCCGTCATCGGCGTGGCTGATCTTCCACGGCAGTGACGTCAAGGTTTCAGTGGGGGCAGGTGACGATATCCGTCGATGATGCCGATCGACTGTTCACGACAAAGGGCATCACGGAGGGCGGCTCGCTCGGAGGCCGTACCTTCGATCTCGAGGACGTGCTCGCAGGAATTGGGCATCGGTAGACTGAGCTCATGATTGGGTAAGCGAAGCGGAATGCGCGGGAGGCGAGGTGCGAGCGCAGATGTTCTATGCAGCCCGATGGCGACACTGACGACGCACAGCGAGTTGCGTCCTGACACCGGGCAGTCTGTGGGGGGTGTGGAGCTGCTCGCCAGTCGCCGCCGCGGCACGCGCTGCGGACGGCCGACTCTGCCGCGCTACTCCCGGCCAGGAGTCACCGCTCGCGGGTCCACCCCGTGCGCAGAGTCGTATGTGTTGAGGGTGCCTTGAGCTCTGCGCGGATCGCTTCATGGCTAGACTGTGCCAAGCGTCATACCGCCCCCCCATCGTCTGATCTCCACCTACGCTGTCAGATCTCGGAGATGACGCGCCGGTCCACTGCACGAGAATCGAGTGCTTGCGCCGTTCGGGGTGGGACGCAGGTAGGCTGTCGGTACTTACGTCGAGGTCCGTCTCGACGAACGACGATGGTAATGCTATAGTGTTCAACACTCACCTCGCTTTGCTATCTGACATCTAGGAAGACGGTCTAGGTGGATCCAAGCTGGCCAGCAGTGAACACTATTGAGCCGACCACCACTGCAGGCACGCTCAGGCGTTGACGGCGGGATGACCTGCGGGGTCGTTCGGCAACGAGCAACACTTTGGCGATGACGACATAGCAGCAGATCAGCGCGTGGAGCACTCTGGCTGGTTTCTCCGGAAACGCTGATTGGCTACAGGTGGGAAGCGCTCGTGCTAGCCCGTGCCCCGCTGTGAGCCGCGGCCTAACGCTGCGTGATGCCAGTTGCGGACGGGCGAGAGACGGCGGTACGGCGAGGTCGGGACGCGCGAACAAATGGAATACTACGCCACTAACTTGTTATGATGGCGCTCGCGAATCGTGAGGTGCAGGCAAGCTATACTCTGCCCTTACCTGCCATACAGAAGATTATTTATCCAAATGTTGCCGAGAGCATGAAAGACAAATCGAAAACAAAGAGCCAAATCTCCATTGCATGGAGCCGTGTAAGACTTGCACGTGAGGCGTATCCCACAATGTGGAAGTGGTTGTCACGTTCGCTGCGCGCAATCAGCATTTATGCCATCGTCAACCTCGCCAGCTTTTTCGCAGCCCAGTATGTCGACGGACAAAACTTTGGGGAAAGCGTATCTCCACCGACTTACACCGACCGCGAGTGCGAGGCCTTCGGCTTGGGCTACAAGCTCATTGTCTTCTCCAGGGCGAAACCAACCGCGGGGCATATTTTTATCGGGCTTCTCGATCGCCCGCGGAGAGCTCGATCTGAAAGCGATCAATGCAATCTGCTAACGCTTGGATTTAATCCCGAGGGTTGGGTGTCCTTCACCGGCGGTAATCCGATTACTGGAGTTCCAGGTGCTCTAGTTTTAGAGAATGTGAGCAGTACAGCAATCGCAGCCGTATACTCTATTGACTCAACTGGATGGAGGCGCGTACTGGCCGTATCCAATCGCTGGGTTAGTAAGCGAAGGCTTTACATCCTTCCATTTAGGAATTGCATCACCTTCACACGCGAAATCGTGGGTGCGGCGGGTCTAAGCGTCCCGGCTCGCTCAATCTGGCTTGGCGATTGGGTTCCAATGCAATACTTCGGACGCGTGCTCGAGTCGAATACAGAGAGACTCGAGCGTGTAGCGATCGGTCAAATCGGCGACAAGTCGGTTCAGCGCGAATGACGCCGAACTCGGGTTGCCGCTGTCCAGCCGTCGTGCACAGGAGAAATGCCCGTAGGCCTCCGCCCAGCAGAAGACAAATTCGTCAGACCGACTCAGACCATGACTGCAAGAAAATCCGCGTCAAGAGCAGTGACTCAGTCCGCAGTAGTTGCCGAATCGTTAAGTATTCTGGATGACGTCAAGCGGCAGGCGATTCGGCTCGGCCAGAATCATGGCCGCGTTGCCAGCCTCATTCGGACATATCGAACACTGCATGGCAAAGGCGGCGGACGCCGCCGAGTGGCAGACGCAGACATTCTCAGGGCGGCGGTAGTTCTGTTACACGCGTCGCTTGAAGACTTTCTGCGCACGCTGAGCAGAGTTCGCCTCCCCGCCGCCAGTGAGGATGTCTTGAACTCAATTCCAATCGCTGGCTCGGGAAGTTCCCGCGCTGAGAAATTCGCGCTCGGAAAACTCTGCGCGTTCAGAGGCAAGACTGTCGACGACGTGATTAAGCAGTCAGTTGATGAATTTCTCGAAAGATCGAACTACAATACTACGATCGAAATCGCTGGACTACTACGCAATCTTGGGCTGAAGGTTGAGACTCTGAACGGCAGATTTGCCGAGATAGATGAAATGATGCGGCGGAGGCACATGATCGTGCACCGTGCAGACCGAAGTGAATCGAAGGGGCGAGGAAAGCAAATTGCAAACTCGCTCTCAGCCGTAACAGTTGAAAGGTGGCTAGATGCAACGCGAGAATTTGCTCATGCAACGAGTTTGAGCATAGCGACAGGTGATGTTGAGGCAATCGTCCAGCGCGCGGCCAAGCAGACTCCAAGCAATTCGGTTCATAATTGATATGCAGAAACGACGTCCTATGCGGATCTCTGACGCACTCCGATTATGATTCTAAGGCACCCTCCGATCCGACGAGCATTTTTCATCACGAGTTGATGGCATACACCGGATCACCCAGAGTGCACAGATGGATGAGTGACGAACGTCGAGTTGAGCATCGACCAGATGGATCGCGTGCTGCTCCGGTCACAGATGCCGGAGAGTGCGCGTATCTCCCGCCGCCTCCGGCGGTGAGCGTGCGCAACACGGAATCATCTCGCGCTGACCGGCGATGCTGCGGCTGATCCAGCCCCACGGACGGCTCGATCAGCGGCATTGCTCGTGTGCGCAGTGGCGCCAGCGGCGGTGCGTAACGAGGTGAACGTGTTGGCGCGCGGCACGCGGTCGGACCCGTCGAGGAGGAACGAGTCGGTGATGCATCACGTGGCTGCGCACCCTCCCATGGTGGGGTCGTGGCAATGAAGGGTGACGACCTCCGCTCCCTCATCAAGCGCACTGGCCTGTCGCAAGTGGAGTTCGCCCGCCACGTCGTGGGCTGTTGCCCCATCACTCTCCATCGCTGCTTGGAGGGTGAGCCAATGCCTGAGAGCGGGACGGATTGGCTAGTCCGGCTGCAGTCAGTCAGCGCGACGAGGACCAGCGTCCACCTGTTGATCGACCGTGACGATCGCGGAGCGGCGCGGGAGTCCCTTCGGGAGCTCGTAGTGTGGCCGCAGTAGCACGAAGACGAGTCCGTGCGGTTGCCACTTGGTGTGCTCGACGAGCTGAATATGGTGGACGAGACAGGTACCCCCGTGGCGGATACTCCGCTTCGATGCGCTTCCGGGGTGGAGTTCACGAATGCGCTCGAGGGCCTCGTAATGCCGCGAAGTGCGGCGTTCGGGATTCGATGCCATCTCGTGCCGGCTTGGAACCAGTGGCAGATCCGGCCGCCGTCGTGGCCGACCGGTTTGGCGCCGTCTTGACGGGCATGGTTGCAGCGGTCATCAAGGGCGCTGGGTGTCGCCCCAGTGCAGCGGATCGCGACCGAGGCGGGCGTCCGGGGAGTGTTGTGCGAGCTAGGCCGGATCGACTACGCGATACCGGGCTGAATGCCGATCGAGAAAACGACGGCGGCCGTGTCACCCGTTGGGTTGCCTTACTCCTTCACGAAAGGCAGTACCTGCTCGGACAACGCCCGCGCCGCCCGCCCCTGATTCGCCCGCCGCGTGTAGCGAGCCGTCATCTGTCGAGTCGCGTGGCCAAGATGATCCTGAATCGCACCCTCGTCAGCGCCGCCGTCGACGGCCCACTGACCGGAGCAGTGCCGAAGGTCGTGCAAGGTGACGCCACTGAGCCCGGCCGCCTGACACGCCGCGATCCAGTGGCGCCGCAGCTGTCCGTACTGGAGGTAGCACGGGATCGCCGACTCGATGATCCACCACGACGCAGTATCGACGTACACCGTCCGATCACTCGCATCGGTCTTCGTCCCTCGAACACGGATGCTGAAGGCGTAGGGCTGCAGGTCGTCCTCGGTCAGGCGAAGATACTCGCCGATCCGGCAACCGGTGAGCACGAGACACCACGGGAAGAACCGCACCGCTTCCGGGAGGTGCTCCACGACTTCCGCCAGCTTGGTCGGCGAGATGTTCGGCACACGCTCCGCCTCCTTGCGAAGCGGAATGGCATCGATGACCTGATGACGGAATGGGTGGCGGTGGGTACCCAGCAGCGATGTGAGTACGGCTGACAGGGAGCGGCGCATGTGATTCCAGTCGGAGCCAGACGAGGCCCACCGCTTCGCCATCGTCTGCCAGTCCCGCCTTGTCAGCGTGCGCAGGCAGTCGACTGTGGGCGATTGACCGAGCTTGCCGGCGATTCGCCGGAGAGCCAACCGCATGTCCTCACCCTCTCGATCGAGGAGAACGATCATCTGCTCGTCGATGGGAAATTCTGCAGCCTCCTCCAATGCACTCCAGACGCGGTCGTGAACGGATGACAAACGACGGAACACGTCCTCGTTCACGCGAACGTCGTGCAGCTTCAGGTACGCGCTGCGTTCCTTCGGGGGACGGTGCGTCAGATCACGCAAGATGCTGACGGTCAGCCCGCGCATCCTCGCGCGCTGGAGGTCTGCCCAGACCTCTGACTCCACGTCGGCGAGCGTCTCGAACGCAGCCTCGCTCAATGAGAACGCGCCGAGCTTCTGGCGCATTGACCGGATGGACGTTGCGTACCGCCGCCGGGTCGCCGGATCCACATCTGTCATCGCCGGAATGGCGACTTCGAGCGCCGTACTCCAAAGCGGGGCCGAAAACACGGAGCTCTGCGAAAGGTCTTCGTGCACTGACGGTGCTTCCGTCACGCTGAGCTGAGAGATCGGCGTCTGCGATGAAGCGATCACCATTGGTGCTGATGACGGTTGCGGTTGCGCCAGACGTGCACGGCGATCGCGGAGACCTCCGGCAAGGTTCTCAGTGCGCTCGAACTCGATCAGGTCAGTGATGTCGATCTCTCCGGAGGCAAAGGCCTGAAGAGTCTCGACCGCGCGCAATCGCGCCAACCGTGTAAGAATCTGGTTGCGTCGCTCGAACTCCGCCGAATCCCGCGTTCCGCTGGAGTGTTGGAGTCGCGGCACACCGAGATCACCAAACCGGCGGTCGAAGCGAAGACACCCGCCAGGAGAGGTGTGGTTCGACCGTATAGCTCGCAATTGGTGATTGCTTACGCTGCGCCGGCTCATTTCGACGAGGACTGACGGTCAATCCACTCGAGCACATCACACTCCCACCAGAGCAGCGTCGAATGGCCAAGACGCACCTTCTTCTCTGGCGCGACCGTGCGGCGGACCCACTGAGCGGAGCGACCGCCGTTGAAGACGATGGTCGCGACCTGCATGGCATTCATGAGCCGACCACGGTTGACGTGCGGAGGGCGGGATTCAGGACGGGAAGACATGGGAACGGTCAGCGCAAAGGCATGGAGTCGCACCGGAGAGGCGAGCCCGTCCAAAGGCGGCAGGGCTAGGACGCGAGCCGCCGATGCTCTGGGGGCAACTCCTCGCGTCTGACCGAGCCTGTGGGGGTATGCGCGCACCGCGCCACCGAGATCCTGAGCCGGCGTGTGGCAGTGACCGAGGTGGAGAAACTCTGTGGAGTGGACGAGGGAGATCATGTGTTGGTCGAGGGGAGAAGTTGCGTTGCCCTCTACACACGTGCGGCATGGCGAGCCCGCGCGCCGAAGCCAGAAGTGGCCGCGTCCTCCACGGCCACCATAGGCTGTCGCTGGGCGCCGCAATGGTCGCCCCACGCCCTCGCTCACCCAAGTGCACCATGAAAAACGATGCCTCGCCGCCGCCGAGCCTCGCTCACTCGCGGGTACTTCCGCCAGATCGAGTGACGATCCCAGATCTCATTCAGATGCTCGGCATCAGTCGTTCGACGTTCCAGCGAAAGTTCCGCCCGACGAACGACCCGGAGCTCCGTGTGTACTGGATCAGGCGCCTGGACATCAAATCACGAGAAATCGCGTCGCGTGGTGCAACGGTCGATCTGTTGCATTGCTCTCGAGAGGCGGCGGACACACTTCGTCTCGAACTGCACGCCATCGCTCGGCGCGATTCACTCGCGAAATAGGTACGCCAGCCTGGCCACCGGAGGAGGTCTAGCTCCGAGTGGCCGAATTCGTGTTGCGAGTTGCTCGTTGCGGCTGAGCACCGAGGGTGGCAGCATCTGTACGCCGACGCTGGCGGAGGAACTCCCTCCTTATGCCCTCGGGAAGCGGAAACTCCGGTCGAGCCCACTCAGCCGCCCAGTCAACAACGTCCGTCGCCATGTACGTGCGATCCATGAACCGATCGTACGCTCGCGGGTGTCGCCACGATCCCGGTGCCTCGCGTTCGAGTGCACGCGTCTCATCCGACACCAAGACGTACTCCTTGCGGAGCGTCGATTCACAATCGGTCGTGAGCCGCTTCGCAATCTCGACGCCGGAGATATCGAATGCATGACCGTCATGCGACGTCACGCGTAGAGGCACGAATTCCCGGAGACCCAGCCAGTACGTCGCAACGTAGAGTCGGAGGATGTGCGGGCCCAGAATGCTGCCGTATCCCTCCGCCGCATGGTCACCAATTCGTGGGATCGTATACCCGAGCGCAATCAAGGAGGTACGGAATGCCCGAGCAAAACGGGTGCTGAGCGCCCCGTCGCTGTACCCTCCCCATAAGGTCGTCTCGCCATGCTTCGGGGAAACGAACAGTGAGAACTGCCCGCTCTCGATTGCCTGCTGCAGCGTGACGTCGGGACCAATGAGACCGCGCGAGCGAAGGCGAGGCAGCCACGCATCGCGTAGGTAGGCTTTGAACCACTCGTGGTCAAGAATGCCCTGTGACATCGTCCAGTTGCGCTCGGCGATGTCGTCCTGCTTCAGTCGGGCGCTCTGATTACCCGGCATCCCAAAGCTGGAAAAGTGTGAGGTGACGCTCGACACGCGAAGAAGCGTGCCGTCCTCACCCCACTGGCAGTCGAACGAGTACTCTCGCCCAACTCGCCCATACACGAACTGTGCACGGCGTAACGGGTCTGCTGTGCCAACAGCCTGGATCGCCCAAGATTCGAGCCCGCTGATGTAGGCGCGCTCTGCCTGCCTCGCATTCCGGGCGTGATGGAGGACGAGTGGATTCCTCGAGTGGTCGGCTGACTCCTTCTCACGCGCCCGAGCGAGCCTGGGGAGTTCGATTACCGTCCACCATGGCAGCACGACACAGGTGAGGATCGGTGTGCTGCACAGACGGACAGCGAGGCGCTTGTCCTTTGCACTCGGCTCACCGCTCGAAGTTCGCAGCTGGGTAAAATGCTCGTCGACGTGTTGCGCCCGGACCTGTGTGGCCACGAAGTCCGCGAGGGCCTTCGGCGATCCGTTCGCGCGGATGATCGGCTCATACACGCTGCGTGCCATGATCCACAGATTGGTCATGTCCGCCACGAGCCCACGTCCCACGTTGAACTGCGCACCGTCAGCTTGCCGGCGAGGGACGAGCCGGGCGATCTCTCCCCACTCCGCGACAGCCGCGGCGAGGGGAAGCGACTGCACTGCCTCGCTCGCGGCAGCGGCGGCAGCGACCGAACCAAGCCGATCTGCGAGTAATCGATCACGTGCGGCACTGACGTTGCGATTCGCGTTACTCGAATCGGCCGGTCGTGTGCAGGGCAGGCTCAGATCCCAGAGATCGAGCGGCCGAAGCGTGTAAAGATCGATGGTGCCAAGTGCGCCTGCGGCCCTCATCTCGACAAGTAGCCCAGCGACGCGAAATACCGCGGCCTCAAAAGCGGCGACAGATGACGCTCGAAGCGCAGGGGCAGCCACTTCACGCCACGCCTGCAGCAGGTCCGCCAAAGCTGGCATCTGTTCTCGCAGGAGCGCCTCGTGCGTACCTGTCAGGTGGCCCAGACGCCGGACGTGCCGCTTTGCCACACGTGCCTCGGCCCACGCTGGGGCACCCATCGCACTGAGCTCGCCGTCGGGCAGCGCACGTACCGCCACTCGATACGCGTGAATGGCTTTGGGAATGCTGTGCTTCGGGTCCAGTCCCGCAGCGGACATGAGCACGTCGCCAGCATCTGCGGATGCGGGAAGCTGTGACGGTCCCTCGATACCTGCATGCCGGCGAAGCCCCTCAGAGAGAAGCGTGAGGTAGTGCCGGTGGACCGTCTCATGCGGCTGGCCTGCCAGCGCTCTGAAGAAGGGCTGCCACAGAGCACCGCACAGCGCTGCGCGTTGCGCCGCGGAAACAGGACCGTCGCCGAAGAGCTCAGGCAACGCTGCGCCAAGGGCCTGCCACACGCGAGTTTCGGCATTCCCAGGACGCTGGTTGTCAGCGCGGACTGCCCGCTCACGAGCGTGCGCTGGAGCGCTAGCCAGAAGCGGTCGCAGATCGACAGCCTCGAACGTGAGACGGTCTACCTCGCGTCCACCCGGGCCGTTCACGAGGGAGGCCAACGTCGTGCGCAGGGCACTACGGAGAATCGCTGCGGAGTTTGGCGAAACAGTTCCCGCTTCAACGGCCTGGTTGAACGCCGCGAGAAGCTGCGCCCAGGTGATTGGTGCGTCGAGGTTCGGGGTGGGTTGGGTCATGACCAGCAGACTCGGGGGGTCTGCAGGCACGTCGCAACTTCGGCCGAGTCTCGACTTGCGACCGGTACGAATGTGTCGACGCTGGTGGGGCGCGTTGATGCAGCCTGCCACGTATTCCCGGCCTGCTGCGGTTGATGCAGTCGAGCGTAATCAACCGTGTTCAGGCCTTGCCAACTCGTTGATTTATGGTGGCATTGATGCGCTTTCCACACGACCAGCCGATGCCAGTTTGTTGGCTCCTACGTGCATCAATGCTTGGGCATCGTTGTCTTGCGTGTGCATGCGTAGTCATCTCAACGCGGTGTTGAAGCCGCGATCATGCATCACTGGCAACACCGGGACGAATTGCGCACTTTCGCCGGGATCTTTTGTACGCTCGGGCGGGGACGGAGCCCAGAGCGGATTTCGCTCCAAGCCGATCACCCATTTCGGCTGAAGCCGATCAGGGACTGACGTCGGGCGCGGACGCTCACCGCCGGCACTCCTTCTCCGGGACTTCCATCCGGAGCGAGGCAGTGCCAGCAGAGCGACTTCCCATGCGACTGATGTTCGAGGCCTTCCGCCTCGCGTTCGACCCGGGCCGGAGCCAGCGCGAGATCGCCGGGCGCTCGGGCTGTACCAGAGCACCGTGAACGAGTATCTCCGACGGTTCCGCGGGACGGGGCGGCCGTGACACGTGCCCCCACACTTCGACGAGGACGCCGTCGAGGCGCGCCTGTTCGCCCCCGACGTCCCCGCTTCCCCAGGGCCGGGTGGTGCCGCACTGAGCGACGATCCACACCCCGATCACTGATCCATTGACGGTCGGATAGCCATCGAGCGCGTGCCAACCGCGAGACGCAGCGCCCGGCGTCATCAGCCACCAGAGCGCCGTCGAAGCGCGGCGCAATTCTGTCACGCCTTGCGTTATGCCGGGATAACCTGTAAACATTCACGGTGATCTCACGGTAACCTTATGACGCATCCGCAATCTACACTCCCGCTCGCCGCTCGCCGCGCCTTGGTTCGCCTAGGCACCGACATCAGTGCCGCGCGTCGGCGCCGGCGCCTTCCACTCGATGTCGTTGCGGAGCGCGCGCTCACCACACGACAGACGGTGGCGCGAGTGGAGCGAGGCGACCCTCGGGTGGCCGTCGGCACGGTCGCGGCCGTGCTCTTTGCGCTCGGCCTCGTGGATCGCCTTGGGGGAGTCGCCGCGCCGCCGTCGGACAGCGTGGGGTTGGCGCTCGAGGAGGAGCGGCTGCCGGTGCGTGTCCGGCGCGCCCGTCCCCCAGTGCCGAGGCCAGCGCCGCGCGAGACGCCCACGGCCGACGGTCCTGCGAAGACCGATCCGGAGCGTGGCCATGAGTGATCCGGCTGCCTTCGTGCACGTTGAGATCGGCGCAATCACGCGCTTGGTCGGACGGCTGTATGTCACGGCGACGCGCGCGCGCGTTGAGACCTCCACGCTCGTCTACGATCCGTCGTGGGTGCATGCGCCGGACAGCTTTGCGCTCGAGCCGGCCCTGACCCTCTCGACGGCGCCGCACTACACCGTGCCAGGGCGCGCCCTCTTTGGCCCGATGGGCGATTCGGCACCGGATCGCTGGGGCCAGACACTACTCAGACGTGATGAGCGGCAGCGCGCGCGGGATGAACGGCGGACGCCGCGCACGCTCCGCGAGATCGACTTCCTGCTCGGCGTCACGGATAGCGTCCGGCAGGGAGCCCTGCGCTTCACTGCGACCGTCGACGGCCCCTTCGTCGCCCCCGAGGGCACGGGCGTTCCGCCGCTGGTCGACCTCCCGCGTCTGCTCAACGCCAGTGAGCGCTTCCTTGCTGACGAAGAATCCGCGGAGGACCTGCGCTTGCTGTTGGCGCCTGGCTCATCCCTCGGTGGCGCACGACCGAAGGCCTCGGTGCGTGACGCCAGCGGTGCGCTCCTCATCGCCAAGTTCCCGAAGCGCGACGAAGACGATGACTATCGCGTGGTGGTCTGGGAGTCCATTGCGCTCACATTGGCGCAGGCGGCCGGTATCGACACCGCGCGGTATCGCCTCGAGACCATTGCGGGTCGGGAGGTGCTGTTGCTGACGCGCTTCGACCGCACCGTCGCGGGTGGCGTCACGCAGCGCGTGCCCTACCTGTCGGCGATGAGTCTGCTCGGCGCCGGTGATGGCGAAAGCCGCAGCTATCCCGAAATCGCGGATGCCATCCGGCGGCATGGCGCGGCCGCCCGAGCCGATCTGCGGGAACTGTGGCGTCGCATGGTATTCACGGTGTTGATCTCGAACACCGATGACCACCTGCGCAATCACGGCTTTCTGTACGACGGCCCCGAGGGGTGGCGGCTCTCGCCGGCGTACGACCTCAATCCCGTCCCCGTCGACCTGAAGCCCCGCGTCCTGTCGACGGCACTGGGCCTCGAGGAGGACCGCACGGCGTCGCTGGACCTCGCGCTGGAGTCAGCCGCGGAGTTCGACCTGAGTCACGCCGAGGCACGCGCGCTGGCGCGGGCGGTGGCCGACGTCGTCGCGACCTGGCGCAGCGTGGCGACGCAGCAGGGCGCCACCGCTCGCGAGATCGAGCGCATGGCGTCGGCCTTCGAGCACGCCGACCTCACGAGCGCCCTCGCCGTGACCCTAGGCCACTGACGCGCGTGCGCTGGCGCGTGGTGCCGCCCGCGCTGGCGCGATTCGCTTGGGCTGAGCACGATAGGAACATGCCCGATTCCCTCATGCACCATGCCCGCCCACTCCGCCGCCTCGCCGCGCCCAACTCCGTCGACGCCTTCGCTGATGAACACCGCGACCGTGCCTCGCCGTCATCCCTGATCGACATCGACCGAACCCGGTGATCGACATGGACCGAAACGACTGATCGACTTGGGCCGAAACGACTGATCGGAATCACCGAAATACGCACCCAGAGCCATCAAGCCTCTTGGCGCGCGCGGCGGCCGGTCGGGGGGGGAGGCTGCGGCGATGGGCGGCGTGACCAGCCGGGACGCCAGCGCGCGATGTTCGCGCATCCCAAAGCTGCTGCCGCGGCTGTTGACGATGAGACAGTGGTGGAGCAGCCGGTCGATCAGCACCGCGGCCATGACCCCGTCGCCGAGGTCCTCGAAGGGCTGGTTGCTGGTCAGGACGGCCGAGGCGTGTTCGTAGCGGCGACTCACACCACCGTCGTCGTTGTCAGCGATCGTGTGAAACTCCCCAGGTAGCGCTCGTAGAGGATGGTCAGTCCGCAATGACCGTAGCCTCGCTCTAGGTCCTTTCTGTCGGCGGATACCGCTGGCGCAGAAAGTGAACGAATTGTTCGAGCTCCTTTCTGGCTTCTGCGGGCAAGCTGCGGAGCAACCGGAAGTGAGCCTTCTCATCCTCGTGCAGAGACTCGACCTCCGCGCCCATCAAGTGGGCCAGGGAGACGTCCAGGGCACGTGCGATCTGCCGGATGGTCTCGTACGACGGATTTCGCTCTCCGGACTCTATCTGCGACACCGCAGACTGCGAGCTGCGCATCAGACGCGCGAGCGCCGATTGAGACAGGCGCCTTTCCTCGCGGAGCATGGCGATTCGCTCTCCGAGCGAGGTTTCCATCTCCATATGAATACCGAGTAAGGGGCGAAAAAAAGAAAATACCGTAATAGTCTTGACAGTTATCACTAATCGTCGTAGACTGACCTTGTAGAACGAATCGTGATGCACGCTACGACGAAATGCGCATACTGGCAATAGATCGAGAAAGACTGCCAGAGCGAACGCGAATCCCGGAAGGCAGTACTGCTCAATCAGGGCTTCACCCGCGCACCCCCGCTGTCCGGCCGCGTCGTCCGGACCACGCGACAACCCTACTCGACTGGAGATCTCCATGCCCGTGCCCACGCAGGCCGCACTGCAGACCGATGCTACTCCCACCCACTGCCGCTTCCCCTTTGCCGGCAAGGGCGTGGCAGTCAGTGACACCGTTGTTGGCGTGGCGGTCCTTCTCGACCGCGAGGATAAGCAGACCCGCGCCGGCAAGCCGATGGCGACGTTCACGCTCCGCAATGCGACCGGCGGCGCGGCCATGCCCGTCTGGTCCGAGGGGCTCCTAGCGGTGGCCGGTCTCACTGCAGGGATGCCTGTGCTGCTGACCGCGACGTGGGCGCCTGGGCGCGGCGGCACGGCGGAATGGAAGTTCGAGTCCGCCGAGGCTTTGCCGGAGAACCATCCTGTGGTGCTGGAGGCGCAGCCTGTCGCGCCGCTGACGCTCGTGCAGCTGCGCGCGCGCACTGAGCCACTGCTGGCAGTGCTGTCTGCCGACGCTCGTAAGCTCCACGACGTGCTCATGTACACGCCGGTTGTATGGCCCGACGGGTCGCTCGAACCCATGAGGGACCGTTTCATCCAGGCCCCGGCGGCGACTGCGAATCACCACGCGACGATCCGTGGGCTGCTCTTCCACTCGGTGCAGGTAACCGGGCTCGCGTTAGTCACGGCGCAAGAGCTACGACGCACGGGCGACGCACCGGATCTCGACCTCGATGCGGTAGTGCTAGGCGCGTTCTGGCACGACCTCGGTAAGCTCGATGAACTGTCATGGCGCGGGACGTTTAAATACACGGCGCGCGCCGCTGGGGCGACGCACATGGGTTGGGGTCTGTGCCGGGTCACGGAGGCGGTGACCCGGGCCGAGACGACGACTGGATGGCGGCCGACCGCACGCCAGCGGGAGCTCGTTGATCATGTGCTCCACATTGTGGCGTCACACCACGGTCAGAAGGACTGGGGCGCACTGGTGGAGCCGGCGTCGCGAGAGGCGTGGTGCGTCTCGACGGCCGACCTCCTCAGTGCAAAGTCGCAGCCAATCACGGACACTGCGGGGACAGGCACACCGCTGGCCGAGGGCTGGACGCGCGTCGGCACCGGCTGGTCGGGGCGGTCGCAGTTCGTTTCGCCAAGCACGTCACGGTCCCCGGTGGCGTCGGGGGAGGAGGGTGTACTGCGCCTGATGCTGCCGGGCGCGGAGCCTGAGGTGGCCGATGTCGCGTGACGCCGGCGCGCGCCCACGGCTGATGACGGTGCCCACTCGCGTCGCGGCCGCCCACCTGCTCCTCGCCATCCACGCAACCCACGTGATGCTCGGTCGCTCACGAGAGCCGGGTGTCGAGGCATGGCTCGGCGAGCTGCGGGAGGCGCTGACCGCTGTGATCTCGACGCCAGAACTCGACGCGATTCTGGCGCGATGCGAAGAACTCGAACGCGATCACGAGCGGGCTGCGTGAATGATCAAAGCGGACCTGCAACACGACACGGCTTGCACCCAACCTCGTGATGATCCACATCACGTGGTTCTTCAGACTGTGGGCGCACCGCTTGCCTCCGTTACCAATCCCAACGCATGGAAATGACTGCGTGATCGAGTGACGCGATGGCCCGCTCCGGGTTGGGATCTTAGGTGGGGCGGATAGCGTGCGGGATGCGCTGTTCCGCCGACCAGGTGACGACTGGTGGCCAAACGAAGAGCGCATCGTCGCCGCTGATGTGGGCCGTCTGCTCGCTAATGCGCGGCAGGTTGGAGGTCTCGATGTATTGGTCACGCACACGCCGCCGGCGTCGATCACCACCGAGATGACGCACGGTGACGTCCGCATCCGTCGTCCCTGCTAGTGGAGTACGCGTGGCGTGAGCTCGGCGGCGGCCAAGCCAACCCATCCCTCGAATTACTTTCCGGCCACATGCACGAGACATGGCGCGACGAGAGAAGGCGGGTCGAGGTGCTCCCAATGCTCGGCGTGACCATCCGCTGAAAATGTCCAACCTTGATCGGCCGGCGCTTCCGCTCCACCGATCGAAGATCGGCTGCAACACCCACGGAGGTCCACACGGTGTGGGAAATCTCAGACAACTACTGTCAAACCGAAAGTGAAAGAAACGACATCGCTGGTGACGACAGGCAAGGCAACTGAGGTCGACGAAGGCACGAAGTTGTTCCACCAGAGGCAGGACAGGGCGACATGCGTCCTCGAAGGCAGGCAAACGGTCACCCTCTGACACTCTTACGACGCTATCACAAGTACCCACAGCTCCAACGCATCGACGCTCTACGGGACGTCCGCGCCTTAGCTCTGCTCTGGCTTCCGGAGCCGAAGCCCGGTGCTCGACTCACCGAGCGTCCCCTTCAACAGCAGGCGCTCGATCGCCGCGCCAATCGCCTCCTCGAGCGCGGGACCTGTCCGTCCGAACCCAAGCACCGCGCGGACCTCGGTGATGAGCTGCGATCGGGCGAAGCCATGACCGTATCCGAGGACCAGCTGGATGGTTGCGTCGTACTCCTCCGGCGCGATCCGTTCACCAGGAATCTTCACCGCAGCCCGGGCACGAGGTACGGCGTCCTCCGACGTGCTCCAGCAATAGTCGCCTCTGCGCGATGCGAGGCCAGCCATGCATGTAGAGCGCAACGCCTCCATGATACGCGCCGAGATGCGCGAGCCGGCGCGACTCTCCCACACGCCAGCAACACGCGACACCACATCCGTCACATGCACCGGCGATTCGACCGTGATGACATGCGCGACGACACGTGCGATGGAACTGATCGGTGTCTCCAGCAGATCGGTGCCGACATACTTCCCCGCCGCCGAGGCCACGGTGTAAGTCGTCGCGACTGGCCTAACGTAAGGCGGCTCGGAGATGACCGGCTGGACAGGCACACCAGAGAGGCTCGTCCCAACTGACGCAGATTGGTCGAGTAAAGCCGATTCCTGCGCACGAAGCTCGCGGGCGGCCGCGTCTGCCGCGACCTCAAGCCGCGCCTTCTCGATTAGGGCCATGATCCGCTCTATCTGGCCTGCACGATCCTTGAACCAGTCTGTCGACCAGATCCGATAAATGCGCCAGCCCCTCAGCTCGAGAACCTGCTGACGTAGCCGGTCGCGATCTCGGGCCGTCTCGGAGGAGTGATACGCCACACCATCACACTCGATACCGCACAGGAAACGACCCTCCACCGCATCATCGAGCACCCCGAGATCGATTCGGTATCCTGCCACACCGACCTGTGGTACGACGTTGACACCGCGATCCCGAAGCGCAGCGAGCACGGCGAGCTCGAACGGCGATTCGGTGGACGCCGCGATCGTTGCTGTCACGCTTTCCAGAACGCCACGCTCCGCATACAGCAGGAACTCCCGCAGTAAGACAGCCCCTCTGGAATTCGACGTCGCGATGTTGATCTCGTCCCCCCGCATCGACGAAAACACCCGCATCCGCTGGCGCGCCCGCGTCGTGAGCACGTTCAGGCGTCGCCAGCCATTCTCGCCGTTGAGTGGGCCGAAGCGGTTACGGAGCACACCGTCCTGTGAGCGACCATAAGTGACACTCAGAAAGATTACGTCACGCTCGTCACCCTGAATGTTCTCGAGATTCTTTACGAAGAATGGTTCGGAAACCCCGCGGCTGAAGAACGGCTCGATCTCTGGATGCTCACGCCGGCGTACCTCGAGCTCATCCAAGATCCCGAGTTGCTGCCGCATGTTGAACGTGCCAACTCCCAGCGACTGGCTCCGCTCGCCTCGTGCGTTGCGCCCGATCTGCTCGACCGCGAAGCGTACCACCTCGTCGGCGACTCGTACCGCCTCAATGGCATTGTAGCCCTTGCCAGCATACACTCCATTGACGTACTCGAACTGGAGCCCAATCTGCTCGGTTGATGTTTCCGGACTTGGAAAGGTGTACAGATCCGAGTCGTAGAACTGCACGTTCGAGAAGTTGATCAGCGACTCATGTGCGCTTCTATAGTGCCACTTGAGACGGCTCATCGGGACGCCGGCGCCCATGTACTCTTCGAGAATGCTCTCCGAATCCTCGAAGACGGGCTGGCCATCGTCACCGAGGGTCGATGGCACCGCCGCGTTCTGCGCACTAAAGAAGTTCGTCGGTGGCAGCTGCTTCGGATCGCCCACGACGACGAGCTGCTTGCCACGGATGATCGCACCGACCGCATCCTCGGCGGGCAGCTGTGACGCTTCGTCGAAGATCACGAGATCGAACGTGGGGGCACTACCGCTGAGATACTGCGCGACGGTCAGTGGACTCATCATGAAGCACGGTTTGATCGCGCGGATCGCATGCTCGGCGGCCTTCATCGTCTTGCGAAGCGGCGCAAGTCCGCGCTGTCGAGCCATTTCCTTTCGGAGCACCGGCATTCCCGCTGCCGCCGCCTCGGTGCGGAGCGCGACCTGCAGCCGACCGCGCAATGCAGCGATGAGCCGGCCTCGATTTTCGAGCAGCACACGGCTGTCCAGATCGCGGAATTCTGCAACGCGTTGCTCGTGCGTCAGCGTCTGGAATGCCTCGAGGTGTGGCCGAGCCTTGGCGACCGTCATCAACCACTTCTGCCAGAATGCGCGCTCGAACGCCGATACGAGATCTTCATGCGCGAGGGAACCTGACATGATTGCCGGCATGAATTCAGCGGCAGCACCCTGCATGATGGCGCGACGGCACACCTCGAACGCCGACCAGCGCGGCGCCTCGAGCCTGGCATCGATCAGCGCCTGAAGCCGTGCTGTAATTTCATCGAGTGAGCTTGCGTCGAAATATCCCAACGGCCACTCGACCAGCGTACGGATTTCCTCAAGCTGCACCGCGACGAGAGACGCACGCTCCTGCACCATTCGGATCTCGCTCAGGTCAGGCGTCGCCTGGGTCACCGTTTCCAACGCACGTTCGCTGAGACCGTGCTGAACACAGACGTGACGAAATTCGACAACCCACCGGACGTAATTGTCGAGAACATCCCATGCGGATGACTCCCCCTGCCAAAGCTTTCCGAACAGTGCCTGACCGCGCTCAGCCGCACTAGTGAGCTTGTCGCGATCCACGAGCAGACGATCTAGTGTAGTGTAGCAGAAATTGCTTTCATGATGGGACGGGCGTTGTGACGACGTTGGCCAGCGCGGCGTTGGCGCGGCCGACTTTCCGTAAAATCTGTTGCGCGGTCGCGGTCCAGACGAAG
>Ga0163144_10010982_pt1 | contig 19214 bp, 23 predicted proteins | sample OliLak19BULKMAT1_FD_123175 | JGI IMG/M metagenome (GOLD analysis project Ga0163144, IMG submission 123175) | Freshwater microbial mat bacterial communities from Lake Vanda, McMurdo Dry Valleys, Antarctica - Oligotrophic Lake LV.19.BULKMAT1 | ecosystem: Environmental > Aquatic > Freshwater >... | reverse complement strand
TTCGCTAAAGATTGGGGCTATGGTGGAATTTACGTTGTGAATTTATTTTCGCTTCGTGCTACAAACCCGAAAGATTTACTTACTGCTCCATTTGTAGTTGGTATTGAAAATGAAAAGTGGTTTAGAAGAATGTCATGCCTTGCACACTTGGTAGTTTGTGCTTGGGGTAATTCATCAATACTAAATAAATTACAAAAGCGATTAGACCACGGATGGAAACCTTTGTCGTGGATAAGCAAACCACTTCATTACATAGAATTGTCCAACGATGGAACGCCAAAGCATCCATTGTATTTACCGAAACATTTAACCCCAATTCCTTATGAAGTTTCTAAGGTGTCGCTGCTGTCTTAGCATTGGTGGTAACGGTTCTCGGCTTTGCGAAGGCAAGGGATTAGAAGCACTAAACTTTAAATAAAAACAAAAATGAAAAAAGTAGTAGCATTATTTATTGCCATCCTTTTGGTTTTAGGATTACAGGCTCAGACACCTTTTGGGATTTTTAATTCTGCAAATCGGGTAGGGCAATTCACAGTAAACCAAGTATCAGCAGCTAACCTGTGGTTAGGATCTAAGTTAAGCTATAATTTAGATCAGGACAATCCTGTGAGTGATAACTTCTTATTAACCGCCAAAGTGTTGTATACGCCGGTGGTTGATGTAAACGGACGATACGCCATACCAATTGTGGTTACGGCCTCTCCGTCTGCAAATTCTGTACTATCTGCCGAAAGTGGGTACAACTTTGGGATCTACCCTTACTACAGGATAACGAAGGATCCGGCGGCAAAGACCGTGTTAATCGCGCATGGTGGTGTGGGTTATAAGGTCGTAGACGATCCATCTGGAGAGAGCCTTCAGCAAATACGGGCACTCGCAGGACTTGAAGTTGCGTTCTTTCAAAAAGAAGGATCCCTGCCAACTACAATCAGTGCTACACCGGTCTATACTCATACATCGGGGCTCATTAAATCCAAGACCTTTATAGAGGTCACGGGTATACTGCCCATAGCACGGAACCTCGGAGCATTGGTCGAGTATCAATCTGCCACCGGAGAATTTGAGAATACGTTTAGAATCGGTATTATTATCAATACCGCCGTGAAGTAAGGTATCAACCTTTTAAAAGGACATTTTTTAAATTATATAACAATTAAACAAATCAATTAAACAAATGGGATTGTACGAAGATCTGAAGTTAGATGAGATGCCGGAGCCCCAGCATCAGGCTCCTAAGAGAATGATCCCTGACTATTTGAAGTCTATAGAATCCAGGAGGATTTTAAACGATGGACATGAGGCCGATGATTGGGAGCCTTGTTTTTGGTATGTGTCTTCGATTACAGGTGAAAGAACGCCTTTAGCCGGCAAAACAGAGCTTGTAGTGGTGACAGGTGAGAAAAAGGCTCGTAAGAGCCTACTGCTGTCGGTGTTTGCCTCATCGCGGTACGAACACGTAGACGCAGACCACACACTGGGATATGAGCTGCAGACAGAGGGACCAATACTGTACTTCGATACAGAACAGCCCCGGAGGCGGGTTAAGCGTAACCGTCAACGATATCACCAGGTTATAGGATTTGGCGATAAAAAAGATGACCAGACCTTAATTCAGTACTCTCTGAGGGGTAGATCCCCCCATGAAATGCGTGAAATAATTGGGTATACGATCGACGAGTTGATAAGAGTGGGCAACCCTCCGGGAGTGATTATGTTAGATCAGGTAGCTGATTTAGTTACCTCCCGTGATGAGAACGATAAGGCGGGGGCTGTGGAGGTCATGGACTACCTAAACTCGTGGATAGATAAGACCGGAGCGTTGATGATGGTGACAATCCATACAAACAGACAAGGACTGCAAACTAATGGCCGGGTTGGTTCGTTTCTCGATCAGAAGACCGACTGTACATTCAGGTTAAACATGGATGAAAACTGGATAACGGAGATAACTCACTTGTACTCCAGGGAGAAGCGTATGCCGGCCATTAGATTTGGTCAGAACTTCGATGGCCTACCTCACTTCGTGTCGGAAACTCCCGGAGCAAAGTCATTCTTTTAAACAATATTAAATAATTTTAAACAAACAAATCAAATGAGTGAAAATGCATTAACAATCAAAGGGACAGTAGGTACCATTGCTCTCTTTAAGAAAGGCACTACGGGGTGGGATACCTTCGATGTGATCTTTACAAATGGGGAGGAGTGTAAGATTACTATTCCTCCTGATGTAAATCAACCGGTGGCCGGTGATTATTTTGAAGCTCCAAAAGGTAAATTTAACCAATGGGTGTTACCTAAAGGGTGGTCTGATGGTAAGAACGTTTCTTCTACGGCCAAAATCTCAGAAAACGGTACAAAGATCGTCTATTCGGCGGAGCAAAAAGCGTCCTTCAACGGCAGAGACGATTACTGGAAAGACAAAGCAAGGTACGAGGAACAAGTGAGAGATCCAAAAATTGAGTTCCAGGCCTACCTCAAAGTCATACTGGACTTCTATGGACGTTGTCTATCCTCTACGGGACTGGAGCTTGAGGCCATTGACGGAGCAATTGAGGAGGCTTATGCAAAGGCCAGGGCTGTTTATCAGTTACAGCAACCGAAGGCGGAGAAGAAAGCTGTTGCCTCTGTTATAGATGCAAATTAATTTAGGGACGTAGAGGCCCCTGAGAGTCCCCAGGAGCGAGGTAGGTCTCAAGTGGGGCTGTATCCTCAAGTTTAGGAGATCGTGCCTCTACGTGGCTGTAAAGAAGTCCTGGGGCATTTGTGAGGGAGTAAGGAGTTAGAGTTTTGGGGGTGGAAAGCGTTTTCTGCCCCTTTTTTATTTTAATTTAACATTTGAAATTTGAAAATATTTAAAATATATGAAACTTTGGCGGATTAACAGCGGTTATACAGTCAATACAATCAATAAATATGAGTAATAATTAGAGATTGGTAAAGTTTAACGTGAAACCATTAGGAATAAAAAATTACGGCTCAATCCCACACCTGTCAAGCAGCAAACTTGGCGAAGGGGACTACTTCATACACGAAGGTCAAGAACGTATTTTGACGGAAAGAAAAAGGGATAAACATGACAATGTTTTAGCGTTTGAAAAGTATGACGGCTCAAATGTTGGCATAGGCAAAATTGACAATAAAATATTTGCTTTAACGCGCTCTGGTTACGAAGCGAAAACAAGCCCTTATAAACAACATCATTTATTTAATGTCTGGGTTTATAAACGTGAAAGTATTTTTAATGATATGCTTTCAAATGGCGAAAGAATAGCAGGAGAATGGTTGGCACAAGCTCACGGATTAATTTACAATATTAATATTGAACCGATTGTTTTCTTTGATTATTTTATTGGTAAAAAAAGAATTGTTTATGAAGAACTTGCCGCAAAAGCAATTAAATACGGATTGCAACTGCCCAGAAAATTGCACGAAGGAGAACCGATAAACGTTGAAACTCTTTTGCCAATATTAAACGAAAGAACAAAAGGAATTGAAAGCGTAGAATTACCAGAAGGAATTGTTTACCGTGTCGAAAGAAAAGGCGAAGTTGATTTCCTTGCTAAATGGGTAAGGTCAGATTTCCCGACAGGTATCTTCTTTAAAAATGTCGAGGAACAGAACTTGATTTGGAACGCTGTCTTTTAACTGCCACTAACGGAATGAGTATTGGAAGAAGTTTTTAATGCGATTTTGAAACAATCTAAATAAAAATATATATGATAGAAAGTAGTAAGCCCCCATTTTGCCAAACCCGTGTTATAGGCTGGGGCGGTTATTTAGGATAAACTTAATTTAAAAATGAAATGAAGAATAGAAGTATAGAACATAGCGACAACTGGGCAACACCAAAAGAACTTTACGACAAGTTAAACGCTGAATTTAATTTTGAGTATGATCCGTGCCCGCTTTTTAGCCCTTTTGATGGGTTACAATTTGATTGGGGAAAAAGCAATTTCATTAATCCGCCATACTCACGAAAATTAAAAGAAGCGTTTGTATTAAAAGCGATTGAAGAAAGTAAAAAAGGTAAATTATGTGTGATGCTATTGCCTGTATCAACAAGTACAAAATTATTTCATCAGCACATTTTACCAAATGCCAAAGAGATCCGCTTTTTAGAAAAAAGAGTAAAGTTCTTGGGTACAAATACAAAAGGCGAATATGTTACCGATAAAGCTCCGATGCACGATAGTATGATTGTCGTTTTTGGAACGGTTGGTAGCCCTTGCTTATAACGCCCAAGTAGACGAAAAAACATGAAGAAAACACCGATTAAACGTAAACCTGGATTGAGGTCTTCGCCAAAATCCAGTTCTTTGCCGAAGGTCTCCATAGATAAAAAGGTTAAACATCCTAAAAAGCCATCAAAACGAACCCCTCTGGGGGTAAAGAAGCGTAAGCACAACATCGCGAAGAAGAATAAACGCAAGTACCTATCTAAGTCCAGCCCTTTGTGGCGAGCCATATCTAAATGTGACGTAGCATTTTCGCGCTGGATAAGACTTTCTCACGCAGATTCAAAAGGCATTGTAAAATGCTTTACCTGTGACTTTAAGGCTTTTTTTAAGCAATGTGGAATCGAATGCGGTCATTATAAATCACGTGGATGCATGTCGTTGAGATGGGATCCTTACAATGCAAAACCTCAATGTATACAGTGCAACCAATTCCTGGGTGGAAATTTAACAATATTTAAACAAGGTCTTGAGGAACTTTACTCGGTAGAAACCGTTATATGGTTAGAGAAAGAGTCAAAGAGGGTAAAAAGTCTGACCATAAAGTACGTACTTGAGTTAACCTCAGATATTGAAGCAGAAGTGGAACAATTATTAAAGAAAATCAAAATAAATGAGTGAAAATAACAACATAACAGAATACTCACAGGCACTACAAGATTTGGCGGTGTTAGTAAAATCTTATAAACCTTTAAGAGAACACGGGTCACAAGAAGAGATTCAAACACTGAGGGACGAGATCTCAGAGGTCTTGTGGTACTTTGGCCCTAAATATGCAGCAATACGGGCAGAGTCTGAAAGAGCTAAATCTAATTATGAATCTTGTGTAGAACAGAAGAAGAAGTACTGGAAGGCTAAATTCGGGGAGAAACGAGGTACAGCCGAATTAGCTGAGATTAATGCTAAGGAGGACTGTGAGGCGTTTTTAGATATTCTAAATTCTCGGAATGAAGACTTTTATGCCGCCAGAAGTTTGATTGACCGCACTGATCAAATTTTAAACTCGGTAAGCTCAAGACTCAAGTTAGTAATTAAACACGAATAATAATAATAATATATAAATGGCAAAAAGTAAAGATTACACAAAAGAGAAAGTAATAATTGAGAAAAAGACCTCCGGTGGAAATGGGTTTTCCGCCGAATTAAAAGCAGCTTTAAAGGAACTAAATGATTCATATGGTGAGGGTTCTCTTGTAGTTATAAACGACTCACCCAATGTCACAGCAGAGCGAATTAGTAGTGGGAGTTTGGTGCTGGATGGCGTTCTCGGTGGAGGGTATGCTAAAGGTAAAATAATCGAGATATTTGGTGAAGAGTCTACAGGTAAATCGACACTGGCTTTGCACTTTCTTTCCAAGTTCACCGGACCTACCCTGTACATCGATACAGAACAATCCTTGGATAAGGATTATGCTGAAAGACTCGGTGTGAACTTAGCTCACATGATAATTACACAGCCCGAAACATTGGAAGAGGGTCTTGAGATCCTACTAAGATTATTGGATCAGGTTGATGCTATCGTTTTTGACTCTATTGCAGAGGCTGTAACCAAAAGAGAACTTGAAGGGGATATGGAGAGTCAGGAGATAGGAACTAAGGCAAAATTAATGTCAAAGGCTGTCAGGCTCATCAAGGGTAAGGAGCACAGCTCTACAATCCTTTTTATAAACCAAGTTAGAGAAAACCCAGGAATAACCTACGGATCAAATCGTGTACAACCTGGCGGAAAAGCGATTAAATTCGCAAGCCATGTTAGATTAGACGTTTATGGTAAGGAGCTTATTAAAAAGGGAGAGGATCAAATCATAGGACACCTGATGAGGATTAAAGTAGTTAAGAATAAATTGGGAGTACCTCATGGTAAATGTGAAGTGCCTTTAATGTATGATGGTTACGGAATTTCGCGAGAACAAGAGATTCTAACCCTTGGCATAGAAAAAGGTATAATAGAAAAAGCAGGATCATGGATTAAGCATCAAGGAACTAATATTGCACAGGGGTTAGAAAATGCTCGTACGTTCTTACAGGATAATCCTGAATTTACATCTGAACTTTTGAATGAGATAAATGCTTTTAAATCCGCCAAATAATATGAGAGCCTTCCTACATGATACGCAAGAGTTCTTCTACGCAGATAGCTCAAAACCCTTAGATCTAATTAACTTCTATTCGATATTAGAGGGATATAGATTGAAGGGTCGTAAATTCGCCATAGATAAACCCTCTGGGGTATCAGATATTCACAACACCGAGGTGTATGAGAATGATAAGGTTCGGGTAATATATCTTTTAACCGCCGATCAGAAAGCTGGAGGTCTTAGAACCGTAGAGGTAGGATGGGTGCTATACGATGATTGTTGTTTTGTAATAGAGAATAACGATGAGAACTATTATGAATATTTAGGAACTTCTATACTTGCCGCTGATGCTTATAGACTTGAGGTTATTGGACGTAGGGATTTGAAGCCCCCGACACCTTTTAATCCCGCCAAATCCAGTGATGATGATGATGATGATCTGGAAATTGACTTTGAATCCATACATTAAACATTTTTTAAAAACTTAATAATGAACGATCATAATAATCTGCTAAATACTAACTACGACCTGCTGCTCATGACATTTGTCGAAGAGTTCAAGATGATGTTAGGTGAGGGCAGTGTCTTTACATCTATGTCAGTTTTGGCCGCAGCAAAAGGCATTCAAGTCAATGAACGTGCGGTGGAGTTCTTACCCTACATCTTCGGACTGTACGTTCTGTGGGCTCATAAAGTGCCCTTTGATAGTCATTTTAAGGACCTGTCCGTAAATAAAAAAGAAATAGAACAGTTGATGCGGGCTATTGACTTTGTGAGGGATAAAGCTGTTGAAACCGCCGAAACGATGAAAACCCAAGAGCAGGGATTAAGCAAAATCCATATACCGTCAATGTCCTTGAAAGAACAGAAGGAACAACAGGAGTTCGATAAGATGTTTGGTGAGCTTGGAAGATTTGTTAATAACAAGAATAAGGGGGAAGCATAACTATGGGTAAGAAAACATATGACTGGACTGACCTCTTCAATGGTATAGTCACTATTGACAAAATAAAATGTACGAGATGTCAAAGGGAGGACGAGACAGGAGGCAATGACAACTGGAAAAGCAGTATGAAGTTCTTTAACATCGGCTGGAGGGCAACACGCCTCAATACGTACTGTCCTGTTTGTGCTAAAAAGAAGCTTAAATAAAGTGATCATGAGCAGTCCCACCGTACCTGTCTGTAATTATCGCGGGATACGTATTTATATACTAATCTCTCAGGGTCAGTATTTCTTTGATTCTCGTGGTAAGAAGTTTAACTCCGGCGAATATGACAAATATCACGCTTGGACCTATGCCGACATGGATATGGCAACAAACGGCGTTGATATTCTCCTTGGACAAAAAACGGTAAAAGAATTAATACAAATAAAATGACAGACCTGGAAAAAATGATTAAGGCCTTTGATGAACTCGGTGTGAAATACCGAAGGAAGGGTAGTGGGGAAATTCGAGAAGTTTTTGGCCATGCATATGATATTGCCTTAAAGTTGGGTGGTTATGGTGACAACGCTAATGAAGTGGGCTTCGGAGGCTTCTATGGGATGTTCTACTTTCTTCACGGCAAGTACGTAACCTTTGGTGCGTGGGAATAAATTTAAATAAATTTAAATTAAAACGAAAATGAAATTTCATAAGACCAAAGACGGTAAACTCATTAAGTTGGCTGATTTAGAATTGAGCCACTTGGAAAACATATTAAAATTGATTGAACGCAAAGCAAAAGAAGGGCTAACAGTAAGAATGGGAGGAGGCTCAACAGCAGAGGATGTATGGTATGATGATGAAAAATATTACGGTGAAGACGCTAAAAGACAGCTTAATTTTTACGACTACAAAGCTGAATTGAAAAGCAGACAGAGTTAGCACTTGCCACTAACGTTAAGTATAAATGGCGTTGCCGACTATAAAGAACTGAATTATTAATTTAAAAATAAACTTGATATGAAATTAGAACTTAAAATTACAGACGAAAACGGCAATGAACATTTATATAGTGTTAGGCGTAGTTCTTCGGATGAACCAAAGAATTTGAATGACTTCATTTTAGAAGCTTTGTCAGTTAGTGAGGATAAGAGAGAGTTACCTTTCTTAACTCAATGTCCAAATGAATTAGAAGTGTTCCCGTCCATAAAAATGAAGTTTGAAAATTATGGTTCACCTATGCTTGGTGATAAACTTCAAGCAATGATGGTTACTTGGCGTGACTAAATTACGCCTAACACCCAAGTAGACGAAGGTTAAATGATTAAATACAAATAAAAATTATGGAAACAAAATATAAACCAAAAGACACACCTGATGAATATTTAAAGTTCGGTGTTTATTTTAAATCAGAGAGTGATATCTCAAAACAATATTTAGTTGAATTTTGTGCGGGAAGATTTGAAGGAAACGCACTTGTTAAAATATTCTCAACTGATATTTTGGACAATCATTTCAATACAGATGGATTGCTTAATGGAAATAATATTGGAGTTTACGAACCTCACACTAAATGGATTTGTGAAGTAGATTTCGGGAGCAAATATTTCTTTCCAAAATTCAAAAATGACATGCAGTTGTATTATGATGATGAAAAATATTACGGAGGAAAGTGTAAGACAAATTCAATTACATCATTAATGGAATGTGTAAATTTTGCTATTGAATACGGACTTAATGAAAGTGGAATTAAACCTTCTTAACAAATGTTAAATAAACCACTAAACCCCCAATCTTGCCAAACCGATGCTATATGTAGTGCTTTGCAGGATATTTGGGATTTCGTTGAAAATAAAGAATATGATTACCTCGATGGCAAGGTGATAAATTTCGCAAATGAAATCCAATTTAAAATAGAAACTAAAATCAACGAAATTAGAAATGGTGTACCTCCTCCGGAATATGTACCTCCGGGGGAGAAAGTAGACTTGATTAGCTCACCCCCTCACTATACCTCGGTTTCAAGTTCTGCCTATGAGACAATAAATGTAATAGAGGCGTGGAACTTAGACTTTCATTTGGGAAACGTTGTTAAATATGTTTCTCGTGCGGGGAAAAAGACTGAGGATCCCCTCCAGGATTTAGAAAAAGCCCTGTGGTATCTGAAACGTAAGATCGAAAGGATCAAAGAAGAACGCAAATCAAACAATTCAATAAATAAGTAAAAACAATATGGCAACAAGAAACACAAGCTTTAGATTTCTGGACTTTAAACCAGACTATCGAGACAACGCACGTCCACACTTTGCAGAACATTCAACGGGTGATAAGTTTAACGAAATAGAGGGGACTGTAACTGAAGGATTTTTAGTGGAAAAGACAACCGGTGCTGGCGAAAAGTTCAAACGGTTTATCATCCGAGTACAGGACGGGGGCGAGATACTTAGCGTTGAATTGACACATTGCGAGGCTACCTATTCTTTACTGTCCGCCCTTGCCAGTAGAAATACGGACCTGCCGGTAACAATCAAGACCCGAAAGGCCACAACTGACGACAGCACGGGTTATGCTCGTGTAGATGTACTACAAATGATTGACACCCAGAGATTGGCGCGACTTCCTTGGTTGGTTGATGTTACCAAGGTCACCAGAGATCCGGACGATCGAAAGGCGGCCTTTGAGGAGTTCTTTAACACCCACTTCAACAGTAGTAGAGTAGTAAAGTAATAAAGCAGTAAACTAGTAGTAAAATAACAGTAAAATAACAACAAATTATATCATATCATGAAGTACCTATTAAAATTATTAACAGCCTATGCAGAGCTGTTGCAAAGTACGACCCTCCGTTTGACCATCAATCCCGACTCATCAGGCTATGTGGGTGATGGTGTTGGAAGCTCTCCCCGGAGGCGACTATTTGACTTTGAGACCTTAGAGGCTCTTAAATCGGAACTTAAATCCCAGGTTAAGAGTTTAAAGTTATTAAAGAAAAATTATCAAAAAAGGCAAAATAAATAATTTAAAATGAAATTCATTCTCGGCGAAAATATGGTCTATCACTTGGACGATCTGTATTTACTCAGTGGTAAATCTCCAGGGGCAGGAGAAGCTGGTTTGTCCGCTGTTGTCAATAACCCCTTAGACGATATTCGAGCGGTACTGGCCTCTACAAGGGACTCTAAGGACGCACCTGTCTTAGATCTGTTAAATCGTTTATACACTTTGGACGACGTAGAAGATGCTTTTAAAGCCGGCAGAAGTACACTCTATAATCAAAATGATACCTTTAAACAGTACATGATACAAAAACATGAGAAAATCCAAGAAATAGAGATTGAATCTTCCTACGGTTATCATGGCGAAGGGGGTCAAATGGTGATTGATGACCTTCATCTGAACCAAGACCTCAACAACAAGGTAATTATTGAGCCCAACTCTATTAAATATACAACGAGGGAGGTAAGTTATGACCTATATAAAGAGTATTCAAAAGCTCGGATGAAAAACAAGGCTCCCTTAATATGAAAAATTCACCCCTTTTAAGCCTAAGATCGCTCAGGAGCTCAATACAAGCTCTACGGGGAGGGCAGACTGAAAGTGAGGGTTTGGTATCACCCGATGGGAGATCGGGGCTCTCCGAGCTTCCTACGAGGTCGTGGAGGAATTTAGAGGGATTTCCATCTAAAATAAGTTAGTAAGTAAATAAATAAGTAAATAAGTAATGTCTAATATTAAATATTTAAAACACAGGACATGCGACAGAATTAGAACTGTTGACCACTGTATGAGGTTCTTCGGTGATAATGCCGTGCGGGTTGTTGATATTAAGAGAGACTGCTCAGATACAGAAATGAAGCAGCCCTTTATGATAGTAGCGGAGCTGGAGTTCGATATTCCAAACGAGGTACGCTTAGAATTTCCGGATAGGCCTACATTCTGGCCGATAGTTAAGACCGTAGTACTGAGACCTGGGTTTTATATTCGGGATGGATATGCCTGGGTTATTCCGGGGCCTCTGTATACTGGCAATCTGTGGAAGGCTTTTGTACTATCAGATGTTGAGCCTATGAAGAAGTACTTCAGTAAGAGATTTGATATAGCTGAGTACGATGGTTCAATTGGAAAAGACCTTTGTTCTGCCGCCGAAAAATGCGTAAATCTGGGGCTGAAATTTGATGAAGTCTCGGCCAAACGTCTTGAACAGTATGTACACTGGTCCCACGCTCGTTGGGACGCTAAATTTAACTACAAGCTAAATAGATTGGGGAGGATTACCTATGATTAGGAGGACGACAAGGAGTAGTAGTAGAGGTAGTAAGAGTAGTAAAGGTAGTAAAGGTAGTAAGAGTACGGGGGTTCCCTCGTGTTCAACCCATTCAGAATCCTCGTTAGCTCAGATTATCAGAAACTACTATGAGGCTAAATCTAATGCTCCTAAATACATTGTAGAGAACGTTTATGTGTTTAATCCTGACTGGGAGAGTGATATACTTATAGTTGGATATAAACCTCGTTATGCTATTGAAATAGAGATTAAATGTACACGTGCTGATTTTAAAGCCGATTTAAAGAAGGTAAAGAAACATTTGATACTTAGCACCGGTTATTTTGAAGGTTATACATGGGTAAGGTCCTTTGATCCGGCCGAAACCAAGAAAGTAAAGCAATTGAGTTTAAAAGCTCATTTCTTCAGACCTAATAAGTTCTACTACGCTGTCCCTGAAGAATTAAAGATCTCAGAATTAGAAGTTCCGTCCTATGCTGGGTTAATGGTTGTAAGATCTTCTGAATCCGGCGAAAAGCACTTAGAAATAGTAAAACCCGCACCGCTCATCCACAAAGCAGAATTAGAGTTAGAGAAACCTCTATGTTCTAAGATATACGTCAGGTGGCGTAGGTGTATGAAACAATAAGTAAATAAGTGTAATAAAACACAAAAGGGGCTGTTATGCCCCTTTCTTTTTCTCCTTTTGATCTACCGTACTAATTTAGAATATCCTCTTCCCGCCAGATTTAGTAGCTGCGGCTTTCACGCCGTTTGTTACCCGTCCGACTGAAGGCACAAAGATCTTACCTACACTTTTATTAGGTCTTGATGCTCTTGTACTTGATTTTCCTATTAGAGATGGACTGAATGCCAGTCTTACCTCTGATTTACTCTTCATCTTTTTCATGATCTTGTTTGATTGATTTTAATTTGATTGTTGTTTATATATATATTTCTATTATTCGGCAAAATTAGCCGTTATTTCTTGTTGACCTTCTTCAGCAGCTTTATCTGCTCCCTGTTCTCCTTTAAGAACTTCTTCTCCAGTATAAGCCCTTTGTTCTTCACCCTCGTCTGAAACTGCCCTTTTGTCTGATCTGGGTTAGCCTCTATTATCTCGCCAACCATATCTCCGTACTCGTTCTTGTATTTATCTCTCAATATTTCCAGCCGTACATCAGCCTGATAATCTTTTGTAGCGAGTTTATCCGGATAGTCTGTATTGGGTTTAGATTTAATCTTATTGAAGTAATCCTCGGAAGTTAAACTCTGAGATTTATTGGAGTACTCGAACGTATTGGCCCCAAGAAATTGCATAAAGTTGATAAAAGTGTCTTCTGTAAAACCCCCAAGAAATTGCAGAAAAGGGTCTTCTGTAAATTTAGTATTTGGGGTAAACATGTACTGATCGATCAGAGTTTCAATAAATATAGGCATGGCCGACCTCAGTGTCGCCTCAAGTCGGCTACTCAATGCTCCCGCCCCGAAATAATCATGAAAAGGCTTATTAAAGAAGTCCCTGCCTGTTAGAATACTCTTAGCCCCTGTGATGGTTGGATGGAGTCTGTGCTTAAACAGCGTTTTTATCCAGGGATCCAGCGCGTCTTCATGCAATACACCTTTGTTGAAGTCGGCCTTTCTTTTGGCCAAAAAGGAACTATCATCCCCAGGACCAATGGCGTTGAATATAGACTTGACAGCAGCTCTGTACATTGCACCCAATCCTCCTGTAAAGTCATAGGCGGTGTTACCGGCCCGTACCCGTAAGAAGTCTGATTCCTCTGGATCCCCACCCCAGTCTACACCAAACCCCATTGCGCCGATCAGGCTAATTGCAGCGGCGGTCTTTGCAAATCCACTCCACATTTTAAACATCTCCTTGGCGATATACTGATCTGCCGCAGTTTGAAAACGCAAACCCCCTTCATCTCTTGATCTCTTAAGGTCGATATTTCCAAGAACGGTAAAAGGTCTGACAAAGGCTAAGCTCATTCTCGACATTGCCAATTTTGGCGCAGAGAATAAATATTTAGCAGCACCTACACTAATCTTTGTCGTACCTGATAGTTCGTTTATAAACCCCGCTACTTTCTTAGCATCAGCTTCAGAAAACCCTGGATTGGATTGTACAAAGTTCTCAAAAAGAATCATCCTTGCAGAATTTAATTGAGATACCATGATGTCCTCAGAGATGCTCTTTATGATCCCCAGGATGTTGATTTTGTTAATGAGCTCGCCCGAAAAGTACTCCTCGGTATTGGTGATGGACCTGGATTCACCAAGGCTCAGTCCTGATTTTATGGCTAAACTATAATACGGGTGTGTGCGTAACTGCTGTTCGTACTTTAAGGTAAGCTTACCCATTGATTTCTTAAACGCATCAGGGTCCCCCCTATCTCTCGCTGCTTTAGCCGCTCTTAAGTTGTCTACGGTGATCGCAATTACGTTGTTTTTAAAGGATTCCGCGACCCTTCTTTGGCCGGCAAAAGCTGTCCTAAAATCACCCTTTACCAGGGACTTTAAATCTAAGGACGCAGCATCCCCAATGGTAATTGGTGCAAGTTGTACGAGGGCTGCTGATGCATCAAACATAAACCTCAGAATTTTCATAAAATCCCATGCCTCACTTGCGCCCTTTAAAATGCTTTCTGCGGTCTTTACCTGCTCTGGAGATTTGAATCCCATTAGACCGTACTTCTTGGCACGGGCTTTGATAGCTACATCGGCGAGTTTTTTATTGTAGGCGGTTTTTAACTCCGCCAAACGAGACTCTTTTTCCAGGATCTCAATGGACGTGGGAACCACCTCACCGACCTCTGCATCTTCATCAGCCATTGCCGATGCATCTATGCTGTCCGGATCACTCAAGGCCTTGATCTTCTCCTCCAATGCTTTTTCACGAATATTTAACTTGTCAACCTGCAGCTTGTTTTTTAAATCCTTTAGACTATTGTCAAGTTGTTCCTTTGATAACAAAGAAGAGCTTTCACTTTTATCAAAGAACTTACTGTAGAGTATTTGAACGTCTCCTATACGTATTAATGCGTCTGTCAGGTCTAAGGAACTCATGTGCTTGCCTCTACCCCCTACAAGTTTATATAATTCGTTTGTTAGATCTAACACCTCATTCATTTTACCTTCCGGCGCAAACTCGCCCTTGGTTTTAACATTTAGAGCTCCGGCTATGTCAGTCAATACATCCAAGATCTTGGCCTGACGTTTGATATCGTTCCTGGCCTTGGTCATATTATTCTTAGCCGTCTCCACTTTCTTAGGTGTAGTGGCTATTAGCGAATCTATGATCTCTTGGTCTGTTATCTCAGGCCTGTTTGTTTGAAACCAATCAAATATATCCTTTGGGGATTTAATAGTATCTGGGTTCTCGCGGGTGAGAGCCAATATAGTGTCATATATTGCACTTAACTTAGTATTTAGAACTTTACACGCCATTTCTTACTTTACTACTTTTAACAAATGTTTCCTTTAATTACCTTATCTAATTGAGATAAAGCTGATGCGAGATTCCTTGATCTCTTTACTGAAGTACTCAGAGTTTTACCCTTTGTCTTGCCGCTGTTGTTTTTTATAATACTGAGTGCTTCATTTTCGGCAATGAGTCGTTTTGTAACCTCCTCTGTTTTCGCCCTTTCAGCCCTCAACTGATCTATCTCTGATTCAAGCTTTTCCATTTGATCACCCCACGCCCTGACCTCCGCCTTATCTTCAGCAGAAGCAAATGTTCCTTCGACTCTTGACTTCTCCTCAAGTCCCGACACCATATTCTCAGGTGAGAACTTATCAAACGCAAACACCTGACTTCTAATATACAAAGCTCTACCGATTGTTGATCCGGCTATACGTAGAGCCCTTGACATCATATCTAAACGATCCTCTATATCCGTCAGAGCGTCCTTAAATCCCTGAACGTTCCGTCCAAGTAGATCCTTGGCCTTGTAAGCGGCTTCAAGATTAGCCTGAGCCTGGAGCCTTGCGGTCTTAAGTTGGTGTATGGCATGTCCTATTGCTACTTGCTGTGCAGCATCTAAAGCTCTACCATTTAGTGCATCTAATGCCAGAGAATGTTCGCGGGTGTTCAGTCCGTATGTGAGTGTTCCCTCCTTCGTAATCCAGTTCTGTTCTGCGTCCTTTATGATGTCGGGAACAGACTGTCCCTGTGATTGTAACATCTCAAAGTCTACGATTGATCTCCATTCGTCTATGCGCTCATGGCTAAACTGTGCGGGGAATATAGGTTCTTCTACTGATGCTACTACTGATGCTGCTACCGGCTCTGTATTTGTAGCTACACTCTCAGTTGTACTCTCGGTAGGGGTTGCTCCTTCTTTTGTAGTCTTTAATTGCTGTTCGGTAAATACCCGTTCGGGTGTAGTTTGGGCAGTTTGACCTATATTCGTACCCGTTGAGGTATTGTTTGGTTGTTGATTGCCTAATAGGGATTCTGATTTAGCTTCCTTAAATAAATTATCAAAAATCGCTCTTACTTCTGGCGATAGTTTTGTTTCCGCCGGTGTTCCTTGTATCCCTTTAAATAATTCAGTCAACCATGTTTTAAACTTTTCAAATAAAGGCTGTAACTCTTTTGTAGGGGCTTTGCCTTCATTCAAATACGTCACCCCTGCATCAGCAAGTGCTTCGTGGTATTCTGTACTACCTGCTTTTGTTTTGCTCCATGCGGCAAATATTTTTCTTTCAGCATTAGAAATTTCATCCTCAAAAAGGTGCATTATTTCATGTATAGCTGTCCACAAATCAGGGGCTTTCATTGCATGAATAACCTTCCTTCCATTGGCTAATGTTTCTACCGCACCTTTAGCTTTGCCACCGTTCTTTTGGAATAAAGGCATACCCTTCTCTACTGCTGCTCTTAGTTCAGGTGTTATCTCTATTGAGTTTTGGGTGAATTGTTTTCTTTTTGCTATTTCAGCATCATATTTTTCTTTTTGTCCTTTTAAGTATGCTAACGCTTCTTGCCTCTCATCAGCATCAAAAACTTTACCTTTTCCTTCAAATGGAGATGAAACGCCTATTTTGCCATCTGAATTTTTGGATATTGATGGGGGGGTATCTAAATCAACATTGCTGTCGCTTATTTCTATCTCCGTTTCCCCAATCTCTACACTTTTACCCGTAAGTTCTTTTACAAGTGCCTTTGCTACACTTCCTACTATTCCTTCTTTGCCTTGTGATGCTGATCCGTAGAACGCTTCCATACCTTCTTTTCGTGGCAATGATGTTCCGCTATCTTCGGTCTGCATCCTATTCCATATACGATCTGTAAGTTTGTCTATTTCAGCATGGTTACGCTCCCTTGATAAAATATCGCTAATAGATTTTCGCAATTCTTCTTTAGAAGAAATGAGCACACCCTTTTTGCTAATAGCCTTTTTGTCAACATCCATAGCATCGAATGCCGTTCCTCTAAATTGTTCTTGTATATCAACAAGCCATATGTTTTCTTTTTTATTTGAGTTGGCAAATTTTTCAGATTCTTCCCTTGTGTTAAACCTTTCTATACCAACTCCCCAATTATCTTTACCAATTTGGACAACTTTTAGTTCTTTCTGTTTTTCCCAATCAACTTTTTCGCTACCCCACCTATCAAACTGTTGTGTACCTGTACTCCAAGCAAGACTTTCAGCACCTTCTTCTACTGCATGACGAAGTGCGTATTTAATTGCCAACTTGGTAGTGCTATTTGTGTCTGAAATAAATGGCGCATCAGGAACACCTCCTACTTTGTTTTTAGCAACTAATCTTTCGTATTCAATTCTTTCAGGTGTGCCATCTTGGTTTTTACTGTTATCAGAAAGAAACAAATCAGCCAATTCATTAATCCTTTTTCTATCCGTAGGATTGTTTATCCCATCTTTCCTTGCCTTTTGCTGCCAATCGCTTTGAACCTCTTCCAAAAACACTACCTTCTTACCATTGACATCTGTTCGGGTATTCATTCTTAAATGAACAAGTATGTTGGGTTCGTCAAAGTGAGTTGATTTGAAGCCATAAACTGCCTTAGAACTAATAGATTTGCCAGCTTCCCCATTCTTTGCTCTTTCATATTGCTCTTTTGCAAGTTTTAATTGGCTTGGTGTTAAGTCTGAAATATCCCCATAGTAGTCTGCTGCAAATTCCTCAAATGACAACCTTGCTTTTGTAGGCATTGTAATCAACACCTCTTTATAGTTGGTCTTCTTTCCTTTGGTTTGGTATTGGCTGAATTTACTTCTTGTTTTTTCAGGGTTTACTTTTGCGTTGGCTTCTATATAACTTTTAGCATCAGGATATGAAAAATCCCTTTGATATTCAACTCCATTTATTTTTAAATTAAATCTATCACCATCTTTGTTTGATAGTTTCGCTTCCACCCCATCGTAAATGGGTTGCCATTCATTCCCGACACTAAATATTGCTTCTTTTATTTTTTTAAATGGTCTATCTGATTTCACCACTTCCACAATCTGAATACGATTATCCTTCATGTAGTTAAGTATATCCTCCCTGCTTACGCTATTACTGCCTTGCTTATCCAGCCATTCGTTTACTCCTGTAAATTTAGCTTCATCTGTTTTTCCTAAAACTTCTTTCCATTTTTTTGCAGGCATTTTAAAGGTTAAGCTACCTTTACCATCTGATTCAAACTTTCCTTCGGATATTGCTGCTTGCCCAAGACCGTATTCTTTAACCTTCTTTTCAATAGGCGAATAGAAACCGTCCACTACTTCGGGGGCAACGGACACACCCATTACTTTACTGCCATCAGGTAATTGATACATAGTGTTTTTATCAGTATCACCATATTCTTTTTTAAGCTGCTTGCTTTTATTATAGATTTCTCTAAATTCTGGGTCTGATAAATTTTTTATTCCTTTATGAGAACTAATCCAATCACCTCCCCCAAATGTACCCGCATCAGTATGTAATGCTTTGCCGTCATTGTACCCCCAATTTCTTTGGGCAGTAAAGTCACCCCATAAAACATCATAACTTAATAGGTCGACGAATCCGTATTTAGTTAAAACATCTTGTATTTTACTTGTGTGGTTTTTAAAATCTGTGGCTGAAAATTGTTGTAACTCTTTTAGCATTTCTCCTGCGGTTGTTTGCCCATTCTCATTCCCATCTACATCATAGGTCGTAACCTTATCAGATGCTTTCAGTCTTGGCGCATTATCAACTACAACATAATTTAATCCTCTTTCGTGTGCTTCGGGAATTATACTCCCGCTTAACATACTATCACCCTCTGATATATTTTGAGTTAATCCCCTTGCAGTTTTGGCAACTTTTAATACCTTGCCATCACCTAAGTCATATACATCCCGATCACTTCCGCTGCCTATTTTTTGGAGTTTAGAAATATCATATCTCGCCCTTGCTACCTTGTCTGTATCGTAGTTGTACCCTATTTTTACGCCATCCCTTGTTTCAAATATTGCATTTACATTTTGAAATTTCTTACTTGCACTTGGCTGAAACTCACCTTTGCCAATATCTTGTATCTTTCTAAAATAAGCATCAGGGTTATCAGGACTTGCAATTTTAGCCCTTGCATCCATTAATGCTACTGCCGCCTCAACTTGCTCTTTAGGAACACCTTTACCACTAAACTCTTTTACAAACTTTTGACGAATAAAATCTGCGTGTTGCTTATCGGTTCTATCTTCAAAAGGTATTTTCTCCACATC
>Ga0163144_10010981_pt1 | contig 19217 bp, 14 predicted proteins | sample OliLak19BULKMAT1_FD_123175 | JGI IMG/M metagenome (GOLD analysis project Ga0163144, IMG submission 123175) | Freshwater microbial mat bacterial communities from Lake Vanda, McMurdo Dry Valleys, Antarctica - Oligotrophic Lake LV.19.BULKMAT1 | ecosystem: Environmental > Aquatic > Freshwater >... | reverse complement strand
TACATCCAGTACCGGGCCACCGCGAAGCGCGTCGAGCGCACGCGCGTCCGCTACCTCGCGCTCGGCGGGTTCGTCACGACGACGCTCGCGCTCACCGACGTGCTGCCGCGGCTCGGCGTCGCGTGGCCGACGATCGGCAACGTCCTCGCGATCCTCTACCTCTACTTCCTGTCGCAGACGCTGTTCCGCTACCGCCTGCTCGACATCAACGAGCTGGTCGGCAAGATGGCGACGCTCGGCACGCTGGTGCTGCTGCTGTGGGCGGTCTACGGCCTCCTGCTCGCGTGGATCGGCGGCGGCCAGAAGGGCCTCTACCTGCTCAACGCGCTGGTCGCGTCGTTCGTGATCCTGATCCTGTTCGAGCCGGTCCGCGGCCTGCTCGAGAACGGCGTCAACCGCTGGCTCGTGCGGCAGCGCGCCGAGCTGCGCGGCCGGCTCGACGCGCTCCGCCGCGAGCTGGCCGGCATCGTCGACGTGCCCGACATGGTCACGCGGATCACCGCCGCGCTCGAGGAGTCGCGGCGCGCGACCGACGGCTCCGTCTACCTGCTGGACGCCGACGGCGCGGGGTTCGATCGCGCGGGGTGGTTCGGGCGCGCGCCGATCGATCGCCTCGACGCCGGCACCGCGCGCGTGTTCCTCGACGCCGTGCGGCTCAACCACGCCGACCTCGAGGTGCTCCGCCGCGAGCTGACCACGCCCAACCTCGACGCCGAGCGCCGCGCCGCGCTCGAGGCGACGATCGCGGTGGGCGCCCAGCTCCACGCCGACCTGATCTTCCCGCTGCTCGGCACGGCGGAGACCGAGCAGGGGCCGTGGCTGCTCGGGCTGTTCTCGGTGGGCGACGATCGCGCGGGCGGCGCCTACGACCTCGACGACATCGACACGTTCCGCCAGCTCGCCGCGCAGGCCGCCCGGGTGATCGAGTCCAGCCAGGCCTACGAGCGCGTCAAGGAGCGCGACCGCCTCGCCGTGCTCGGCGAGATGGCGGCCGGCCTCGCGCACGAGATCCGCAACCCGCTCGGCGCGATCAAGGGCGCGGCCCAGCTGCTGATGCGCCCCGACGGCAAGCCGCTCGAGCCCGCCGAGGACACCGCCGAGTTCATCCAGATCATCGTCGAGGAGGCCAACCGCCTCAACAACGTCGTCACCCGGTTCCTCGACTACGCGCGGACCGAGCGCACCGAGCGCGCCGAGCAGACGCCGGTCGACGTCAACGCGATCGTCAAGCGCACCGTGCAGCTGCTGCAGCAGTCGCCCGAGGCCAAGGCGATCGTGATCACCGCCAAGCTCGACGACCTGCTGCCCAGCGTCCACGGCGATCCCGAGGCGTTGCTCCAGGTGTTCCTCAACCTCGGCCTCAACGCGCTGCAGGCGATGCCGCGCGGCGGCACGCTCGACATCCTCACGACCCGGCGCCGGCGGTCGCGCCTCGGCTACGGCCAGTTCGCCGAGGTGCGGTTCCGCGACACCGGCGAGGGGATCGCGCGCGACAAGCTCAAGAAGCTGTTCATCCCGTTCTTCACCACCAAGACGCGCGGCTCCGGCCTCGGCCTCGCGATCTCGCAGCGGCTGATCAGCCAGCACAGCGGCACGATCGAGGTCCGATCCACGCCGGGCGAGGGCTCGACGTTCTCGGTGTTCCTGCCCTCGCTGGCGGCCTCCGGCAAGGTCGACGCGACGCCCCCGCCGACGCCGCTGGTGCACGATCCCGACGTCACGGGCGAGGTCGATCACGAAGGAGAGGTCACGCCGCCACCAATGGCCCCTCCGTCCGCGTAAGCTCGCGGCATGGCCGAAGAAGGATCGGAGCCGCCGCGCCACTGGCGCACCATCGTCTACGCGTACGCGTTCGGAGCGGGCCTCGTGCTGCTCCTGGCGGGGCTACTCATCACCTGTCACCAGAAGTCGCTCGCCGACGACGCCGGCAAGCGCCACGCGAGCCGGCTCAAGTCCGACGGCACGCCGCCGGCCGCCGACGGCCAGCCCGGGCCGGTGGCGGTGAAGACCGGGTTCTACGTCGACCGCGTGTCCGCGATCAGCGTGCCGGACATGATGTGGAACGTGGACTTCTACGTGTGGTTCCGGTGGCGCGGCTCGACGGTGAACCCGGGCGAGAACTTCCAGGTGATGGAGGGCGAGATCGAGGACAGCCGGCTGATCACGCGCCACGACAACGGCGACGACCACTACGAGCTCCGCAAGGTGAAAGCGACGATCACCAAGGTCTTCACGATCGACCGGTTCCCCAACGACGATCACGGCCTGACGCTCGCGATCGAGGACGCCGCGCAGGGCGTCGGCGAGCTGGTCTACGTCGCCGACACCGAGGGCTCGTCGGTCAGCTCGCGCGTCAAGGTCCCGGGTTACGCCGTCAAGGACGCCGCGCTCGTGGTCAAGGACCACGCGTACAAGACCACGCGCGGGGATCCGCGGCTCGAGGGCCAGCCCAAGGCCAACCACTCGCAGGCGCTCTACCAGATCTCGATCAAGCGAGACGGCTGGGGGTTGTTCTTCAAGCTGTTCCTCACGATGTACATCGCGGTCGCCCTGTCGATGCTGGTGTTCTTCATCAAGCCGACCGACGTCGACGCCAGGTTCGGGCTCACCGTCGGCGCGCTGTTCGCGGTGATGGCCAACGCGTACGTGATCCAGGGCGCGCTCCCCGCGGCCGGCGGCCTGGTGATGGCCGACCTGCTCACCGGCATGGCGACGCTCACGCTGTTCCTGACCGTGGGCCAGTCGACGCTCGCGCTGACGCTGTGCCACCGCGGATACGAAGAGCTCGCGAACAAGTTCGACCGGCTCTCGGTGATCGCGCTCAGCGTCGCGTTCGTGATCGTCAACGTCACGATCCCGCTCGCGGCGATGCGGTAGAGTCCCGGCGATGGCCGAACGCGCCCGTATCCTCGTCGCCGACGACGAGCCGAACCTCCGGCGCGTGCTGTCGGCGATGCTGCGCCGCGACGGCCACGAGGTCATCCAGGCGACCGACGGCGCCGAGGCGGTCGAGCTGATCACGACGGGCGGCTCCGAGCTCGACGTCGTGATCACCGATCTCCGGATGCCGTCGGTCGACGGCATGGGCGTGCTGCGCCACGCGGCGAAGACGTTCCCGCAGGTGCCGGTCATCATGATCACCGCGTACGGGTCGGTCGGTCAGGCGGTCGAGGCGATCAAGGCCGGCGCGTTCGACTACATCGAGAAGCCGTTCGAGCAGGATCAGATCCGCGTCATCGTCGACAAGGCGGTCAAGCAGTCGGTCGCGAACCGCGCGGCGCCGCGCCCGAACTTCTACGTCCCGGGAGACGACGCCCGCGGCAGGTTCGGCCTGGTCGGCGACTCGGCGGAGCTGAACGCGATCTTCGAGATCATCGACAAGGTCGCGGACACGCCGACGACGGTGCTGATCACCGGCGAGAGCGGCACCGGCAAGGAGCTGGTGGCGAAGGCGCTGCACGAGCAGTCGAGCCGCAAGGGCGGGCCGTTCATCAAGATCAACTGCGCCGCGATCCCGAAGACGCTGATGGAGAGCGAGCTGTTCGGCTACGACAAGGGCGCGTTCACGGGCGCCACGTCGAGCAAGCCGGGCCGGTTCGAGCTCGCCGATGGCGGCACGCTGTTCCTCGACGAGATCGGCGAGATCCCGGTCGAGATGCAGGTCAAGCTCCTGCGCGCGATCCAGGAGAGCGAGTTCGAGCGGGTCGGCGGGATCAAGACGATCAAGGTCGACGTCCGGCTGATCACCGCGACCAACCGCGACCTCGAGCACGAGATCCAGCGCGGCAACTTCCGCGAGGACCTGTACTACCGGCTCAACGTCGTGCCGCTGCTCATCCCTCCCCTGCGGAAGCGCACCGGGGACATCCCGCTGCTCGTCCGTCACATCATGAAGAAGTTCAACGACCGGCTGAAGAAGTCGGTCAACGGCATGAGCGACGAGGCGCTGGCCGCGCTCGAGGCGCACGGGTGGCCGGGCAACATCCGCGAGCTCGAGAACGTCCTCGAGCGGACGATCCTGTTCTGCAAGGGCGATCGGATCGAGCTCGCCGATCTGCCGGAGGATCTGAGCGGCGGCCGCGCGGCGTTCCCCGGGATCGTCGGCGCGCCGGGCTCGGCCGCGCCGTCCGCGCCCACCGCCGTCCCGGCGCCCGGCCCAGACGAGCCCGACGACGACGACGACGAGCTCGGCGGCGACGCCTCGCTCAAGGACATCGTCCGCGCCGAGACCAGCCGCGTCGAGCGCGAGCTGATCGCGAAGGCGCTGGCCGAGACCGGCGGCAACGTGACCCAGGCGGCGAAGCTCCTGAAGATCAGCCGCAAGAGCCTGCAGATGAAGATGAAGGAGCTGGGTCTGCGGGACCAGGAACCCGGGTCGTAGCGGAGCGCGACCCGTGAACCGCCGCACCCGCTCGCCGCTCCTGGCGATCTTCCTGATCGTGCTCGTCGACGTCATGTCGATGACGATCATGTTCCCGCTGCTGCCGTTCTACGCGGAGGCGTTCGGCGCGTCGCCGCTGGTGATCGGCTTCCTGTTCGCGTCGTTCGCCGCGTGCCAGCTGATCTCGGGGCCGATCCTCGGCAACCTCAGCGACCGGTACGGCCGCCGCCCGCTGCTGTTGTTCAGCCAGGTCGGCTCGCTGGTCAGCCTCCTCGTGATGGCGTCGGCGCCCGCGCTGTGGGCGGTGTTCCTCGGGCGGATCATCAGCGGCATCACGGCGGGCAACCTGACGATCGCGCAGGCCTACATCACGGACCACACCAAGCCGGAGAACCGGACGCGCGCGTTCGGGATCATCGGCGTCGCGTTCGGCATCGGGTTCGCCATCGGGCCCGCGATCTCGGGCTGGCTCGTCGACCTGAACCCCGAGGTGGTCTACACGCACGCGCAGATCGTGTCGGCGCTGGCGCGACCGCTCCTGCTCGCCGCCGGGCTGTCGGCGCTGTCGATCGTCGCGACCTTCGTCCTGCTGTTCGACGACCCACCGGTCGCGCAAGAAGGCGACGGGCCGCCGCCGCCGGCCGGGCGACGCCTCGGCATCCTCGAGTGGCGCGGCTACGCGGAGTACTTCAAGCGGCCCGGCCTCGCGCGCCTGCTCGTGCAGTTCTTCCTGTTCTCGGTCGGGTTCTCGATGTTCTTCTCCGGGTTCGCGATGTTCGCCGAGCGGCGGTTCACGTGGAACGGCCACCCGTTCGGGCCGCGCGAGGTCGGCTGGATCTACGCCTACGCCGGCGTGATCGGCATCGTCATCCAGGGCGGCCTGCTGCGGCAGCTCTCGAAGCGGTTCGGCGACGCGCCGCTGGTCACCGCCGGATTCCTGTTCAGCGCGGTCGGGTACGTGATCCTCGGCGCGGTCCACACGGTCGGCCTGCTGCTGGTCGCGGCGACGGTGAGCTCGATCGGCAACAGCTTCCTGCGGCCGGCGCTGACCGCGCGGGTGACGCAGACGGTGGCGCGCCACGAGCAGGGCGTCGTGCTGGGGCTCACGCAATCGCTGCAGGCGATCGCGCAGGTGTTCGCGCCCGCGCTCGCGGGCCTCCTGATCGAGCACGACCAGCTGTTCGTGTGGGCGGCGCTCGCCGCGACCGCCGCGTCGATCGGCCTGATCGCCGCGCTGTCGGCGCGGGGCCCGTCCTTGCCCACCGCCGCCCCGCCGGGATAGGCTGGCGGCACCTTGGGGATCCGCTTCTTCGCGTGCTGCGCCGTCCTCGCGCTCCCGACGAGCGCGTCCGCGGGCCCTGACTCCGAGGTCGCGAGCTCGTTCGAGGACGAGGACCGCTTCGACCTCCACCTCACGCTCGATTATGGCTACGAGCTGCACACCGGCGCGGTGATGCGCGAGCAGGTCCGCTCCGACCTCGGCCAGGGCGATCCGGTGCCGGTCGGCCGCGACCTGTTCTACAAGTCGTCGCGCCACGTCATCACGCCCCGCGCCGAGCTGGGGATCTTCCACAACCTCGCGCTCACGTTCGCGTTGCCGATCGTCGTGATCGACCAGCGCACGCTCGAGCTCGATCAGCGCGACACGCCGTGCAGCTTCGTGACGCCGCGGACCTGCATCGATCGCGCGTCGTCCTCGACGATCGCCGACGGCCTCCTGCCGATGCAGGGCTTCGACGCCGACGATCCCGCGACCGGCTTCCCCGGAGACGACGCGCTGATCTTCCGCGGCCCCGATCGCAAGGGCCTCGATCAATTCCACGTGGGGTTCGTCGTCGCGCCGATGAACCAGGCCAACGACGACACCAAGCCGACCTGGAAGCTGGGCGCCGAGCTGCGGATCTCCGTCGGTGAGGTCGCCGAGCTCGACGGCGACGACCCGGGCGCCAACACCGGCGTCAGCTCGGGCGTGCACGAGCTCAAGCTCTACTCCACGGTCGCGCGACGGATCGGCTGGGCCGAGCCGTACTTCGAGGCGTGGTGGCAGGCGCCGATCAGCGAGAAGCAGGCGTCGCCGTTCCAGGATCCCGGGTTCGGCGCGCGCTCGATCGACAAGCAGCAGGAGGCCGGCACCCGGTTCGGCTTCGAGGCGATCGCCGTCGACAAGGGCCCCGAGCGCCAGCGCGTCTCGCTGGATCTCTCGGCCCGCGTGCTCGCGCACTTCGAGGGCCGCAACTACTCGCCGATGTGGGAGGTGTTCGCGCTCGCCGGGGACGCCGAGCGCGCCGGCCCCCTCGTCCTCGACGAGTCCCCGACGCAGGCGGGCATGCAGGCGATGTCGCATCCCGGCATCTCCAACGTCGAGAACTACCTCGAGGTGGGAGGCCGCGCCGCGCTCCGCGCCGACCTCGGTCCGCTCGTCCACATCGCGGCGCTGTTCGAGATCTCGAACGAGACCCGCCACGTCCTCACGTTCGCCGACGCCGGCGTCGACTTCGAGGCCTGCTCGGGCGGGTCATCTGGGTCTGGCACGGCCTGCGAGCCGGCCTCCAACGAGGTCGTCAACCCCGGCACCGCCGAGGTCAACCCCGTCCACGCGCCGGTCATCGACCTCGTCGGCCACCGCTACGTCCTCGACGGCGCGATGAACCTCACGTTCGGCGTCCAGGCGCGGGTGCTGTTCTAAGAGGGAGGCCGGCGTGACGCCGATCATCGGCATCGATCTCGGCACCACCAACAGCGCGATCGGCATCTTCGAGGCCGGCAAGGTCCGGCTGCTGCCCAACCCGCTGGGTGACGTGCTGACGCCGTCCGCGGTGGCGCTCGACACGCGCACCAACACCCTGGTCGTCGGCCGGACCGCGAAGGACCTGCTCGCCGTCGACCCGTCGCTCGGCGCGGTGCGCTTCAAGATCGACATGGGCTCGCGCCGGCGCTGGCGCCTCGGCACCCACGAGCTCGACGCGATCGAGCTCTCCGCGCACCTCCTGGACGCGCTTCGCGCGGACGCGGAGCGCGCGCTCGGGACCACCGTCAACCGCTGCGTCGTGACCGTGCCCGCGTACTTCGACGACAGTCAGCGCCACGCGACCCGGCGCGCCGCGGAGCTCGCCGGGTTCGCCGTCGAGCGGATCCTCAACGAGCCGACCGCGGCGGCGATCGCCTATGGGCTCCACAAGCGCGACGACGAGAGCGTGTTCGCGATCGTCGACCTGGGCGGAGGCACGTTCGACGTGTGCGTGATGGAGCTGTTCGAGGGCGTCCTGCAGGTCAAGGGCGTGGCGGGAGAGAGCCGGCTCGGAGGCGAGGACTTCACCGAGGCGCTCGCGGCACACGCCGCGACGGTGGCGGGCGTGACGATGCCGGCCCCGGGCGCTCCGGGCTGGGGGCTGCTGTTCAAGCGCGCCGAGCTCGCCAAGCGCGCGCTGTCCCGATGGACGCAGACAGAGCTGCAGCTCCCGTCCGAGCTGGGTGGGATGGCCGTGCCGATCACGGCGGCCGACGCCGACGCGGCGTGGGCGCCGCTGATCGAGCGCATCGAGGCGCCGTTGCGCGCGGCGCTCCGCGGCGCGGGCGTGCCGCGCGATCAGCTCGCCGAGGTCGTGCTGGTCGGCGGCGCGACCCGGATGAAGGCGTTCCAGCGGACCGTCGCTGCCGCGCTCGGGCGCGAACCGATCCATCACGCGGATCCCGACCTGCTCGTGGCCGAGGGCGCGGCGATCCAGGCCGCGATGATCGCCGACGACCGTGACGTCGGCGACCTGGTGATCACCGACGTCGCGTCGCACAGCCTCGGGGTGGACACGTCGCGCGAGATCGGCGGCCGGCACGTCGACGGCTACTTCGCGCCGATCATCCATCGCAATACCGTGATCCCCACGACTCAGGTCGAGGCGTTCTCGACCCTGTTCGATGATCAGGCGAAGGTCGACTTCGGGGTCTACGAAGGCGAGGCCCGGCGCGTCGCCGACAACCGAAAGATCGGCCAGTTGATCGTCGATCGCGTGCCGAAGGGGAGAGCCCCCAAGGTGGTCCAGGTCCGCTTCACCTACGACCTCAACGGCATGCTCGAGGTCGAGGCGACGGTGATGGAGACCGGGAAGGTGTTCAGCCGGGTGTTCCACCGCGAGGGGAAGGACCTGGACGGGACGGAGCTCGAGACCGCGCGAGGGCGCCTCCGCGCGCTGCGTGCAGATCCGATGGATCGTCCCCGCTACCGCGACCTCCTCGCCCGGGCGAAGCTGCTCTGGGCCGACAGTGACCCGGCCGGGCGAGCGCTCGTCGACCCGTTGCTCGACGCGTTCGACGCGGCGGTCCACGGCCGCAACCCGAAGCAGATCGAGGACGCCTACGGGCGGCTGCTGGCACACTGCGAACGGCACGATCGCGGGGACCGGTGGTGACATGGCGGACGACGACGCACTTCCCGACACGACGGATCCGCACGAGCTGCTCGGCATCGCCGAGGACGCCGACGAGCGGTCGATCAAGCGGGCGTACGCACGGCTGATCAAGCGGTGGCGTCCGGACCGTGCGCCTGACGAGTTCCGCCGGATCCACGAGGCCTACGAGGCCGCCCAGCGGTTCCGCGCCTACCACGCCGAAGACCCGCCTGGCGAGTCCGAGCCCGAGCCCGAGCCCGAGCCCGTGCCCGAGCCCGTGGTCGAAGCGGTGGACGCTGCGCTGCCGCCTCGCGCGGCGGAGGTCGCCGCGGCCTTCCGCGCCGCGCGCGCGCGCGGAGACCGGGCGGGCGCCGACGAGCTGTTCGCCCGCGCCCTCGACGATCGGGTCGCCGTGGGCTCAGTCCTCGAGCACGCGCACGGGCGAGACCTGCTCGACCTGCTCACCTCGCCTGCCCTCACGTGGAGTCGGATCGCGGCCGATGACGACCGTGGGGTCGTCCTCGCCGTCATGTCCATGGGACCCGAGCCGCCCACGCAGATCTATCGCTTGCTCCAGGACCCGAAGCTGGTCCTCGCCGCCGAGGACGAGCTGGGGATCGCGCGGTGCTGCCTGGGCGCGATCGCGGCGCTGGCGTGGCGGTCGCCGGCGCCACTCCCCGCCAACGCCCTGCGGGCGTTCGAACGGCTCCCGCGGCATCCATGGATCGACGAGCTGCTCGACCGCGTCGAGCTCGAGCTCGAGGTCGGCGGCCGAGTCCTGGCGAGCGGGATCGAGCTTCCCGTGCCGATGCGCGTCTTCCTGGGCTCGTCGCTGCTCGCGCGCCCCGAGGTCCGCGCCCAGCGGCTCGCGTCGCTCGCGGCGGATCTGGACCGCGATCCGATCTCGTATCTGCGCGCGTTCGATCGAATGGTCGCGGTCCCCGAGCTCGGCGACGCGATGGCAGCGCGGCTGATCGCCGAGACCTCGGGGGGCACCGGGCGCATGACCAACCCCGAGGCGCTGCGCGACATGCAGCGCAGGCTCGTCGAGGCGAGCGGTCGAGTCCTGCCCGTCGTCGGGCTCGCCGCGCTCGTGGTGGCCGCGCTGATCGGCATCGGCGCGGCGACGAACACCGCCTGGGTCTCGCTGCTGCTCGGCGTCGCCGTGTTCGTGCTCGTGGTCAGCCGCGAGACGTTCCGCTATCAGTCGACCGTCCGCAACGAGCTCGCGCGACATCTCGTCGCCGCGCGCGTGTCGGCGTTCGACCTCCGCGTCTGGCTCAGCGACGCGGGGATGTTCGGGTCGGCGCGGTACGGCCGGTTCGACATCGGTGTCCGGAACGACGCGGCCCTCACGCTGCTCGGGCGCCTCGCCGTGATGGTCGCGTCCGACGAGGATGAGGCAGAGGAAGACGGCGACGACGACGACGGCGACGACGACGAGGACGGCGCCTGACGGTGAGCGAAGGGGACGACCGCCTTCCGAGCACGGATGATCCGCACGAGCTGCTCGGGATCCCCGAGGACGCCGACGAGCGGACGATCCGTCGAGCCTACGCGCAACGCATCAAGCGGTGGCGGCCCGATCGCTCCCCCGACGAGTTCCGTCGGGTCCACCGCGCGTACGAGCTGGCCATGGGCTCGACGGTCCGCGCGGAGGCACCCGTCGCTCGCACGACCGCGGAGCACGCCGAGCGCGCGCGCGCCGAGCCCGAGCACGTCGACGTCGAGCGACGCGCGGCCGCGGCCGCGGAAGCGTTGCGCGTGGCACGTGCCGCCTCCGACTACGTGCTCGTCGACCAGGTCCTCGCGCGCGCGGTCGCGGACGGGGTTCCGATCGGCGCGATCTTCGAGTACAGCTCCGACGAGCTCCACGTCACGATGGCCAACTCGCCAGCGTTGACGTGGTCGCGGATCTCGGCGAATGGAGGCCGGGGCTACGCGGCCGAGACGCTCCGCAGCGTGCTGGGGGTCAGCGTGGGCATGCAGTTCCAGACCCGCGCGTACGCGCTCTTGAGCGATCCCGCGCTGGTCCGCGCCGTCGCCGACGACCCGAGGCTCGCCTCGATCTGCCTGCGAGCGATCGCGACCCTCGCCTGGGTGAACCTGCCGCCGGCGCCGGCGAACGCGCGCAGCTGGTACCGCGTGCTGCCTGAAGACGCGGAGCTCGCCGCGCTCGCCAGGCGCGTGGATCTCGATCTCGCCGCCGGCGCGCGATGCCTGGTTCCCGGCCTCGGCCTCCCCGCGCCCTTGATCGAGTGCTTCGCGTACTCGTCGATGCTCCCAGCGCCGATGCACCGGCACCTCCTCGACAACCTCGCCGACGACCTCCGGACGCATCCGGCGGACTACCTCGACGCGTTCGATCGCGTGCCGCTGGTCATGGAGCTCGAGACCTTCCTGCTCGCTCGGATCGAGGCCGAGACGCCCGGCGGCGCGGAGCACGTCACCCCTGACGATGCCCTCGCCGGCATGGCCAGGCGGCTTCGCGCAGGGGGCGGCCGACTGGCGACGCGCGTCGCGGTCGGCGCCTTCGGAGCGGCTTGCCTCGCGGCGATGGCGCTTCCGCCGATCTCGGCCCCGCAGCTGATCCCGGTGCCCGTCATCGCCGGCGGGATCGTCCTCGCGCTGCTCGAGAGCGGGCGCTACCAGGACGTGCGCCGCGACCTCGCCGCGGTGATCGCCGAGGCCGGCGTCCAGGCCTCGGACGTCGCGCGGTGGCTCGCCGACGCGGGCACGCGGCGATGTCCTCGCTGGGGCCGATTCTCCGCGCGTGTCGCGCGCGACCCCGGCCTCTTGATGCTCGGACGACTCGCCGTGATGGTCTCGACCCACGCACGGCGCGGATGACTCCGGGCTCGCGGTCCTGCGGGCATCGCGGCACGAGCCACCGACGGTGAGTTGACAGGTCGCCGCGATGCGTGGCATTGCCTCCCGGTGAGCCTCGCGATCCGCGCCGCGCTGCACCGCCGCCTCCGCGGCCGGGTGGCCGCGATCACGGTGTTCGCCGTGATGGTCGCGCAGCTCGCGGCGTTCGCGCACGAGGCGGAGACGCGGCACCGGTGGTGCGCCGAGCACGGGGTCGCGGAGGAGCTGCAGGTCGCGCACGATCACGGCGACCAGGTCGCGAGGTCGCGCCATGCCGAAGGCGCGATCACCTCGGCGCAGACCCGCGCGGTCCACGATCACGAGGCGTGCGCGGTGTCGACCGCGAGCCTCGGCACGACGACGGCGTGCGCTTGCGACGTCGCGACCACGCACCTCGACGCGCTGCCCGACGCGCACGCGCCGCCGCCGACGGTGGCGCGCGCGACGCCGGGGCTGTTCCGGCTGGCACCGAAGACGTCTCCGCCGCAGGCCGCGTGATCATCGCGCGCGCCTGAACCGGCGCGCGGATCCGTGGACCTTCACTGGAGCCGTCGCCATGCGTCTGCCTGTGGTCTGTCTGTTGCTGTGCCTGCACGCGCGCGCCCACGCGCAACCCGTCTGCGACGGGTCGATCGACGGACACGTCGTCGACATCGTCACGCACGAGCCGATCGCCGGCGCGATCGTCCGCGTCGACGGTGACGTCGTCGGCGTCACCGACGAGCAGGGCCGGTTCGAGCTGACCGGCCTGTGCACCGGCGACGTGACGGTGGAGCTCGAGCGCGAGGACTACGAGGTCGGTCAGCGCGTGGTGACCGTCGGGGGCGCGGGATCGCTCGAGCTGCAGCTCCACGGCGTCGCCGGCGAGACGATCGTGATCGAGGAGGAGGCGCCGGACGAGGTCCCGATGGGCTCGACGGCGGAGCTGTCGGGTGACGCGCTCGACCGCACGCGCGGCAAGCCGCTGGCCGAGGCGCTGGCCGACGTCCCGGGCGTGGCCCAGCTCGGCTCGTCGAGCGGGATGGCCAAGCCGGTCGTCCGCGGCCAGTTCGGCCGCCGGCTGGTGTTGCTCGTCGACGGCGTCCGGCACCGCGCGCAGGAGTGGGGCCTCGACCACGCGCCCGAGGTCGATCCGTTCGCCGCGGATCGCATCCAGGTCGTCCGCGGCGCGGCGGGCGTCCGCTACGGTCCCGACGCGATCGGCGGCGCGGTCGTCGTGGATCCGCCGCCGCTGCGCCGGACGCCCGGCGTCGGCGGCGAGCTCCACCTGATCGGGTTCGGCAACGGCGTCGGCGCCAGCCTCGCCGCGCGGCTCCAGGCCGTGACGGCGCGCGTCCCCGGGTTCGCGTGGCAGGTCGACGGCAGCCTGCGCAAGCTCGCCGCGCCGTCGACGCCCGACTACCCGCTCGACAACACCGGCGTCGACGAGTGGAACGCCGGCGCGACCGCAGGCTACCGGCGCGGCGACGCCGAGTACCTCGCGTCGTATCGCCACTACCAGGCGCAGCTCGGCGTCTGCACCTGCCTGCAGATCGACAACCTCGAGGACTTCTACGCCCAGCTCGAGCGCGGCGAGCCCAACGGCGTCGAGCGCTACGACTCGGACTTCGCGATCGAGCGGCCGTTCCAGGCGGTGGCGCACGAGCTGGCGATCGCGCGCGGCACGTGGCGCCGCGACGGGCTCGGCAAGCTGACCGCGACCTACGCGTTCCAGCACGACCACCGCGCCGAGTACGACGTCGTCCGCGACGCGACCACGGGGCCGCAGTACGACTTCTTCCTTGCGACCCACGACCTCGACGTCGCCGCCGAGCAGCGTCCGATCCACCTGAGCGATCACCTGCACCTCGAGGGCTCGGCCGGGCTCCTCGGGATGATCCAGCGCCACGACTACGGCGGGCTCACGCTCGTCCCCGATCACCAGGCGTGGAGCGCGGGCGCGTACGCGATCGAGCGGCTGGTCGGCCACGACTTCGAGCTCGAGGCCGGGGTCCGGATCGACACGCTGTCGCGCCGCGCGTCGATCGTGCGCCGCGACTTCCTGCGGCTGGTGCGCAGCGGCCAGCTCGACGAGGACGCGTGCGGCGACGCCGACGGCGACGAGGTCGAGTGCGCGTCGTCGTTCCACACCGTGTCGGCGTCGCTCGGCGCGCTCCGGCAGCTCACCCACGCGTGGGCGATCAAGGCCGATCTGTCGACCGCGTCGCGGCCACCCAACCCCGACGAGCAGTACCTCAACGGCGCGTCGCCGACGTTCCCGGTCCTCGGGCTCGGCAAGCCGGATCTCGGCGCGGAGACCACGTACGCGGCGAGCGCGACGACGACGTTCCGCGGCGACCGCGTCGCCGCCGAGGCGTCGGTGTTCGCCAGCTACCTCGACGACTACATCTACTTCGCGCCGGCGCTCGACGCCGACGGCGAGCCGGTGTTCGACGTCACGATCCGCGGCACGTTCCCGCGGTTCGTCACCCGCCCGGTCGACGCCGTGTTCTACGGCGCCGACGGCGGCATCACCGTCACGCCGACGCCGGCGCTCGCGCTGGAGGCCCAGCTGTCGCTGGTCCGCGCCCGCAACGTCGACGACGACACGTACCTGGTGTTCGTGCCGGCCGACCGCGCGCGCGCCGGGATCACCTACACGTTCTCGAGGTTGTTCGGCGCGGTGTCGGGCACGTACGTCGCGCGCCAGGCGCGGTTCGATCGCGACGCCGACCTCGCGCCGCCGCCGCCCGGCTCCTTCGTCCTCGACGCCGCGATCGGCGCCGAGACCCGCGTGCGCGATCAGCGCCTCAAGGTCGCGCTCGAAGGCACGAACCTGCTCGACGCGCGCTACCGCGACTACACCAGCCTGCTGCGCTACTTCGCCGACCAGCCGGGCCTCCAGGTCCTGCTCCGTCTCTCCCTCCAGTTCGAGGCTCCGTGAAAGGCACCACCATGCGCACCGAATCCATCTGCCTCGCCCTCGTCCTCGCTGCCTGCGGCGAGCCCGGCGACAGCGCCAACCCCGAGGAGCTCATCACCACCGTGACGCTGGCGTTCACGCCGGCCGGCGGCGGCGCCGCGATCGTCGCCGAGTTCGACGATCCCGACGGTGACGGTGGCGAGCCGCCGACGATCGATCCGATCGACCTGCCCGCCGGCGACTACGAGCTCGCCGTCGGGTTCGAGAACCGCCTCGAGGATCCGCCCGAGATCATCACCGACGAGGTCAGCGACGAGGCCGACGAGCACCAGGTGTTCTTCACCGGCACGGCGGTCGACGGGCCGCTGATCCACGCCTACGACGACGAGGACGCCGACGGCCTGCCGATCGGCCTGGTCAGCACGATCACCGCCGTCGCCGGCACCGGCGTCCTCACCGTGACGCTCCGCCACCTGCCACCGGTCAACGACGTCACGGTCAAGGTCGCCGGCCTGGCCGAGGACGTCGCCGCGGACGGCATCACCTCGATCGGCGGCGAGACCGACGCGAGCGTGGACTTCGACGTCACCGTGCCCTGAGCCTGCGCTAGGCTCGCCGCATGCGACGCCTCCTCAGCTCGTTGACCCTCGCGGCGTGCCTCGCCATCGCGCCGACCGCGGCGCACGCGAACTTCCACCTCTGGCAGATCGAGGAGGTGTTCAGCAACGCGTCGGGCAGCATCCAGTACATCGAGCTGTCGACGACGTCGTCGGGACAGCAGGTGCTCGCGGCGCACACGATCACCGCCACCGTCGGGCTCACGACCAAGACGTTCACGTTCCCCGGCAACTCCGGCACGCCGACCACCAACAAGCACCTGCTGATCGCGACGCCCGGGTTCGCGAGCATCCCCGGCGCCGTGGCCCCGGACTTCACGCTGCCGTGCGGCGGCCTGTTCGATCCCGCCGGCACGACGATCACGATCAACTTCGGCGAGGGCGCGGACACCCTGACGATCACCACGCCGGCGATCCCCACGAACGGCACCCAGTCGCTGGTCAACGGCGCGGTCGCGACCAGCTCGCCGCAGAACTTCGCCGGCACGATCGGGACGCTGACCCTGACCGCGGGCCTGAACAACGGCTCGATCTCCGTCTGCGACAACGGCCTGTTCTGCGACGGCGTCGAGACCTGCACGGCGTCCGCGTGCGCCGACGCCGCGAACCCGTGCCCGCTGCTGTGCAACGAGACCACGGACACCTGCTTCGAGTGCGACGACGCGGGCGACTGCAACGACGGCAACGCCTGCACCGACGACAGCTGCAACGGCAGCGGCGTCTGCGTGCGCACGAACAACACGCTGGCCTGCAACGACGGGCTGTTCTGCACGCAGACCGACGCGTGCAGCGCCGGCGCGTGCGCGGGCACGGGCGCGACCTGCGGGATCCAGAACTGCAGCGAGGGCGGCGACTTCTGCGGTGACTGCGACGACCCGGGCGACTGCGCCGACGGCGCGTTCTGCAACGGCGCCGAGACCTGCGCCGCCGGGGTGTGCGGCGTCGCGGCGGCGGGCCCGTGCGATCTCGTGACCACGACGTGCGACGAGGCCACCGACCTGTGCCCGCCGATCTGCGGCGACGGCACGCTCGACGGCGACGAGGCGTGCGACGACGGCAACGCCGCCGCCGACGACGGATGCGCGGACTGCATGGTCGAGGTCGGATTCACCTGCGACACCAACGAGCCGTCGGTCTGCGAGCTGATTCGCGACGCGGGCGTGTCGGATCCGGACGCCGAGACGCGCTCGCCCGACGCCGAGCCCACGACGCCGCCGCCGTCCGACGACGCGGGCTGCTGCTCGACCGGCGGCGCGCCGCCGGCCGGGACGTTCCTCCTGCTCGCGCTGGTCGCGCTGGTCAGTCGTCGCGCTGCGCGTCGATCTCGACGGCCGCGGTGACCACGTCGAGCGTGTCGGCGCCGACGCCGAGCTCGAGGTAGTAGACGCCGACCGCGAGCGGGACGACGACGCGGTGGGCGATCTCGCCGCACGCGCTCGAGCTGGTCGTGTCCTCGGTCGGCGTGACCACCGCGCCGGCGGCGTCGGTGACCTCGACCGTGACGTCGCGCGACAGGTAGACGCCGTGGTCGCCCGCGGCGTCGACGCCCAGCCACGCGAACCCGCCGGCCGACGCCGCGGTGAGCCGCGCGACCACCGTCGCGGTGACCTCGGGCGCCGTGCCGTCGCGGACGTCGCCGATCACGTCCTCCTGGAACGGGCCGTTCTGGAGGTGGTTACAGGCGAGCTGGTCGGCCTCGGGCGGCGCGTCGTCGGCGCCGCACGCGGCCACCGCGAGCGTGACGAGGGAGAGCAACAGGCGCTTCATGGCGGCTCCGGTTCGAGGTCCGGAAGCCGGACACCAGGATCGTACGCCCGCTGCGGCCGGGTCTCCACCTCGACCATCTGCGCGGGGTCGAGCACGGCCGCGGCCTTCGCTACCGACCCCGGCGTGATCGCGCGGTAGCGCGCGAGATCGTGCGCGAGCCCGGCGGGATCGTCGAGGTGGAGCAGGTAGCGCTGGAGCGCGGCGACCCGCCGCGACAGGCCCTCGAGCCGCCACAGGAACCCGGCCTCGCGCCGCGTCTTGACGCGGCTGACCGCCCGCGCGTCGCACAGCTCGCCGGCGCGCGCGAGCAGGTCGTCGAGCGCGCGGCGCACCTTCGCCGGATCGGCCTCGGCGCGCAGGTCGACGATCACGTGGAGCTCGCCGCCGAGCCGCGTGCTCGACTGGTAGACCGCCACGCGCTGCGCCCACGGCCGGTCGTAGACCAGCGCCTTCCACAAGGCGCCGGTGCCGGGCGCGCCGAGGACGCTGGCGAGCACGTCGAGGTCCGCGTCGCCCTTGCCGAACGCGCGCGCCGACGCCCACACGCGGTGGATCCGCCGGATCGACGCGAACCGGTCGTCGACCGCGCGGATCACCCGGCCGGGCGTGACCTTGATCGGCTTGCGCCGCGCCGGGCGCGTGCCCGCCGGGAAGGTGCCGAACCACTTCTCGGCCAGCTTGCGCGCGCGCGCGACCGTGACGTCACCCGCGATCACCAGCGTCGCGTTCGCCGGCACGTACCACGTGCGATAGAAGTCGGCGATCGTGTCGCGGGTCGCGGCGGCGATGTCCTCGGCGCGGCCGATCGTGAGGTGGCGCGCCGGGTGCCCCTCGGGATAGAGCGCCTGCGCGATCGCGAACCGCTCGGCGCCGTACGGCACGTTCTCGTAGCGCTGGCGCCGCTCGTTGAGCACCACGGCCTGCTGCGCCGCGCACCGCTCGGCGGTGAGCCCGGGCAGGAAGTAGCCCATGCGATCGCTCTCGATCCACAGCGCGAGCTCGAGCTGCGCCGACGGCACCACCTCGTGGTAGGCCGTCCGGTCGGCGGACGTCGAGGCGTTGGCGTCGACGGCGCCGGCGCGCCGCAGGATCTCGTAGTGCTGGCGCCCCGCGAGGTGCAGCGAGTTCTTGAACAGGTGCTCGAACAGGTGCGCGAGCCCGGTGTGGCCGGCGACCTCGTCCGAGCTGCCGACGCGATACCAGACGCTGACCGCGACCAGCGGCGTCGTGCGATCCGGGTGGACGACCACGTCGAGCCCGCAGGCGAGCGTGAACCGCTCGACCCCGAGCACGGGATCGCCGTCGACCATCTTGACGGCGCCGTTCACGGTTCGCCCCGCTCCCGCTCCCGCTCCAGCGCGAGCGCGAGCTGGTAGAGCTGACGCCGCGGCTTGCCGGTCACGACGACGAGGCGCGCGGCGACGTCGCGCGCGCTCGCGCCCTCGGCGAGCAGCCGCCGCACCTCGGCCTCGAGGTCGATCTCGACCGCCGCCGCCACGCCGCCCGCGACGACGATCGTGCACTCGCCGCGCGGCGCCGCCTCGCCGAACCGCGCCGCGAGCTCGCCGAGCGTGCCGCGCACGTGCTCCTCGTAGACCTTGGTCAGCTCGCGCGACACGCACGCTGCGCGGTCGTCGCCGAGCCCGTCGCGCAGCGCCGCGAGCGTCGCCGCGACGCGATCCGGCGCCTCGTAGAACAGCATCGTCGCGATCTCGCCGCGCAGCGTGCCCACGAGCTGGCGGCGCGGGCCGTCGTCGCGCGGCGGGAACCCGAGGAACACGAACCGCGCGCTCGACAGGCCGCTGCCGATCAGCGCCGCGATCGCCGCGACCGGCCCCGGGATCACCTCGACGCGCGCGCCCGCCGCGATCGCCGCGCGGACCGCGCGCTCGCCCGGATCGCTCACGCCCGGCGTGCCCGCGTCGGAGATCACGCACACGCGCTTGTCGGCGGCGAGGAGGGCGCCCAGCTCCTGGCTGCGCGCCGCCTCGTTGCCGTCGAACATCGAGACCACCCGCGTGTCCGCGCCGACGTGCTGCATCAGCACGTGCGCGCGCCGCGTGTCCTCGGCGTAGATCAGGTCGCACTCGCGCAGCACGCGCGCCGCGCGCGGCGAGAGGTCCTCGAGGTTGCCGATCGGCGTGGCGACCACGAACAGCGTGCCCGGCATCGCGCCCCCTAGTGCTCCAACCGGGTGATTCTGATCGCGCCCGTCGCCGATCCATCGCCGGGCGCGTCGTTGCGTCGACTCGACTTACAGAGAGTAGGCCTTCGCCGCCGCGCCTCGCGCGCGGCGCGGC
>Ga0163144_10010980_pt1 | contig 19219 bp, 16 predicted proteins | sample OliLak19BULKMAT1_FD_123175 | JGI IMG/M metagenome (GOLD analysis project Ga0163144, IMG submission 123175) | Freshwater microbial mat bacterial communities from Lake Vanda, McMurdo Dry Valleys, Antarctica - Oligotrophic Lake LV.19.BULKMAT1 | ecosystem: Environmental > Aquatic > Freshwater >... | reverse complement strand
GGGCTGTTAGTCCGACTGGCTTAAGCCGCCCTGCCATGGCGCCCCGACGTCGAGGGGCGCCTCGTCGTCGAAATCGGGTGCGACCGGTTACTCGCGACATGCCGAAACCAAGACAAAACAGTCGTAACTCACCGACGGAACGCGTCACAGAAACGGGAGTGTTCCCCGAGGGTTCTCCCATGCTACTTCCGGTTAAAGCGGAGGCGCGTTGCGTCGAAGAGAGTTTGGCCGTCAAACGGCATTCCCTCCATGTCCAAAATTCTCGTGATTGACGATGCAGAGCCCGTACGGCGCACCATGGCGACGTCGTTGCGGCTGCAGGAACACACGGTCATTGAGGCGGGCAATGGGCACGAAGGCATCGCTCACCACGAGGAGGGGATGGGCACGTTTGACCTGGTAGTTTGCGATCTCTTCATGCCTGGGCTCGGCGGGATGGAAGCAATCAAGACGATTCACTCGCGCGACGCGAACGTCCCCATTCTCGTTGTCTCTGGAGGGAGAAACGCGCTCGAATTTGTGCGCTCCCACACGGGCCCCGCCGCGATGGGTTTTCTCTTGAAGCCGTTTTCGGCGAAAAATTTCGTGACGGAAGTGGACCGCCTTCTGGCCTTGCGCGACGCAGAAGCCGGCAAGTCCATCTGAATCAGTCAATCGGATACGCGGCGCTGCAACCGGATGATCGGCCTGGGTAGGGGGAATCGATGGCTCGACGGTGTTGCGGGCGGATCACCCGTTGAACAGAAGCTATCGGCCCGGGAAGCGGCTCGACACCGCGGGTGACGCCGTCGATGGTTGCGAGCAGCCTGGCACCCCAAAAACCCATCGCGACCTTGGTTTCCCGCATCCTTCGCACTTCATCGCTTTCCTCGCCGGTGGCGACTTCGCTCCGAGATCGTCCGAGCCGCCGCTGGCTCGCTCCTTTAGCGTTGGCGTCGGCGACCCTGCTCGCCGGCTGCGGCGGACAGCGGGACATAAAGGTCATCAAGCTCGCGCACGGGCTCGATTCCCAGCACCCGGTCCACAAGGGCGTGGTTTTCATGGGACAACGCCTGGCCGAGAAGTCCGGCGGCACCCTGCGGGTCGATGTTTATCCCAGCGGGCAGCTCGGGTCGGAACGCGAATGCATTGAGCTGGTGCAAGTCGGCGGTCTCGCGATGACGAAAGTCTCAGCGAGTGTGCTCGAGGGTTTCGCGGCCGAGTTCAAGGTCTTTGGCCTGCCGTATTTGTTTCGTGATGACGCGCACCAGCAGGCGGTGCTCAATGGACCGATCGGAAGGGAGATTCTCGCATCGCCCCAGGGGAAGTTTGTGCGCGGGCTTTGTTATTACGAGGCCGGCAGTCGCAGTTTCTACACCAAGAACCGGCCGATCCACACGCCGGATGATCTTAAGGGGCTCAAAATTCGCGTGCAGGAAAGTCCGATGGCGTTCGCTCTGATCCGGGCCTTTGGCGCTTCGGCGACCCCGATCTCGTTCGGCGAACTCTATACTGCATTGCAACAGGGCGTCGTTGATGGCGCAGAAAACAATCCACCCAGTTTCCATCTCGCCCGGCATTACGAGGTCTGCCGCTTCTACTCGCTGAACGAACACACCACCGTACCTGACGTAGTAATCGTAAGTACGCATTTCTGGAGCTCGCTCACCCCGCAACAGCAGCAATGGCTGCAAGAGGCCGCCGATGAATCCGCGGTCTATCAACGCACGCTCTGGAAGGCGGCGACCGAAGAAGCCCTCGCGATCGTCGAAAAGGCCGGCGTGGAAATCATCCGCCCCGATCGCGCCATCTTCGCCGCCCGCGTCGCACCCTTGCACGACGAAGCGCGCAAGGATCCCGTGATCGGACCGCTCAACCAGCGGATCGCGGATGTGCGCCCCTGAAGTCCGCCACGCCGCCGCCATCGCACTTTGTTATAGCATGTACCTCGCTCTATCCTTACCCGCTCGAACCGTCCCCGGCGGTGCCCCTGGGCGCTCGACCCCGCCGTCACCCGTTCACCTGCGAAACGCCGCATGAAGTCACTGCGTCCCGCTCTTGACCGCTTGCTCGCGTTCACCATCGGACTGCTTTTGGCAGTGATGGTGGGCAACGTGCTCTGGCAGGTCTTCACCCGTTTCGCGCTCAGCCGGCCCTCGAGCTTCACGGAGGAGGCGGCGCGCTTCCTGATGATCTGGGTCGGCTTGCTCGGCGCCGCGTACGCCGCCGGACAGAAGGCGCATCTCGCCTTTGATCTTCTCACCACCCGTTTCGAAGGTGCGCGGAAGCGGATGTCCGAGCTGTTTATTCACACGACCATCCTTTTTTTCGCCCTTGCGGTGCTGGTGGGCGGCGGCGGTCGGCTGGTTTGGATCCAGCTCTCCCTTGGACAACAGTCCGCCGCGCTGCAGTTGAAACTTGGATACGTCTATCTCGCGCTCCCGGTCGCCGGGGTGTTCATCGCGCTCTATAGCGTGATCACTTTGCTCGAGCTCATCCGGCGCCAGCCGGGCCCCGCGCAGAACCTCACCGACCTGAACACATGAACGAAGCCCTGATTCTCGCGGCGGTGTTCGCGATTCTGTTGTTCGCGGGGGTGCCGATCGCCTTTGCGATCGGGCTTTCGGCCCTGGCCGGGTTGATCGTGTCACTCGATGTCACATCCGCATCAACCGTCATCGCTCAACGCATGGCCACCGGCCTTGATAGTTTCGCGCTGCTTGCGATTCCTTTTTTTATTCTCTCCGGCCAGATGATGAATCGCGGCGGCATTGCGCGACGATTGATCGATTTGGCAAAGGTCGTGGTCGGCCGGCTCCCCGGTGGACTGGCCTATGTGAATGTCCTCGCGAACATGCTTTTCGGCTCCATCTCCGGTTCCGCCGTGGCTTCGGCAGCGGCCATCGGGGGCTTCATGGGTCCGTTGATGCGACGCGAAGGCTACGACCGTGACTATAGCGCGGCTGTAAACATTTCTTCGGCGACGACCGGCCTGCTGATTCCGCCGAGCAATGTCATGGTGGTCTACTCGCTCGCCAGTGGGGGCGTCTCCATTGCCGCTTTGTTTATTGCGGGTTATTTACCCGGGTTGCTCCTCGGTCTTGCCCTTATGGCAGTGGCCGGCGTGATCGCCAAACGCCGCGGGTATGCCGGCGGACTGCGCGTGGGCGCGAACGAAGCCGTGCGCATCTTTTTCGCTTCGATCCCCAGCCTCCTTTTGATCGGAATCGTAATGGGTGGAATTATCCTGGGCTGGTTTACTCCGACCGAGGCCAGCGCGATTGCTGTCGCCTATACGTTTCTGCTGGCGGTCGTGGTTTACCGGGAAATCAAGTGGAGCGAACTTCCCCGGCTATTCACGGATGCGGCCGCCACGACTGCGATCGTGCTCCTCCTGGTCGGCACGTCGATGGGCATGTCCTGGGTGATGTCGTCCGCCAATATCCCGCAGACCATCAGCGAGGCGCTGCTCACGCTGACCCAAAACAAGATCCTGCTGTTCCTGCTGATTAATTTGCTGCTGCTGGTAGTGGGCACGTTCATGGACATGACGCCCGCCGTGCTCATCTTTACGCCGATTTTTTTGCCGGTGGTAATGAAGTTCGGCATGGACCCGATCCACTTCGGCGTGGTGTTGATCTTCAACCTTTGTATCGGCCTGTGCACCCCGCCGGTGGGCAGCATTCTCTTTGTCGGATGCGGCGTCGCCGAAACGACGATCGCGCGCGTCTGGCGGCATCTGCTGCCCTTCTTCATCACGATGCTGGTGGTCCTGGGAATTGTCACCTACTGGCCGGCCGTTTCCCTCGCCTTGCCCCGCGCTCTGGGCTTCTGAGCCCAAGCGCCTTGTCCCGGCACGCTCCGTCTCCAGTACGGAGCGCCTTGCTTTCCTTTAATTACTTCCGTGCGGCGAACTCCGGCGCGAGCTCGAGGCCAAAATAATCCCGCGCGTTGCTAAAGCAGATGTTCTTCACCATCGCGCCGAGCATCTTGTAGTCATTCGGCACCTCGCCCCGCGCCATGTCGGCGCCGAGCAGATTACAAAGTGTCCGCCGGAAATATTCATGACGCGGATAACTCACGAAGCTGCGGGAGTCGGTGATCATGCCGACAAAGCGCGAGAGCAGTCCGAGATTCGAGAGCGCGTTCATCTGCCACTCCATGCCTTCCTTTTGATCGAGAAACCACCACCCGCTGCCAAACTGCACCTTGCCCGGGATGGAGCCGTCCTGAAAATTTCCGATCATCGTTCCGAGCACGTAGTTGTGCGCCGGATTTATGTTATAGACAATGGTGCGCGGCAGCTGATCGGTCGAGTCCAGCGTATTGAGATAGCGCGAGAGCTTCGAGGCCTGCGGGAAATCGCCGATGGAGTCAAAGCCGCTGTCCGGGCCGATTTTGCCCAGGAGGCGGGCATTGTTGTTTCGCAGCGCCCCCAAGTGCAGCTGTTTCGTCCACCCGCGCGCAGCGTCCCACTTTCCGAACTCCAGCATCAAATAGGAACCATAACGGATCGCCTCCTCCTCGGTGGCGGCGCGCCCGCGGCGCACCGCGTCGAAAGTCATCCGGGCCTGCGCATGCGTGCAGGGTTCCGCCAGCGCGCTCTCAAGGCCGTGGTCCGAGGCCCGCCCGCCCGCCGCATGAAAGTCGTCATGCCGCTTCTTCAGCGCGCCAAGCAGATCATCGAAACTCTTGATGCCATTCGCAAATCCAGCCGCTCCACCCAGTTTCTCAATCCACGCGTTGAATGCCGCCGGCTGGGTGACGCCCAGGGCCTTGTCCGGCCGGTACGCCGGATAAACGCGCGCCTTCAATTTCCCGGGATTGGCGCGAATCGCGGCGTGATGATCCAGGGACTCCGCCGGGTCGTCGGTCGTGCAGATGACAGCGACTTTCGACCTGTTGATCAAGTCGTGCACGCGTAGCTTCGGCAGCTTCGCATTGGCTTTCTTCCAGATCCGCTCGGCGGACTTGCCATCGAGCAATTCGGTAATGCCGAAATAGGTTTTCAGCTCGAGCGCACTCCAATGATAGAGCGGATTCCGCAGCGTCTGCGGAAGGGTCTCAGCCCATGCCTGAAACTTTTCGCGCGGTGAGGCATCACCGGTGATGAAGCGCTCCTGCACGCCATTGGTCCGCAGCGCCCGCCATTTATAATGATCGCCGCCCAGCCAAAGTTCGCTCACGTCGGCGAACTCATGGTTCTTCGCGATGAGATCGGGCGGCAAGTGGCAATGATAGTCGAAGATCGGCTCGCTCTTCGCGTAGCGATGATACAGCTCGCGCGCTTGTTTGGTGCCGAGAAGGAAGTCGTCGTGGATGAAGGGGCGGATGGCCATGAGCTAGAAAGAGTGAAGCGGGATTGCGTCCAGCAGCCGACGCCTTGGGCGCCAGCCAAGGAAGAGAAGAGTTATTTCGAGATGTCGTTCAGCATTTCGTCGAGCGAGGCGTAACGCTCGAGGAGCTTGCGGGCGCCGGCACAGGTGGCGGCGGAAGCGAGACCGGTGTTCTCGGCGAGGAAAACAATATAGGCGGCAATGTTTCGGGAGAAATTCAGGCGGCCTTCGTCGCTGATGCCATAGAAACGCGCCCGTTGGTGGTAGCCCGCCGCCGTGTGATCACCCAGCGCCGCTTTGTCGGCGCGGCCACCGGCCGCGAGGACGTAGAGGAAATTATATTCGAACCAGAACATATGTTCCGGACTGGGAGCGAGGGACTCCAACGCGGCCCGCGTCACCGTGGGATTCGCGAATACATCCGTTCCCTTCCCGGCGTTGGCCAGCGCCCCGGTCACGAATACGCGTGCCATTTTTTGCTCCGTCGGGTTCAGGCTGAACGATCCCGTCTGGGCGAGTTCGAGGGTAAACTTGTACCAATCGCGCCAGAGCGCCTGATCGGCGGCATTCTTCGACGCGAACAAGGCCCGGCCCATCTCGTACGTATAGCGGCCGCTCGTCTTGATCTCGAGGCGGCCACCCGTGACAGCGCCCATGACTTGATAATTCTCCGCGGATTTTCCGGAACCCGAATGAAACCCGATACTGACACCAAACTGCCGGCAGACCGACCACTGTTTCTCGATCAAGGCCCGCAAAGCTCCGTTGTTCGGGTACGGCATGTTTTTCTGAAAGCCGAAGGCAGGGGCGACAAAATGAATCGTCATTCCGAGCGCATCGCACAGCGCCAGCATGATCGCGGTCGTTTCGGGCGTCGTCAGACCGGGCAGCTCGTCAATCGAGAGCTCCCGCAGGTACGCGCGACCGACGTCGGTGGAAAATCGTTTGGCGCGCGCCGCCGCATATTTTTCGTCGCGCCGCTTCATCTTCTGGAGCGAGGGCCAGACATACGCGAGCAGCCGGGCAAACTCGGCTTCATTTAGCGTGAGCCCAGCACCCGCCACGCGTGCCTTTACTCTGGATACAAGTTCCGCCGGAACGTTCGCGGCGACCCAGCCAGCGGCGTCCTCCGCGACGGTCGTCCGGGCCAGCTCGGGGGAAAGATCGAAGGTGATATAGCTCGCGAGCACACAGCCCGCCACCAGGGCGTCTTCCCGGCTGTCAAACTTGCCGCCGATCGGCTGGTGGTCGGCATTGAAACTCCAGGCGATGCCACGGCGGTGAAACCCGGTCTTCAACTTCGCCAGGACGCAGCCGTGGCTCATGCCTTCCACGCTTTGACCTTGGTGCCCTTCCGGAACGTTGGTGCCGATGAACGGGAACGGCACGGCGTCGAGCTTGCCCGCGAGCATGACATCGACGTCGTAAACGAGCTCGCGCGGAATCGAGTTCTGATTGGCTGTCACGCCGAGACTGAGCGCACTCATCGCCCAATCGACTGCGGGCCAGTGCAACGTCGTGAACCTCGCGCCAACGCCGAGGGTGCTTTGTCCCAACGTCTGGGTCGCCGACGGAAAAATAGTGCTCTGCGGGTTATGCTGCTGCACGAGATTTTTCAGAATCAGCAGATTCGCGAACGTGGCCGGAAACGCCTGGGTACCGTCCGACAAAATAATGCCATCATGCAGCGCGTCGGTGGCGCCCTGCAGGCGCCACGCGCAGTCTCCGTTCCCATTTTCCAGGAGCGTCCACGCGCCGTCCTTCGTTTCAAACCGGCTCTTCCCGTAAACCTTGAGCAACCGACCCGCTTTCAACTCGTCACTCAGCGTCTGCCAATCGAGGCAGAAGTCAGGGCTCACACACGGATTCGTGGCGATGCGGAGATTGTGCTCAAGGAGGAAACGATTGATGGCAGACATGGAACGTGCGCAGGAACGACGGGGAGTGGCTCAGATTCCGCGCCGGCTGACAAGGCTGCGGTCGGAAAAGCGGAAACGTCGGAAGAGCGGAAAGGGTGAAAAATCGGAAAAGCGCAAAACGCGGAACTCCAACCGGGGAAATACACCCGTGCTCCAAGGGGTTCGTCGTTTATCACTACTTGGCACGAAGTCCGCCAAGTTTTCCGCCTTCCCGCCTTCCCGCCTTCCCGCTTTTCCGCTTTTCCAATTTTCCAATTTTCCGAAACCTCAGTCCCAGTTCGCGGTGCTGTCTTTGATCAGCTGTTGAAGCACGGGGAAACGCAGTTCGCCGTAATTGAGCGCGTAGTAGAGGTAGCCCTTCCGATAAACCCAGGTCGAGGGCGTCCACGTCAGCGGCACGCCCATGAAGGTGTTGGCGCGGCGATCTTCGCGCGTGAGCGGATTCGGATGCTGCAGGAGTTTGAAATTCTTCTGCGGACCCACGCCATGCTTCGCCAGCAACTCACGGCCGTCATCGTCGCGATGCCAGATGGTGACGAAGATAAACTCCACCTTGGGATTCGCGTTGATGAAATCGCTCCAGCCGTTCTTCGCCAGTTCCGCATTACAGCTCGCGCACCACGGAGCCCAGAAATGCACCACGGTGACCTTGTCCGATTTCACCGCCGCTCCGACCTCGCGCTCAATCGGCAACCAGTCGGCTGCACGGCCCATCACCGCGGCGCTCAAGCCGAGCACCAGAAAAAAGATCGATCTCATGGGACCACGCTAGCGCAGTGAGTTCCGCATGCAATTGCGCACCGCATCATTTTCGGGATTGCGCGCGCCGTCACGTGCGGTGTTCTCGGCGCCTTATCTCGCATGTCCGCTGTCGCCTCGCCGGTCTCCACCACGCCACCGAATCCGGACCACGTCCTCCGCCTCGCGCAGGAGTTGAACGTGAAAGTCTTCCAGGTCGCCGCGACCGCGCAGCTCTTCGCGGAAGGCGCGACTGTTCCGTTCATCGCGCGCTACCGCAAGGAAGCCACCGGCGAACTCGACGAGGTTCAGGTCACCACGATCCGTGACCGCATGGAGCAACTGCGCGCCATCGACGAGCGCCGCGCCTCGATCCTGAGTTCGCTGAAGGACCGGAATCTGCTCACGCCCGCCCTCGAAAAAGCGATCAACGCGGCGGATTCCATCACGGTCCTCGAGGACATTTATCTCCCGTTCCGACCCAAAAAGCGCACCCGCGCCACCATCGCCAAGGAAAAGGGGCTCGAACCCCTCGCCGATCTGCTCTTCGCGCAGGACCCGGCCACCGATGCGATCGCCGCCGCTCACGCGTATGTGGGAAAAGAATACGTCGCCGACGACGGCAAGAACGTGACGTCGCAGATCGCCTCGATCGACGAGGCGTTCGCCGGCGCCCGTGACATCATCGCCGAGCGCGTGAGCGACGACAAAGACGCGCGCGCCAAACTCCGCGCCGTTTATCAAAAGGATGCGGTCGTCTCCTCCAAGGTCATGTTCGGCAAGGAAAACGATCCCGAGGCCGCCAAGTTCAAAGACTATTTCGAATGGAGTGAGCCCCTTGCGAAGGCCCCGTCCCACCGTGTGCTCGCCATGCGCCGCGGCGAAAAAGAAATGTTCCTGATGATGCGCGTGCAGTTATCGGACGAGACCACGGCCTACGCTGAGATTCAAAATTTGTTTGTAAAGGGCGGAGCCCGGCCTGCCCCCACTCCATCCGCTGGCCAAGTCGGAGCTGCCGCGGCCGCCGCTCAAGCAAAGACTTGCACCGATCAGGTCGTACTCGCCGTCCAGGATGCCTGCAAACGGCTCCTCGGCCCCGCCATGGAAACGGAAATGCGGCTCGAATCCAAGAAGCGCGCCGACGAGGCCGCCATCAAGGTGTTCACCGATAATCTCCGCGATCTCCTCCTCTCGGCACCACTCGGCCAGCGCGCCGTCATGGCGATCGATCCCGGGTTCCGTACCGGTTGCAAAACCGTGCTCCTTGATCGTCAGGGCAAGCTCCTGCACAACGACGTCATCTACCCGGATCGGCATGCCGAAGAGGCCAAGGAAAAGCTCCTCGGCTTCGTAAAGTTCTTCAAGGTCGAGGCCGTCGCCATCGGTAACGGCACCGCCGGCCGCGAAACCGAATCGTTTGTCCGTGCCCTCGGCCTTCCGTCCGAGATTCCAATCGTCATGGTCAACGAGTCCGGCGCCTCGATCTACTCCGCCAGTGATGTCGCCCGCGAAGAGTTTCCCGATCACGATCTGACGGTGCGCGGCGCCGTATCCATCGGACGGAGACTGATGGATCCGCTCGCGGAGCTCGTGAAGCTCGATCCCAAGTCAATTGGCGTCGGGCAGTATCAACACGATGTCGAACAGTCCGCGCTCAAGCGGTCCCTCGATGACACCGTTGTCAGCGCGGTGAACGGGGTCGGAGTCGAACTCAACACGGCCTCGAAACAGCTGCTGAGTTACGTCTCCGGACTCAATGCCGCCACGGCGGCCGCCATCGTCGCGCGCCGCAACGAGAAGGGCCCGTTCGCCTCCCGCGCCGATCTGAAGGACGTGCCGCGCCTGGGACCGAAAGCATTCGAACAGGCCGCCGGTTTCTTGCGCATTCGCGACAGCGCTCACCCGCTCGACTCAAGCGCGGTGCATCCCGAGCGTTACCCGCTCGTTGCAAAGATGGCCACGGACATCGGCGCCACGGTCGAGGACGTAATCCGCGATGGAAAACTCCGCGCCAGGATCAAGCTTGAGAACTACGTTACAGCCGAGGTCGGTCTGCCTACGCTCACCGACATCATGTCCGAGTTGGCGAAACCCGGCCGCGATCCGCGCCAGAAGTTTGAAACCTTCAGTTTCGCCGAGGGCGTCAACAAGCCCGAGGACCTGAAGCCGGGCATGAAACTTCCCGGTATCGTGACGAATGTGACCGCCTTTGGAGCCTTTGTGGACATCGGCGTGCACCAAGACGGTCTCATCCATGTGAGCCAGCTTTCGGATACGTTTGTGAAAGACGCCTCCACCGTGGTGCGGCCGCAACAGAAGGTGATGGTGACGGTCACGGAAATCGACCTCGCCCGCAACCGCATCGCCCTCTCGCTGCGGAGCAAACCCGAGATCGGCCCAAAAACGCCCGGCGGGGCCGGATCAGGGCCGCGCACGAGCCCCGGACAACGCCCCAATTTCTCCGGCCCACGGCCGGGCAGCGCCCCCGCCGCGCCCCGCCCTCCGCAGTCGCTTACCGGTGATTGGTTCAGCGCGGCGGTAAACAAAAAGCGCTGACACCAGGAGTCGGGTCCCGAAGGGCCTCCGACGTGGCGCAATCCCACGGTTTGCGCCAAATACGGGGAGATTGCGCCAAATAGAGCGAATTAAGTGGCGCAATCTCCGAGATTGCGCCACCGTTGCGCCATGAGCAAGCGCACTCCACATGACGAACTCGGCACGGTCCTTGAGGTCATCGCTGACTTGCCGGGTCCCGTTTCACTGGACGACATCGCGCACCGGTTGCCGCGGCCAATTCCTCGCCGTACCTTGCAGCGACGCTTGGCGCTCCTCGTGGAGCATGGCCGATTGACGGCGCTCAGTGATCGAGGTGGGCGGCGTTACCAGATTGAGGCCAGCCAGCCAATGGGGGTGGCAGAAGCTACACCTTCTGAAGCGGTCGATCGCGACGAGATTTCCCTTTCTCCTGCGGCGGCAGAGATCAAACGCCGCGTGACTCGCCCCCTCTCGGGGCGCAGGCCCGTCGGCTATCAAACGTCCTTTTTGGAGGACTATCAGCCGAACGTGTCGGCGTATCTTTCTCCCACCCTTCGCCGCAAGCTATCGAACTGGGGACAGACCACCAATGAGACGCTCCCGGCCGGAACGTATTTCCGCAAGGTCATGGATCGCCTCCTGATCGACCTTTCGTGGAACTCGAGCCGGCTGGAGGGCAACACGTATTCACTGCTGGAGACCCAACGACTCTTAAAACTCGGCGAGGCCGCACCCGGCAAGGGCGCGGAGGAAGCGCAGATGATTTTGAATCACAAGCAGGCGATCGAATTGCTGGCCGAGCAAGCGGAGGAGATCGGGTTCAATCGCTACACGCTTTGTAATCTTCACGCGTTGCTCGCGGATAATCTGCTGCCCGATCCGGCCGCCTGTGGTCGGATCCGCAGCCATGCGGTGGCCATCACCGGGACGGTTTTCCATCCGTTGGAAGTGCCACAGGTGATTGAAGCGCACTTTGAGCAGATCCTGAGGAAGGCGACCGCCATCGAGGATGCGTTCGAGCAGGCGTTTTTTGCGATGGTACACCTGCCCTACCTCCAGCCTTTCGATGACGTCAACAAACGCGTCTCCCGTCTCGCGGCCAACATCCCTTTGGTGATGCGCAATCTCAGCCCCCTCTCGTTCGTCGACGTGCCACGGAGCGACTACGTGAATGCCACGCTCGGCGTTTATGAGCTGAACCGCGTTGATTATTTGCGTGATGTATTTGTCTGGGCTTACGAGCGGTCGTGCGCCCGTTACGCCGCAGTGAGGCAGTCGCTGGGCGCGCCGGACCTCTTCCGGCTGCGCCATCGGCAACGACTGATTGAGGTGGTCGGCACGGTGGTGCGGCGGGGAATGGACAAAGCAGCCGCGGCGTCCTTTGTGCGCAAGGAGGCGGAAACGCTTTCGAACGCCGAGGATCGGCCCCGGTTTGCCGCGCACGCGGAGACCGAACTCAGCAGTCTCCACGAGGGCAACTTCGCCCGCTTTCACGTGCGGCCCACGGAGTTCGCCGCGTGGCAGCGAAACTGGCAGTAGCTGGCGGGAGCACGTGGCGAAGAGTCGACGGTTGCGTGAACGATGGAGGCTACGCCGACTGCGGCAATCCATGGGTCCGCCACCTGTTCAACGATGGGACAGTTCTTATCACGTGATCTCGTTTATAGATTCCCGCGCCGTCGTTCCCCGGGCCCTCAAGCTTGGGATGCTTTACGAGTTGAATCTGGATCGCCGGCTGACAACGTCAACGGCATGCCCACCGTCGCGCCCGACAGCCTGTGCCAAGCCGCAGCCCTGCTGAGGCGACGGTTTCCAGGCGTGGCGGCTGTGTATGTGTTCGGCACCGCGGCCTCGGATACGCTGCGTTCGGACAGCGATGTCGATCTCGCGATGGAGTGTGGTGAACCAGTCTCGACCGAGCAACGGTTCGAAGCCGCGCAGGAATGCGCGAAGCTTTTCGGGCGCGAGGTGGACCTGGTCGACCTGCGTCAGACGCCGCTGCCGCTGCAGGCGCGCATTGTCGCCGAAGGCCGCAGGCTATTCGTGGCCGATCCGGTCGAGTGGGCGTTTGTCGAGAACGCCATTCTCTCGCGCTATTGTGCGTTCGTCGAGGAGCGGCGTCCCCTCGTCGAAACGGTGGTGCGGCGCGGATCGCTCCATGCCTGACGACGTCGTTCTCGCCAAAGTGGAGATCATCGAGCGGTGCGTCCGGCGCATCCGTGACGAGTACGCGGCCACGCCCGCCAACCTGCACGCGAACTGGACGAAACAGGATTCGATACTGCTGAACCTGGAACGGGCATGCCAGGCGAGCATCGATCTGGCGCTGCATCTGGTGACGCGACGCGGGCTTGGGCTGCCCAAGGAAAGCCGCGACGCGTTCGAGTTGCTCACGGCCCACGGGCTGCTCGATCGCACCCTCACCGAAGCCCTGCAGCGAATGGTCGGGTTTCGTAACATCGCCGTGCACAACTATCGGAAGCTCGACCTGAGCATTGTGCAGTCGATCGTCGAAACCCGACTGGGCGATTTCGAGGCGTTTTGTGCGCATTGCTTGAGGCTTCATCCTTAGAGCTTCACGCGTTACAGCGGTCTCGGGGCTCATGGATGATGTCGACCGAAGCCGCATATCGATGGGGTCATGGCTGCCGCACCATGCGTGAGGACAAAGTGCAAAGTTTGACCCCTTTGATCGACCTCCCTTTGATCGACCCCGTGATTCCGTGCACCCACCGCGCTGGTCACTCTCACACTATACCCACGCTCACCCTACGAGCACTTCATCGTCCCGCCTACCGGCGTATTTCACGAACCAAAAGATTGCGCGACGACTCAAATCAAACTTAGCGTCGCTCCACTATGCCCACATCACCGTCGCGCAAGAAATCCAAGCTCGCCGACAGAACCCGCGTGCGACCTGCCAAGCAGACTCGCAGTAGTCACTCCAAGGATGGAGAACGCAAGTGGTCGCTGGCCGAGGAACAAGCTCCATATTTTGCCACTCCGTTTGCAGGAAAGTCATTTTCAACCATCGACCTCTTCTGTGGAGCCGGTGGTTTAACCGAGGGATTTAGGCGAGCTGGATTTCATTGTGAGTATGCGAACGACATCAACCCGTGGGCAATAAAGACATTTCAAGCCAATCACCCGGCAGTGCGCGCAGAAGCCAAACCCATAGAAATGATCGATGTCGCCGCGCTGCGTCATGAGCTGAAATTGAAACCGGGCGAACTAGATGTTCTCGTAGGCGGTCCGCCGTGTCAGGGTTTTTCCATCAATGCACCCGAACGGTTTCTTGCCGATCCGCGCAATAGTCTTTTTCGGCACTACATCAGATTCCTTGACGAATTCAGGCCTAAGACGCTCCTAATGGAGAACGTGCCCGGTATGCTTTCGCTTGGCGGAGGTGTAATTTTTGAGCAAATCGTATCCTCTCTGGAAAGGCATGGTTATCGAGTGGCAGTTAAAATCCTTTTCGCCGCTCACTACGGTGCGCCGCAAGAGCGGTGGCGCACAATTATTTTGGGCACTCGCGGAGCAACGGCGCTGGATCATCCGGCACCGACTCACTACGCATCCGCGCGGGCGAACTTCAAAGGCGGGAGAACCATGACGTTCCAACAACTTCCCTTAGACTCACTCATGCTCAAGCCCGCTGTCACAGTTGGAGAAGCATTGGGTGACTTGCCGAAGCTTGCGATGGGGCAAGGAGGTGAAATCGCCACGTATGACCGCCCCGCCACCAGCGAATATGCTCAAATGCTGCGCAGCCCCGACGGAGTTACTTACAACCATTGGGCAAGCAAGCTCTCGCCGCAAAACACGGAGAGGATGAAGTATGTCAAGCCAGGTGGATCGTGGCGCGACATACCACAACACCTTTTACCCAAGGGGATGCAAAAAGCCCGGCGCACTGACCATACGAAACGTTACGGAAGGCTACGCAACGATGGCTTGGCTGGCACCGTCCTCACTAAATGCGATCCACATTGGAGCGCTGTTTTCCTCCCTGATCAGAATCGTGCGTTAACCGTTCGCGAGGCGGCTCGGTTACAGTCTTTCCCCGATAACTATAAATTCCTCGGCCCACGGGTTTCACAGTATGAACAAGTGGGAAATGCTGTCCCGGTCATTCTGGGGCAGGCCATTGCGACTCATATCCGAAAACATCTCGATCTCGGCTTCGCTAAGACCGATCTCCTCCATGGCGCTCAAAGTCGATGATTTTTTTGGCTACTCGCCCTCAGATTCGTCTCTCCAAGCGGCGACTGCACGCATAGATAAAAAATGCCCATTTCTCGAAAAAATCTGCTCCAAAAAATTTAAGAGCGGCACCATTTCGGGAACCTGCGCAGTAAGACCAACCACGTCTGGAGTGGTAATTTGCTGCCCGATCCGGATGTATGCGGGCAATTACCGCATCTTACTCGAAGTGGCGCAGACCTGCTTCGGAGCGAACTCTCGCCTCATTCATGATCGTGCCGAGCGATCCGGAGATGGAAACGATGTGATCGTTTTCGGTAAGCGTTGGGGCAAGGAGCTACGCCTGCCAAGCCGCGCGAAGCACGGCGGCTATTTTGTAGATTGGATTCTCGCGCTGCTCGACCAGCAGGGAAATTTGAAGGAGTTCGTCGCCGTGGAGGTTCAAACGATGGACACCAGCGGAAGCTATGAAACTCAGGTGAATGCGCTCCATTCGGGGAATTTGAATCCACCGTTTAGCGCAAAAGCGGGGATTAACTGGGAAAATGTTTCCAAGCGAATCCTTCCCCAATTGATCTACAAAGGTCATGTGCTTCGTCGCGAGCCACTCTGCACGAAAGGCATGTTCTTCATTTGCCCGAAACCTGTTCACGAGCGCATCATCACGCGCCTTGGAGGAAATTTGCAGGAATATCATCCCCAACCGGGCTCGCTGACATTTCGCTGGTATGATCTGGCCGAAGGAGCATCCAACGGGACTCCCCGCAAACTCGAATTCAGCGGCCAAAAGACGACTACAATTGACCAAGTAGCGAATGCCTTTACGTCACCCCAGAATCTTCCGGATGCGCGTGTTTATGAGAAGGCAATCACCGCTGTTTTGAAGGACTAACCGATAGGAAACTGGATCTTCTGGGGTCGGGCCGGGAGGGGTTTAAGGGGAGGGTGGAAAGTCATAAGATCGGGCCGCCTTAGCCCCCCCAAGGGGAAATTAGGCGCCAAAACCCTTACTCGCTCCGGATGCCGGAATTCTCGGCGACCATCGGCCAGATGCGAGGCCGAACTTACCAAGTGGAGGGAGCTTTCGTGCCAGGCCGTCACGGGAAATCAAAGGGGGTCAGGGGAAATCAAAGGGGGTCAAACTTTGCACTTTGCAAGTTTTTTTACGTGTGGTTGAAAAATACGTCGTGGGAGCGAGCGCCTTGCTTCGGTTAGGGCGCTGCGGCCACGCCGACCCAGGCAATGCCCGCGCGTAACCACAATGGAATTACAAGTACGCCGAGTGCGGTCGTCCCGAGGACGATTTGCACGGCGGTGCGGGGATGACCGCCGTAGAGCCGCGCAATGATAATGGGGATTACGGCCGCGGGCATCGCTGCCTGCACAACCAGGACGCGCTTCAGTTCGAGGGAGAGCGGAAGATAATTCGCCAACAGCAGGATCACGACGGGCAGCATGCCGAGGCGCAAAGCCATCGCGGCGACCGAGACTTTCACGTCGAAAAGCTGCCGGGGTTCGTTGAGGTAATTGGCGAGATTTACGCCGGTCATGATCAACCCGAGCGGGATCGCACAGACCGCGAGCGCATGAATCGTGGTCGTGACCACGCCCGGCAGGTACGGCGTAAGGCCGCCCAAGTTAAATGCAACCGCCAGCGCCAGAGTGATCACGATGGGGCTCACCAGCCGGCGCCAGCCTTCACGTAACGATTGCCCGCTCAGCACCAGCACGCCGACGGTCCAAATGGCCGCTTCCACCCCCACATTGTGCACCAGCAGCACACCGCGACTTTCCGCCCCCCAGATCGCCTCCATAATCGGCAGCGGGAGGTAGCCGTAATTCGCGATACCCACCGCCAGGGCGAAAGTGCGCAACCCGGTGCCGATCTGGAGGCCGATCCGTTTCGCGACATAGAGACCGGCGTAGATTCCCAGCACCGTGATTCCAAATCCCATCAAAGGAGGGACAATCAGATTACCCGGCGAACGGAGGGCGGCGTTTCCCGCCACCGACTCAAAAATCAGGCACGGATAGGTGACGTTTACAACGAGTCGGATCAGGCTGGTTTCCGCCTCACCTTCGATCCAATGGAGTCGGCGTACGACCACGCCGATGCCGATCAGCGCGAAGACCGGCAACACCAGCAGAAGCAGTTGAACGTAGGTCGGCATCGCGAACCCGGAAGCCGGAAGGCAGACGCCGGCTCAGGCAAGCGCGAACACCACCAGCGACGGAACGCGTACTTGCCGCTTAGCACCGAGGAAGCCGCGAGCGGCACCTTCACCACCAGCCTTACCAACGCACCCCACCGCACCGCATTGCCGCGGGCATTTAGGGCACCGCCAGACCGTTTTCGGCCATGGCGCGACCGGCGAGGATTCCTGTCGTCCACGCGGATTGGAAATTGAAGCCACCCGTCACGCCATCGATGTCGAGGATTTCTCCCCCAAAGTGCAGGCCAGGGCAGAGCCGGCTTTCCAGCGTGCGGAAATCGACCTCGCTCAGGCGAACGCCACCGCAGGTCACGAACTCGTCTTTGAAGAGACTCTTCCCCACGACCGGTAACTCGGCCCCGGTGAGCTGCGCGGAGAGCGTGCCGAGCGCGGCGTTGCTCACGCCGTTCCAGGGCGTGGTCGCGGCGATGCCTGCACTCGTGACCAGTCTTTCCCAAAGCCGCTGCGGCATGGGCAAGGGACTCCACGTGGTGATTTGTTTGCGCGGATTTTTCTCCCGGACCGAGGTGAGTTCACGCCCGAGCGACTCCCGGGTATGCGGGGGAGCGAAGTTCACCACCAGCGGGAACTCGTAATTGCGTCCGGCCAATTCGCGCGCGCCCCAGGCCGAAAGTTTCAAAATCGCCGGACCACTCAGGCCCCAATGCGTGATTAACAACGGTCCGCTTTCTTTGAGTTTGGTGCCCGGCACACTCACGGCAGCATTTTCCAAGGAAACGCCGGAGAGTCCGATCAAGCGGGCGTCATCGATGTGAAACGTGAAGAGCGACGGCACCAGGGGTTCGATCGCGTGCCCAAAGGCTTCGGCAATCATGAAACCGGCGGACGAACGATTGCCGCCCGTTGCGAGCATTACCCGGTCGCACCGCAAGCCGCTGCCATCGGTCAAGGTGAGCCAGAAACTGGGGGCGTCACCCTCGCGGCTCACGCGCTCGATTTTGCGAATGCCCATACTGGTGACGACGCGGACTCCGGCCGCTGCCGCCGCCGCCTGGAGGGAGTCGACGATGGTGGCGGAATCATCCGTGATCGGAAACATGCGCCCGTCTTCCTCGGTTTTCAGTTCAACCCCGCGGGCGGCGAACCACGCAATCGTATCGCGGGGCTGAAAACGATGAAACGCGCCCAGCAGTTCGCGGCCACCCCGGGGATACCGTTTGACCAACTCCCGCGGTTCGAAGCAGGCATGGGTCACATTACAGCGCCCGCCGCCGGAAACCCGAACCTTGGCGAGCGGGTGTGCGGTCGCTTCATAGAGAATGACCTCGCCCACCGGCCCGAGGCCTTCCGCGCACGCGATCGCGCCGAAGAAGCCAGCGGCTCCTCCACCCACGACAACCACCCGCGTTTTCTCAGCCATGGGCGCAACGTGTTCGACGCGCTCCGCAAGTCGAAACCAAACCGCGGCCGAAGAGTGAGACAAGCGGACGCTCCCGACTCGGGTGCGGTAAATTCAAGCAACAGACAGGAATGTCTGTGTCACGATCGAGCCACGCGAGACGGCCGGACACAAAAAAGCCGCCGCGGGCTGCGATCCGTGGCGGCAATTGCACTAACCCTCTTAGGAAACTTCGTTAGTTCTTCTTCTTGCCGCCCGTCATTGGGGGCAAGGCATCGAACTTTTTCTGCTGATCAGGTGTCAGCAAGGCGCGGATTTCCTTGTTGCTGGCCTGGCGAATCTCGCCGCCCTTGGTGCGGCGTTCGTCTTGAGGCAGAGCCGCGACGCCGGCTGCCGACTTGGCGAGGATCGCCTCGATCTTCGTCTTTTGACTGGCCGTGAGGGCCAAGGGTTCAAGACGGGCCATGGCCGCCTCGCTGGCTTTGCCACCTTTACCCTGCTGGGCAAAAACGAGGGACGTGGTCGAAATCGCGGCGAACGCGATTGCGGAGAGTAAGAGTTTACGGATGATCATACAAACAGGTTGGAACTGACTTAGGGTTAAGAAACCTCGGCACGAGCCGGAAGTGTAGGAAGACGCACCAACGAGGAAGTAGTTACTTGATTTTTTACGCAAGCTTGCAGGGGGAGCGCGGGCCGGGCACGTTCGCCGCCCATGATTGAGGTCGAGGCTCTGACCAAACGCTACGGCAACTTCACCGCTGTCCGCGATCTTTCGTTGATCGTCCGACCGGGTGAGGTGCTGGGCTTGGTGGGACCAAATGGCGCAGGGAAAACCAGCACCCTACGCTGCCTCGCGGGCATCATCCCGGCCACCTCCGGCGCCATTCGTATTGCCGGATCTGACATCTCGACCGACGCGGTGGCGGCCAAACG
>Ga0163144_10010978_pt1 | contig 19222 bp, 13 predicted proteins | sample OliLak19BULKMAT1_FD_123175 | JGI IMG/M metagenome (GOLD analysis project Ga0163144, IMG submission 123175) | Freshwater microbial mat bacterial communities from Lake Vanda, McMurdo Dry Valleys, Antarctica - Oligotrophic Lake LV.19.BULKMAT1 | ecosystem: Environmental > Aquatic > Freshwater >... | reverse complement strand
GTCTGGGGGGCGGGGTCGTTGAACGCTCCTCTGAGGTGAGCGAAGGCCCAATTCACTTGGGCCGTAGCGATGGGGGTCTGGGGGGCGGGGTCGTTGAACGCTCCTCTGAGGTGAGCGAAGGCCCAATTCACTTGGGCCGTAGCGATGGGGGTCTGGGGGGCGGGGTCGTTCAACGCCCCCCAGCTAAAGTTATGGACCGCGCCGGGATCGAACCGGCGGCCTCCTGATTGCGAACCAGGCGCTCTCCCAGCTGAGCTAGCGGCCCACGAGACGCCCTGCGAGGGTGTCGTGAAGGAGGGGGAGCTTATCAGAACACCAGTCGGCGAAGAACCCAGGTAGTGGGCAAGCGAGCTCAGTACCAGAACCCTACGTCGAAGGCACCGCGTCGTAGACGAGCTTGAACTTGAGCCCCGGTATGCGGCCCGATTCGCTGAAGTCGAAGTCGATTTGCAGCTTTCCATCCGGCAGGAGCGTGTAGGTTTCTTTGCGCTTGGCGCCCATCTCCGGCTTGGTTTCGACCACGAGGGTGCCCTTCACGACCTTGGCCATCACCTCGGTCCTTCCGCGCTCGTCCTCCTTCTTTCGCTTCTCGCCGTCGGAGCGCAGGATGCGGAGATTGTTCTCGGTACGAAATGCCAGGCTGTCGCCTTCCTGCTCTACCGTGAATTGAGGTGATGGGATCGGACCCCTGCCGCGCCCCGGGCGCCTCGGACCCTGTGGTTCGTCGGGTGATCCAGCGGCGGGAGGCGGGCCTTCCGGCCGTCCGCCTCCTTCAGTTTGACCGCCTCGACCAGGGCCTTCCGGGCGATTGCCCTGGGGGGTGCCGTCGAGGGGAGGTTCTCCGCCCATCATTCCTCCTCCGCCCGGCCCCATCCCGCCCGAACCGCCGCCACCCGGGCCACCTTGGCCTCCACGTCCCATTCCACCGCCTCCGCCCCTGCCGCCCCCACCACCCATGCCGCCGCCTCCACCCATGCCGCCGCCGCCTCCTCCGCCAGGGCCGCGACCGCCTCCCGGTCCGCCCATGCCTCCACCGCCCGCGCTCCGCATGGCGTCCATCATTTTACGAGCGGGGTCTTCACTCAACTCCTGGTTGAGTTTCCAGGTGCCACCGAGTTTCAACGGGGCCGCGGGAGGCTCGCCCGCCTCGCTTTTAGGACCGGTGAAGGCGAGGGCAAGACCCAGGAGAAGGGATGACGAAGTGGTGGTTCGAATCAGATTCATAGTTACCTCTACGGCATGAGACTCCAGTTCACCTTTCGAGTTCCTTAAGCCGAAGGGCGGGAACGCGGAAACAGTCCGTCAGTCCTGGAGTCATTGGGTGACGTGGCAGCGGCAGAGATCCAGTCGAGTGGAAACGCTCCGTCGGCGGTCTTACGAACCCGGCTTCTCGTTCTTCCGGGCCACGGTCAGGCAAAACATCGCCTTGCCGAAGACTCCTTCACCGTAGTCGACCTTGGTGACGGTAGCCTCGAGGTCGCAGTCCACGAGTTTGCCGAGCGCCGCTTGGACGGCCTCCCCGATCTGGTCGGGGCTGAGTTTCCTCAGACGGTGTCCCCAGTCTTGAATGTCTTTAGTGTCCAACGCTGACTCCTTGGCGATCAAGTCTAGCTCCAGCAGGTGCCGCTTGCCCCTAAAACCGTCTCCACAGCTGTTCCCGGGCGGGCACCTCGGACCCTGCGGTCGTCGGGTGAGCCAGAGCCGAAGGGCGGGAATGCGGGAAGAGCCCGTCAGTCCTGGAGTTGCTGGGTGACGTGGCAGCGTATGCCGCGGGCGCGCAGGTAGTCAAGAACCGCATCGAGCGCACCGGCTTTGGCGCCAAGGGCTTCGGGAGCGTGAACGCCGGGTTGGCTCAAGGTCCCGTCCAGAATCAGGTTCGCGATCGCGCAAGCCGTGAAACCCGTCGAGCGCGACATGCTGCGAAGGCCGGTGGCGGCGTCGTAGCGGTCGAGGAAGTCAAAGGTGAACTCGCCCGCCTTCCCGTTCTTCTTTCCCCAGGCCCGTACCTGCATCACAGTGATGTCGGCCTCGCCTTCCGCAAACGTCCATTTCGGGAAAAGCAGGGCCGCCGTGACATCGCGCGGACGGAGGGTCTGGCCGTTCACGTTCAGCGGATCGAGGGAAAAGAAGCCGGTTTCACGGAAGATCTTCATCAAGGCGGCATGGCCGGGCCAGCGCAGCGTACGTTCCTCCATAAACGGGACCTTCAGGGTGTCCGTAAGAGAGCGCAGACCATCGGTGATGAACGACTCGATGGTGCCCACCTCGGGAACATCGATCAGCTTCAAACCCGACAGGGCCTCCTTGATCACGACCCGGCCGTCCTCGACCACCCGCGCGGGTCGCGTGTATTCCTCAAGTACGTCCCAGGGTGCAAAACCGGCCTTGTAGTCGAAAGGCCAGCGTCGGATCGCGGGCAAGCCGCCAACCGCGATCTCCAGCCGCTGGCACGTATCGAACCAGGCGGCCGCCACCATCGCCATCATGTTGCTGAGTCCGGGGGCCACCCCCGCGTCGGTGACCGCGACCACACCGCGTTCGCGGGCGAGAGGGTCTAGAACGCGCGCGTCCTCGGACATGAAGCTGATGTCCACGATGTTGCAGCCGGACTCGATGCTCGCTTTCACCGTCTGCAGGCCGATGACGCTGGGCAAAGCGCCGATTGCGAGGTCGCAGCCCTTAAGAAGCTTCTTGAGCACCACGGGATCGCCCAGGTCGACGTGATGAGCGTGTACCGGGGCTTTCTCGACCACGCGGTCCAGATTCTCCCGACGCGAGTCCGCGACGTGCACCTGCAACTGTTCACGGGCGGCGAGATCCTGAGCCATCGCGCTGCCGATCATCCCGGCGCCCAGGACGACTACGTTTTTTCGGTTGCCTGATGATTCGATCATGCCCCTGACTCTAATCGGGCCGGGGAGTCGCGGGGGGCGTGAAAGGGTGGCCAACCGCGCCGAAGGGCCGGTCATTGATTCAAATCATCGGTTCAAACGCTGATAGCCTCCCCGCCACACGGAGGGCGAGCCACAAGAGTCGGCACCGTCACCAACCCTGCCCACATCGAGAACGGGTCTCTTTCCGGACTGCTTGGTCGTACCCTACTTCCTACCTGGCATCCAATGCACCGGCCCCAGCAAGGCGATGCCATGCGAAGGCAGATTCTCCGTGTCGCTCATGAAACCAATGCCACCCATGTTCTGCGAACGGGCGCCAAACGCGGCGCGGTAGTCGGCATCGAGATCGCGTTCCTCGGTCATCCAGGTACCGATCGGATCTTCGCGATTGCGCAACACGATCACATTCATCCGGTCACTCGCACGGCTCACGAAACGGGTGCCGCGCGGTTCTGCATGGCCCCACGTGTAGAAGATGATACGCGGGCGTGCAAACGGACCCTGCCGCCCGAATATCACCATCAGCCGCGCGGGCGAGTCATCTCTCGCTGCATCCTGAAGCACGGCGTTTGCCAGTGGCCGGTCCACCCGCCAGCTCCAGCGCAGTTGGCCGTTGGACACCTCCATGGGATTCTTCAACTCATTCGCAAAAAACGCAGCCTGCCCACGGCCTTCGAAACGAAGGGCCTGCCCATGAGTGTCGTCCCGCACAACGCGAGTCATCGGTGCCTTCTGGCCGCGTACCGGGCGAACCTGCCAGCCGGGTGGCAATGCGTCGCCTACGGCCGCCTCCCCAATTCGGTCGAGGCGAACATCAGCCGAGTTGGCGGCGGCCAGCGAGGTGACCATCACGGTGCAGGCCAGCGCGACCCCACGGCCTGCCCGCGCGATGCTGCGCAACTGCTCAGTCACGGTTTCGCTCCTGCCAAGTCAGATGCGGCGGTCACGGGAACCCGAACGCAACCCCGCTGCTTCGTTAGAGTACTGATCACCAAGCACTGAAAGCGTCCGCCTCATCGCGGCCGAGCGTCGGTCAGCGCCGGACGCGGGTCCTGCCCAGCGAGAGCAGATTGACGTAGAGCCGGAACGCTCCTTTAACTCCACGCGGGAGCTGGCGGTGAAACGCGTAGGCGTTGTAGACATAAGTGCCTTTTCCATAATCGGCGATCAAGAGGCCGCCGCGTTGGGGCGACTGCGTCTCGTCGTGGGTCTCCAGCAATGGGACGTATCGCGGGTCCCAGGCAGACAAGAACTTGGAACCCCGCTCGCCCACCCAGGCATCAAAGTCGGATGGAGTGATCGGATTGGGCGCCTGGAACACCGCCTGGCCCGCGTCGAGAATCTGAACTGCGGCATCTTCCTCGCTGACCTCCTCCGGACTGGCGGTCATGGAATAGGGGTACGGTCCGTAGTTGTCGTCAAACTCCGGAGTCTGGTACTGCACCATCAAGACACCGCCGCCGAAGGCGTAGTCGAGCAGGCGGCGATTGAAGGCTTTGACGTCCGGACGCACGGCGTAAGCCCGGATGCCGACGACGATCGCATCAAACGCACTCAGGTCGGAGGCGGCGAGTTGAGCGGGACCGAGCAACTCGACATCGATCCCTGCCTGCGCGAGCGCCTGAGGAACAGCGTCACGCGCACCCATGACATAACCCACGCGAAGGCCCGAAGGCACGTTCAAGGCCAGCGTCCGCACCCGGTGGCGCGCGGGCTGATAGAGATTCAATCGCCCGAGATCGGGCGCGGTAATGGTTTGGTATCCCTCGGAATAGTCGCGTCCTTGATAGCGAGCGGTGGCGGTGAGTTCTCGGTCGCCTTCCTTGAGCCCTTCAGGCACGGACACCAGGAATTCGATCGTGCGCTCGTCGTCTTCGCGTTCGAAGGTGAAAGGAGCGCTCACCGGCGAGCTGGTCCAACGAGGTGGCAGTCCAAGAGACACCGATCCCGTTGTCTCTGTGTTCAAGCTGCCGTGAACAATGACCTCCACCCGGTAGGAAAGGGCGTCCTCGCGCATCACGCCATTCTCCGACCCGAACCGGACACTGATGGCGGGAACCACGGTCAAGGGCGGATGCGTCGGAGGGAGAAGAGGCTCCGGTTTCGTGACGAGGACCGTCGTCCTCAGTGCGAGCCTTACTCCAAAGATCTCCACTTCAACGACGGCGGAAAGAGGGTTTGAAGGCACCGCGCGTGCGGCGTGCGCTTCGTCGCGGATTTGGTAAGCCGTCTGTTCCTCGGACTCCCGACTCCAGTTGATTGTGGTTGGAGACGCGGAGGGCGAAACCGCGACCGCCCACAGGGCAGCCGCATCCTGATTTCGACCTAGAACGAGGACTGGGAGAGGTTTCAGGAGGGAAGGCGTCCAGTCTGCCGGTGCGTCGAGGGCGGATGAGAGCACGCGAACCGGCATGCCGCTTCGGTTCACCAGACGCAGGCCGACGTTGAACGTCGCTCCGGGCGTCGCGTGGTTCAGCGTCGGCGGGGAGAAGAACGGCGCGAGCAGGGCGGTGGAAGGTTTCTCGGGCTCAACAAGGGCGCGAAAATCAAGGGAGAGCGCCAGAGAGATGGCCTTCTGGAACTGGCCCTCTTTTCTCTCAAGCTGATCGCGGATGATCCGCCGGGCTCGTTTCTCGAAACCCGTCTCGGTCGAATCGAGGCGCGCGATGAGGGAGCGGGCGGCGATGAGCCCGCGCAGGAGGGAGGGGACCGTCGGGTCCGGTCGCAGGAGGTCGAGGTTGGTGATCGCGCCCTCTACATTGCGATCGATCGATTTCAGCCCGTCGATCAGCCAGGTCGGGGCGCCACCCGTCTTGACGTAGGCGGCGAGGCCTTGCACTCTCGTGTCGATCCCGTCGAAGAAGGTCCGCTCTCGCGCCGGCAGTTCACCGGAGCCGTTCCGCCTGATGAGTTGATAGCCCACGTCGAACGCTCCGGCCGGAGTCTGCCGAACGAACGCACCCTGGGTTCGATACATCTGATAACCCCGCCGGGCGAGCTGGGCATAAGACTCTCCGAGAACGGGATCGAAGTCTCCAGCGGGGACCGTCACCGTCGCCAGGTGCGGCAGACGTGGAGCGCCGTCGGGGCGGACGGCGTGGAGATAAAGCTTCTTCGGCTGCCACGGGAGCAACCCTTCCCTGATCTGCTCGGGAAATCGGGAAGGGTCGCCTGCCTGCTCGAAGGCGAGGCGCGCGATCCGCTCCGCCACGTAGGTGGTGGCATGGCCCTCGAGCGGATCGCCACGGAAGCGGGAAAAGAGCACGTCCGGTCGTTGCTCACGAACCACGCGAACCGCGTCTTTGAGAACGTCCTCCTCCTTCCATTTCCGCCAAGCCTCCTCAGGGCGCTTCGAGTACCCGTAATCGGCGGCGCGGGTAAAAAACTGGGCCGCGCCGTAGTGACGTACCGCCTCCTCGGCCTCGAGGGTCCGCAAAACGCCAAGGGCGGTGCCGAAAAACGGCGCAATCAGATCCGCTCCGCCTTCACCGCGATTGATGGTAAGAAGGGAGGTCGAGACGCCGAGGCCACGGGCGAGGTAGGTGAGCACCGGGCCGTCTTCGTCGTCCGGGTGCGCCGTGATGTGCAGAGCGGTCGCGGTTGTGCGCAGCGCGAGGAGCGATCTCCGCAATTCTCGATTGGAGTCGGAGAAGACGGTCTCGCCGGGGACCGCGGTCGCAAGAATCATGCTCAAGAGGGTTGCGCCCGCCAGAGTGGAACGTGCCATGGAATCATCATCACACGAGGACGCGTTTACGAAAGCCGAGATGAATCGTGATTCTGGGCGAACGCGGCGGGTAAAACCTTGATCGCGACGTCGCGGGCGGCCCGACTGCGAACCGCAGGGGCCGGGCATGCCCGGCCCGGCCTCTCCGCGTGTGGCATGTCGCGCTCCCACCGCACGCCCCGAGGGCCCGCGGTCGTGCGAATTGACTGGCAAACCGCGCTTGTTTCACTTACGCTCCATGATGGATCAAAGAGGTGAAACCTCTCTCGCCTCCCGTGGGCGGGCTCGGTGCTCACGCTTCGGCGCGTGGGCACGAGTTTGGGTCAGAACGCCGCCGTCTTGTGTGGAGAAAAATCTTGATTCGACACTGTATGGGAAGATTGGCCGGTCTCGTCGCTGGTCTCTCTCTGCCGCTTCTGGCTGTCCCCTCGGGTGCCCAACCGGCCCCCCGTTCCGCTCCGGCAAAAACGACTCCGGCGCGGATGAAGGAGCCCAAGGTCACGCTGCTGCCCAATGGCTGGCGGATCTCCCCGGTGGGCCAGCACATCACCATCGGCGACCTGCCGATGAACATGGTGATGTCGCCCGACGGCGATCACGTGATCGTCACCAACAACGGCTACAGCCAGCCGAACCTGGTGGTTTACGACTTCACCAAACAAATTGCGCGCGAGCGGATCATGGTCGAGTCCGCCTGGCTGGGCCTCGCTTTCCATCCGGACGGAAAGCGGCTCTACTCCTCCGGTTCGGCGAAGAACCGCGTTGACGAGTTCAGCTGGGACAAAGGCGCGCTCAAGAAAGTGGGCGAGTTTCCCCTGCCAAAACCTAAAAATGACAGTTTCGTGGGCGGCCTCGCGGTCGCTCCGGACGGCAAGCGTCTTTATGCGGTCCACGTGCTCGGCGAGAAACTCCATGCCGTCGATCTCGACACCCGCGCCGTGGTCAAGACTATCGACCTTGCCGCTGAGCCTTACACCGTTCTGGTCTCCTCAGACTCAAGCACGGTCTATGTCTCGTTGTGGGGCGGGTCGAAGGTTCTGGTCCTCGACGCCACCGATCTCTCCTTGAAGAAGGAGATCGAGGTCGGCGAGCACCCAAACGCGATGGCCTTCTCGAAGGATGGCTCGCGTCTCTTCGTCGCCTGCGCCAACACGAACGCGGTCTGGAACATCGATCTTCGTGAGGGCTATGCGACCGAACAGATCAGTATCGCCCCTTTCCCTAACATGCCGCCGGGCAGTACGCCCAACGCGCTCGACCTGTCCCCGGACGGCAAGACCCTTCTTGTGGCCAATGCCGACAACAATACGGTCGCCGTCGTGGAGATCGAGGCCAACGGGAAGGGCGAAGTGGAGGGGTTCATACCGACGGGCTGGTACCCGACCGGCGTCCGCTACTCAAAGGATGGATCGAAAATCTTCATCCTGTCGGGGAAGGGACTCGTTTCTGCTGCCAATCCACGCGGCCGACAAGCGGGCCTGGCCACAAGCCCGGAAGGGCAATACGTGGGCGCGATGCTCTGGGGCACGCTCAGCACCTTGGAGACGCCGGATGCGGGGAAGCTCAGGGAATACACCGCGACCGCGCTCTTTGTCACACCTGACACCGGCAAGTCCCAGCTCGCTCCCGCCAAGGCCCCCGCCCGTTCCGTGATCCCCCGCCGGGTTGGCGCCCCCTCCCCGATCAAGTACGTGTTCTATGTGATCCGGGAGAACCGCACCTACGATCAGGTGCTCGGCGACCTGCCTCAGGGGAATGGGGATGCCTCACTCACGCTTTTCGGGGAAAACACAACACCGAACGCGCACGCCCTGGCCCGACAGTTTGTGCTGCTTGACAACTTCTTCGTGGACGCGGAGGTCAGCTACGACGGTCACGCGTTTTCGACCGGGGCCTGGGCCACGGACGTGGTCGAGAAAATCTGGCCGATGAACTATGGCCGCCGCGAGGCCCGCTACCTTTCCGAAGGGGGCGGGGTCATGAGGAACCAATACGGGAATCTCGCCGCCGGACCACGCGGCTATCTTTGGGACGCGGCGGCCCGCAAAGGCGTGTCGTACCGCAGTTACGGCGAGTTCTCGATCCCCGGCGCCGAGATCCGTTGGGATGAGGAGATGAAGCCCCCCTTCAGCGGATCGGTACCCGGCCTCAAGGACCACGTTCATCCGACCTACCCCCCATACAACCTCTCAATCCAGGACAACAAGCGCATCGACGTCTGGCTCGAGGAATTCCGCGAGTTCGAGAAGACCGGAACCCTGCCCCGACTCAACATCCTGAGGCTTGGAAATGACCACACCGCGGGCACGCGTCAAGGTGCCTGGACGCCTCGGGCCATGGTTGCGGAGAACGACCATGCGTTGGGCCGCCTGGTGGAGGCGATATCGAAAAGCCGGTTCTGGAAGGAGACGGCCATCTTCGTCCTTGAAGACGACGCTCAGAATGGCGCGGACCACGTGGACGCCCACCGCTCCATCGGTTTCGTCATCAGTCCCTACACCCAGCGCCAGGGCGTGGTCGACAGCACCCTCTACACGACGTCGGGTTTTCTTAGAACCATGGAGCTCATCCTCGGTCTCGAGCCGCTGTCTCAATACGACGCCGCTGCGACCCCGCTCTACAACGCCTTCTCGCTGACCCCGAAGCTCGCGCCCTTCACCGCGCTGCCTCCAAGGATCGACGTCAATGAAAAGAACGATCCGCGGGCGTGGGGAGCCAGGGAGTCGGGTGAGATGAATCTGGCCGAAGCCGATCGTGCGCCTGACCTCCTTCTGAACGAGATCGTCTGGCGATCGGTTCGAGGTCCCCATTCGAAGATGCCCCCGCCGGTCCGCGCCGCGTGGCTCAAGCGCGAGGTAGAAGAGGATGACGAAGCAGAAAAGAAGGAGATTAGGCCATGAGGCGCAGTCGGAACGCTTGCGGCGGGCCGCGCATGATCGAAGCGCGGTAAGGGGCGCTGCGCGCCGCGCATCTCACCGGTCTGGAAGCTTTTGTGACGTCATGGCGGTCAACCGAAGTGGTTAACGAGGTTTCGAAACATGAGGACACAATGCGGCTTCTCTCACGCTCTGGTCAGCCTGGGGCTCTCACTGCTGGCCCTGTCCCCGGTTCGCGCGGGAGAGTCGCAGCGTTCCTTCAACTTGGCGTCACTTTGATTCGCGCCGGGACACGCTGATCTCGATCCCCGCTTTTTGGAGCGGCGTTTGCCGAAAGCGACGTCCTCCATGCTGACCGGCACAACCGCTACCTCGACGGCGGGTCTGCCATCGGTTGGCAGCTGCGGCCATCCGGCAGACCGACGCCCGCAGGGTCGCCGATGATGGACCCGCTCGACCGGCCGACGCCCGTGCGAGTGACCACCGACCGAGATCAGTCCATGTCGCGGTGGCGTTCGATCCCACGCCTCGATCCCCTCAAGCCGAGGACAATCCAAGCGGGAGAAGGAACGGGTAAGGGATCCCCTAACGACGTTTCGTGATGGCCTCGAACCAAGTTTCTGCCATCACGCGGTAACCGGCGGCGGAAGGGTGAATGTAGTCGGCGAACAGAGCCACGTACTCGAACGGCGAACGTTCGAAGCCCCGTGAATGAAGATCGAAAGAACCGTTTCTTCCTCCGCGGCCATGCGACTCGGGTGGAACCAAGCGCAGGCCCAATTTACTTGGGCCGGAGCGACGGGGTGCGCGAAGCCTGGCCTTGGGCCATTGGGGGGCGGGGTCGTTCACCGCCCCACAACCAAAAAGAAGGAAAAATCGGGGCGGTAGGATTCGAACCTACGGCCTCCTGCTCCCAAAGCAGGCGCGATACCAGGCTACGCTACGCCCCGACGGTTTCGACTCAGCTTCAGTTTATCCCTTCCGGCTCAAACTCCGAGCTTCGAACGGAAGTACGCGATGGTCGGTACCAGGCCCTCGTCGAGACTCACCTTCGGCTCCCACAGAAGCAGGGTGCGGGCGCGCGTGATGTCGGGCTGCCGGATCTTCGGGTCGTCCTCGGGGAGCGGGCGCTCGACGATGCGACTCTTCGAGCCGGTGGCCGCGATGACCTTCTTCGCCAGGTCCAGGATTGTAAGTTCCTGAGGGTTGCCGATGTTCACCGGGTCGCTCGTGTCCGACAACATCAGACGGTAGATGCCTTCGACGAGGTCGGAGGCGAAACAGAGGCTTCGGGTCTGGGTGCCGTCGCCGAACACCGTGACGTCCTCGTTGCGCAGGGCCTGACTCATGAAAGCCGGGATGGCTCTTCCGTCGAGGACGCGCATCCGCGGCCCATAGGTGTTGAAGATCCGCACAATCCGGGTCTCGACTCCGTGGAACCGGTGGTAGGCCATGACCATGGCCTCGGAGAAGCGCTTGGCTTCGTCGTACACGCCGCGGGGTCCGATGGGATTCACATTGCCCCAATAGTCCTCGCGCTGCGGATGGACGAGGGGGTCGCCATAAACCTCGGAGGTTGAAGCGAGGAGGATGCGCGCCTTCTTCGCTTTGGCGAGACCCATCACGTTGTGGGTGCCCAGGCTGCCGACCTTCAGGGTCTGAATCGGCAGCTTCAGGTAGTCGATGGGTGAGGCCGGCGAAGCGAAGTGAAAGATGTAGTCGAGGTCGCCCTCGAGTGCGATGTAGTTCGTGACGTCGTGCTTGACGAAGACGAAATCGCGCCCGGTCAGCCGCTCGATGTTGGCGGCGTCGCCGGTGAGGAGGTTGTCCATCGCGACCACCGAGTGGCCCTTATCGAGCAGGTACTCACATAGGTGAGATCCAATGAAACCGGCGCCGCCGGTGACCAGAGTTCGTGGCATGAGGGCATCTTTCTTACTTACTTGTCGATCAGGGAAGCCTTGGATCAATAGGCGTGGGTTTGTCCGAAACCCCGGAAGAGGGTGAGGACGAGGATCTTGATGTCGAGCAGCAGCGACCAGTTCTCGATGTAGTAGAGATCGAACTCGATGCGCTTCTCCAGGCTCGAGTTGCCGCGCCAGCCGTGGATCTGAGCCCAGCCGGTGAGGCCGCCGCGCACCCGGTGCCGAAGCATGTAGTTCGGGATGTTGTTCTGGAACTGCTGCACGAACGAAGGGCGTTCCGGACGCGGACCCACGAGGCTCATGTCGCCCTTGAGGATGTTGAGGAGCTGCGGCCATTCGTCGAGGTTGTACTTACGCAGGAAGGCGCCGAGGGAAGTGCGGCGCGGGTCGCCGTCCACCGCCCATACCGGGCCGGTGGACGCTTCCGCGTCTTCGACCATCGTGCGGAACTTGTAGACCAGAAAACGCCGGCCATCGACGGTCATGCGCTCCTGGGTGTAGACAATCGGCCCCTTGCCGCCGCGCAGGACGATGGCGATCACGATCGCCGGGAGCACGCCGGTGACGGTCAGGCCGATCAGCAGGACCAGCGCGCCCACGATATCCATGAGGCGCTTTACCAGGGCCGCGGGGCCGTGCATGGGAGTTTCGTTCAGCGACACGATGGGGATGCCGTCGAGATCCTCGATGCCCGCGCGCAGGGTGAGGCACTGGAGCAGATCGGGCACGATGCGCACGTCGATGAACTGGTTGTTGAGGTTCTTCACCAGATCGACCATGTCCGCGTGACGGTCCACCGGCAATGCGACATAGACCGCATCGATGGCCTTGGAGGCGATGACCTCGTTCGCCTCCTCAAGCGTTCCCAGGACCGGGCGGCCTTCGACCTCGGTCCCCACCCGTTCGCTTTCGGAGAGGAACCCGATCACGCTGAAACCCAGTCGCCGCTGGTCCGCGAGTTTTCGGGCGACGGTTTGACCGAGATCGGAGGTTCCTGCGACGAGGATTCTCACGTCGTTTTCGCCGCGGACCCACGACCGTTCGAACCACAGCAGCAAAAGCCTGCGACCCGCCATCATCAGGGGGGCGCCGAAAAGGACGAAGAGCACGAACACACCCTGCGAATACTCGGCGCTTGGCGCCACTTCGGGCGCGTAGCGGAAGTAGATGCGGATGTAGAGGGTGACGCCCAGGGCCAGGGCGGCGGTGACGATGAAGGCGGCGAGGGTGCGCAGGGAATCGTCGATGGCGCTCATCGGCCGGCGCAGCCTGTACAGCCCCTGCAGGGCAAACACAATGGCCGCGATCAGCAGGATCAGGGGCAGCAACTGCGCGTAGTCGCGAACCTCCGGGACTCCTTTGTAAGGAGGGAAGGGAATGATGACCAGGGTCGAATGAAACCGCGCGTAGTAAGCGGCCATCCATGCGCCCGCCACCGCCAACAGGTCGACGGTGAGGAAGCTCTCGGTGAGTCGCTGTCTTCGCTTTCGCAAACGCCGATATCTCTCTTCTGTGCTGCGGTTCAGTGAATGGCGGCTGGTTTCAGGCCGGGTCGTACCGCGTCCACCACACGGCGGAAGCGCTCTTCGAACTTTTGCCTTGAGAAGCCCGCGGCCCGGTCTCGAAGCGCCAGTTTACTGAAGCGATGGGGAAGGAGTTGACCGAGGGCTCGAGCCACCGCTTCACCGGTCGGCTCCTCAAAGGTCTGGCCGAACTCGCCGTGGTTCACGATCTCCGCACCTCCACCCCGAGCGTTCACCACGGCCGGCCGCCCGCAGGCGAGGGCTTCGGCCACGACAATCCCGAAATCCTCCACGCCGGGAAGGACCAGCGCCCGGCACCCTCGATAAAGGCCCAGAAGTCCCTCGCGATTTCTGGGTCCGAGAAACTCCACGCTGCGCCCCGCACGCGCCCGCAGGCGCGCTTCCTCCGGGCCATTCCCAACCACGAGCAACCGCCGCCCGGTCAGATTCGCGGCGTCGATGGCGAGGTCGATACGCTTGTACGGCACGAGGGCGGAAACCACCAGGTCATAGTCCGGCTCGGGGGCGTGGTCGGGACCCGGCGTGAAGAAGTCGGTATCGACGGGGGGCTCGATGACTTCGGCGTCGCGTCCGTAGAAGTAGCGGATGCGCCCGGCCACGGTATGCGAGTTTGCGATGTACTCATGGACGTGGTGTGCGGTCGCCACGTCCCACGCCCGCAGGCCCTCGGCCATCACGCGCAAAGCGGAAGATCCCACTTTTCCGGTGCGCGCCGGACCAAAGTAGTCGTCGAACCGGTCCCAGACATAGCGCATGGGGGTGTGGCAGTAGCAGATGTGTCGGGCGTCGGGCCCGGGCGTGACACTTTTTGCCACGCAATGGGAACTGGATACCACCAGATCGAACCCGCGCACGTCGAGGCCGCGCACCGCGAAAGGAAAGAGCGGAAGGTAGTGCCGGTAAAGCCGTCGCGCGAACGGGAGCTTGCCAATGAACGACGTGCGGATCGTGCGTGATTCGAGTTCGGGCGGCAGTGATCCCTTGACGTGAAGAAGCGTGTAGATCGGAGCTTCGGGGAACATCCGCCCAAGCGACAGAAGAACCTGCTCGCCGCCCCGGAATCCCGTCAGCCAGTCGTGCACCAACGCGGTGCGGGGGACTGCTTGATCGTTCACGCTAGTGAAGACTCACGATGGCGAGGCTCAGGAATCGAGCGCTTCGCGGTAGCCCGCGAGGGTCTTGCGGGCGGAGACGTCCCAGTTGAACTTCTTGGCCTGGATCCGCCCCTTGTCCCGAAGTTCCTGCGCGAAAGCCGGATCATCCAATATTCGGGACAGGCCGGCGGCGATCGCTTCGCCGTCGTGAGGATCCACCAGCACCGCGGCGTCGCCCACCACTTCGGGCAGAGAAGAAACATTCGAGGTGACAACTGGAGTGCCGCAGGCCATGGCCTCCAGCGGGGGCAGGCCGAAGCCTTCGTACTGCGACGGGAAGACGAAGACCGTGGCCAGGCGATACAGGGCGGCGAGGGTGCTCTCCGGCACGAAGCCGAAGAATCGGACGAAGGGCCGCAGTCGGAACGATTCGACCCGCCGCCTTAGTTCTGGAGTTTTCCCGATCTCGTCGCCGATGATCATGAGGTGAACGTCCTCGTGCCCGGGAGTGGCCCGCAGGCGGGCGAAGGCTTCAATCAGCCGGGGCAGGTTTTTATGGGGCTTGATGTTGCCCGCATAAAGAATGAAGCGCTGCGCGATCTGGTAGCGCTCTTTCACCCGGTCGAGCTCGTCCTGATCCGGAGCCTCCAGAAGATCCGCGTCGATGGCGTTTGACACCACGTGAATCCGGGACGGCTCGGTTTTGGGAAAGAAGTGAAGGATGTCGCGCTTGCTGGCTTCGGAGACCGTGAAGATGAGCTTGGCCCGCCTGATGGCGCTGCCCTTCATGAATCGGGCGTAGTGGACGGCGCCCGACTTCGAAAGATATTCCGGAAAGCGCAGATGGATGCAGTCGTGGATCGTGACTACCGACTTGGTGCTGAGGAGCAGGGGAAGAACGTAGTGGGGCGCGTGAAAGAGGTCCACGCCTAGCTTTCGGACCTGGGCGGGCAGCGTCCAGTGCTCACGGATGGAGTAGCCCGGGGACTCGTTCACCACCGGCACGAAGTTCTCGGATAGGTCCTTGAGGGTGGGGACGTCTTCGTGGTGGCAGAAGAGGAAGTACGTGTTCTCGTGATCGATCAGCGCGAGGGCACGCACAATGTTTCGCACGTACGTCCCGATGCCGTAGTCCCGCCACTTGCGGGCATCAATCGCGATTCTCGCCACGCCCGAAGGTAGCACGGGTGCGGGCCGCAAAGCGAAACGAACAGGGCGGTTTGCCGCCTTCCCCTTCATGGGAAGAACGACACCACCGCCCAAACTGGATGTGAACGAACGGGCGTAGCAGCCCGTGGCGAAAGTCTGCCGTAGCACCGAGCCGAGCGATGCGCCCGGCTGGCGATGAGTCGAAGGGCCCGATTACCGGAAATATTCGGGCTCCTGAGCGAAGAAGTCCAGGCGGGGGTTGCGCGAAGCCTGGCCTGGGCCAGCGCGCAACCTCCCCTTGGGGGATGGGGGGCTGAGCACTTTGCGGCCCCCCAATTCAAATTAGACGACTTTGACTTCGATGGCCCGCGGCTTGGACTCTTCGGCCCGCGGAATGGTGAGAGACAAAACGCCGTCTTTGTAGCTGGCGCTCACCTTGGTGGTGTCGGCGGTTTCGGGCAGGGAGAACGCCCGCACGAACGTGCCGAACACCCGCTCGGTGCGCTGAACACGGCCGCCCTCTTCGGTGACCTCCTCGCGCTTTCGCTCACCCTTGATGGTGAGAGTCCGGTTCTCGATGTTAACGGACACCGCTTCTTTGGAAACGCCGGGAAGGTCGGCCTCGATGATCAGGGAGTGATCCGCGCCGGTGCGAATGTCGACCGCGGGCACGAAACCGTAGGAATCGGATCCGGCACCGGCGAACGCGTCGGCGAGCACGTGATTGATCCGGTTCTGGGCGGTGGTCATTTCTCGGAAAGGGTCGAATCGAACAAGTGTCATGGCTTTCTCCTAATGGAATCTCTTTCTTGGTTTGCCTTGTCGCCTCCAAAGAATCCACTTGGCTGCGACGAAAGGGATACTAGGCCATAATCGCAGTGTATGTCAATAAGATTTTCTTATTCTTTTGAATTACATTCGACGGTCGAACCATTTTCCAGACACCGAAGCTGCTCCCATGTCCATGATTTTCAGCCACTTGGTCGTTTGTGGTATGAAGGCAGGGCAATGAAGAGAAACGAAACGAGATCCGTCCGCGCAGGATCGATTTTCATCGGCGGCTCACATCGAGTGGCGGTCCAGAGCATGTGCGCGACGAAGACGCAGAACGTCGATGCCACGGTCGAGCAGGCCGAGAAGATCCGCGAGGCGGGCGGTGATCTGGTGCGAGTGGCCGTCGATTCTCCCAAGGACGTTGCCGCCCTCGCCGAGATTCGCAAGCAGACCAAGGCGAACCTGGTGGTCGATCTCCAGGAGAACTACCGCCTCGCCGCCACCGTCGCTCCCCATGTCGACAAGTTCCGCTACAACCCGGGCCACCTCTATCACCACGAAAAAGAGAAGTCGGTGGCCGAGAAGGTGCGCTTCCTCGCCGACGTCGCGCGCGCCAACGGCTGCGCGATACGCGTGGGCGTCAATTGCGGCAGTGTCGACCCGGAGATGAAGGCGAAGTACCCCGGGGACGATGTGGCCGCCATGGTGGCCTCGGCACTGGAACACTGCGCGCTTCTCGACGATCTCAAGTTCGATCAGTACGTGGTGAGCCTCAAAGACTCGCATCCGCGCAAGGTCATCGAGGGCAACACCCAGTTCGCGACGGCGCGCAAGGATGTCCCGCTCCATCTCGGCGTCACCGAGGCGGGCATTCCGCCCGAGGGCATCATCAAAACCCGCGTGGCCTTCGAGCAGCTTCTGCCTCGGGGCATCGGCGACACCCTCCGCGTGAGCCTCACTCTTCCCAATCCCCGCAAACATGAAGAGATCACCGTGGGGAAGATGATCCTCGACGACATCGCGGCCGGACGTTTCCGCTCGGTGCCGGTCTTCGACGATCACACCCTGAACGTGATCTCCTGCCCGTCGTGTTCGCGCGTCGAGAACGAGAAATTCGTCGAGCTCGCCGAGGCCGTGAAGGAGATGACGGCGTACGCGAAGCCCCACGCGATCACAATCGCGGTGATGGGCTGCCGGGTGAATGGCCCGGGCGAAACCGACGATGCCGACCTCGGCTTGTGGTGCGGTCCGACGCATGTGAACCTGAAGCGCCAGAAAGCACCGCTCGGCGCCTTCACCTACGAGGAGATCCTGCCGAAGCTCCGCGCCGAACTGGACGCCCTCATCGCAAAACAGTAGTAGCGCCCCCGGGGTGACGAGAAGGTTCAATCGCCGAGATAGTGGCAACGGGCGTGGCTGGGCGGGCGTTCTTTGTAGGGGCACCCCTTGTGGGTGCCCTTGAAATCATGCCTTGGGTGGCCCCTAGAATCGGGTGCTTGAGCTTTCGTGCGCCTGCCTTCCTCAAGAACCTCGCCCTGGCCGCGGCGTCGACGGTTTTCTTCGCCGGCCTGCTCGAAGGCCTCGCGCGCCTCTTCGAGCCGCCCCCGGTTCAGAAGGAGGAATACCTCTGGGACTGGAACGAGCGTTTCAACGAAGGCGACTTCTACACGCTTGCGAAGGGCGAGGGCTATCCGCCGAACGAAGAGACGAACCCGGACGGTCTGCGCGATATCACGCGTCCGGTGGAAACCCGCGAAGGCCTGCGGCGCATCGCGATCCTCGGCGACAGCGTGACCTACGGCCACGGAGTGGAGGCCGCGGAGGCGTTCCCGCAGGCCCTCGAGCGACGTTTCCGCAGGCTGGCGAAGGAGGTGGAGGTTTTTAACGTGGGCTTGCCGGGCTGGTCGACCCGGCAGGAGCGGATGGCCTATCAGCGCATCGCGCGGAAGTATCGGCCGGACGTGGTGGTGCTCGCGGTCTGCCTTAACGACCTCGCGGAATTGCAGATCAACCTCACGAAGCCCCCGGGATTTCTGCTCGGCCTTTTCAAACACTCGGCTACCGTACGCCTCGCGATGGGCGCGTCGAAACGCGAGATCGGAGCGGTCGAAGAATTGTTCACCGATCCTGACTCGCCGCGGGTCGAGAACGCGTTTCGCCTCTTTTTCGATGAAGTGCGCGCGTTGAAGGGGGACGTGGCAAAGGACGGGGCGGTGTTTCACCTGGTGGTTTTCCCTTTCCGATTCCAGGTTGAGCCCAACCCACCGCCGCCCTCGGTTCAGAAGCGGATGGCCGACTTCGCGGCTGCGGAGGCGATTCCCTTTCTCGATTTTCTGCCCGCCGCACTCGCGACCTCTTCCCCCGCCGATCTCTTTATCGACTACGACCACTTCACCATCGCCGGAAACGAGAAGGTGGCGGAATGGTTGCTCCGTGCCGGCATTCAGGGTGGGTTGCCCAATGGCGATCCCGGCCCGATCATCGACGATCCCGTTCGCATCCTGACTCTTATCCAGGCGTCACGGTCCGAGGCCGAACGCGAACATCGATTGCGCCTCATTCCAATCGAGGCGCCGGGACTGAAAGCAGAGACGCTCGCGGTCCAGTCGTTGCGGGCCGCCGTGGTCGATATTGCCGTGGACGACCCTTCGCCGCGCGTGCGCTTCGAGGCGGCGCGGACCGTGTTCTCCCTCGGCCTGCCTGAGCCTGGGTCAGTGGAGGCGCTCATTCGCGGGGTTAGGCATGCCGATCCGCGCGTCCGAGCGTTCGCGACCTGGACCCTCGGGGAAATGCGCGAGCTGGCGCAACCCGCGGTTCCCGCTCTCGTCGAACTCGCGCGAAAGGACGGTGGGGCCGGACGCACGGGTGCGCTCACCGCGATTGGAAAAATCGGGGGTGAGTCGCCCGAGACGATCCCGCTGCTGCTCGAGGAGCTGAAGCACCCCAAGGAGAACCGTCGCTACCGGGCCGCGCGCACCCTGGGCCGGATGGGCCCGTCTGCCGCACCCGCGGTGGCCGGCCTCACCGTCGCTCTGCGGGACCCTTCGGCGCTGGTGCGGCTGCATGTGGTGCGCGCCTTCGGCAATCTCGGCGATGCGGCCAGACCCGCACTGCCGGCGCTCATCGAGGTGCTGAATCGCGATGTGGATCCCGAAGTCCGGAAGGAAGTCAGTCTCACTCTCTCGAAACTTCCGGGGCGATAGCCTCGCGTATGGCGACCGGTCTCTCGCGACGCATGT
>Ga0163144_10010977_pt1 | contig 19223 bp, 13 predicted proteins | sample OliLak19BULKMAT1_FD_123175 | JGI IMG/M metagenome (GOLD analysis project Ga0163144, IMG submission 123175) | Freshwater microbial mat bacterial communities from Lake Vanda, McMurdo Dry Valleys, Antarctica - Oligotrophic Lake LV.19.BULKMAT1 | ecosystem: Environmental > Aquatic > Freshwater >... | reverse complement strand
CAAGGGAATCCGTTGAATCGCAGTCGCATCGGCACGGTCGTGTGCGTACCGCTGACGAGCAACATGGTCTGGGCGGGCGCACCGGGCAACGTGCGTCTCTCGAGCAAGACGACCGGGTTGCCGAAGGATTCGGTGGCCAACGTATCGCAGATCGTCGCGCTCGATCGTTCACTCCTCACCGAGCGGGTCGGGCGCCTGGGGGCCAAGCCGCGCGCCCAGATCCTTCACGGCATCGATGTCGTTCTGGGCCGATGAACCGGAGGCGCGGCGCCGATCGCTACCAGCGGAACAGCTTCGTGAGCTTCACGACCATGGAGCGGTTTTCCATTTCCGGAAAGCCCGGCCGGGTCGTGGTGCGACCGTCGCTGTAGACGACAAACAGCTCGCTGCCGGGCTGATACTCCCAGCGGAAGCGGGCGTTGGTGGTCATCGAGTGCGTGCGCGACTGGTACTGCACCAGCGCAGCGACGAACATCCGGGGCGTGACCGTAAACGTGGCCCGCGTGCTCACGAGGTTGTTGTTGCCGTTGCCGTATGGCCCCTGGATGCGATTGAACGAGACCGTCGGCTCGAGGTAGAACTGAGGCGAGAACTCCACACGGCCACGCCACGTGGCCTCGGTCAGGGTCCCGTCGTAGAAGGCCCCGCGCGTCATCGTGAGTCCGCCGCTGACCCGCCGCTGCAGTCCCATGAAGTACGAGACTCGGCTCTGCGTGAAGCGGTACCCGCCAATCGGCACCGTGACGCCGCGGGCCACTTCGAAGGGCCCGACCAGTTGTTCGAAGGCTTGTGTGACTTCGGCGTTGATGAAGTCGCCGTTGTTGAGCTCGGCCATGAAGGAGCCCTGATACTCCTCCGACTCGACTTGTCCGCTTACCGCGCCGGTAATGTTGTCAGCGCTGGCCTGATAGGTCAGCTTTCGCACGCCCTTGAGCCGGTGCGGGCGCGGGCTGAAGCGCAACTGCCCGTAGTTGCGGCGGAACAGCGACCGACGCAGGAAGCCAACCTCGGGGTTGAATCCTTCACCGACGTACAGATGCTCGGCGTTCACCCCGTACCGGTCCGCGTTCCAGTCGAACCGGCCGCGATAGCTCTGGCCGCGGTCGGGACCCGTGCTCGTCGCCGTCGCCGTGCGTTGCGTGCCGGACCAGTAGGCGTTGATGAAGAAATCGCTCTTGATGTTGAACGCGGCGTCGGCGCCCGCGGCATAGCTGCCGCCGGCCGCGCCGAGAGGATTGCGGCTCGTGGCAACCATGCCGATCCGGCTGCGGCTCAGAATATCTCGATTGACTCGCAGCACCGAGAAGTTGGTCATCGGCACGGCCGCGGAGGGCACGTCGTCGGTCTCCATCGAGAGCGCCCCGACCTGCCACGGACCCGCACGTCCCAGCACGCGCCCGCCGGCAATGATGGGTACCGCGGCGCCCGTGCCAAGCCCGATACGCCGGCTGTAGAACAGGATGGGCGTCAGCCCGCCGCCGCCACCGCCACCGCCGCCACCGCCGCCACCGCCGCCGCCACCGCCGCCGCCACCGCCACCGCCGCCCACGCCGCCAAACGCGAACGCGTCCTGGCCCTCGAGGAAGAAGTCGCGGCGTTCAGGGAAGAAGAGCGAGAAGCGCGTCAGGTTCACCTGCGCTTCGTCGTCTTCCACCTGCGCAAAGTCGGTGTTGTACGAGAAGTCGGCGACGAACTGCTGGGTCAGGCCCCACTTCGCGTCGACGCCGAAGTTTGCGTCGCCCTGATTGTTGAACGCTGGCGCGGCGATGCGATTCGTGAGCACCGATCCGAGCATATAGGGCTTGACGTCGAGGTTCAGTGAACGTTTCGGCGTGGCGAGGCCCACGAGCGCCGCAGCGTCAGAGAGCTTGTTCAGACCGCGGCGTCCCCACGACCGGGGCACGCCGTTCAGATACGACACTTCGTTCTTCCAGCGCACCATGCGGCGCAGGTTGACACCCCACGCGTCACCGCCCTCTTTGAAACGGATCGAGCGGAAGGGCACCCGGAACTCGATCGCCCAGCCGCCGTCGAAATCCGCGGCTTTCGACCACCACAACCCGTTCCAGTTGGGACTGGGTTGCTCGTTCGTGGTGGCCCAGTCGAACATGCCGCCCAGGCGGTTGGCCGACACGCCAAAGCCGTTGCGGTGATCGTTGAACGTGTCGAACACCACCGCGAGGTGGTCGTTGTTGAACATGTTGAATGAGTCGCGCCGCATCTCGCTCGCCACGCGGCGCGTTGGCTCGGTCTCGTACATCCGCGCGCTCACGTACACGTTCTCGTCGTCGAAGAAGATCCATGCTTCGGTCTTCTCGGTGGCCGGCTCGCCTTCGTTGGGTTCCTGCTGCACGAAGCCGGTCAGCGGCGGCACGGTGGCGTAGATGGCCTCGGTGAGCCGGCCGTCGAGCGTGAAGTCACCGGCGATGCGGGTCGCGCGGATCGTGGCTTTCCCGGAGGCATCGCGCACCATCACTGCCGGCTGCTCGGAGGCGGCCACCGTGCCGGACGGCGTGGGGATGACCGGGAACGCCGTCTGCGCAGACGCCACCGCGGCCCCGGACAGGACAAGGCTGACGACGAGCAATCGCGCAGCGGGAAGGCGGAGTACGGAGAACAGGGCAATCACGAGGCCCGTACATATAAACATAACCGTGGCGACAACCCAATGCTGCTCGGGTAACGAGTTGTCTCCGGCAAGGCCAAGTGGCAGTTACGGCAGAGGTTGCGGCGCTGGCCCGTACGTAGAATCGGCCGTGCTACCGCTGGGCAGCACGGCCGATCCGGTTGGTGCGGTGACTGCTGGTCTAGTGGACCAACGGCGTGCTCACCCGTCGCGCGGCGCGCCAGTCGGAGGCGAGAATCGACCACAGGTGCTGATCGTAGCGCCGCCCATGACGTTCGAACGACTGGCGCAGCACCGCTTCCCGCACGGCGCCCATTTTCGCCAGAGCGCCGTTGCCGCGGCCGTTGAGCACCGCCGCCCGGGCTTCCAACCGGTTGACGCCGATGCAGTCGATGGCGAACTCGACCAGCAGTTGTGCGCCGTCGGCGAAGAGGCCGGTGCCCCAGTGGGCCGAACCCAGTACGAAGCCCCACTCGGCGTTCTGGAACTCCGCGTCGAGCTGGCGCATCTGGAAGATGCCCACGGCCGTGTCGGTGCCCGCGGGAACCACCGCGAAGCACGCATACCGCCCAGCGGCCTGTTCGTGGCCCGCCCACGCGATGAAGCGGCGGAACCCTTCCACCGAGGTCGGCGGCGGCGAGATGAAGCGCGCCACTTCGTCGGTCGTGAGCAACTGGCAGAGCGACTCGGCGTCATCGTCGCGCAGCGCCCGCAGGGTGACGGAACCCGCCGCCAGCACCGGCAACTGCTGACGCCAGTCGGTGGAGGTGACGTGGTGCGCGACCGGGAATTCCATGGCCGGCAGCGACGCGTGCAGCGCCTCCGAGTAGGGCATCTTCTCCATCAGAAACTCCCCCCAGTCGTGATGGGCGTCGTCACGAGTTCGATGTCGAGCATTTCCGGATTGTTCGCGGCGTCCCACGCCGCCGCGTCGAAGGCGAGCACTTCGGTCGTTTCGTCACCGTAGAACGCGGCGTCGGTGCCGGAACTGCCCCACGATGCGTCGGGGTCGGTGCTCTCACCCCACACGATGTTCATGCCCCACACGATGTTGTTGCCCCACACCACGTTGAGACCCTCGGACATGCCCCACACGATGTTGAGGCCCGTCGCACCGGTGTTCTGGCCCCACGACACGACGGTGCAGTTGGCGGCACCGCAGTCCATGCCCCACACGATGTTCATGCCCCAGACGATGTTGTCGTCCATGCCCCAGACGATGTTGTCGTCCATACCCCAGACGATGTTGTCGTCCATACCCCAGACGATGTTGTCGTCCATGCCCCACACGATGTTTTCGCCCCAGACGATGTTGCTGCCCCAGGTCTGGCCGAAGCACGAACCGCCGCAGGTCTCACCCCAGACGATGTTCTGGCCGCCCGGCGTCTTGCTTTCGCCCCACACGATGTTGGTGGCCCAGGCGTTGGCGAAGGGCGCGAGCACGCCGCCCTTGATCAGATGGTTGCCCCACACGATGCGGCGGCTCCACGCCTTCGAATACGGCAGGCGGTTGCCCGGCCGGCCGGTGCGGTAGAACTCGGCCAGCGTGACCGCGCCGCGCGCATTCATGAAGCCGGCGCCCTGCGTGAGCACGTCGACGCCCGCCTTGGCTTCTGACGTGTACTGCAGCACCGCCTTGACCAGGTTGGGCGTGAGGTTCGGGTTGGCCTGCAGCATGAGCGCCACCGTGCCGGCCACGGCGGGCGCGGCCATGCTGGTGCCGCTCAGCGTGAGATACGGCTTGAACTCCGTGGGCCGCGTGCCGGCCAGCAGGTAGTGCGGCTTCTCGCGATACATCTTGCTGTTCGGGCTGGCGAGCGACGCCACGCCCGTGCCGGGCGCGACCAGGTCGGGCTTGGCGGCGTAGTCGTGCGCGGTCGGTCCGCGCGAGCTGTAGAGCGCCACGACGTCGTCGCCGCGGAAGGTGTTGCCCATGCCGTCGGCCGCGCCCACCGTGAGCACCCACGGCGCGTTGCCGGGGGCCGTGATGGCGCCGTACTGGGGATTGCCGCTCGCGTCCTTGCCGATGTTGCCAGCCGCGGCCACCACGACGATGCCGGCCTGCACGGCGCGTCTGGTGGCCAGGGTGAGCGGGTCGGTGTTGTACGACTCGAAGACGCCGGCGCCGAGCGACATGTTGATCACGCGGATGTTGTAGGCGGCGCGGTTCGCCACGGCCCAGTCGAGTGCCGCGATGATGGTGCTGATGCGACCCTGGCCGTTGCCGTCGAGCGCCTTGAGCGCCACGATGGTGGCCCCGGGTGCGATGCCGGTGCGCGTGCCGTGGCTGTCGTAGCCGTTGCCGGCGATGATGCCCGCCACATGCGTGCCGTGGCCCCAGTCGTCGTAGGCCGTGGTCGCGGTGCCCACGAAGTCCACGAACTTGCGGATGCGCTGCTGGCTGCTGCCCGCATAGCGCAGGTCGTCGTGGTTGGGCGTGACGCCCGAGTCGATGACCGCGACGCCGATGCCTGCGCCGTTGTAGCCCATGCGCTGGTGCACGGTGAGCGCGCCAATCGTGGCCGCCGTGCGCCCGAGCAACGCCTCGACCGGGCGGTCGTAGTGCACGCGCCTCACGGCGCCGCTCGCGGCCAGGCGCCGCAACATGCGCTTCGACATGCGGGTCGTGCGCCCCCGCATGCCGCTCAGGCGCCTGCCCTGGCGGCCACCGTTGGTCGACACGAGCTCATCGGCGTTGGTCTCGTCGTTGAACTCGACGATGACCGGCACGTCGCCGTCGTCGCCCGCGACGTCTTGGAGGAGGCGATCGAACTTCACCTCATCCGGGCGAGTTGGCTTGAAGCGGCGCTGTGCCGAAGCGTCGGTCGAGAAGGCACCGACGCCCACAGCCACCAGCAGGGCCGAGAGCGAAAGCCGCTGGAAGGACCATGCGGTCCATCCGGATCGGCGAATGAGGGACGGAGAGTTCATGCTCCCTCTATTCGCAAAGCCGCTGCCAACAGCTGAGCGGTGCGCGCAGCCCCCGGTAAACCTCGGTCTTTGCTCAGTGATCTTGCGGAGGGCGCACGGACCTGCACGCGATGGCATCGTGCTCAATCACGGTGATGCAGGCGCGGCCATGTGCCCCGTCGCAGCACAACGAGACCGATTCCACCCCGGCAATTGGCAGGTAAGTCTTTTGAACTGTGTGGGTTAGATCGCGTGTGTGCCGTCTGCGCACACGGTGATCAGTTTTTGCACATGCGAAACGATGCAATTGTCACGGTTTCTGCCAACCCGCATCGGCGTCGAGCCGGTCGCGCGTGGCCTTCGTGAACAGCGCCGGGCTGCCGCCCGTGTGCAGGAAGACGACCGTTTCGCTCGCGGCGATCTGTCCGGCCCGCACGTGCGCCACGAGCGCGGCCATCGCCTTGGACGTGTAGGTCGGGTCCAGCACCAGTGCTTCGGTGCGCGCCACGAGCCGGAGCGCGTCGAGTGCGGCCGCCGTCGGCAGGCCGTAGCCCTCGCCGATGAAGTGCTGGTCGGTGAAGAACTCGACGGCCTTCACGGCGTCGCCGGCGCCGAGCAGCGCCGCGGCCTCGCCGGCCACGCGCCGCGCCCGCTCGATCTTCTCGGGTTCTCCAGCGCTCACGGCCACGCCGTGCAGCCGGTAGGGCATGCCCGCCAGATGCGCGCCCAGCGTGAGCCCGGCCTGGGTGCCGCGCGAGCCGCTGCCGAAGTAGAGCCGCGACGGCCGCGCGCCGATGGCGTCGAGCTGCACGGCCAGTTCCACGGTGCCGGCCACGTAGCCCAGTGCGCCGACGGCGCTCGAGCCGCCGACCGGAATCACGTAGGGGCGCCCGCCGCCAGCGCGAATGCGGTTGGCCACTTCCGCCACCATCGCGTCGTCGTGCCCCACCGCCAGCATCGGATCCACCGACGGCACGAAGTACACCTGCGCGCCGAAGAGGCGATCGAGCAACAGGTTGCCTTCGTCGGCGGGACGAGCGCCGGTGGCCGTGAGCACCAGGTGCGATTCGAGTCCGCACATGGCGGCGGCGGCCGCGGTCATGCGCGCGTGGTTCGACTGCACCGCGCCGGTCGTGATGAGCGCGGTGGCGCCCTCGGCCAGGGCGTGGGCCAGCAGGTACTCGAGCTTGCGCGCCTTGTTGCCGCCGAGCCCGAGACCGGTCAGGTCGTCGCGCTTCACCAGGATGCGCGGACAGCGCGTGGGCCCGCCGAGTGCCGCGCGCAGGCGCGTGGCGTCGTCGAGCGGCGTGGGCAGCGCGGCCAGGCGCGTGCGGGGCACGGCAGCCAGACGGCGCGTGAGGTCGTCGCGGGTCATGAGTCATCGGCCGCCGTCTCTGGTCGACGGCGCGCGCGGCCGGGCCGATTATACGCGCGGCAGCGCCGGGCTCACGGGCAGCCCCCGGCCCAGGTCGGCGACGGCCATCAGGTCGGCCATATCAGCGGGCACGGGAGCCTCGAAGCGCAGGCGCCGGCCGCTCTCGGGGTGCGTGAACTCCAGACGCCACGCGTGCAGGGCCTGACGCCCGAAACCGCGCGCCGCGCGGTCCACGGCGACATCGAGGAGACGCCGCCGCGGCGGTTGTCCGTAGGCCGGATCGCCGACGATCGGCCAGCCCTCGGTGGCGAGGTGCACGCGCAGTTGATGCGTGCGTCCGGTCATCAGGCCGCAGCTCACCAGACTGAGGCCGCGCGCCGCGCCGCGCGTTCGATCGAGCACGCGGTAACGGGTTTCGGCGTCGGCGCCGCTGGCGAGGGCCACCACCCGTCGCCGATCGAGCGGGTCGCGTCCGAGCCGGTGGGTGATGGCGCCGCGGGTCGGCACCGGGCGGCCCCACACCACCGCGAGATACTCCTTCACGAAGCGGATGCGACTACTCTGCAGCGCCGTCTGGACGACGGCGGATTTCGCCACCAGCAGCAGCCCCGACGTGTCCTTGTCGAGACGCTGCGCCAGACGCGGCTGCCAGTCGTCACCGCGCACCTGCGCGGCGTGCCAGAGCAGCGCGTTCACCAAGGTGCCCGAGCGGTGCTTGTGTGAGGGATGCGCCACCATGCCGGCCGGCTTCGCCACGACCAGCAGCTGCGCGTCTTCGAAGACAATCGAGAGCGGGAGCGGCTCGGCGGAAGGCGACTGGGGCGCGGGCGGCATCGGCACGTCGACCTGCACGACATCGCCCATGAGCAGGCGCTGTGCGGACCGCGTGGCCGGCACGTTGTTCACCAGCACGCGTCCGCCCGTGACCAGGCGCTGCAGTTCCGAACGCGACAGCGCGTACGACCCGGCAAGGTGCCGGGCGGCGGCGTGATCGAGGCGCTGGGAGGCGTCGCCGCGATCGGCCACGAACGTGGCGCAGCGGCGCGGCGCCGCCCGTTTACTGATCGCGATAGCTGATGAGCTCCACGTCGAACACGAGCATCCCGCCCGGCACGCCGCTCTGACCCTTGTAGGCGAGGTTCTCGGGAATCCAGAAGCGGGTCTTCTCGCCGACCACCATGAGCTGCACGCCTTCGGTCCAGCCGGCGATCACGTCGCCCAGTCCGAACGAGGCGGGCGCGCCGCGCATGACCGAGCTGTCGAACAGCTTTCCGTTGGTCTGCCATCCCGAGTAGTGCACGGTGACCTGGCTCGACGTGCGGGGATGCTCCTTGCCAGTGCCCGCCTTGATCACCTTGTAGGCCAAGCCCGAGGGGGTGCGCTGCGCGTCGGCGGGCACGGCCGCCACGTCGGGCGGCGGCACCGTGGGCGCCGGCGTGAACTCGAGCAGTTCGATGTCGAACACCAGCATGCCGGCCGGACGGCCCGCCTGACCCTTGTAGGCCAGGGTTTCGGGAATCCACAGGCGGCGCTTCTCGCCGGCAGTCATCAACTGCACGCCTTCACCCCACCCCTTGATGACCCGGTCGAGCGGGAACGTGCTCGGTTCCTTTCGCGTGAGCGAGCTGTCGAACATCTTGCCGTCGGTGGTCCAGCCCGTGTAGTGCACGGTGACCATGTCGGTGGCGCCGGGTTTGGTCGTGCCCTTGCCGGGGGTAAGCACCTTCGACGCCAGGCTCGACGGCAGCGTGACGGCATCCTTCGGCGGCGCCGCGACGTCTGACGGCGCCGGCAGCGGCGACGGTTTGGCGGGTTCTTGTGCCGCCGTCATCACGGGCAGGATGGCCGGCGCGAGCAGAAGTGTGAACACCGTGATCAGTGAGAAACGCATGGCCTATCGTGAACCACCAGCGAGGCTCGCGCAACTGCGGATTGCAGCCGGACGGTCGCGCGTCAATCCTCCGACGCCCTCGACGGGTCCTTTACGATTGTGTTGACGCGCCGTTCGCCTGATCTCTCCTGAATGGGCAGATTCCTGAGTTTATCTGCAGGAATCTGCTTGGCCCGATCTTTGTAGTAGGCAGGCTGCGTGGCAACCGAACCAGACGCGATGCAACTGCCAGTACTCGTGGTCGGCGTCGAAGACGCCAGCGCCGCCGAGCGCCTCGATGCGCTGAAGCGTGCCGGCTTCGCCGTGATGCCGGTGCACAGCTTCCTCGACGCGCGCCGGGTCCTCGCAGAGGTCGAACCGGAGGCGATCGTGACCGACGTGCACCTCGGTGACTACAACGGCTTGCACCTCGTGGCCATCGCCCAGGTCGAGCATCCCAGGACGACGTGCCTGGTGGTCGGACCCAGGGATTCCGCGCTGCAGGCCGAGTCGTACCACCTCGGTGCCCGCTACCTCGTGGAACCAGTAGCTGCCGACCGGCTGGCGGCGGTGCTGACCGAACTGGTCGCCCACCCGCGTCCGCAGCGCCGGTGGCCGAGGAAGCGCCCGCTGCGCGAGCTGGCCACTTTCGTGTCGGGCGTAAAAGCCCGCATCATCGACGTCAGCTACGGGGGCGCCGGCATCGAGTTCTTCGGCGCGGACATTCCCATCGACGCGCTCGAGTTGACGGTGCCTTCAACCGGTCTGGCCGTGCCCGTGGAACGCGTCTGGGCCAAGCGCCCCGGCAAAGCGCAGCCCATCGCCTGCGGCCTGGCCCTGCGCCGGGACAGCGCCGTCGATGCCCGCTGGCGGTCGTTCGTCGACGGTCTCGAGCTGATGCCGGGCATCCTGCCCCTGTCAGGCGGTCCGGGCATGCCGGCGTAGCCCACACCCTGATCCGCGCCTGTCGCAGATAAGACAAGTCATCTGAGCCGGGCCCACAAGTCTGGGCCCACCCAGCCACAGAACACGAAATAGGTTTAAATACCCAGGTTTCCCTTGGCCGCGCGTTTGCAGCCTTATGGGTCGGCAAAACTTGAGCATGACATCAGACATCCTCGTCGTCAGCGCTGACCCTCTCGTGCTTTCGGGGCGGGTCACCGCCCTGCGGCGGGCCGGCTTCTCGGCTCGTGCCTGCTCGAGTTTCCCGGACGCGCGCCGCACGCTCGAAGAGGGCGCCCCTCCAGAAGTGCTCGTCACCGACGTCAGGCTGGGGCCCTACAACGGCCTGCACCTCGTGGCGGTCGCCCGCGTGGAGTTCCCGCGCACGGTTGCCATCGTCATCGGCGGCCAGGACCATGTGCTCGAGGTGGAAGCGGGTGGACTGGGCGCGCGCTATCTGCTGGCGCCCGTGACGCCCCGGGATCTCGAAATGGCGATTGCCGAACTGCTGGCCGTGCCCCGCCCGAAGCGGCGTTGGCCCCGCAAGCGACTGGCGTCAGACGTCTCCGCCATGGTGGAAGGCCTGCCGGGCCGCCTGCTCGACGTGAGCTACGGCGGCGCCTGCCTCGAAGTGTTCGGCTCGGCCCCGGCCGGCGACAGCCTGCACGTGGTCATCCCGGAATTCGGCATCGACCTGCGCGGCCAGCGCGTGTGGGCGCACCGCGCCGACCCGCTGCAGCCGATGGCCTGCGGCGTGGCCTTCGCCATGCCCGACAATCCCCGCTGGCAGTCATATGTGGACGCAGTGGCGGCCGCTTAGACCAGGGGTCGCGTGCGACCTGTCGGTGGATCGCAAGATGCGCGCGTTCTTCAGATCACCCGATCAAGAGATCACCGAATCACGAGATAACCCGCCTCAACCCGCCTCATGAATCCGTCTCTGCGCCCTGTCTCCCCGGCGCCATGCGGAACCGTTGGAAGGGCATGTGGCAGCCGTACTTGCGCAGGAAGTTGAGGAACCGCTTGTAGTCCTGCGGTTCCATGTTGAACAACTGCACGAGCGCCTTGTAGTTCCCGCGCGTCTGCTCGAGTCCCACCCGCACCAGGTGCCGCACGTCTTCGCGCGTGAGATCGCGCGCCATGAACGGCTCGTAGGCGACATCCCAGAACGACTCGCCCTTGAGCAGCATGCGATCGAGCAGCGCCTGGGCCGGAGCAGCGGCGGCTTTCTTCGCGCCGGCGGCCTCGAGCGGCGTGGCGATGGCCCGCACTTCGGCCGGCAGATCCTCGACGCGGATCACGCCGCCCGGGCAGCGGCACGTGAGCCGCTCGGCGATGTTGCGCAGCTCGCGCACGTTGCCCGGCCAGTCGTAGGCTTCGAGCGCGGTCATCGCGCCGTCGGCCGAGGCCGGCAGCGGCACACCGTGTTCCACGGCGAACTGCCGCAGGAAGTGTTCGAGCAGCGGCGCCACGTCGTCCCGTCGTTCGCGAAGCGGCGGAATCGTGATGTGAATCACGTTCAGACGGTAGTAGAGATCTTCGCGGAAGTCTCCGCTCGCGATGCGCTCGGGCAGCCGGCGATTGGTGGCGGCCACTACGCGCACGTTGGCGTTCGCCCGATTGCGCTCGTCGCCGACGCGCTGGATCTCGCCGGTTTCGAGAAAGCGGAGCAGCAGCGCCTGCATACGCAGCGACATCTCGCCGACTTCATCGAGGAACACCGTGCCGCCGTTGGCCGCTTCGAACAGACCGCGCTTGTCGCGGTAGGCGTCGGTGAAGCTGCCGCGGGCGTGGCCGAAGAGCTCGGATTCGAGCAGCGTGTCGGGCATGGCCGCGCAGTTGATCGTGAGCATCGGCGCATGACGGCGCCGGCTGCGCGTGTGGATCAGGTGGGCCACCACCTCTTTGCCGACACCGCTGGCTCCGGTGATGAGCACCTTGGCGTCGGATCGGGCCGCGTACTCGACCTCTTGGTGCACGACCTTGAGCGCCTGGCTCCGGCCAATCAGGGTATGCGTGCGAGGCCTCGGCGTAGAGGTCTCACGGGTATTGTCGAGTGGCTGCATGGGCGTGGTACCCAGCCTCAGAGGCTGGATTTCACGCTGACAATATCATCGTTTCGGCGACAAGGGTAAGGATTGAGTGACTAACCAGCCCGCCAGCGAAGAACAAAGTCTGGCTTCACCGGAACTCCTTGAATGACACCTGGCACTCGTGCGTGCGCAAGAAGTTCAGGAACCGCTTGTAGTCGGTCGGGGGCAGATTGAAGATCCGCACGACGATCCGGTAGTTGCCGCGGGCCTCCTGCAGCCCCTTCTTGACCAGGTCGCGCAGGATGCCACGGGTGATCTCGCGCTGCATGTACAAGGGATAGACCAGGGTCCAGAAGGACTCACCCGTATCCACGAGCTTCTGGTAGAGCTCGTCCGACACCGTGCGCCGGCGCTCGCGGCGCGGCCGGATGGCCCCAAACGGCTGCAGGCGCACCTCTGGCGGCAAGTCTTCGGGCAGCGCGACCTCCCGCTGGCAGGTCACGACCAGCCGCTCCAGAAGGTTCTGCAGCTCGCGGACGTTGCCCGGCCAGGAGTACTTGCAGAGTGCCTCCATGGCCTCGGGCGACACCGAACGCAGCGCGTAGTGCCCGGCCGACGTGCTGCTCTTCAAGAAGCGGAGCGCCAGGTCGGGAATGTCGGCGCGGCGCTCGCGGAGCGGCGGCACGACCAGGTGAATCACGTTGAGCCGGTAGAAGAGATCCTCGCGGAATGCCTGCTGCGCGATGAGCTCGCGCAAGTTGCGGTTGGTCGCGGCAATGACCCGGATGCTGACGGTAGTGCGCGCCCGGTCGGCGCCGACTTTCTGCAGCTCGCCGGTTTCGAGGAACCGCAGCAGCAGACCCTGCATGCGCAGGGTCATCTCGCCGACTTCGTCGAGAAAGAGCGTGCCGCCATCGGCCATTTCGAGCTTGCCCTGCTTGTCGCGATAGGCGCCGGTGAAGCTGCCTTTCACGTGGCCGAACAACTCCGACTCGAGCAGCGTCTCGGGCAGGCCGGCGCAGTTCACCGCCACGAACGGCTTGGCCGCCCGTCCGCTGTGGGCGTGCACCGATCTGGCGACCAGCTCCTTGCCCGAGCCGCTCTCGCCGGTGATGAGCACCTTGGCATCCGACCGGGCCGTGCGCTCGATGTCCGCCCTCAGGTCGGCGACGGCGGGGCTCTCCCCAATCAGTTGTGCGTCGACGGTTCCGGCCAGCATCGGTCGTCCTCGAATCGGCCCACTGGGCCAGAATCTGGTATGGCGGACCCCGGCCGCACTTGACCTGCGCCAGCAGGCACTATGTCGGGTCCCGCCACGCCGAAAAGCAAGAAGCACGCCGTCGACGGTCGCCCTCGGTTTCGCTCAACGAAACCGCGTCTCCCTGGGTGTTATCGTGCCATTGACGGGGCGGGCCAGGTCTGTTGGCGGCTATGTGGAGTCCTCGAAAAGGACGCGAGCAAGAGGACAATAGACTGCTGAATTCGGTAATTTTCTACCGAAGCGTCCAGACCAGGACATCCCGCGGCCCGTGTGCCGGCCTGTGCGAAGGCCAACAACCGGAAATCTAGGCCGGGAAGTTCGACGACAGCAGCGCCCGAACGTCGCTCACCCGTTGATCGCGGTCGCCGAGTGCGGCGGTCAGCACGGCGGCGGCGCCGGTCAGCAGCGGCTGCGCTTCGCGCCGCCGGCCCAGCGCGAGTAGCACCGACGCCAGCTCGACCTCGGCGACGGCCCGCTTCCAGTGCGATGGAGGCAACTTGGCGCGTCGGATCGCGACCGCTTCCACGGCCAGCGGCTCGGCCACCGCGGCCCGGCCACGCTTGCGGTGGAGCGCCGCGAGCGCGAGCAGGCCGTCGGCCACAACGGGATGGCTCGGGCCCAAACTGCCGCGCTCCATCGCGATCGCTTCGACCAGCAGTTTCTCGCCCTCGCCGGCGCGGCGCGTCGCCACCAGCACCTCCCCCAGCACCGCGAGACCGAGAGCGATCTCGAAGTGACCGGCCGGCAGCACCGTTCGTTTGACGGCCAAGGCCGCCCGCAGCCGCGTCTCGGCTTCGCTCGTCCGGCCCATGGCAAACAGCAGGCGTCCCAGGCTGTGTTCGACCCGCGCCACGGCGGCATGTTCGGCCCCATACTGCTCGCGCCGGATGGCCAGCGACTGGCGATAGAGGGCTTCCGCCTCGCCATAGCGGCGCCAGTCTTCGAGCAACGTGGCGAGGTTGTCGAGCTGCACCGCGTAGTCTGGATGCGTCGAGCCCAGGCGCTTGCCGGCGCTGGCCAGCGCCGCGCGGTAGAGCGGTTCGGCCGCGGCCAGCTTGCCCTGGTCGTGGAGCAGCGACGTGAGACTGGTCAGCGCGGTGATGGTGCCTGGATGGTCGGGGCCGTACGCCCGCTGCCGGATCTCGAGCGCCTCGCGCAGCAGCGGCTCGGCCCGAGCCAGGTCCCCCTGTGCGTTGAACACCTGGCCCAGGTGCCCGAGCACCTGCGCCAGCGCCGGGTGCCCGTTGCCCAGGCGTTGGCGGCGGATCGCAATGGCTCGTTCCAGCACGGGCACCGCGTCGTCGAGCCGGCCCTGTTGACGCAGCGTCGACGCCAGGTTGTCCAGACCCACGGCGAGGGGCAGTGCGGTCGGGCCGTCGTGGGCCCGCCACAGCTCGATGGCTTCGCGCAGGAGCGGCTCGGCATCGGCGTAGCGGCCGCGCTCGGTCAGGGTGAGTCCGAGGTTACTGAGCGATGAGGCCAGCGACTTCGGCGCGGCATTCGTCCGGCGCTTGAGGGCCAGCGCCTCGCGGTGCAACGTCTCAGCTTCGTCGAAGCGCGCCAGCTTGCGATAGGCCTCGGCCAGACCCTCGAGGGCCGTCGCGGTCTCGGGATGGTCGCGGCCGATCGTGGCCCGCCGCAGTTCGAGGCCGCGCTCGAGCAGCGCGGCGGAGCGGTCGTAGATGCCAAGGCTGCCGTAGACCGTGCCCATCGTGCCCAGCACCTGCGCCTGAATTACCGGCTTGCCGGCCAGCTCGGCGTCGATCCGCTCGGCGCCGCGGTCGATCAGTTCCCGCGCGGTGACTGGACCGCCCACACGCGCGTCGGGATTCGACACCTCGAAGAGTTCCGTCAGGAAGCCGAGCACCTGCTGGGCCGTGTCGCGTTCGCGCGCCGTGCGATCGCGCTCCTCGGCCAGGCGCGCGGCCTGCACCGAGAAGGTCACGGCGGCGGCGCCGACCACGAGCAGCAGCAGCGTAGCCGCGCCCACGCCCGAGCGGTGCCGGGTCACGAACCGGGCGGCGACGTACGACCAGTTGGCCGCCCTCGCCTCCACGGGCCGGCCATTGAGATGGCGCCGCAGGTCGCTGGCGAGCGCCTCGACCGACACGTAGCGCCTGGTCTGCTCCTTGTGCAGCGCCTTCCTGATGATCGCGTCGAGGTCGCCCGCGAGGCGGGCACTCAAGCTGCCCGGGGTGGCGCGCCGGGCGCGCGCGCGCTCCTCGGGCGGCGGGACGCGGTCCGCCCGCGCGTAGGTCGCCGCGCTCGCCTCGAGCGGCGTGACGTGACACACGACGCGCTCGATCTCGGCGCTGGTCATGGTGGCGAAACGCAGCGGACGCGCGCCGGTCACGAGCTCGTAGAGCAGCACGCCCAGCGCATAGACGTCGGCGGCCGTCGTCACCTGTTCGCCCCGCACGACCTCGGGACTGGCATACTCGGCTGTCAGTATCCGCCCGGGCTGCGCGGTCGCGTCTGGCGCGCCCTCGAGCGCGAGTCGCGCGATGCCGAAGTCGAGCAGCTTCGGCACGCCCGCTTCGGTGACCATGATGTTGCCCGGCTTGATGTCGCGGTGCACGATCAGGCTGCGGTGCGCGTGGCTCACCGCGTCACACACCTCGAGGAAGAGCTGCAGCCGGGCGTCGACCGTCAGGCGCTGCGTGTCGCAGTGCTCGTCGATCGGCACGCCCTCGACGTGTTCCATGACCAGGTACGGCAGGCCTTCGGGGGTCGTTCCGCCGTCGAGCAGGCGGGCGATGTTCGGGTGCTCGACCCACGCCAGAATCTGGCGCTCCACGCGGAACTGCCGCACGCGCTCGGGATCGAGCAGGCCGCGCACCACCTTGACGGCCACCTGCTGCAGGAACTCGTCGTCGTCGCGCTCGGCCAGATAGACGGCGCCCATGCCGCCCTCGCCGAGCATCTTCACGAGCTTGTAGGGACCCAGGCGCTCGAGCGGCGGGCGCGGGTGGGCCGTGGCTTCGGCCACGGCATCGCTCACGACCGACACGAGCGGCGTGCCGGCGCGCTCTTCGGCATCGGCGGCAAGCAGGCCATGCACGAGTTCGCCGAGCTCGCGATCGGCGGCCTCGCGATCGACGAAGGCCGCGCGCGCGTCGCCGGGGCAGGCGAGCGCCGCTTCGAAGAGCTGCTGCGCCGCCGCCCAGCGTTCGGGGGTCATTCGCACTCGTCCTTCCAGTGGGACGGCGCCGCGGCTACTCCACAGCGGCACTGCCGCGGGTGGTGAGTTCGTGCCGCAGCCAGGCTTTGGCCATGCGCAGCTCGCGGTCGACGGTGGCCGCCGACACGCCCACGGCTTCCGCCGTTTCGTCGTAGCTCAGGCCGCCGAAGAAGTGCAGTTCGACGATGCTGGCTTTGCGCGCATCGAACGCCGCCAGGCGCTCGAGCACGTCGTGCAGGTCGAGCACGTCCACCGAGGGTGCCGCCACGATCGCTGCCACGTCTTCGAGTTCGACCTTCACGGCGCCGCCGCCGCGCTTCTGCCGGCGCCGGCCGCGCGCGTGATCGACCAGCACCCGCCGCATGGTGCGGGCGGCCACGGCCATGAAGTGAGCCTTGTCCTGCCACGAGACGTCGGCGTCGATCAGGCGCAGGTAGGCTTCGTGCACCAGCGCGCGGGTCTGCAGCGTGTGATCCGAACGCTCCGAGCGGAGCGCTCCCCGGGCGATACGCGCCAGTTCGTCGTAGACGAGCGGCAGCAACCGGTCGAGGGCGGTGGCTTCACCGCCTCTCCACGCATGGAGCAGTATTGTCGCGCTTGGTGGTTCCACGGGCCGGATCCTCTGGGGAGGCCGGCTGATCTTACTGCAACTGGGGCTCAGCCCTCGACCAGCAGCCAGGCCGGATCTTCGATGTAGTCCTTGATCTTCACGAGGAACTGCACGGCCTCGCGGCCATCGACCAGGCGGTGGTCGTAGCTGAGCGCCAGATACATCATCGGGCGGATGACGACCTCGCTCTTCACCACCACGGCGCGTTCGGCGATCTTGTGCAGGCCGAGGATGCCCACCTGTGGCGGGTTCAGGATCGGCGTGCTCATCATCGAGCCGAAGACGCCGCCGTTGGTGATGGTGAAGGTGCCACCCTTCAGGTCTTCGAGCGTCAGCGAGCCGTTGCCGGCGCGCGCCGCGAAGTCGCGGATGCCGAGCTCCACGCCGGAAAAACTCATGTGGTCGGCGTCACGGAGCACCGGCACGACCAGGCCGCCCTCGGCGCCGACGGCCACGCCGATGTCGTAGTAGCGCTTGTAGACGACCTCGTCGCCCTGGATCTCGGCGTTCAACTCGGGGAACGCCTTGAGCGCGCCCACGGCTGCCTTCACGAAGAACGACGCGATGCCGAGGCCCACGCCGAACTTCTTCTGGAAGCCTTCCTTGCGCCGTTCCCGCAGGCTCATCACCGCGCTCATGTCCACTTCGTTGAAGGTCGTGAGCATGGCGGCCGTGCGCTGCGCCTCGACCAGCCGACGCGCAATCGTGGCCCGCCGCTTGGTCATGCGCAGGCGTTCCTCGCTGCGCTCGCCGGGCGCCCGCGGCGGCGTGCTGGGGCGGGGAGGCGCCGGCGCCGCGGCCGCTTTGGGCGCAGGCGCCGCCGCCGTGGCGGCCGGCGCTGCGGCACTGCCTGACACGAACTCGCGCACGTCCTGTTTGGTCACGCGCGGACCGCTCGCCGGCACCGCTTCGAGCGGCACCGCGTGCTCGCGCGCCACGTTCCTGGCCGTGGGCGTGGCCTTGGGTGCGCCGGGGCCCGGTGCCGGCGCGGGTGCCGGCGCGGGTGCCGCAGTGGCGGCCGGCGCTGACGCCGCTGCCGGCGCCGCCGCCTGCGACGGATCGAGCACGGCGATTACCTCGCCCACCTTGACGTCGGCGCCGCTCGGATGCTTGATGCTGGTCAGCACGCCGGCGCGATCGGCGCTCACCTCGAGGTCGATCTTCTCGGTTTCGAGTTCGACGAGCGCTTCGCCGAGCGCCACCTGATCGCCCTCGTTCTTGAGCCACCGCGCGATGCGGGCCTCGACCACCGACTCGCCCAGTTCCGGTACTACGATGTTCACCACGCTCAGTCCCTCCGAGTCCCGGGACCCGAGCCCCGAGCCCCGCCTGCTAAACCTGCTTCGCCACCACGCGATTGGCATCGCCGACATCGGCCTTCTCTTCGAAGGCCTGCGCCACGAGCGCGCGTTGATTCACCTGGTGCCACGCCGCCGAGCCTTCCGACGGACTCGAGTTGCGCACGCGGCCGACATAGCGCAGCGGCCACCGTCCGTCGATCACCTGCTCCAGCTCGGGCCGCACCGAGTCCCACGCACCCATGTTCTCGGGCTCTTCCTGCACCCAGCACACCTCCTTCAGCTTCGGGAAGCGCGCGAGGGCGGTCCGCAGCTGTTCGGCGGGGAAGGGGTAGATCTGTTCGAGGCGCAGCACGGCCACGCTGATGCTGGTCTTGCGCTGCTCGCTGCCGGCCAGGTCGACGTAGACCTTGCCGCTGCACACGACCGCGCGGCGCACCTGGGCGGCGCTGGCCACCGCCGGGTCGTCTTCGATCACCTTCTGGAAGCGGCCCTCGGCCAGTTCCCGCGCCGATGAGGCCACGAGCGGATGGCGCAGCAGGCTCTTCGGCGTGAGCACGATGAGCGGCAGCGGATCGGTATCGAGCAGCAGCGCCTGACGGCGCAGCACGTGGAAGTACTGCGCGGCGGTGGTGCAGTTGACGATGCGCACGTTCAGGTCGGCGGCCAGTTGCAGGAAGCGCTCGACGCGCGCGCTCGAGTGATCCGGGCCCTGGCCTTCGTAGCCGTGCGGCAGCAGCAGCACGAGCGACGGCGCCATGCCCCACTTGGCGCGGCCCGACATCAGGTACTCGTCGAGAATCGTCTGCGCGCCGTTGATGAAGTCGCCATACTGCGCTTCCCACAGCACGAGTCGCCGCGGTTCCTGCAGGTTGTAGCCGAGTTCGAAGCCGATCACGGCCAGCTCCGACAGCGCGCTGTTGTGGATCTCGAAGGCCGCCTTCGCCTGCGGCAGCACTTGGAGCGGCGTGTGGCGGTCGCCCGTGACCGCATCGTGCAGCACGGCATGGCGATGACTGAAGGTGCCGCGCTCCACGTCTTCGCCGGTGAAGCGGATGGCGATGCCGTCGGCCAGCACCGACGCCATGGCCAGTTCTTCGGCGGCGGCCCAGTCGAT
>Ga0163144_10010975_pt1 | contig 19225 bp, 11 predicted proteins | sample OliLak19BULKMAT1_FD_123175 | JGI IMG/M metagenome (GOLD analysis project Ga0163144, IMG submission 123175) | Freshwater microbial mat bacterial communities from Lake Vanda, McMurdo Dry Valleys, Antarctica - Oligotrophic Lake LV.19.BULKMAT1 | ecosystem: Environmental > Aquatic > Freshwater >... | reverse complement strand
CCGGGCTCCTGATGAGCGCCCAACCCGGGAGCCAACTGCGGATATTCCCCAAGATCCGCGCATCATTCGCCAAAAGGCATCTGGCCGCGGAACCCGGGCGTCGTTATCCTCTCCGTCTCGTTACTCTCTCATCATGTACCTGAACATCATCGAACTCGCGGAGTCGTTCGGGGTTTCCGAAGGGGTGATCGCGGACTGGATCAGCCGGGAGGGCCTGCCGCACACTGCGGACCGGGATCGTCTGCTGTTTGATCGGGCGCAGGTCACACAATGGGCGGCGTCACGCGGCCTGGCGGCGAAGACCGGCTTCCTTGCGCCGGGCCCCATGGCCACCAGCCACGGCCTGTCGCTCGCCACCCTGCTCCAGACCGGTGGGATCTGGCGGGACGTGGAACCGGGTGACACCTCCGGCTGCTTTGCCCGGATCATCGGCGGCCTGCCGGGGGTGGCTCCGGGGGTGCGTCAACTCCTCGCGCAGCGACTGCGCGCGCCCGGCGGTGTCACCTGGGCCCCGGTGGGCGAGGGCTGGGCAATCCCCCACCCCGGCGCACGGATCTCGCTGGGACGCGATGCCGGGCTGCTCAGTCTGGTCCTGCTGCGGGCACCGCTGTCACTGCCGGGGACGGCAGTGGATACAACTCCGATCCTGCGGCTGTTCTTTTTCATCGCCCCGTCGCCCCGAGCCCACCTCAACCTGCTGGGCCGGATTGGCCGTCTGCTGACCCGCGAGCGTCCGGTGGCGCTGCTCGATCCGGTCCACCGTACGGATGAGGAGATCCGGGCCGCGCTCGCCACCAGCGATGCGGCTCACGGGAGCGGACGGGCGGAGGGCGGCCCCGAGTGACTGGTCCGTTCCTCCTGCTGTCGGGCACGGCGCTCCTCGGTGCCGTCATCGCGGGCGGGCGCGCACCGCGCCTCTGGCTTGGCCTGAACACGTTTGCCGCGATCGCGATCCTTGCCGCGGCCGGACCGATCCTCGGCGGCGGTGCGGCCTGGGCCTGGTGCGCGCCCTGGACCCTTGGCGGGGAAACTCCACGCTTCCAGCTCGACGCGATCAGCGCCTTTTTCCTCGTGCTGCTCGCGGTTGTCGGCGGCGCGGGAGCGCTCTATTCCCGCGATTACTGGTCGGACCGGGAACATCCGGAATCCGTCGTCCGCGGACGTATTGGATGGAGCGGTTTGTTGCTCGCGATGGAAGGCCTGCTGATCGCCGGCAACGGCCTGCAGTTCCTCATTTGCTGGGAGCTCTTCGCCCTCTGCGGGTTCTTTCTGATCGTCCTCGAGAACCGACGGCTGGCCGTTCGCCGGGCGGGCTGGCTCTACCTTGCGGCCTCACACACGGGCACCCTGGCGCTCTTCGCGTTTTTCACGCTGCTGTCCGCCCGCACCGGCGGATGGGAAATCGGGCCGATGCGCGACGATCCCTCCCTCGCCCCGCTGCTCTGGCTGGCCTTCCTCGGTTTTGGACTCAAGGCGGGCCTCTTCCCCCTGCATGTCTGGCTCCCCTCGGCGCACGGAAACGCACCCAGTCACGTCTCCGCAATCCTCTCCGGCGTGGCCATCAAGATGGGCATCTACGGTTTGGTCCGCTTCACCGGCTGGTTGCCGGCTCCACCCGGCGCCGGCTGGGTCCTGCTCGCACTCGGCGTGGGCAGCGCCCTTTTCGGCATCGCCTTCGCCCTCGCCCAGAGCGACGTCAAACGCCTGCTCGCCTATTGCTCGGTGGAGAACATCGGCATCATCTGCACCGGCCTGGGAGCGGCGCTGCTCGCCCGCAACGCCGATGACGCCCCGTGGGGACGGCTGGTGCTCGCGGGGGCGCTCTTTCACGTCTGGAATCACGGCGCCTTCAAGGCCCTGCTCTTTTTCGCCGCCGGATCGGTCCTGCACGCGACCGGCACGCGCGAGATCAGTCGCCTCGGCGGACTCTGGTCCCGCCTGCCCTGGACGGCCGGGGCGTTTGCGATCGGTGCGCTGGCGGTCTCCGGTTTGCCGCCGCTCAACGGCTTCGCGAGTGAGTGGCTGGTTTATCTCGGCCTGTTCGACGCGGCCACGACCCACGGACCGTCCTCCTCGGCGGCGCTGCCCGCGGTGATGCTTCTGGCGCTGGCGGGGGCGCTGGCGCTCGCGACCTTTGCCAAGGCCGGCGGCCTGATTTTCCTCGGAGCCCCGCGGACGCAGGCGGCGCGACGGGCTCACGAAGGCGGAGCCTGGATGCGCGGCCCGATGATCGGACTTGCGGGCCTCTGCGTCATCGCCGGACTCCTGCCCGGACTGCTCTGGCCGGTGCTCGCCCGCGTCGTGGCCGCGTGGCATCCCGGCTGGGCGGGGGCCGCGGGACCGGCGCCCTTTTCCGCCCTCGGTCCGCGGCCGCTCATGCTCGGCCTGGTGCTCGCGGGCGCGGCCTGGCTGCTCACGCGGACCGTGCGGGCGGGCGGATCACACCGCGCCTTGACTTGGGACTGTGGATACGCGAAGCCTGCGGCGAGGATGCAGTACACCGCCGGTTCCTTCGGTGCGCTGGCCACCCGCTGGTTTCGCTGGCTGCTCCGGCCGGAGCGGACGCTGCGCCGCCCCCGGGGCCTGTTTCCGAGTGGTGCCCGGGACCTCGAACGCACGCCCGAAACCGTGCTTGAGCGCGGCCTCGATCCCCTGGCCAAGGTTCTCCTGCGCGGGGTCACGATCGTGCGCCGGCTGCAACACGGAGGCCTCCAGGCCTACCTGCTGTACGTGCTCGCAGGCGTCGGTCTGGTCGCGGCGGTCGTTTTCCTGGGAGGCAAGTCATGAAACCCGCGCTCATCCTGATCGTGCAACTGGCGGTCTGGCTGCTGCTCGCGCCGCTGCTCCCGGGCCTGATCAACCGGGTGAAGGCCTGGGTGGCCGGACGGCGCGGGCCGCCGGTGCTGCAGCTCTATTTTGACCTCGCCCGTCTCTGGCGGAAACGCGTCATCATCAGTGAACTCGCCTCGCCCGGCTTCATCGCCGGGCCCGCGGTCACCTGGGTGGCGCTGCTCGGCGCGGCCCTGCTGCTCCCGCTCGGACCGTTGGAGACCGGATGGGGTTTCCGCGGCGACGCCCTGCTGATGCTCGCCCTGCTCGCGCTCGCCCGTTTCGCCTCCGCCTGGGCGGCGCTCGAAACGGGATCGGCCTTTGAAGGCATGGGGGTCGTGCGGGAGGTCAGTTACGCGGTGCTCTCGGAAGTCTCGCTGATGGCCGCCTTTCTCACCCTGAGCGTGCAATCGGGCAGCCTGTCCCTGCAGACCATGCTCGCCCCGGCAGCCGGGCCCGGCGCCGCGCTGCTGGCGGGAGGCCTCTTCATCGTGCTGCTGGCGGAAAACTGCCGCGTGCCCTTCGACGATCCCGACACCCACCTCGAACTGACCATGATCCACGAAGTCATGGTGCTCGATCACAGCGGCCCGCCGCTCGCAGTCATTCTCCACGGGGCCTCGCTCAAGCTGCTGCTCTTCGCCCTGCTGCTGGTGCAGGCGGTCCTGCCGCTTGGCAACTGGACCGCCGGGACCGCCGCCGGGGCGCTGGCCGCCGGCGTGCTGATCGTGGTCATCACCGTCGGTCTGGTCGAATCGTTGCTGGCACGTCTCTCATTCCGACGCGTGCCGCTGCTCCTCACGACCGCCGTCCTGCTCTGTGTCTTTGCTCTGCTGATGGCGTGGAAAGGGGGTGCGGCATGAACCAACAGCTCAATCTGCTGATCGGCCTGACGATGGGCTTCAACCTGCTTGCGCTCGGCAGCCATCGGCTGCCGGGATTGATCCGGGTGGTCGCCTGGCAGGGCGTCGTGCTGGGCCTGATGCCGCTGGTGATGGAGCACGCGATCGACTGGCGCGTGGCCCTGCTGGCCTCCGGCACGGTCGCGGGCAAGGGATTTCTCATCCCGACCCTGCTGCGAAAGGCGATGCGCGCGGCCAGCATCGACCGGGAGCTTCATCCCCTCGTCGGTTTCGTGCCGTCGCTGCTGCTCGGCGCGGGCGGCACGCTCGGAGCGGTGGCCCTCTCGCGCGCCCTCCCGCTTCTGCCCGAACACGCCAGCTCGCTGCTCGTTCCCGGGGCGATCGCGTCGGTCTTCACCGGGTTCGTCCTCCTGATTGGCCGGAGCACGGCGATCTCCCAGGTCTGCGGTTACCTCATCCTCGAAAATGGCATCTACCTCTTCGGGCTGCTGCTCATCCGGGCAACGCCGCTGCTGGTCGAGGCGGGGGTGCTGCTCGATCTCACCGTGGGCGTCTTCGTCATCGGAATCATCGTTGACCGGATCCAGCGCGCCTTCGACTCCCTCGACACCCGCAAGCTGACGGTGCTTCGCGAATGATCGCCCTTCTCCTCATCTTCGTCCCCTTGCTCGGAGCGGTCGTCGCGCTCGCCTGGCCGCACGAACACAGCCGCCCCCGCCTGCTGCCTGCGGTCGGCGCGGTGCATGCGGGACTGACGCTATGGCTGCTGTTCAACCCGATGCCGCCGGCACCGGGGGCCTGGATGGGATTCGACACCCTGGCGCGCGCGCTGCTGCCTCCGGTTTCGCTGCTGTTCTTCGTCTGTTCGTTCTATGCCGTCGCCTACCTCCGGGTCCGCGCGGAACGCCCCAACCGGATCTTCGTGGCGCTCCTGCTGACCGTGCTCGGGCTGCTGAGCGCCGGGCACATGGCCCGGCACCTCGGCCTGCTCTGGATCGCGACCGAGGCGGTGACTCTCGCCTGCGTTCCCCTGCTGCACTTCGCCGGAACCTCGCGTGGATACGAAGCGACCTGGAAGTACCTGCTCGTCGGGGGCACGGGCATTGCGCTCTCCCTGCTCGGTTCCTTCTGCCTGGGTTACGCCTCCCTCCACGGCGGAGGATCCGGTGAACTGACCTTCACGGCGCTGATGGCGCAGGGGTCGGAGTTGACCCGGCCCTGGCTGCTGACCGCCTGGGTTCTGATCCTGGTGGGCTACGGCACCAAGATGGGGCTGGCCCCGATGCACACTTGGAAGCCCGACGCCTACGGCGAAGCGCCCGGGGTGGTCGGAGCGCTGCTGGCCGGCGGGGTGACGACGGTGGCGTTCACCGCGATCCTCCGCGTGCGGGCGGTCGTCGGGGCCGCCGGGGAAGGTGTGCTGGCGGACCGCACCCTGCTCGTGCTCGGGCTCTTTTCCATGCTGGTGGCGGCGATTTTCCTGCTCGGCACCCGGGACTTCAAACGGATGCTCGCCTACTCGAGCGTGGAGCATATGGGTATCCTCAGTGTCGGCGCGGCGCTCGGCCCGGTCGGTGTATCCGCCGCTCTGTTTCACGTCTGGAGCAACAGCCTCACCAAGGGCGCGCTCTTCCTCAGCGCGGGCAACATCCGCCGTGCGGCCGGGACCGCCTCGATCGACACGGTGCGAGGCATGGCCCTGCTGACCCCGCGTTCGGCCGCGCTGTTCATCACCGGCGTCTTCGCGGTCACCGCCTGCCCGCCCTTCGGTCCCTTCTTCAGCGAACTGCGCATCGTCCGCGCGGCGTTCACCACCGGCAATCCGGGGGTGGCGGCGATGTTCTTGGGATGCCTGCTCTTCGCCTTTTTCGGACTCACCCGCGTGGCCTTCGCTGTCGTTGACGGGCACCCCAGGCCGGCAACGCGCAGCGCCGCGCGGCCCTTTGTCGAGCGACCCGGCCTGATCCTGCCTCCGGCGGCGCTGCTCGTGCTCTCCCTCTGGCTGGGTCTCTTCCCACCCGACGTCCTCCCGGTCGCCTGGGCAGAGGCGGTGGCCCAGCTCTTTCCGCCGCCATGAGCGCCGACTCGCCCTTCGCCCTGCTGGCCAATGCGACCGCCCTGCCGTGGGCGGACGTGCCCGTCTGGGCTCCGGAGGACCTGGTGCGGCTGACCGCGGCCGAACTGGCCCGCGGAACACGCCTCTGCGCCTGGTTCGGCGTGCCCACCACGGGCGAGCCCGGGGCGCCGGTCAGCCTGGTCGCGGTCCTGGCCGACGACGCCGACAATACCCTCGCGGTCGGCCGCAGCACGTCTTTCACCGGTCATTACCCGGCGCTGACGCCCGCCCAGCCGCAAGCCCACCTGTTCGAGCGGGAAGTCTGGGAACAGCACGGACTCACCCCGACCGGACATCCGTGGCTCAAACCCGTGCGCCAGACCGCCGGCCAGGCACCGGCCAACGCGGAGTTCTTCCGCGTGGAAGGTCCCGAGATCCACGAGGTCGCGGTTGGACCGGTGCACGCCGGCATCATCGAACCCGGACACTTTCGTTTCCAATGCGCCGGGGAGGAAGTGCTCCATCTGGAGATCGCGCTCGGTTACCAGCACCGCGGCATCGAGACCGCACTTCCCGGCGGTCCCCACCGCGCGACCCTCGCGCAGATGGAGACCGTGGCCGGCGACACCACGATCGCGCACGCGACCGCCCACGCCTTGGTGCGCGAAGCCCTCGCCGGGATCGAGGCGCCGCTCCGTTCGCAATGGTTGCGGGCGATTGCGCTGGAGCTCGAACGACTGGCCAACCACACCGGCGACCTCGGGGCCCTCGCCGGCGATGTCGCTTTCCTCCCCACCCAGTCCGCCTGCGGGAAGATCCGCGGCGATTTTCTCAATCTGACCGCGCTGCTCTGCGGCAACCGGTTCGGGCGCGGGATGGTGCTGCCCGGCGGCACGCGCCACGACCTCGAACCGGAGCGCCTCGAGACGCTGCTCGCCCGCCTCACGACCGCGCTGGCGGATGTCGCGCAGGCGAACGCCTGGATGGACGCGGCCACCTCGGCGCGGGCGCGCTTCGAGGGTGTGGGCAAGGTCTCCACCGCCCAGGCCGCGGAGGCGGGGCTGGTCGGTTTGGCCGCGCGCGCCTGCGGGCTGGTGCGGGATGTGCGTTACGATCACCCGGCCGGCTGGCACCGGTTTGCCCAGTTGCCCGTGGCTCTGTGGCCGGATGGGGACGTCTTCGCGCGCGTCCGGGTGCGCGCCCTGGAGATTCAACGCTCCGGCGAATTTCTCCGCGAGCAACTCGGAGCCCCACCGGATCCTGAGAACCTGCTGGCCGACGCCTCCACGCTCGCGCCAGAAATGCTGGCCGTCGCTCTCGTTGAAGGCTGGCGGGGGGAGGTCTGCCACGTCGCGCTGACCGATCCCGCCGGACGCTTTCACCGGTACAAGATCATCGATCCGTCGTTCCACAACTGGACCGGCCTGGCCCTGGCCCTGCGCGGGGCCGCGATCTCGGATTTCCCCATCTGCAACAAGAGCTTCAACCTCTCGTACTGCGGTTTCGACCTTTGAACGCCATGGCCCCGCTCGACCCCCTGATTCATCGTCTCCGACGCGGTTGCGAAACCATGGCGTATCCCAACGGCCCTGCGCCGGCGCTGCCGGACCGCCATGGCGGTTCACTGCGGGTGAACCCGGAAAAGTGCGTCGAGGGCTGCACGGAATGCCTGCCCGTGTGTCCCACGGTTGCGCTCACCCGGGCGCCCGCTCAGCCGGTTGCGCTCGACCTTGGGCGCTGCATCTTCTGCGCAGCCTGCGTGCAGGCCTGCCCGACCGGGGCGATCGTGCAGACCGGCGACCACCGCATGGCGGTGCGGCGCCGCGAGGACCTGGTCCTGGGGAACGAAGGCCGCGAGGAGATCCGGCTCGCGGCGGCGCTGGACGAACGGCTGCGCCGGCTCTTCGGCCGGTCCCTCCGCCTCCGCCAGGTCAGCGCGGGGGGCTGCAACGCCTGCGAGTCCGATGTCAACGTGCTCGGCACGATCGGCTGGGATCTCAGCCGCTTTGGTATTCAATTTGTCGCTTCACCACGCCATGCCGACGGCCTGCTGATCACCGGGCCGGTGACCCGGGCGATGGAACTCGCGCTGAAGAAGACCTGGGACGCGGTGCCGGAGCCGAAGCTGGTCATCGCCGTGGGGGCGTGTGCGATCGCCGGGGGCCCTTTCGCCGGCCACCCCGAGGTGAACCAAGGCGCGAGCCCACTCGTGCCGGTCGATCTCTTCATCCCCGGATGCCCCCCGCATCCCCTGACCATCCTCGACGGACTGCTGCGGCTCTTGGGACGCCTCGAGGGACGGTGATCCGGGCCGACCGCCGGGCGGGCACGCCCCCCCCCCGGAGCCCGGAACGGGATGTCATCCAATAGATGACGCTCAACCCACCCAACTTCCCCTTTGGGAAATTTGCGGGACGTCATCTATTGGATGACATCCTGCGGTTTGCCAGACTGCAGGGGCGGGGTGGTTGGGTGGGGCCGCGCGGTCTGGTCGTCGCGGTTCAGCGCAGGCGGGACCAGCGACATGGCGAGCTTCTGCGGCCTCGGCGAGGCCACCTACAGGCACCCTTCAGCAGGGTTGATGGCCCCAGTCGGTCTCCTTCAGCTCTTTTTCGAACAGCGCCATCTGTTCCTCCGGTGTGAGCGGGCTGGTCGGCGGGGACGCGACCGCCGCTGGCTCTGTGGCTGCATTCGCGGGCGGAGCAAAGGGGACCGGAAGGGGAACCGACGACGGAGGGGGCGGATCAGGGGGAATTTCGCCCGGGTTCACGCGTGCCACCTTACTCGCTTCGATCGCCCTGTCACGCCGGTTTGACGCGAGCTCGCGATGGTTCGTTGCGTCAGTGCTGCTCCGGCGGTGGCCCCTCTTCGGGACGAACGGCTTCCGCTTCTTCCTCAGGCACCCTATCCGTTCCGTCCAAGGGGTCGGTGGCGTCGGGCAGGTGCAGCGGCTCGAATCCCTGAACGAAGTCAAAGGACATGCCGGTGGGTACGGACTTCCGCTCGATCTCGGACTCGCTGAAAAACTCGAGGAACGCTCCCGGATTGAAATGCCAGACGCAGGGGCTTGCCGGAATCGGGACGCCTGCCGTCTTGGCCTCGGTCCACCAGACCAGATAGCGGATCTGCCGAACCTGCTTCGCGGCGGCCCATTCACCAAACAACCACGCGTGCACACGTCCCTTCTTCGAGGGAAGCGCCGACACGGCCAAATCCACATTGATGCCCCATTCGCTGACGAAACGACAGGCACTGCGGCGGAGCGTTTCCACGACTTTGCCACCGCCCTGATACATGGCACGCACCTCCTTGGCTTCGAGCAGATTGTCGGCAAAAAACCGTTTTCCAAGATTGGTCTCCCGCTCATCGAGGGCGGCGCGGACAATGCCGAGCAGACGGGGATGGTCCACGTTGTAGTCCTCGCTGGAATCCGCGGCGGTCACCGCAAGGTTTCGACGGGCGTGGTGCACAAAGAGGTTTTTCTCACAGAATACCTCCCAGTGGATCTGGGAACGACGCTCCTCCCCTGGATCTTCAGCATCGTCCAGGCCGTAAAGCCCCACATAACCGAGGGTCTCCCCCGCCCTGACCGTCGTGTAGGCGTTTTTTCCTCCCGCCGTCGGAACCCCCAGATGAATCACCTTGCCGGCTCGTAGTTGATCGAGCGCCACGCGGTCGGTCTTCATCTTCACATTGAAGTGTGATCGGTCGAATTCCACCCAACCCCGCGCCCTGAGCAGGACAGCCATGCGATCGACCACAAAGGTCTCGAAGGTGGAGGCATCCCAGCGCGCAAACCCTCCGCTGCCGCGGTTCACGGTTCGGTTTCCCCGCAGGAGCCCGGGGGTTCCGGCGGCGGCGTCGGTCGGGGTCAGCCACTTCTCCAGGTTGGCGCGGGACATCCAGCAGATCTGGCCGACGAGACTGGCTTTGGCACATTCGACCACGCGCACCGGATTCCATCTGCCCTTGTACATCTCCGGGGCGGCGAGGACCTCGAAGACGTCACCCTGGCGAACCGAGTGCAACTCGTTCTCTCCCGGTTTGCCGTAGAGACTCTTTCCTCTCTGCTCCTTGAGAATGGAATAGCGTCTGTCCTCCTCCCGCGGCTCGGCGGATTCAACCAGCACGGAAGCGACGCCGAGGCCGGGTTTGCGGTCGAACTCCATCACGTCGCCGGGATAAAGGGTGCCGGCCGGCTGCCTCCTTTCCTCGTCCGCCCAAAGGACGGTGGTGGAGGTGATCTTCAGCTGGGTGGGTTCCGTTTCCGCGACCACGGAGGTCAACTCGACCTCGTAGCGGTGACCATTTCGGGCACCGGTGAACACCACCTCGTCGCCCGGACGCAGGGAGGCCAGTCGCCTGGCACCCGCATTGTCCGCGAACAACGTTGGACGACCCGCCGACACCTTGCCCGACTCCGGAAACTGGGGCAGCCAGGGAAGCGCCTCGCTCGCCGCCGATCCGGCCTGGAGTGGCTGGCGGTCGTCGAGGTGGGAGTAAAGAGAATACCAGATACGATCACTGAGATCGCTCTCGGTGTCTTTCGGCAGACCCGTCGTGGGCGCGTGGACGTTCGCGTCCACGGTGATCGTGGCCTCGCGTCCGATAAAATCCTTGAAGCGCACGTCGCGGGTCATCCCCCAGGGCTCGAACGGACAGTTGTTCTCCCCCAACTTGGGCAGCTTGGATCCCCAGTCGAGGTGAAGCACCGGGGTCAGCGGGCCTGACTCGGGCGAAATGAAAGCCTCGAGAACCTGCTTGCGATGCACGCCATCGTGCTCCCGACACCCTTCACGGACATTGATCCAGCCGATCGCACCCTCCGGGACATCACGATCCTCCTTTTCGATCTTGGCCAAGCCGCTCGAAAGCGCGTCGACGAAGTACGGCTCGCCGATGAGCCGCTGGCACCACGGAAGGGTTGAGCGAGGTCGCTCTTCGGGACGGGCGTTGGTGGTTTTCAGCCACCAACCGTCCACGGCATCGCCGTCGGCGGGCTGAAATCGTACCGGCACCCAATAATCGACACTGCCCTTGCGCCGCGTGAGCTCCGTCACTTCGAGCCGGGCGCCGGCGGGCACCGGAGTGACTTCGGGCAAAGCCCTGTCCGGAGCCGTCCTCAGGGAGGAGGCCCGGGTGAGCACATACACCGCGGGCTCGCTGCTGGCGAATGAGTCCACGCTGACTGTATCAAACTTTGGAACACTGGCACGCTGGAGGAAACGCACCTTGTCGCCCGCGCTGAGTCGCAAGGCGGCGTCGTCAGGGGAATTGTTCGCCTTCTCGCGAAGAGTCCAGATGGCCTTGAGGACCGCGGTTGCCTCCTCCTTCTGGCTGCCGCCATCCGTACCCTTGACGCGAACCCGCCGCCACTCCTGCCGATACTTGCCCGTCCCCTGCTTGACTGGCGCCTCGGCACGGTCGACCAGCTCGATGAGATCATCCCGGTACAATTCCGTCACCCGGTTGGTATCGCGACGCGTGGTGGAGTGGATCGTCGGCGTCGTTGACGCCGACGATCGCAACGAGAGGGTCGTCGCGGAGATCTTCCATTCGGTCACTTCGACGAGCGCGTCGACAACCTCGACGAGTCCAACGTTGAGGTGGCCGGAGGGCGGGGCCTTGGACTCCAGGTCCACCTTGATTTCGAGCCGCAGGCGGTCTCCGGACATCAATGCCGGACCCGATTCCCTGCCCTCCGCGTCGAGGGTCAGCCGAACCTTGGCGTCGACGACCGTGAGTCCTTCGAGAACGGAGACGCTGGCCTGCAATCGACTGAGTCGCACCTTCACGGACTGGCCGGGTTTGACACAAGCCTGGGCGGCGTCTGGGGAAACCACTTCGAGCCAGTCCCCCGTCTGCAGTTTCGGGCAGTCCGGCACTCCCGGAAAAACGACCTTGTTCGCCTTGATCCCGAATCCCTTGGTGACGTGCAACGAACGTGCCTGCGCGGCGGTGGCGGCATCCAGTTTGTGACGGAGAAGAACAAAGTTTGGGCTGCCCCAGGCGCCCTCGGCGTCGCCGGAGCCCCCCCCGGAGCGGGGTTTCCAGCGTGCTGCGATCACCTCGCCATCCGCCATTGCACAAACGGGCTGACCTTCGCCGGCGCTCCCATTTCGACAAGGCAGGTGCAGCCCACCGTGCCAAGTCGTGCTGGCGCCAAGTGGAAAGAAACCGGACTGCGCCTGCTTTTCTGTTCGCTCCCAAAGCTTGTCGAGAAGGGCGCGGCTCGGCAGGAGGGCGATGGCGTCCTCCTCAAAGCGCACGCCCTCTTCGACCGGGGCCAGAGATCCGTCGGCACTGAAGTCCACCGGAATGCGAAACCCTCCCGGGATGGCCTCCGCCAAGTCAGGTGGAATCTTCGGCGGCAGATCACCGTCCAGCGGAGGAAACAGACAGAGAAAGTGGTACGTCGTTTCCCCTTGGATGTTGTCCGACAGCAGGTGGCTGGAAAACACGCCCTCATTGACGCTGATCAGGCGGTGGACCCGGATCCAGTACTCCGCGCCGCGGCCCATATCACCCTGACCGGAGCCCTCATCGATGATCTCAAGGATGGAATCCGGTCCAAGCTTCAATCCATGCGAACCAACCAGGATATCATACTTGGTGAATTTGGTTTTGCCTTCTCCGGCATCGCTGCTGGGAGCCTTGGATTTCGCTGAGGGGGGCCGGCAATTGGCGGGATCGTCAATCCGCAGCCAAATACCGTGCTTGTCGACCCGGTAACCGGAGGCTACGACAATGTGGGTCGGCCCCGTGGTGAACATGGTGTAGATCACCACCGGGTGAAAGGCTTCAAGATAACGGAAAAGATCCTGGAGCAGTTCGACGCCGCGATAGTCGAAACGAAGGCTCTCTTCGGGGCTTAGTTCGATGGATGGCGTCGCGTCGCGTTTGGCCGGTGGGTAGAGGTTGACCCGGCGGATGTCGCCGGTCAGGCCGAAAGCCTTGAGTCCGGCGGCCACGGCCACGGAGGGGCTGTAGCCGCCGCCGGAGGTCATGGCGGCGCGCTCGCCGTCCAGCTCGCCGCCGACGTGGTAGAGGTTGCCCCGGGTATTGTCGTTGATGACCTTGAACCCGGTTTTCTTGAGCGCGTGGTAGTAGTTGTGAACCATTGCGGCCGAGGTTCGGCCGCACCAGTCGTTGCCACCGGTCTTCGCATTGCCCTGGGTCATCGAGGGCACGAGAAGTCGGAGGCTCTTGTAGGCGAGGTTCATGGTCTATGGTCTCAAAGGGAGAACGCCCGGGGCATGATCGGAGGGAGCGGGGCCACGCGGATGATGTGGGTCTGGCCGACGGCAAATCCGGTGCGCCGGCATTCACTGGGCAGGAGCATCAGGCCGGGGTTGTCCGAGTCGTCGAACATGTAGTTGTTGCCATCGGCAGTCTTTTTGGTGCAGCCGACATCCTGCACCAGGTGGCGATTGATCTGCGTCGGCTTGTCGGTACCGAAGTTGAGACGGGCAAGGTCCTTCCAGGGTATCCGGCAGCGGCCAGCGAGGGAGGCGATCGAATCGCCCTTCTTCACCTTGTACAGCTCCACGTTCATCAGCCGCCAACCGCCGGGCGGAGGCTGGACCGGCTCGGCCGCGGCCTCGGAGGTCGGACCCGAGCCGACCCCGACGAACGCGAGCGAGCCGGACCGGTTGAGGTTCTCCAACTCGGTCTGCAGCTCAAAATTGCCGCGTTTCACATTGTCGAGCCGAACGGTCCCGCGGCTGTCCGTCGACTTGCGGGTCTTGGCACCATCCGGTCCGAGGAGGACGAGAGGCACTCCCGACACGGGCTCGCCGTCATCATCATAGACCACCTGAAACTCGATCCAATACACGACTGGAGGCGGAGGAACCACAACCTTCTTCTTCTGGATCCGGAGGGTGATCAGCGCATGGCCGTCGGCGGCAACGGAAGTCTCCCCTTTGAGGGGCGGTTCATAGTCCTGTTCGATCGAAGCCGGCAAGGTGGCCTGGGCGGTGTAGCGTCCGGGTTTGACCGGGTCAAACGCAGTGGCCCCATGGGAGGGGTCGGTGGTCCCGGAACCCGGCGTGGGACCCTCCACTTTCACCTTCACATTCCCAAAAGGCCGGGCGCCCTCCGCGTCCAGAACCAGCACCGTCAAGGCCGCCTGCGCCCGGGGGCAGGGCTGGACGGCAGAACCGACGGGTGCACCTGACGAAGGCATGGCGGAGGATGCGCCAAACGGCGGCGGCGAATCAAGCCGGGAAAAACAGCAAGTCCTCGCCCATGGCGTGCGCCTGCGCCCTCCCTTCGAGGGGCGTCAGCACAATTTCCTTACCCGACTCTTTTGCCTTTGAATCGCGCCGGAAACGTCCAACCCTACCTTGTCCTTCCAGCATCCCCGTCGTCCGAGTTCCTCCCGACGTTCCCCCTGCGTCCCCTGTTCCTTCGTCTCTCTCCCCTATGAGTACTTCCGCTGCCGGAAACACGGTCACCGCGTCGCAACCTCTCGCCGCCCCGTCCGCCGGACCCGGTCCCGCCGCGACGCACGCCAAGCCCAAATACCCGGGAATCCGGGTCACCTGCAACGGCAACCAGCTCGTCACCCAATACGTCGAGACGCGCATCACCGAAGGCGGGGTCTTTTACCCGATCACCCCGTCGACCGAAGGGGGCGAAATCTATCAGGCCTCCTATGCCCAGGGTGAGCTCAACGTCTGGGGCCAGCAAAAGGTCGCGATCGAAACCGAAGGCGAGCACGCCGCCCAGGGCGGAGCCACCGCCTATGCGGTCACCGGCCGCCGCACCGTCAATTTCACTTCGGGCCAAGGGATCGTCTACGCGATGGAGCAGTACTACCACGCTCCCGGGAAACTCTCGACCATGGTCCTCGAGGTCGGTGCCCGCGCCCTGACCAAGCAGGCACTCAACGTCCATTGCGGGCACGACGACTTCTACGCCGCCCTCGACACCGGTTGGACGATGATGATGTCCAAGGACGCCCAACAGGCCGCCGACCAGGCGATCATCATGCGCCGGGTCAACGAGCTCTCGCTCAATCCCGGGATGAACATCCAGGACGGCATGCTCACCACCCACAGCGAGCGCATGTACCTCGCACCCGAGGCGGAGTTCCTGCGCGAGTTCCTCGGGGCGGTCGACGACCAGATCGAATGCCCCACACCCGCCCAGCGCGAGCTCTTCGGCCCGACACGTCGCCGCGTCCCCCAGATGGTCGACCTGCGCAATCCCGTCCTGCTCGGCCCCGTCGAAAATCAGGAGCACCACATGAACGGCGTGGTCGCCCGCCGGAACAATTTCAACGAATTCATCCTCCCAATGCTCGAGGAGGCCTGCGCGAAGTTCGGTGAACTGACGGGACGGCGCTACGGGTTGATCCACGAATACCGGACCGCGGATGCCGACACCGTATTCGTCTCGCTCGGTTGCGCCGCGGACAATGTCGAGGCCGCCTGCGACTACCTCCGCGAGCAGCGCAACGCGAACGTCGGCTCGATCCACGTCAACGTCATCCGGCCCTTCCCCGAGGCGGCGGTGATCAACGCCCTGCGCGGCAAGAAAAACGTCATCATCCTCGAGCGCACCGACGAAGGCCTGGCGGGCGACAACCCGCTCGCGCGCGACATCCGCGTCGCGCTCGGCAAGGCCAACGAGGTCGCCAAATACGGCGGGGTGCTCCCCGCGCTCATGCCCGAGGAAACCCCGCGGCTCTTCCGCGGTTCCTACGGAATCGGCTCCCGCGACTTCCGGCCCGAACACACCCTGGGGGCGTACGAATTCGTCGTCGGCCAGGCCACCCGGAAGGATGGAGCGCGCGCGAGCGACGGCGAAACCTTCTTCGTTCTCGGCGTCGATCACCCGTACGCCGTGATCAGCAAGGACACCCCGTCACTCCTGCCCGAGGGCGCGATCGCCGTGCGTTTTCACTCCATTGGCGGCTGGGGCATGATCACCACCGGGAAGAACCTGGGATCGATCATCGGCGATTTCGGCACGTTCATTTCCGAGCAGAATCCGTCCTATGATGCCGACGGCTTCCTCGTCGAAAAGCTCTACGTCATGGCCAACCCGAAGTACGGGTCGGAGAAGAAGGGCGCGCCGACGAACTACTACCTCACCGTCGCACCTTCGCCGATCAAGGTGAACTGCGAGCTCAACCACGTCGACGTCGTGCTCTGCTGCGATCCGAAGGCGTTCACCCACACCAACCCGCTCGAAGGATTGAAGAAGGGTGGCAGTCTGGTCTGGGAATCAAACGAGTCGCCGGACGTCGCGTGGGAACGGGTGCCGGGGAAATACCGCCAATGGATCCGCGACAACGACATCCGGATCTTCATCCTGCCCGGATTCGACATCGCCCGCAAGGCGACGAGCCAGACCGAGCTCCAGTTGCGCATGCAGGGCAATTCCTTTCTCGGCGGCTTTTTCCGCGTATCCCCTTTCCTCACGACCTTCGGAATCTCGGAGGAGCAGTTCCAAAAGGTCGTCCACAAGCAGTACGTGAAAAAATTCGGGCGGTTTGGCGACGCGGTCGTCAGCTCCAACATGACGGTCATGACCGAGGGTTTTTCGCGGGTGGCCGAAATCGAGTATGGAGCCCCCGGTGCCGCGGATCGCTCGTCGATGCGCAACCCGTTGCTCAAGCCGATCGGTGACCACGCGATCATTCCGACCGCGGGTTGCACCGCGTCCGGCTGCTCGTCGATCCCAATGCCGGCGGAGCAGCCGGCGCGGGCACCGCTGCAAACGTTGGCGAAATTCGACTCCGAATTCCGCGCCGGCCTCGGTTACCACCAGCCCGCGGGTGCCCTGGCTTCGGTCGGGGTGATCGGCGCCGGCACCGGTGCCACCCAGTCCAAGTACGTCGCCCGGCGCGAGACTCCGGTCTACATCGCGGAAAACTGCACCCAATGCATGGAGTGCATCACCGCCTGTCCCGACACCGCGCTGCCGAACATGGCGCAGGAAATCACCACGGTGATCAAGACGGCGGTGAACAACTACGTGACCCAGGTCGCCGACCGTCTCGCCTTCGGTGTCGAACTCAGCGGCCTCGAGGCCCGCGCCCGGGCGAAGATGAACGAATCGGTGAAGACGAAGACCAACCTGCCCTTCACCGAGATCATCCGCGCGGAAGTCGCCGGCCTCGCCAGCGTCTCCGACCAAGGCAAGGCGGAATTCACCGGCATCATCGCCAAGCTGCCGCTCGCGTATTCGAATGTGCCCGCGATCTTCCGCTCCCTCGAGGCCAAGACCCCCGGCGGCGGCGGACTGTTCTCCATCTTCGTCTCCGATCTCTGCAAGGGCTGCGGCGAGTGCGTCCAGGTCTGCGGCGACCACGACGCGCTGCGGATGACCCGCGAAACCGAGGAGCTGAACGCGGAGCTCACCACCGCGCAGGTCTTCTCGCGCCTGCTCCCCGACACCCCGCAGAAGTTCCTCGGGCTGTACGATGATGCCAACGCCGCCAATTCCCGCGAGGCCGCCCTGCGCAACCACCTGATGGTGCGCCGCAACTACGAGGCGCTGGTCTCGGGAGACGGTGCCTGCGCCGGTTGCGGGGAAAAGAGCATCCTGCGCGCCGTGGCCAGTGTGACGGAAGCCCACATGCGTCCGATCTACCACCGGAAGGCAGACCGCATTCGCGCAAAGGCGGAGCGGTACGACAAGGAAGGCATCGCCCGCCTCGAGGCCCTGAAGGCGCGCGACCCGAACGAATACGAACTGTACCGCAAGACCTTCGCCCACGTCATCATGGGCCTCGGGGGCGAGGATGACGCCGACACCGCCAGGCGCATCGCCGACTACGAGGCCCGTTACGGGGCGATCACCGACCGGCAGATCGTCGGCGGACTCGCCACCGTCCTGCGGACCGATGCGTTCAATCACCAGGAGCTCCAGGCCGTCGACGGCCGCCGCGCCAATGGCATGTCGGTGATGATGATGGGCGCGAGCACCGGCTGCAACACGGTCTACGGATCGACCCCGCCGGCCAATCCGCATCCGTATCCCTGGATGAATTCACTTTTCCAGGACGGAGCGACGATCTCCTGGTTGATGGCCGAGTCGACCATCCTGCACCACGCCCGCCGCTCCGTCGTTCCCGAACGGCTCGCGGATGCGCTGCTCGACCGCCCGGCGGGGGTGGCGAGCGAGGCGGAGTACTTCACCCTGACCCACCTCGATGATGCCGGCATGACCGAGCAGGAAGTCCGCGAGCTGCCCAAGGTCTGGGTGATCGGGGGTGACGGCGCGCTCGGGGACATTGGTTTCCAGAACGTTTCCAAGGTGGTCCTGCAGAACCGCCCGAACGTGAAGATCCTCATGCTCGACACGCAGGTGTACTCCAATACCGGCGGACAGAACTCGGACTCGTCGACGATGCTCGGCGGGTACGACATGAACCAGTTCGGCCTGGCCTCGCAGGGCAAGTTGATCGAGAAGAAGAACGTCGCCGAGGCGTTCACCAGCGGCCACGGCTCGCCCTTCGTCGCCCAAGTTTCGATGGCCAACTCGGCCAAACTCTACAAGGCGATGCTTGACGGCCTGGAGTACCGCGGGACCGCGTTCTTCCAATGCTACACCACCTGCCAGCCGGAGCACGCCGTCGCCGACAACATGAGCGCCGACCAGGCAAAGATGGTGCGCGACTGCCGGGGCATGCCCGAATTCGTCTTCAATCCCCGCAAGGGCGAGACCTCGCAGGAGGCCTTTGATCTCAAGGGCAACCCGACGCTGGACCGTGATTGGTGGCGCACGAAGTACGCTTCCACGGGAGAGGAGTACAACTACGGCGTGGCCCATTGGGCGATCACTGAGGGCCGCTTCCGCAAGCACGTGAAGGCGATCAAGGCCGAGGAGGCCGCCAAACTCGTGCTGCTCGACGACCAACTGGCCTTCATCACCCAGGACGACGTGCAGCACCGCCGCGTATTCGATCCGAAGCACCGGAGTTTCGTGAAGAACTTTGGGTGCACCATTCAGGCGGAAGAACAGGGGAAGATGAATTATTACGCGGTGACGCGGCAGATGGTGCTCTTCGCCGTCGAGCGCCGCAAAGCCTGGCGCATGCTGCAAAGCAAGGCGGGCGTCACGAACAAGGACTACCTCGCGCAAAAGGCTTTCCTCGCAAAAATCGACAAGGGCGAAATCCCTCTCGCCGACGCGAAAGCCCGCGTGCGCGAGTTGATGGCCGCCGAGCTGACGGCGGTGAAATAGGTTCACGCTCCTCCGGATTTTTCCGGCATTGCAGGCGGCCCAGCCCTGTATTCGCCAACCGTGTATTCACCAGCCCTGTATTCGCCAGCCCTGTATTTGCCAGCCCTGTATCTGCCAGCCCTGTATCTGCCAGCCCTGTAGGTGGCCTCGTTGAGGCCGCAGGGATTGGCCACGCGTCGGGAGAAGGGGGATTGCGATGCCAATCTCTGCGGCCTCAACGAGGCCACCTACAACGGTGGGTACAACGGGGGCTTGGGGGAAATTCTCCAAAACT
>Ga0163144_10010974_pt1 | contig 19225 bp, 14 predicted proteins | sample OliLak19BULKMAT1_FD_123175 | JGI IMG/M metagenome (GOLD analysis project Ga0163144, IMG submission 123175) | Freshwater microbial mat bacterial communities from Lake Vanda, McMurdo Dry Valleys, Antarctica - Oligotrophic Lake LV.19.BULKMAT1 | ecosystem: Environmental > Aquatic > Freshwater >... | reverse complement strand
GGGGGGGGGGGGGGGGCGGGGGGGGGGGGGGGGGGGGGGGGGGGGGGGGGGGCGGGGGGGGCCGGCGGGGGGGGCGGGGGGGGGTCGGCGGGGCCGGCGCGGGAGCGACCGGCGAACGGCTCGGCCCGGTATCCTCCGCCCCCCGTGGCGACTTCCGCCCCCGCACCGGCCGCTCGGCCCCCGTTGCTCCAGCCGGTGGACAAGATCCATCTCGGCTTCTACGCCTTCGTGCTGCTCGTGACGGCGGTGCGGGTCGGGGCGCTGCCCGAGGCGTGGAAGGCGTTCGCGTGGTACGGCGGGGCGGCGGCGGCGACGGTGGCGGTGGCGGCCCTGCTGCGCGGGCGGACGGGGATGGGGGCGGGGCTCGCGCGGGCGGCGTTCACGATCGGGGTGGCGCCGTTCTCGTTCCTGATGCTGGCGTTCGTGGTGCCCTTTGCGAACCCGTGGCACCAGGAGCGGTTGCTGTACGAGATCGACACGGCGGCGTTCCTCGGGCACAACCCGAACGTGCTGCTCGACGGCATGGCGACGCCGTGGCTGACGGAGTTGCTGCAGGCGGTCTACGCCTTCTACTACCTGATCCCGCTGGTCATGCTGCTGGCGATGGTGCTGCGGCGGTCCGCGGGCGGGCTCCAGCGGGGGCTGTTCGACGTGCTCCTGTGCCTGTACGGGTCGTACGTCGGGTACTTCCTGGTGCCCGCGACGGGGCCGAACATCAACAAGCTGGGGCTGTACCCGGCGCACTTCGCGAGCCCCATGGAGGGGTTGTGGTTCGCGGAGGAGTTGCGGGCGTCGATCCACGCGGCGGAGTGGATCAAGCAGGACTGCTGGCCGTCGGGGCACACGGCGCTGTCGTTCGTCTGCCTGGTGATCGCGCGGCGCGAGGGGGTGCGCTGGGCGTACCGGGTGTTGCTGGTGCCGGTGACGCTGCTGATCTTCGCGACGATGTACCTGCGCTACCACTACGTGATCGACGTGGCGTGCGGGCTCCTCCTGGCCTGGGCCGTGCTCCGCGGGGGTCGCCGTCTCGAGGGCCGCCTCCGCGGCCCCGCGCCCTCCTGACGCAATGTGACACAACGGGGTCGTAGCCCGTTGTGCCGCTGTCGACGCCGGCCCCCCCGGAGGGCCGTGTCACTTCGCGGGCGGAGGGTCCCAGGCCACCTTGCCGCCGGGCACGAAGTAGAAGAGGAGCATCTCGCCGCCCACGACCGTCGGGATGTGGTGCGACATCGGCGGGAAGACCACCCACCCCGGCGGACGGCCGTCGAAGGTCGGACGGCCCGTCCACGCGAAGCCGAGGTTGATCTCGCCGTTCACGTGCGTGTGGCCCGCCGCCGGCCCCTCCATCCACACCGCGTCCACGCTGTAGCCGCCGAGGTCCTTCGCCAGCCGCCCGAACTTCACCTTGGGCCCAGCCGCCTTCGTCAGCAGCCACCCCCGCTCCATCCCCACCGTCGCCAGCGCGCGGATCCGCGCGGCCCGCAGCCCCGACAAGGGCACCGTGGCCGAGAGCGTCTTCTCGGCCTCGGCAGACGCAGCCGGGTCCACCGTGCGCAGCAACGGCACGAGAGCCTCGAGCTCCGACATCAACGCAAGCTGCTCGACGGACGGCGCGGGGGCATCGACCATGATCAGGAGGTCTCCACCGGGTACGGGGTCACGGTTCGCGGGTCACGAGCACGGCGCGGACGGGGCTCGCGTCGGCGCCGACGAGCCGCAGCGGCAGCGCCACGAGGTCATACACCCCGGGCGCGACGGCCGACAGGTCGATCCCCTCGAGGATCGCGATCCCATGGCGCGCGAGCCGGTGGTGCGCCGCCAGATCCTTGCTGTCGAAGGCGTCCATGGAGTCGCTGTCGACCCCCACGAGCACGACGCCGCGCTCGGCGAGCCAGTCGGCCAGCTCCGACGTCAGGTGCGGCAGGTGCTCGTCGAACGCCGTCGGCCGCGCGTCGTACATCCGCACGAGCAGGCGCGGCGCGTGCTGCAACAGCGGCGCCGCGTCGGCCGGCAGGTCGGACGGGAGGAGCCCGCCGTGCGCCGCCGCCCCGGGCCTCGCGTACACGACGACACACGGGCCCAGGTACTTCGCGAGGTCCACGTCGGCGATCGGCGTCCCCGCGTCGTCGAAGTGGTACGGGGCGTCCGTGTGCGCCCCGGTGTGCAGGCTCATGGTGACCTGCCCGACGTTGACGGGGCACCCGCCGCCGAGCTTCCACGTCCGCTGGTACGCATACGGCGTGTCGCCCGGCCACACCGGGATGCCCGCCTGCACCGGCCGCGAAATGTCGAGGATCCGCCTCACGTCACCACCGTCTTCACGGCCTCGTGTTTCCGCCACGCGCCCGTCCGCAGGATGTCCGCGATCTCGTCGATCGCGCGATCGCACTCCGCGTCCGACGTGTAGAAGTGCGGCGACACGCGGATCCCGGCGCCCGGCCGGTAGTCGACGATGACCTCGCGCGCCAACAGCTCGAACTTCACGTGCTTCGCGTGCGGCACGTCGATCGCCACCGTGCCGCCGCGCCGCGCGGGGTCCCGGGGCGCGTTCACCGTCCAGCCGCGCGCGAGCGCGGCCTCGACGAGCCGCTGCGTCTGCCGCTCGCTCTTCGCGCGGATCGCCGCCAGGCCGGCCTCCGCCACGATCCGCGGGCCCGCCCGGCACGCGTAGAGCGCGGGCACCGGCGCCGTGCCGTTCATCCACCGGTACGCACCCGTCGTCCACCGCATGGGCGGCCCCTCGAACGCGAACGGCTCCGGGTGCGCCATCCAGCCCGTGAACCTCGGCGTCAGCGCGTCGATCAGGTCGGGCCGCACGTAGAGGAAGCCGCCGCCCGGCCCGCCGCACAGCCACTTCAGCGTCCCGCCGATCAGGAACGCACACCCGAGCGCCTGCACGTCGACCGGCACGGTGCCCACGCTCTGGAACGCGTCGAGCACCACGTGCGCCCCCACCGCCTTCGCCTTCGCGCAGATCGCCTGCGCGTCCTGCACGTAGCTGCTCTGGAACAGCACGTGGCTCATGGGCACCAGCAACGTCGTCTCGTCGATCGCCGCGAGCATCGCCTCCGTCGGCACCGTGATGCCGTCCGGGCTCCTCACCTCCGTGATCCGCGCGCCCTTGGTGCGCGCCAGCTCGGAGTAGAGGTACCGCACCGACGGGAAATTCATGGACGAGTACACGACGCCGTTGCGCGGCCCCGCGAAGTCGAACGCGGAGATCACGACCGCCTCGGCGACCGTGACGTTCTGGTGCATCGACACCGTGTCCTTCGGCGCGTTGAAGAGCGTGCCGATCTGGTCGCCGACGCTCCGCGCCAGGTCCCACCACGTCTCCGCCCAGGCGCGCACCCCGCGGGTCCTCCAGACGCGGGCGTACTCGAGGAGGTCGAGTTCGGTCTCGGCGGGCATGGCGCCGAGCGAGTTCGAGATCAGGTACGTCGACGTGTCGAGGATGGGGAACCGCGGGCGGAACCGGAGCAGCGGGTCGTCGGACATGGGACCTCGGCGGGCGCTTCGGACGGGGGACCGGGGCCGCGCGCGGGGGACGCGAGGCCCGGCGGCCGGCGCGCCCTCGGTCGGGCACCGGTGGAGGGTACCGGACCGGCCCGGCCGGTACGCGGTCGTCCGCGGGCCGCGGGCGGGTCGTAGGATGGAGGGCCCGTGTACGACGCCTACGACCCCCTCGGCCCCCTCCGGCGCGTCCTCGAGGGATCGTGGCGCCTGGGCCGCCTCTTCGGCATCGAGATCCGCGTCTACTGGACGGCGGCGCTGGTCTTCCTCGTCGGGGTGTTCGAGTTCTCCCGGTGGCCGGGCGTCGGCTGGGGGGAGGTGCTGCTCCTGAGCGCCCTCTTCCAGGGGGGCCTCTACATGCTCGTGCTCACCCACGAACTCGCCCACGCCTGGGCCGGCCGCCGGTACGGGGTCCGCACGCCCCGAATCACGCTGTCCGCGCTCGGCGGCCTCGCCCACATGAGCGACCCGCCCCCGACGCCGCGGGCCGAGATCGCGATCGCCGCGGCCGGCCCCGCGTCGCACCTCCCGTGGATCGGCCTGGCGTGGCTGCTGCGCGACGTCGTCCCGCCGCTGCGGGTCGGCAGCTTCGGGCTCCCGATCGACGGGATGTCCTACCTGCTGTGGACGAACGTGGCCCTCGCCGCCTTCAACCTGCTGCCGTGTTTCCCGCTGGACGGCGGCCGCGTCCTCCGCGGCACGCTCGCGCTCCGACGGTCCCCGAACTGGGCCTCCCTCATGGTCGGTCGCCTCGGCGTCTTCGGGGGGATCGCCTTCCTAGCCGTCGGCATGTCGCGGCGGGGCTTCGACGGGACGATGCTGCTGCTGATCGGCCTCACGAACCTGCAGGCCTCCCTGCGGGAGATCCGGGCCGCCCGGCACGGCGACGGGCCGTACGGCCCACCGGCCGACCCGTGGGCGACGGATGCCGACGCCTGGAAGCAGAGCGCCGACGCCTGGAAGCAGAGCGCCGACGCCCGGAAGCGGGGCGCCGATCCCGAGGAGCGCCCCTCGCGTCGGGGTTTCGGGTCGATCCTCCGTCGCCACGACGCGCCGCGCCCGCCGGCCGACCGGCGCCTGCCGACGCCGCTCGTCCCCACGGCGCTCAGCGCCGCCGACGACGACGCAGAACTCGACCGCCTGCTCGCGAAGGTCGGCGAGGTCGGCCTCCCCAGCCTGTCCGACGTCGAGCGCGCGACGCTCCAGCGGATCTCCGAATCCAGGCGCGCCCGCCGGTAGGGCGTACGATTTCGGCCGGGCGCCGCGGGTCGGCGACGTTCCCATCGAGACCCCCATGGTCCGCCGCTCCCGCCTGCGCCTCGTCCCGGTCGCCCTCGCCGCCCTCGTGGCGGCCGCGGTCGTCGCCGTCGTCGGCGCGACCGCGGCCCCCGCCCGGGGCGACGGCCCGCCCCCCACGCCCGCCGTCAACGAGTTGGCCCGCCGTGAGGCGATCGAGCGCCTCGGTCGGAACCTGCGCAAAGACGCGAGCAGCCCGCGCGCCGAAAAGTTGCGCGAGGAGATCGACAAGGACCTCGACGCCCTTGAGGCGCTCGACGGCGCCGACGCCGCCCGCGCCGCGATGGAGGGCCTCGCGTTCGACGACGAGGCCGTCGAGAAGCGCGTGCTCGCGTACGTCGAGACGGTCCACGACCCGTCCCACGTGAAGCCCCTCGCGACGCTCCTCGAGCACAAGGACTACCGCCGCCGCTTCCGGCTCCACGCGCTCGTCGCCCACGCCTTCGCCGTGATCGCCGACCCGTCGGCGATCGAGCCCCTCACGGGGCTGATCGGCTCCGAGGACCCGAAGGTGGTCGCGGCGGCGGCCGACGCGCTCGGCGGCTTCAAGCAGGTCCCCCACGCGAAGCGCGTCGAGCCCGTCCGGCGGATGATCGACCGCTTCGAGTCGTGCTGGAACCTGAAGGAAAGCCGCCGCCCCGAGGACCGGATCGCCACCGACCGGGCCAAGGACGAGTGGGAGGTCTACGGGGCCGCGCTCCGCCGGGCGCTGCAAGCGCTGACCGGCCAGAGCCAGTTGACGCGGGCGAAGCAGTTCCGCGACTGGTGGAACGACCACAAGAAGGCAACGAACTGGTAGGCAACGAACGGGTAGGCAACGAACGACCTCCCGATCGCCCGACGCGAGGCCCGGGCGGCGGCGGAACTGCGTTGCGCTTAGGGCCCGGCGTGGGAGGATACGCGGGTCCGTGCGGGCAGGACCGTCGCGAGGAGCGATCCTCGAGGAAAGTCCGGGCTCCACAGGGTTGGGTGGCGGGTAACGCCCGCCGGGCGCAAGCCCAGGGACAGCGCAACAGAAAGCAGACCGCCGATGGCCCCTCACGGGGATCAGGTAAGGGTGAAACGGTGGGGTAAGAGCCCACCGCGAGGACGGCAACGCCCTCGGCACGGCAAGCCCCACCCGGAGAAAGGCCACATAGAGGAGGACGGGGCCCCGCAAGGGACCCCACGGCGCGGCCCGCGCCGCAGGACTCCCGGGTAGGCCGTTCGAGCCCGTCGGCGACGGCGGGCCTAGATCGATGACGGTCACCCCTCGCAAGGGGGGGACAGAACCCGGCTTACGGCCCGCACGGACTTCACCCGCCGCGGCCGGGGACACGCCGCGACGGCGGCGCCCCGGCGACCCCCGGGCCTCGCGTCCCCGGCGTTACTTCCCCGGCGTTACTTCCCCGGCGTTACTTCCCCGGCGTTACTTCCCCGGCGTTACTTCCCCGGCGCTACTTCCCCGGCGTTACTTCCCCGGCGTTCCCTCCGCGGCGTTACCTCCCCGGCACTGGGTCCCCGGCGGGTCTCCGGCACTGGGTCCCCGGCGCTGGGTCTCCGGCGCTGCGCCGCGGCGCCCGCCTCCGCGCTGCCGCTCGCGGGTCCCCCGTGCTTTCATGCCGCCGGATCGAGCGCCCCGTGCCGCCGACGTCGGCGTCCCGCGCGCCCGCCGGAGGCTGCCGTGGCCGCCCGTGACCCGAAGTCGTTCGCCGAACTCGTCGAGATCGCCCGCCAGATCCGCCGCGACGTGCTGACCATGACACACGTCGCCAACTCGGGGCACCCCGGGGGGCCTCTGTCGGCCGCCGACTACTTGACGGCGCTGTTCTTCAACGAGCTCAAGCTCGACCCGGCGAACCCGCACGACCCCGACCGCGACCGCTTCATCCTGTCGAACGGCCACTGCTCCGCGCTCCTCTACGCGCTGCTCGCCCACCGCGGGTTCCTGCCGCGCACGAAGCTCGGCACGTTCCGCGCGACGGGCACCGACCTGCAAGGCCACCCGAACCGGCACTACGTCCCCGGCATCGAGGTGGGCACCGGCTCACTCGGGCAGGGGCTCTCGGTGGGCGTCGGCATGGCGCTGTCGCTGCGGCGCGACCGCCTCAAGAAGCACGCGCCGACGGGCCGCCACCTCGTCCCCCGCGTCTGGGTAAACGTCGGGGACGGCGAGTTGCAGGAGGGGCAGAACTGGGAGGCCGCCATGGCCGCCTCGCACTACCACCTCGACAACCTCTCGCTGCTCGTGGACAAGAACGAGGCGCAGATCGACGGCTGGACGCACGACGTCATGTCGATCGACCCGCTCGCCGACAAGTTCGCGGCGTTCGGCTGGAACGTGATCGAGGCGTGGGGCCACGACTTCCAGGAGATCGAGGTCGCCCTCCACAAGGCCAAGCGCTACAACGGCAAGCCCTCCGTCGTCATCTGGCAGACGCGGATGATGCGCGGATGCCCGTCGTTCGAGGCGGAGCCGGGCTGGCACGGCAAGCCGATGAGCGACCGCGAGAAACACCTCGGCGTGGCGCTCAAGGAACTCGGCTTCACGAGCCCCGCCGCGGCCGACGAGGCCATCGCCGCCATCGGCGGGCCGCAGCAACACGACCTGTCGGCGTTCCAGACGCGGCTGAAGGCGCGCTTCCCCGCGTGGGAGCTCACCCGTCAGGGCCTGTCCGACGAACTGGTGGCGCTGGGCAAGGAGGACCCGCGGGTCGTGGTGCTCGACGCCGACCTCGCGGAATCGACGCTCACGAAGAAGTTCGGGGAGACCTTCCCGGACCGCTTCTTCGACATGGGCATCGCCGAGAACAACATGGTGAACACGGCGGCGGGGATGGCCCTCTCGGGCAAGATCCCGTTCGTCGCGTCGTACTCCATGTTCCTGGCCGGGCGGTCGTGGGACCAGATCCGGAACACGGTGGCGTACAGTCGGTGCAACGTGAAGATCGCCGCGTGCCACGGCGGCATCAGCGTCGGCAAGGACGGCCCGACCCACCAGTCGGTCGAGGACGTCAGCAACATGGCGTCGATCACGAACATGACGGTGATCGTCCCGGCCGACTACTGGCAGGCACGCCGGGCGGTCCGCTGGGCGGCGCAGCACGACGGCCCGGTCTTCCTCCGGTTCGGCCGCGAGAAGGTGCCGAACCTCACCACCGAGCAGACGCCGTTCGAGATGGGCAAGGCGCTCGAGCTCCGCGCCGGCCGCGACGGGACGATCGTCGCGAACGGCATGATGGTCGCACCGGCGCTGCTCGCGGCCGAGCGACTCCGGCAGGAGGACGGCCTCGACGTGCGCGTGCTCGTCATGCACACCGTGAAGCCCCTCGACCGCGACGCCGTCCTCGCCGCGGCGAAAGAGACGGGGTTCGTGGTGACGGCCGAGGAGGGCGCCACGACGGGCGCGCTCGGGGCCGCGGTCGCGAACGTGATCATCCAGTCGGCGCACCTCGTGCCCGTCCGGATCCTGGGCACGCCCGACAAGTACCTCGGCTCCGGCGACCCCTTCGCGCTCTTCGAGAAGGCGCACCTCACCGAGCTCGACGTGATGGCCGCGGTGCGCGAGCTCGCGGCGAAGCGGGGCGCGGCCGCGGCGCGGTGACGATGCCCCCGGCGCTCGTCGTCGCGGCGGTCCTCGCGGGCCTGCTGCTCGTCGCCTCGCTCGTGCCTTGGGCGGGGCGGGGCCACGCGCGGGCGGTCGCGCTCGCGGCGCTGGTGCTCGCGCCGCCCGCGGCCGTGGCGGCCGTGCTGGCGCGGTACGGGCGGGGCGAGCCGGGCGGATGGCTCCTCCTGCTCCCGGTCACCTTCGTGTGGCTCGCCTGGATCGACCTGCGCTTCGGCGTCGCCGCGCGGCTGGCGCGCATGGGGACGCCGGACGCGTGACCGGCGGCCGGGGTCGGACGCGTCCCCACGAGCGCCGCGCGCGGCGACGGGCGCGAAGCGCGGGGTGCCGAACCCGAGGCGCAGGGACCCGAGGCGCAGGGACGCGAGGCCCGGCGCGGGGCCCTACTGCGCGAACAGGATCCGGCTGCAGGACTTGCACTGGATCAGGCGGCTGAAGTTCTGGACCGCGAAGATGTCGTTGCGCGTGAGGCGCTCCATGCACCCCGAGCAGTAGTCGATCTCGAGGGAGACGACCGCCGCGCCGCGCGCCTTCAGCACGCGCTCGTAGATCGAGAGCGCCTCGGGCGGCAGCCCGACGAGCATGGCGGGGCGCGCGCGCGCCTGGTCGGTGCGGCTCGCCTTGAGCCCCTCGATGGCGGCGTCCACCTTGGCGCGCTCGACGTCGAGTTTCTTCTGCTCCTTCGCGCGCTCCTCGCGGGCCGCGGCGATGAGTTTCTCCTGCACCTCGACGGCCTCCATGATCTTGAGGATCTCGTCCTCCTGCTTGGTCACGTCGAGCTTCGCGTTGGCGATCTCGCTGCGGATCGTCGTGAACTCGCGGTTCGTCTTGACCCCGCGTGCCTGTTCGTTGAGCCGGTCGACCTTGGCCTGGGCGGTCCTGGCCTCGTTCTCGCGAAGCTTCACCTGCGCGCGGAGGAGCTTGGTGCGCTCCTCGATCACGGCGCTCTTCGCATCGACGGCCGCGACGGCGCGAGTAAAGGAGGCGACCGCCTTCGGTCCGCCGTCGATCTCGCGATCGAGCGCAGCGAGCTTCTGATCGAGCTCCTGGACGTCCTTCAGCCGCTCGATCACCTCACGAGGCGTCATCGACATGGGAGCTCCGGAGCCTTCCCCCGGACGGGCGGGGGCCCCGTCGAGGGCAGCGGGGGATGGTAGCCCCGACTTCCCTTCCACCAAGACCGGACGCCACAGCCATCCCCTTCCCCCGCCCGGCCTCGCGTCCCGTCCCCCGTCCGCCCCTGCCTCCCTCTCCGGTTCCTTTCCCCTCTTGCCGCCCCGCGCAGCGCCGCCCCCCCACCGGCCGCGCGAACCGCGCGCCTGCCGCGCTCCTACCGCTCTCTTGCGGCCCTCTTCCGGCCCTCTTGCGGACTCGGAGGACCCCCTCGGGCGATCGGGCGCGATTCGCGACGGGTCGCGGGAACCGCGGCGAGGCGGCTGGATCCAGCCCCGCCGATACGCCGCCGAGCCGCCCGAGGGCGAGGAGCCGCAGCCGCAGCCGCGGCGACGAGGACGAAGGTGACGCGGGGCTCGGCGCGTTGCGCGCCGGGCCTCGCGTCACGGCGAACCCCAACCCGTCGCGAGCGCGCTCGCCCCCCCCGCGGCAGATCCCGCCCACCTAAACGTCGAGGAAGCCCTCGAGCTTGCGGGCGCGGACGGGGTGCTGGAGCTTGCGGACGGCCTTGGCCTCGATCTGGCGGACACGCTCGCGCGTGACCTTGAAGATCTTGCCGACCTCCTCGAGCGTGTACGTGTAGCCGTCGCCGATCCCGTACCGCAGCTTGATGATCTCGCGCTCGCGGAACGTGAGCGTCTGGAGGACCTGGTCGAGTTTGTCCTTCAGCATCTCGTGCGTGGCGGCGCTGACCGGGCTCTCGGCGTGCGGGTCCTCGATGAAGTCACCGAAGTACGAGTCGTCCGACTCGCCGATCGGGCGGTCGAGCGAGATCGGGTGCTTGCTGATCTTCATCACCCGCTTCGTCTCTTCGACGCTGATCCCGCTGGCCTGGGAGACCTCCTCGATCGTGGGCTCCCGGCCGATCTTCTGGACCAGTTTCTTGGTGACGTTGCGGATCTTGCTCATCGTCTCGATCATGTGGACCGGGATGCGGATGGTCCGCGCCTGGTCGGCGATCGAGCGCGTGATGGCTTGGCGGATCCACCACGTGGCGTACGTCGAGAACTTGTAGCCGCGGCGGTACTCGTATTTCTCCACCGCCTTCATCAGGCCGGTGTTCCCCTCCTGGATGAGGTCGAGGAACGTGAGCCCGCGATTGCGGTACTTCTTGGCGATGGAGACCACGAGGCGCAGGTTGCCGCTGGAGAGCTTGCGCTTCGCCTCCTCGTACTCGGCGAAGCGGTAGCGGATCTCGCGCGTGCGCCAGAGGAACTTCTCGAGCGACTCGAGGCCCTGCACCTCGATCTCGACCAGCCGTTCCTTGGCCTCCTCCACCTCGTCGTGGCTGCCCCCGCGGCGCTCGAGGTCGACCATGCGGCGGCGCGTGTCGTCGATCTCGGTGGCGAGCTCGTACATGTGCTCGTGCACGGCGCGCAACTTCTTCGTCTGGATCGCCACCTCCTCGAGGAGGTGGACGGCCTTCATCTTGCGGCTGCGGATGCGGGCCTCGAGGTCCTCGCGGCGCTCCTTGCCGGCCCGCTTGTCATGGACCAGCTCCTCCATGTCGGCGCGCAGCGTGGCATGCAGCTTCTCGAGGGTCTTGAGGTTGACCGGCATCCGCTTCTGCAGGTCGTCCTTGTTGACCGGGTCCGCGGTGCCGATCCGCAGCGTACGGTCGAACGCGAGGTCGCCGCGGGCCACGTCCTGGAGGATGCGGTTCGCCTCGGCCACCGCGACGCCGCAGTCGAGCGTGACGTGGCGGTAGCGCTTGCGCGTGATCTCGATCTTCTTCGCGAGCGAGATCTCCTGGTCGCGGGTGAGCAGCGGGATCTCGCCCATCTGCGTCAGGTACATCCGCACCGGGTCGTCGATCTTCTCGGTCGTGATCGGCATCTCGAGCGCGCTGGGCTTCTTGTCGCGCAGGCTCTCGCTGTCGACGGCCTCGCCGCGCGCCCGGCGCGCGTCCTTCTCCCGCACCGCGCCCACGCTCCCGTCCACGATCTCGATCCCGTTGAGGTCGAGGACCATGAGGATGCGGTCCATCATCTCGGGCGACGGCGCGAGCTCGGGTGCCGCCGTGTTGAGTTCCTCGTAGGTGAGGTACCCCTTCTGCTTCGCGAGGTCGAGCAGCGCGACGATGTCGCGCTCCCACGGATCGAGCGGGCTCGGGGGAACCAGGCCTACGACGTTCGCCATGAGCTGCGGAATTCCTAGGGCTGTTCGGTCCGACGGTCGGGGGGGCGATCTTGGACGGAGGTGTCAGGTCCCGCGAGCCATTGCAGGACCGCCTGTCGTCGGGCTTCCTCGGCACGCCGCCCCTGACGGTGGCGGAGCGCGTCGGGCACCCAGTCGTGGAACGGAAGGTCGGCGTCGAGGCCCGCGAGCGCCGCGGCGGCGGCCGGTTGGTCGGCGACCGCCCGGGCCACGGCCTCCGGACCGGGCACGAGGCCCTGTACGGAAAGCCCGAGGATCACTTCGTAAAGGGTCTTTAAGCCCTCATCCACGATATCGGCCGGTTCCAGGGCCTGCCGGATGGCGGCGAGATGTTCCGGGGCGTAGATGGCCCCCGCGATCAGGCGCTCGTGCTCCAGGAGCAGGTCCCGCGCACGCTGGGCGACCCGGGGGTCTGCCGGGGGGGTTGACGCCACCGGGGGGGAGGCCGAACCCCCGGGGGCCTCCGGCCCGCGACGCCGCCCCCCGGTAAGCCGCGCGGCCTCCGCCCGGAGGAGGGTCTCGTTCACCCCGAGCCGGTCCGCGACCCGCGAGAACAGCAGGTCGCGCTCCATGGGGCTCTTCACCCGGAGGAGCATCTCCGCCATCTTCGTCGCCGAGGCCGCCCGCCCGCGCTCCGTCGTCAGGTCGTGCACGGCGCCCAACTGGCTCACCTTGAAGTCGAACACGTCGAGGCCGGCGTCGAGGATCTCCGTCAGGCGGTCGGCGCCCTCCTCGAGGAGCACCTCGTCCACGTCGCGCCCCTCCGGCAGCATCGCGATGCGCAGGTCGAGGCCGTGCTCGAGGAGCAGGTCGAGCGACTTCTCGGCGGCCGTGCGGCCCGCCGCGTCGCCGTCGTACAGCAGGATCACCTTCGTCGCGTGGCGCGCGAGCAACTGCGCCTGCTCCGGCGTGAACGCGGTGCCCATGCCGGCCACGGCCGACGTGAAGCCGAAGAGGTGCGCCATCAGGACGTCGGTGTACCCCTCCATCAGGATCGCGTGGCCCGCCTTGCGGATCCCGTCCTTCGCGCGGTCGAGCGCGTAGAGCGTGCGGCCCTTCTTGAAGATCGCGGTCTCGGGGCCGTTCAGGTACTTCGGCTCGTCGCCCTCGCGCAGCGCCCGCGCCCCGTACGTGACGATGCGCCCCGACACGTCGGCGATGGGGAACATCAGCCGGCCGCGGAAGCGGTCGTACCAGCCGTCGCGACCCTCGCGCCGCACGACCAACCCCGCCTCCTCGAGCAGGTCCGGCGCGACCCCGGCCGCGCGCGCCGCCCCCAGCAGCCCGTCCCACCCCTCGGGCGAGAGCCCGAGCCCGAGCGCCCGGCTCGCCGGCGGCGGAAATCCGCGCTTCTCGAGGTAGGCGCGCGCGTGGTCGCCCGCGGGCCCCCACAGCGTGCGCACGAAGAGGTCCTGCGCCAGCGCGACGGCCTTCCGCAGGTCCTGCGTCCGCGACACGTCGGGCCCCGCGTCGTGGGCGCCGAGGTCCGGGACCGGGATCCCCTTCTCGGCGGCGAGCGCGCGCACGGCCTCGAAGAACTTGAGACCCTCGCGCTCCATCAGCCAACCGAAGAGGTTGCCGCCCTTGCCGCAGCCGAAGCACTTGAAGCTCTGGCGGTCCGGGTTCACCGTGAACGAGGGCGTCTTCTCCTCGTGGAACGGGCAGCAGGCCTTCCACGCGCGGCCCGTCTTCTTGAGCGGCAGCGAACGCCCCACGACCTCGACGATGTCGTGGGCGGCGAGCACGCGGTCGAGGACGTCCTGCGGGATGCGCGACATGGCGGGGACCGGTGCGGAGCCAGAGCGGGGTCGAGCGGGGGCAGCGCGGAGGCGCCGGTAGTGTGGCCCCCCACGGCGACACGGCAACTCGGGTCGCCCCGTCCCGCGCCCCGCGCACCGACGCGCCCTGCACGACGTCCTACGGCCGATGCGGACGCGGTGCTCTCGAGGCCTCGCGCCGGCCGCCGGAGCGGTCGGCGCCCGCCACGACCACGACCGACGTCGAGTTCAGCCCGTCGCTGCGCGGAACAGCGCGAGAAGGGCCTCGGGCGACGCCTCCTCGGGCCGCGACGACGACGCAAGGCCCGCCGCCGCGCAGGCCGCGACGGCCGCCTCGGCGGTCAGCCCGGGGCGGGCGGTCCGGAGCGCGGACGAGAGGATCTTGCGGCGCCGGCTGAACACGCCGACGAGGAACGTCGCGAAGGCTCGCTCGTCGGCCGCCGGCACCGTCCGCGTCCGCCGGGGGAGCAGGCGGAGCAGGGCCGATTGAACCGAGGGGGCGGGCCAGAACACCTGGGGCGGGAACCGCCGGAGGATCTTCCCGTCCGCCTCGAGGGCCCGGAGGATCGACGGCGGGCCGTAGTCGTCGCCGCCGCACGGGGCCAGGAACTTCTCGGCGACCTCGCGCTGGATCATCACGACGATCTCGTCCGGCGGCGTCGGGAGCGCGAGCAACCCGAGGAGGACGGGGGTCGCCGCGTTGTACGGGAGGTTGCTCACCACCTTCACGCGTCCGGGGGCCGTCGCGTGGGCGCGCGCGAGCACCGCGAGGAGGTCGGCGGAGAGCGCGTGTTTCCCGTCGAGGACGTCGCCGAGGTGGAAGCGGACGCGGTCGGGCCACGCCCGGAGGGCCCTCGCGAAGCCCTGGATGTCCCGGTCGATGTCGAACGTGTCCACCGCGGCGCCCGCCTCGACCAGCGCGTGGGTCAGGAGCCCCGTCCCGGTCCCCACCTCGACCACCGCGTCCCCGGCGGCGACGGCGGCGTCGCGGACGATCGCGTCGATCGCCTGCACGTCGGTGAGGAAACACTGCCCGTGCCGCTTGCGCGGCGCGACGCCGTGGGCCGCGAGCGCCTCCCGCAGCGCCTTGGCCGTCCGCGGGAACGGGGGGAACGCGGGGAACGCGGGGAACGGGGGGAACGGGGGGAACGGCGGGAGCCGGGGGACCTGCGGGCTCATGCCCGGGGCGCCGTCGACGTCGCTCATCGCCGGCCTCCCTTGCGGCGCGCCGCGAGCGCGTCGGCCCACGCGTCGGCGTCGCGGCCCAACGCGAGGCCCGTCTTGCGCCGGCACTCCGCGATGGCCGAGGCCCACACCTGCGGGTCGTTGCTCGCGAGCCCCGCGACGAGCATCGCGTCGGCCGCGGGGTCGTCGAGGCGCGACAGCGCGAGCGCGGCGCTCCAACGCACGGCCCGGTCGGGGTCGTCGGTCGCGAGGCCGCGCAGGCGGGGGGCCTCGTCGACGAGGCCCCCGTCGGCGACGGCGGCCGCGGCCGCGGCGCGCACGCCGGGCCGTACGTCGGACAGTCGCGTCACGACCTCGCCCGGGCGGCCGCAGCGGACGAACGCGACGGCGGCGGCGCTCGACACCCTCGCGTCCTCGTCGGCGATCAGGCGGTCGAGGACCGGCACCGGGTCGGCGTCGAGCGCGGCGACGACGGTGGCGAGCGCGGCGCGCGCGAACCAGCGGTGCGCGCCGCCCCCGTCCCGGTAGGCGACGAGGATCGTGCCGGCGTCGGCGCGCTCGCCGCAGCGCGCCAGCGCGAGGAGCACCGCGCCGCGCACCGCCCAGTCGGGGTCGTCCCCCGAGGCCGCGGCGGACGCGAGCAACGCGAGGAGACGCGCGCGGGCCGCCGCGCCGCCGAGGTCGCCGACCGCCGTCGCGGCCGCGGCGCGCAGCCGCGGCGACGGCGCGGCGAAGAACGGGACGAGCGTCGCCACGTCCGCCGCCGTCCCGAGCGCGCCGGCCGCCAGCAGCAACCCGGCGAGCACGGCCTCGTCGCGCTCCCGGGCGAAGCGGGCGCGGACGCCCGCGAGCGCGTCGGCATCCCGCGGGACGGCCTGCGAGAGCGCCCCGGCGGCGCGGAGGCGCAGGTCGGGGATCGGGTCGGCGAGCCCCGCGACGAGCGCCGCGACGACGAGCGCGCGGGGGGCCGTGCCGTCGCGCGCAGCGGCGGCCAGCGTGTCCACGGCGGCGGCGCGCCGCGCGGGGTCGCCGCCCGTGACGTCGGCGAGGGCCGCGACGGCGCGCTCGACCTCGCGGCTCGTGCGGGAGTCGCCCGCGCCCGCGAGGGCCCCGCCGACGACGAGCGCGAACGCGCTCAGGACGACGGTCGCGAGGGAGGCGGCGCGCACGGCGGCAGCAGCATACGTCGGGCGTCGTCCGGGCCTCGCGTCCCCGCGCGGGCGGTGCGGGCGGTCGCTCACTGCGGCGCGGGCCGCCGCTCCGCCGCCCAGGTGGTGACGAGTTCGTAGCGCCAGGGGAGGCCGTGGCGCGCGTGGAGTTCCTTCAGGCGGCGGTACCAGCGCTCGTGCACCTCGGCCGGGTCGCCGTTACGGTAGGAGCCGCAGTAGAAGGTGCGGCAGCCGAGGAATCGCGCCGCGCGCGCGTGGCAGAGCCGGTCGGGCCCCCACGCCGGGCAGGCCTTCGCGTCGGCGTTCGCCCGCTCCGGAAGCGAGCGGCGGAAGAAGTGCTCGGCCTCGAGGCTGCTCACGTAGAGGCGGCGTCCGAAGCGCTCGAAGTCGCAGCAGTCGCCGCTGCCCTGGCAGAGGAACTTGTAGCGCGGCAGCTCGGCGTCGAGCGCGTCGTAGAGCGCCTCGAGGTCGGCGAGCGCCGCGGCCCACGTCGCCTCCGGGACGGCCGCGACCGCCGCGCGGACGTCCGGCGCCGCGTCGCCGGCCGCCTGCGCGCGCGCCGCCGCCTGCCGCGCGAGCAGCGGCTCCGGCACGCCGCCCTGGAGCACGTCGATGTCGGCGACGTCGTAGACGTCGCCCGTGTCCATGCCCGGGCACTTCGCGGCGGTCTCGGCCCAGGTCTCCGGGCTCTCGAGGACGCCCTGCCAGAACGGGAACGTGGAGCACTGCGTCGGCTTCGCCGCGTACACCGTGCACTTCCCGTCCTCGAGCATCACGCAGTCGCCGCCGTGCCGCTCCTTCAGCGACAGGCGGTCCCCCACCTTGCGGACGAACCGCGCCGTGAACGCCTCGACGGTCGTTCCGCGCGCGGCCGCCATGCGGACGACGTCGTCGGGGCGCACCCACACGTAGCCGGGCTCGCCGGTGCAGCACTTGCCGCAGGCCGTGCAGCGGAACTTCAGCCCGTTCGCGTACCAGGGCCTCTCGGGGGGGAACAGCGGCATCCGCGGGATCCTACGCACCGTGCCCCGGCGACCCCACGACGGACGGGCCGTCGCGCCGGCCTACCAGTGCGAGCGGCGACGCGTGGGGCCCGGCGGACGCGGCTTCTTCGGCTCGGCGAGCGGCGGCGCGACGTCGTCGTCCGGCGACGTGGACTTCGGCGGGACCGGCGTCGGCCGAATCGGCGCGGGCGCGACCGGCCTCGGCGCGACCGGCCTCGCGGGCAGCGGGGCCGGGGGCACCGGTTTCGGCGCGACGGGCCTCGCGTCCCCGGGCCGGGCCGCGCTCGCGCCGTCGCCGGACCGGACGCGGGTCTCCCCCGAGATCGGGCGCCTCGTCGGGACGACCGGGCTCCGCGTGCCGAGGGGCATCCGAACCGGTGCGGGCGGTGCCGGAGGCGGCGGGAGCGCGATCGGCGGCGGCCCGCCGGGCGGGAGGAACCGCAGCAGGTCCTTCTCGACCTCGTGGCAGTCCGTGTAGCGGAACTCGCGCTCCTTCGACATCATCTTGGTGATGGCGTAGTGGACCTCGGGCGCGATGCGGCGGTTCTTCACCTTCGTCGCGTCGAGTCCGCTGAGGATGTGCTTTGCCATCACCTCGTAGCTGGTCTCGCCGTGGAACGGCACGTCGCCGACGACCATGTGGTAGAGCGTGACGCCGAGGCTGTAGATGTCGGTGCGGACGTCGAGGTCGCCGCGGCCGCGGGCCTGCTCCGGCGAGATGTACTCCACCGTGCCCACGGTGACGGTGTCGTCGGCGGCGGACGGCGCCGCGGCGGCGTCGAGGCGGCGGACGAGCCCGAGGTCGATCAGGCGGGCGCGGCCCGACGCGTCGATCATGACGTTGCCGGGCTTGATGTCGCGGTGCAGGAGCTGCTGGTCATGCAGGTACGCGAGCGCGCGCGCCATCTGCATCGCGATCCACAGGGCGGTCGTGCCGTCGAGCACGCCGCCGCGCTCGATCAGCTCGAGCACCGTCGGGCCCGCGACCCAGTCCATGGAGAAGAAGTGGAACCCGCCCTCGTGGCCGAACTCGTACCCCGTCACGACGTTGGGATGGTCGAGGCGGACGAGCAGTTCGGCTTCTTGGTAGAAGCGCGCGAGCATGTCCGGCCGCAGCGACTGGACCGGATCGAACACCTTCACCGCGACCTGGGCGCCGTTGGGCAGGTACGTCCCGCCGTAGACGACGCTCGACCCGCCCTCTCCGAGGGCCTGCAGCAGGCGGTAGCGCGGGAACGGCTGCCGCTCGAGGGGGTCGCCCGCGGCCAGCGCGGCGAGCGCCGTCTTCGGCAGGGCCCCTTGGGCGACCAGGATTCGGTCCAGCGGGAACGACTTCCCCGCCTCCAGGAGCTCGGCCTGCGCGGCGAACGCCTCGCGGAGCTGGTCCTCCTTGAGGACCGACGCGGCGAGCAGCTTCTTGGCCAGCTCGAGGTCCGCGCGCGTCGCCATCGCCCTACCTTATCGTCGCTCTCCCCCGGTTCGCCGGAGGAGCCCCCGGAGTTCCCGAGGAAGTTCGGACGTCGAGGGCCGCCGCCGGGGGACACCCCGGCGCGCCCGCGGCCGTGCGCCGCAGCCTACAGACGTCGGAACGACGAGAGAAGCGCTTCGACGGCCGACGTCACGTCGCGCACCGCCGGCTCGGGGCACGCGACGAGCACCGTGACGCGCCCCGCCCCGCGGTCGGCGGAGAGGACCCACGTCCACAGGGTCTCCCGACGCACCGTGCCGACGACGCGCATCCGCCAGAGATCGGCCGCGCCGCCGACGGCCGTGCGCGGGGCCTCGACGCGGAGGTCGCGGGCCACGCGGCGGAGCCGCGCGAGCAGGTCCTTCTCGGCGGCGGCGGCGTCGCCCACCGCGCCCGCGGGGTCCCACTCGATGCGGACGTCGGTCGCGTCGATCCGGCTCGAGATCCGCGCGACCACCCGACGGCCCGCGTCGGCGCCCTGGGGCGGGATCGGGTCGGCCACCCAGCCGGGCCCCGGGAGCGTCAGCTCGATGCCGACGTCGGCGAGCGTCAGGACCTGCGGCCCCGCGTCCTTGGGCGCCTGCGGGTAGGGCGACGGCCGGGCGATCGAGCGCGGGTCCACGGCGACCGTGGGCGCGGGCAGCGCCGCGTCGGCCTGCGCGCGGGTCGCGGGCATCGCGACGACGCCCGGCGCGACGTCCTCGACGAGGCAGCGCGGCGGGTCGCCGGGCGACCACCGCGACTCGAGCCCGCGGTCGCCCTCCTCGAGGCGGAGGACGTCGACCCGCCCGCCGGCGCCGCCGGCGTCGAGCGTCGTGAACCCGGCGCGCACCGTGCGCAGCGCCTCGCGAGCGGGGTCGAGCAGCGGGACCTCGACG
>Ga0163144_10010973_pt1 | contig 19225 bp, 17 predicted proteins | sample OliLak19BULKMAT1_FD_123175 | JGI IMG/M metagenome (GOLD analysis project Ga0163144, IMG submission 123175) | Freshwater microbial mat bacterial communities from Lake Vanda, McMurdo Dry Valleys, Antarctica - Oligotrophic Lake LV.19.BULKMAT1 | ecosystem: Environmental > Aquatic > Freshwater >... | reverse complement strand
CACCTCGTTGAAGGACCACGAATTGACACGAATTGACACGAATTGACACGAATTGACACGAATTGACACGAATTGACACGAATTGACACGAATTGACACGAATGAAGATTGCCCCTCGGTCATCTATTTCCGGCGATCCGTGCTCATCTGATGCCTTTGGCTTCTCTCTCCGATTTTGTGGTCAAAGTTCCACTCGAACCAAGGAAGCTTAGTCCGCCGCGCGCTGCCACACCCGCACGTAATCGATTTCATAAAGAGCGGGAAACACTGTCGTCTCGTCCGGTGCCTCCGCCCATCCCCCCACCGCAAGGTTTAGCAGCAGAAACATGGGCCCCTGCGGAATCTCCCTGGTCGCCCGGTGACGAGCCACCCCATCGATATACCACCGGATTTCCGACGATTCCCACTCCACCGCGAAGGTATGGAAATCCGCCGCAAAATCCGGCCCCCGAAAGTGGCCGGTCTGAGAGAGGCTGTCGCCACCAGGATCATTCGGATCCGGCCAATGATGGCTCAGATAGACTTTGTCAGGCTCGCCGCCGAGGATTTCCAGCACGTCGATCTCCGGGGGCCAGACGAGAGGATCGGACAACATCCAAAAGGCCGGCCAGAGCCCCCTCCCCCGCGGCACCCGGCAGCGCACTTCATAGCGCCCGAAACACTGGGAGAACCGCCCCAGGGTAGTCAGCATCCCCGACCGATACTCACGCGTCTTGCCATCGTAGAATACCGGCGTCTTGTCACATCGGATTTGCAGGATTCCGTCGCTCACGGAAAAGGCCCCTGGAGCATAGCCCTGCAACTCCCCGTTCTTTTCCGCGCCCCAAGGATCGCGGGCCACCCAGCGAGTTCCGTCGAGGTGAGGCTCCGCAAATTCGTCGTGAAACGTGAGAGTCCAGCCGGGCAGGTCCGGCACGACCTCCTCAGCGGACGCGCCGCCCCCAAATCCAAATACTACAGCCCCCGCGACCCGCCATAGGGGAGCTCGGAGCGATTTAGAAGTCCGCATGGCTTCGTGTGATGATCCTGGCACCATCGCCCTCGGGCAAATCAAGAAACTTATGCCGCGCCAGGAATTCGTCCATCAGCAGCAAGGATGCTTCGTAGGAAGAGGGATCAACATGCAGATTGGCGAAGTAGTGATCTCTCCCCTCGAAGGGAAAAAAGTCGCAGAGATTGCGCCGCTGTTGCAAGGCCATGGCAAGGTCTTCGGCATCCTCGCAGGGGGCGACCCGATCCAGGGTCCCGTGCAGGATCAGCCAGGGTGGCTGCCCCGCTGTGACATGAAGCCGCAAAGACGCTCGCCTCGCCTCGGCGGAACTGGCGAAACGGTCCGCGCCATACTCGTGGCGATCAAAGGCGACCAGGGCGCTGATCATGATCACCCCGTCGGGACGGGTCACCGCCGCCGGCGCTGCCCCGATCCGAAACTTGGTTTTTAACCGGGATTCGTTGACAGGCGGGAGCAAGGCGGCGGCTCCTGCGGTGTGCCCGCCGGAACCCGCCCCGACCGCGACCACCTTGGCGGGGTCGATCCGCAGAACTTCCGCCTGCCCCCGCACGAAGCGCAAGGCATCGTGCAAATCACAGCGGGCGTCACCGGGAACCGAACCAGGATGACTCGCCCGATTGCGGACCTCCACCAGGCCGGCCACCGCGCCGCGAGAGGCATAGTAGAGCGCCTGCGGAGCAAACTGACCGACAGCGGCCCGATCCCACGCTCCCCCATTGAGGAAGAGCAGCAGCGGCCGGGGCGATCCTTCCCCTGATCCTTCAGGAACGTAAAAATGGATTCGGAGAGGATCGGCCCCGTCAATCTCCTTGTAGATCTTCGCTTCCGCCTGGGCCAGCAGGTGCTGCTCCCAATCTATGACCGCACGCTTCATGGTTTCCGAATTCACAATGATTTCTACCCAAGCAAATGGCACCATGCTACGATCAAGACATGGCCCTGTCTCCCGCAAAATTCTTTCATCTTCCTTTGCTAGCCCTGTTCGGGCTCGCCTCCGCCCTCGCGCTCCTGGTTTCAAGCCCGGTTTCGTTGCGGGCTCAACCCAGCATCGCCGGGTCCGTCCGCTCGGAGCCGGCCCTCCTTGCGACGCTCTCCGGGGTCTTCGAGTCGTGGCGGGCGTCCATGGAAACCGGCGACCTGACCCAATGGGAACGCACCACCGCCTACTCCCGCCAGATCGAGACCCGCAACCGAATCGTCTCGCAGAAGCTGCCTTTCCCACAGGCTCTCTTTGACGATTCGGTGGGCGCTCCCGGTCTCGCCGGGCTGGTTCCCGTCGGCGTGCTCAGCACGGGAGAAACCGCCACCTCGACCTATTTCGGTCGCGCCAATTTCGGCGAGGATGAAGGTGCCGGCGTCGCCGTCTCGGACAACCTGCTCGTGCTTCATTTCCTCTTTGAAGATGGGCGCTGGCTTTTTGACAATCTGCGCGTCGTCAAGCTGGGCAACGATGGCGAAATCCTCCTCCAGATCCGCAATGGTGACTTCAGCTTTCTGAAAGGGGATGAATTTCAGCCCGCCCCTTCCCTGCCTCCGGTCCCGCAACCGGTCCCCGTTCCCGATCTCATCGCCGAAGCCTGGGTTGATGCCACTGGCTACGAAGTTAAAGTGATCGTGAACGGCCATCCCTCCGGCGTCTTCCGCAATATGAAATCCACCGAGATGGTCATGGGCGGCGTCCGCCGGGGACAAAATACCGTGCGCCTTGAGATCCGTCCGCTGCCCGATCCCCCTGGAGGGATTTCCAAAGTGGAGGTCGCCATCTACGCCGCCGCCGTAACCGATGCCCCCGCCAATCGGGTCTTTCACTACAAGCCGGAGACTCCCGCCCCGCTGGTCAGCGAGGCGTTTGCGATTGAGTGAGGGAACGAGCGACAGAGTCCCTAGATGTTCGATATGAGCCGGCAGATCCGCGAAAAGGAATGCGAGCGGTCCGTCCGCCTCTGGCCCTTCTTTGTTTTTCCACCGACTCTCCTACTCGGCCTTTGCTGGCTGCTTTCCGCTCTCTACTATCGGGAGGCGAAGAAGGACTTTGAAGCGTGTCGCGCGGAGTTGGCGGCGATCGGTGAGTCGCTGAATATTGAGGATCTGCGGCCCGAAGTTTTGGATCCGGAGAGGAATGTCGCTGCGGCCCCCATCTTCGCGGAACTGCTCGCCGAGCTTCGGGCTGATCCCCATTTGGATTTTAAGGAGCATCCCGTGTTTGGTGCCCTGCGGGAGGAGGCGATTCAGGGGTATGTCTCGCCGACTCTTCAGCTACCTGAGAAACGCACCGAGACAGTCACTCTCCTGCGTGGGTTAGCCTTACATGAATATTATCCAGACCACGGCGAGATGGAAGCTGCTCGAGCGATTCTCGATCATGGTCTGGTCCATCGGGAGTCCTTGGCGGAGATCGCGGCAGCGGTGCGACGGCCGGAGGCGAATTTCGGAATTCGTTACGAGGACGGATTTGCAGCATCGTTACATCATCTCAACCTCATACTCGAATTGGGAAAATTTCTCAAAGCGCACAGCCGAGCCTCGTTGGTCGTCGGTGACCCGGCCACTGCGGCCGCGGACGTCAGCACTCTCTTGCAACTCTCCGACCACCTTCGTGCGGAACCAAGTTTGATCAGTTGCCTCTTCAGTATTTCCACGTATGAGCTCGCGCTGTCGGTCATTCATGAAGGGCTCGCTTCGTCCACCTGGAGGGAAGCGGACGAAGTGGTCCTCGCCGCAGAGTTGAGTGATCCAGAGTGGTGGCCCGCGTTTGCCGACAGCCTGCGGATGGAGCGAGCCACCTTCGTGGACTTCTGCCAACAGACGATCGCAGGAGATAGAAAACAGGAGAACGTGACAGTTACCACCTGGGCACCTTACCTTTTTAAAGCCTTTCCCCTGTTGCAAAAAGCCTGGCTTTGTGACAGCGCCGCCAATTACAGCCGACTTATGCAGGAACAAATCTCGCTGGTTGCAGCCAACGAGTCAGGCCAGTGGGACACCCCTGCGTGGGAGCGCTTGAAGGGAACGCTTGAGGAAATGAGCGAGCACCCTTTGCGCAAAATCCGCTTCCATCTGGTGACAAGCATCCCGGCATCTTTCGCTATCCACAGGCGCCCAGCCCGCAGTCACACCCACGGAAACCTGGCTCGTCTGGCTCTCGCGCTCGCTCAGGTCCGCCGATCCACCGGTGCCTATCCCGCGAAGCTGGAGGAGTGTTTTCCCTTCCTCGCCGGTGACGTTCCCCGCGATTTGTTCACGGGGCAATCACTGATCTACCGGCCACTTCCCGACGACGACTACCTCCTCTACAGCGTTGGAGAGAACGGCCTTGATGATGGTGGATTGCTCAAAAAAAGGCCCGAACATGGCGATTGGGTCTGGCGTCTCCGACTGCCCGCTGATTTTGATCACGACGCCTATCGCGCACCGTGACTACGCTTCTTCCACATGCCCGCCCCCATCCGCATCCTCTTCGTCTGCCTCGGCAACATTTGCCGCTCTCCCGCCGGGGAAAATGTCCTCCGACACGTCGTCACCGAAGCTGGCGTGGCCAAACTCTTCACCATCGATTCTGCCGGGACGGCGAACTACCACACCGGCAACGCACCCGACTCACGGATGCGCCAGGCAGCCCGCGAGCGCGATCTTCCCATGACCGGCGGGGCGCGGCAAGTCCAACCGAGGGACTTCACCGAATTTGACCTGATCCTTGCGATGGACCGGAGCAATCTCCGCGACTTGGAGGGCGTTCGCGCTCGTTGTCAGGCCCCCACGGCTGCCTTGCACCTCTTCAGCGAGTTCTGCTCCAAACATCAGTTCACCGACACGCCCGACCCGTATTGCGGCGGAGCGGCGGACTTCCATCATGTCCTGGACCTGATGGAGGACGGGTGCACGAACCTGCTCGATCTCTGGCGCAAAGGTGAGCTGCACCATCGGTAGAATAAAAAAGCCCGACCTCACAGAGCGGGGCCGGGCTGATCGATTCAGGCTTTCACCCGAGAAACCTTAGTTAGCTGCTGGAGCCGCAGGAGCCGCTGGAGCGGGTGCTGGAGCATCACCGGCTGGCTTGGGTTTGCCGCCTTTACCTTTGCCACCTTCTGGAACCACAGACAGCTCAGCGAGATCGAGCTGGTCATCTTTGTTGGTGTCTCTGGAGGCAAACGCTTTGTCAGCGGAACCGGGTTTTTCTTTTTCGCGCTCGGCGACCGGACCGGCTGCGAACTCTTCCTTGGAAAGAGTGCCGTTTTTGTCGGTGTCCAGTTTTTCAAGCATCATTTTGGCACGCGCGGCTGGATCGGCGGGCTTTTTGGCCTTATCGCCGTCGGCGCTGATCGCGAAACTGGCGGTGAGAAGAGCGAAAGCTCCGAGAATGAGGGTTTTTTTCATAACTGATTGAGATGTATTGATATCGAGATAGAAGAAGAAATCTTCTTAAAATTTGAACCGCTCGGAAAGCCGAAAGTTGCAAAAATTCCTCACGAACCGCTTATTTCTTCAATAACTCCCCCATAAGCTCGAATCCCCGGCGCACCAAGGCACCGCGATCCTCAAGCAACCCGGCCGACAGAAGGGCCTGGTCGAACAACTGGGCGCTGATGAGGGCCGCCAGTTCGGGATGGCTCTCGCGGGCGGCGGCGAGCTGATGAATCAAAGGATGCCGGTCGTTGATTTCAAAGGCGACTTTGACCGGCGGCAGGGGCTCGTTCGGGTTCATCGCCGCCATCATCTGACGCATCTGGGCAGACATGCCATCTTCCGAGGCGAGCACCGCCACCGGACTGCTGACGAGACGGCGACCGGCGGCGACTTTCTCGACTTGCTCCCCTAGTTGTTCCTGAAGGTAGCTGCAAAGTGAGTTCAATTCAGCCTCCGCGAGGGGCGCTCCGCTCGCTTCGGCGGCGGCATCTTCGGGAAGGTCGATTTCGGCCCCGGCGGCGGAGACAATTTTCTTGCCTTCGAACTCGCGGAGGTGCTGAACGAGATACTCGTCGATGCCCTCGGTCAGGTAGATCACCTCAAGCCCCCGCGCTTGGAAGGCTTCCAGATACGGCCCGGCCTCGATCGCCGAGCGATCTTTGCCAACGAGGTAATAGATAGCATCCTGCCCGTCCTTGGCCCTGGTCAGGTAGTCGGCGAAGCTGGCGGCTCCGCTTTTTTCGGTCATCGAACTTTCGAAGCGGAGCAGTTTGGCGAGCGCCTCGCGATGGTCGTAATCAACCACGACGCCCTCCTTGAGGAAGCGGCTGAACTTGGCGTAGAACTCACCGTATTTCGCAGCGTCATCGAGCGCCGCTGAATCGAGGAACTTCAGGAAACGCTTCGTCACGACCCGGTTTAGTTTTTTGACGAGGCTACTGTCCTGCATCGACTCCCGGCTGATGTTGAGCGGAATGTCCGCGCTGTCGATCACCCCACGGAGGAACCGCAACCACTCGGGCAGGAGCCCCGCAGGCTTGTCGTCGATCAGGATGTTTTTGCAGTAAAGGCCAACACCGGGTTCCATCTGGCCCATACCCCAGAGCTCCGTATTCTCCGTCGGCACAAAAAGGAGGGCGTGCAGCTCGATCGGGGAATCGGCGCTGAAGTGCATGTGGTAGCGCGGCTCATCGTAGGCCTTCGCCGAGAATTTGTAGAACTCCTGGTATTGCTCGTTGGTGATGTCCGACTTCGATTTGCGCCAGATCGCCTCAACCTTGTTGATGCGCTCCTCGCCAAGCATGACGGGAAACGGAACGAAGCTCGAGTAGTTTTCGAGAATCTGACGGATGCGGTGCTCCTCGGCAAACTCGGCGCATTCGTCTCGCAAAAACAGAGTGATCCGGGTTCCCCGATCAAAGTCTCCCTCCGCCACTGCCACTTCATACCCCGTCTTGCCGTCGCTGCTCCACAGGAGACTTTCGCCCTCGGCTTGCCAAGAGCGCGTCTCCACCTCCACTCGATCCGCCACCATGAATGCGGAGTAAAACCCCACCCCGAATTGTCCGATCAGGGCGCTCTCCTTGCGAGCAGCTTCGCTCAAATTTTTTACAAAGGCCTTCGATCCTGAATGAGCGATCGTCCCGAGATACTCATGCAATTCCTCGCGAGTCATCCCCAAACCATGATCCGCAAAGGTGATCGTTTTCGCCTCAGCATCCACCATCAGCGTGATCGTCAACTCCAGCTCCGGCTGATGGACGACACTCTCGGTCAACTGATGGTGCCGCATCTTCTCTGAGGCATCGGAGCTATTCGAAACCAGCTCGCGCACGAAAATTTCTTTGTCGGTGTAAAGCGAGTGAATCACGATGTCGAGGACTTCGCTGACTTCGGCCTGGAAGGCACGTTTTTCGGGGGTGGTGGATGTGGCCATAAAAAAAGCGGAAAAATTGGGTAGCCGGAAAGGTCGCCACCGCCTGCGGCTTGTCAAGTCGCGAGCGACCTCCCGAGGAGTCTTCCCCTGGATCCACCGAAGTGGACAACCCATCGTCACAATGGGGCGGAGAAAGGGAGTTCCCCGGAATACGCCGCGTTTCATCCGGTCTCGGAAAGGATACGACCGGATCCAGACAAGGCCTCGCGGCGCGGCCGATCCATCCACGTCAAACGTGAGCGATCCAACGAAACATCCTGGCTTAATCTTTACTTGACTGGTGTAGATTTAAGTATAATAGTTTACTTTTTAGATCCACCCCCCGGATGGATCACAACCCGAACACCCGAACCAAAAGGATATGAAACTCATTCAAACCACACTGGCAGGACTCCTCCTCTCCATCACCTTATCGCCCCTCCTTCGCGGGCAGGAACTTCTCAACGTCTCCTACGATCCGACGCGTGAGTTTTACGGAGAGTTCAACCAGGCCTTCATGAAATACTGGAAGGAGACTTCAGGCGAAAAGGTCAAGATCAAGCAGTCCCACGGCGGATCCAGCAAGCAAGCCCGCGCGGTCATCGATGGACTTAAGGCAGACGTTGTCACCTTGGCCCTGGCTCAAGATATCGATGCGATTGCGGCGAGAGGTCTCATTGGAACGGATTGGCAAGGGCGCCTTGAGAAAAATAGTGCCCCCTATCAATCGACTCTGGCTTTCCTCGTGCGAAAAGGTAATCCAAAAGGAATCAAAGACTGGGATGACCTTGTTGGACCGGACGTTGAAGTCATCACTCCGAACCCCAAAACTTCCGGCGCGGCCCGCTGGAACTATCTTGCAGCATGGGGTTGGGCTCTCCATGAGTTCGGCGGAGACGAGGCAAAAACAACCGACTATATCAAGAAGCTATACGGCAACGTCCTCGTGCTCGACACTGGAGCTCGCGGAGCCTCGACCACGTTCCAGGAACGCGGAATCGGCGATGTACTGATCAACTGGGAAAACGAACTACTCCTCTCGAAAAAGGTAAATGGAGACAAGTATGAAATCGTAGTCCCTTCGCTCAGCATCCTCGCCGAACCCACTGTCGCTCTGGTGGACAAGAACGTGGATAAGAATGGAACTCGTAAAATGGCAGAAGCCTATCTCAAGTTTCTCTACTCGGACATCGGACAGGATCTCGCCGGCAAGCACTTCTTCCGCCCCAGCAATCCCGAGATTCTCGCAAAATACAAGGACCAGTATCCCGAGGTGAAACTCTTCACCATCGACGATGTCTTCGGTGGATGGGCCAAAGCCACTGAGAAACACTTCGCGGATGGCGGCATCTTCGACCAGATCTATTTGAAATAGAAGCAGCGCGAACAACCTCCCCCGGCATTCGTCCGGTCGCCCTCGTTTTTCTCCCTTTTCGACTTCGCAAATCGAGGAGGAAAAAGCCGCTGGGCGACATTGGGAAAGTCTTGCGTAAATTTCTAACCCGGTTTCCGGTAACCTATGATCAGCGACACTGTGATGGCACTCGAAACGAAATTTTCCCGACTCGCTCGGCAACAGCATCTGGTGCCTGAGACGATCTGGGAGACAGGTCCTGATGCGATTCGAGTTTGGACGCGCGATTCGGATTCAGGGAACGCATTGCGAATCTTTATCTCCGCTGGCATTCATGGCGACGAACCCTGCGGACCGGAGGCATTGCTGCAGTTTCTGGAGACCCACGAGTTGTCACGTGCATGTCATTGGGCCATCGCTCCGATTCTGAACCCTTGGGGACTGAAGAACGGAAAGCGGGAGAATGCGAGTGGCATCGACCTCAACCGGGATTTCCTTCAGAAGCAGAGCGAAGAGATCCGTGCAATCACCCAGTGGTGGGAGAACCAAAATCAAGGATGTGACCTCCATCTTTCTCTCCACGAAGACTGGGAAACGGATGGACTCTATCTCTATGAAATCAATACAGGAAAACTCCCGCCGTTGGGAGAACGCATCCTGCACAACCTTCCGGACTTCATTCCTCGACAGATCAAAGGTCCCGTGGACGGACATGACTTGAGCGCTCCGGGATTGATTCTTCATGAGCCGGAACCTGACGAAGCGTTTGGCTGGCCCGAGGCGATCTGGCTTGCCAAACGGTCTCCCATCCTGTCAATCACGCTCGAAGCACCTGGTCAAATTTCCCGACACGAGCGAACTGCCTGCCTGCTGGCTTCTTTGACGGCGGCAGTCAGTGAAGCGGAGTCGATTCCCCGCTCTGATTGACGAGTGATCTCGCCCCGAGGGGCCAATCAAATTTCAAAGAACTATCCCGCAGTAAAACCTTGAGTATTTTTATATAGAATTAGTTATAGTTCAATCTCAATTTCCCACCGGGAAACCCAATTCAAATCCCAAGCACGTCGATGAAAACAACTGAATCACCTCAATTGCCTGCCTCATTTCAATCCAGCAGGAAACGGGTCAACCGCCGCGTCATACCCGGATTCGGTCTGTCCATGGGGATCACCCTCAGCTATCTCGGCCTGGTTGTTCTGGTGCCCCTTTCGGCCATTTTCATCAGGACGAGCGGCCTCAGCTGGGGCGAGTTCTGGGAAATCGCCACGTCCCGACAGGTTGTGGCGGCCTATAAAGTTACCTTTGGCATCTCTCTCGCCGCAGCCGTTACCAACGCTTTCTTCGGCCTTATCGTCGCATGGGTGATCACCCGCTACCGGTTCCCGGGACGCAAGCTAATCGACGGACTGGTCGATTTGCCCTTCGCCCTCCCCACTGCCGTTGCGGGGATCGCTCTCGCGGCACTCTACGGCCCCAATGGCTGGCTCGGACAACTCTTCTACCCCCTGGGAATCGAGACGGCCTATTCGAAGACCGGGATCTATATCGCCCTGACTTTTATCGGACTTCCGTTTGTCGTCCGCACCGTCCAACCCGTGATCGAGGATCTCGACACCGAAGTGGAAGAGGCCGCTACCTCCCTCGGAGCAGGGCGGCTCCGCGTCCTCACCCGGATCATCCTCCCAGCCCTCTTCCCCGCTCTGCTCACAGGGTTCGCGCTCTCTCTGGCAAGGGCCATCGGTGAATACGGCTCGGTTGTTTTCATCTCGGGCAACATTCCCCTCAAAACTGAAATCATGCCGCTCATCATCGTCAAGTTCCTTGAGCAATACCAATATCCCCAGGCCACCGCCGTGGGATGCATCATGCTCGTCATCTCTTTCGCCTTACTTCTCGTGGTGAATCTCCTCCAGCGCTGGAGCGAATCGATCGGCCAGTCACGTTCCTGACCAATCCCGACCGCTACACTAAGCAACACCAATCATTCACTCAGACAATCTCATGGCCGGCATCGTTTCCCGCACCCGCATCGACCTCTTGCGCACCAGCCACAGCGCGATCACCGAACCCTTCTGGGTCCGCTGGCTCCTCATCGGGGTCAGCCTCGTCTTTCTCGCCTTCTTTCTCTTCATCCCTCTCGTCGCCGTTTTCGTAGAAGCGTTCAAACAAGGGGTGGGAGTGTATCGTTCGACTTTTGAGGATTCCGACGCCATTCACTCGATCAAGTTGACCCTCTTGATCGCGGCGATCACCGTGCCCATCAACACCATCTTCGGACTCGCCGCCGCGTGGGCCATCACCAAATATTCATTCCGGGGGAAAAGTATCCTCACCACCGTGCTTGATCTGCCCTTCGCTGTCTCGCCGGTGATCGCAGGATTGATCTTCATCCTCATGTTCAGCACCACCCACGGATGGTTTGCTCCCGTCCTCAACCGCTTTGATCTCCAGATCATTTTCGCGGTCCCTGGAATCGTCCTGGCGACACTTTTCATTACACTGCCATTTGTCGCTCGAGAACTCTTACCCATCATGCAAGCCCAAGGGCGCGACGAGGAGTATGCCGCACTCACTCTCGGCGCGAGCGGGTGGCGCACTTTCTGGTCAGTCACCCTGCCGAATGTCAAGTGGGGACTTTTCTACGGAATCATTCTCTGCAACGCCAGAGCCATGGGCGAGTTCGGAGCCGTTGCGGTTGTATCAGGGAACATCAAGGGGATGACAAGCACCATGCCGCTCTACATCGAAACCTTATACATGGACTACAAAGCCGTTCCGGCATTCGCCCTTGCGTCGATCCTGACGGCGCTCGCGCTCATCACCCTTGTTCTGAAAAACTTCATCGAGTGGCGCATGGCGCGACAGCACGCCGATTGAGTCCTCCCCATTACATCTTCCAATCCCAACCAAAGTTTCCCATGAGCCTTACTGCAACTAACATTACCAAAACATTCGGAACATACCGGGCCCTGGAGGACGTAAATCTCGAGGTGCCTGACGGTCGTCTCGTATCGCTCCTCGGACCGTCCGGGTCGGGCAAAACGACCCTCCTGCGCATTCTCGCCGGACTCGAGTTTCCCGATCCTCACTCAGCCGGAAAAATCCTGTTTCACGGAACCGATGTCACTGCCGAACCCGCCGGGAAACGGGGAGTTGGGTTTGTGTTTCAGCATTATGCTCTCTTCAAGCACATGACCATCGAACGGAACGTCGCCTTCGGATTGCGGGCGCGTCCCAAGCAAACCCGACCCAGCGAAGAGACCATCAACGCAAAGGTAAAGGAACTGCTTGAATTGGTCCAACTCGAAGGTCTCCAAAAGCGATATCCGAGCGAACTCTCCGGCGGTCAACGCCAGCGTATCGCACTCGCACGCGCGCTTGCCGTAGAACCCAAGGTCCTCCTTCTCGACGAACCCTTCGGCGCGCTCGATGCCAAGGTGCGCAAGGACCTGCGTCGCTGGCTGCGCCTCTTTCAAGAGGAGATCAAACTCACCACCGTATTTGTGACCCACGACCAGGAAGAGGCGCTTGAGCTGGCCGATGAAGTCATTGTCATGAACAATGCCAAAATCGCGCAGGTGGGCCAACCTCAGGATGTGTATGATCACCCCAGTTCGCCCTTTGTGATCGAGTTTCTCGGGAACGTCAATCGCTTCCGAGCTGGCGTTGGTGAGGCTAAGGGACGCCCTATCGAGGATGGGAACGTCATCTATGTTCGTCCGCACGACGTTTCCATCGAACCGGAGAGTGACAACACGCATCAGTATGCGATCAAAGCACGGGTCCAGCATATCTTCTCCGCCGGCAACCACGCCCGGGTCACTTTGGATCGAATCGGCTACAACGAACCGTTCGAGGCGGAGATCTCGCGGCAAGAGCTTCGTGAACTGAATCTCATCCCCGGCTCCATCGTTTCCGTCGTCTTTCGGCACGTCCGACTTTTCTCCAAAGGGAAGTTTCAAGAGAACGACGTGAAGGACGGCAAGCTCGTGGCGTCGTCGCGCTAGATACTTTCGGCCGACGTCTTCAGACGATTCGACTGATCGCGGAACCAAGTTCTGCTACCCGATTGTTCGGTGACGCGATCATAGACTCCGCCGTCGGAGAAATGCGCCATCGGAGAAATGCGCCGTCTCAACGTGCTTCCAATATCCAAATACCTCATCGAAGGTGAATCATCGGGTCTTTGTCTTTGAAGAGGCAAGCACCCAAAAATGCTCAAGCAGCTCGGAATTCCGGATTGGAAGATCCCGGAGTTTCCGCTACAAAGGCGGCAAGACGCGAGTTCCCCCTTTTTATCTGATGATCCGCGATGCACTCCCGCCCCCCCGCATGAAAGAGCAACTAACCCGCTGGCTTTCCGTCAGGGACGAAAGCTATGCCCGGTCCCGTAGATTCTACCTGCGCGGTTTGGGGGCCGTCTATCTCGTGGCGATCTTGTCGTGGTGGATCCAGATCGATGAACTGGTCGGTAGCAGAGGGCTGCTGCCCATGGCGAAGTATCTCCCGCTCGCGGGTGAGTCCCTCCAAACGCAGGGCTATCGCCCTTTCACTACGATCCCAACCATTTTTTGGCTGAATCAGAGTGACCTGTTCCTTCACATTGCCTGCGCGGTCGGAGTCCTCCTCGCTCTGGCAGTTCTGGCGGGTTATGCGACCGGGCCATGCCTGGCAGGTCTCTGGTTCATCTATCTGTCCTTCGTCGGAACGGGCCAGGTCTTCATGCAGTTCCAGTGGGACATCCTGCTGGTCGAGGCCGGCTTTCTTGCCATCTTTTTCGCGCCGTGGAGCACCCTGCGACTGAGGCCCTTGCCTCTGGGGTGGGGAGAGCGAATCGCGCTGTGGCTCCAGTGGTTTCTTATCGCCAAGCTAATGTTCGAAAGTGGCTGGGTGAAGCTGGCTTGGGCCACGCCGGACCAGCCCGAATGGTGGCCCGCAGGCACCGCGATGACCTTTCACTATTTTACCCAACCGCTCCCGACATGGATCGCATGGTGGGCTCACCAATTACCGGACTGGATGCAAAAGGCCTCGCTGTGGCCGATGTATTTCGTGGAGCTTTTGCTGCCGATATTCGTATGCTTCGGCGCACGCGGTCGGCTCATCGCAGCGCTCGGTTTCGTCGGCCTGATGCTGCTGATTCTTTCGACTGGCAACTACACCTATTTTAATTGGCTCACGATCGTGCTCTGCCTGCCACTCGTGGCGGACCGGTATTGGCGGTTGCCGCGGCGCAGGAAACAGCTGCCTACTGCGGATTCAACAGGGTTTAACCCGACATCCGACCCTGTTGACTCCGAGTCGCCCATCGCGGTCGTCTCGCCCCTTCCCGCCCGGCATCAGCGGGAATACGCGAGCCTGGCTTTTCGGATGGTTCCTTTAGGTGTGGTAGCGCTGCTGAATGCCGCAACAGTCCTGGGGGATCTTCACAGCGCATCCGCCCTCCCTGGAGCAACGCTACGGTCCGTCAGTCTGAAAGCCGACCTCGTCCCGGGCTTTCTAAACCAACTGCGCCAGGAACTTGCTCCGTGGCATCTGGTGAATGGCTACGGACTCTTCCGGACCATCACAACCGAACGCCCGGAAATCGTCCTGCAGGGCTCAACCAATGGAGTCACCTGGCGTGACTATGACGTGGCTCACAAGCCGGGCCCACTCGCCGGACGTCCCGACTTTATAGCACCCCACCAGCCTCGCGTCGCATGGCAGTTTTGGTTTGCGGCTCTGGAGCGCCAGTATCATCCTCGCAGCAGCAATGCCGCCTGGATGAGTTCGCTGGTTTGGAAGCTCCTGGAGAACGACCCTATCGCATTGAGGCTGTTCGAGAAAAATCCTTTCCCGGAAGGGCCGCCCACCATGATCCGGGCCAAGCTCTTTCTCTATGAGTTCACCACGCTTGAGGAGCGACGGGAGACGGGAAATTGGTGGAAGCGGCGTGAGGTCGGTCTCTACCTGCCGCAAGTGGGGCGAAATGCGGCGGGGTAGGCGAGGTATTTTTCTACGGCATGTTTCCCTTTCGGAATCTGCGCTGGAGCAATGCATGACGCAAAATGCGCGGAACACATCGAAATCCAAGCGCGGCCGCTGCGACTCTTTTGCCGGGAAAGTGGCGATACTTACCACCTTCAGCAGCGCGAATCGCTTCGCAAACAACGCGCTCCGGCGGGATCTCCAGAAAATTCTGGCCCGTGCGGTCAATATCGGAAGCTCCCTTGCGGCGTGCGGTATTCCCGAAATTTGTCGGAGTGGGACCCGGGCAAACGGCAAGCACACGAACCTTCGTACCCGCTAGTTCGATGGCTAGCGCTTCACTGAGGCTGGTGACGTAAGCTTTCGATGCTGCATAGACGGCAAGGTCGGGCAGAGGAGTTTCCCCGGCGATCGAGCTGACATTGAGGACGACCGCAGGTCTCCCGGCACTGCCCGCCTGAATAGAGTTAAGGAACCGGTGCGTCAGCAAGGTCAGAGCGGTGATATTCACATCGATCTGTTGGCTAATGCGGCTTGCCTCCGACGTGGCGAAAAGCCCGTAGTCACCGAGTCCCGCATTGTTGATCAGCGCGTTGGGGGCAAGTTTTTCCTGGCTTATCCTATCCCAAAGTCTTGACCGGCCCTCTTCACTGGCAAGATCCGCGGTTACGGTGAACACGTTCAGTTCCGGCGAGGTGTCGCATAGTTCTTGAGCCAAGGTTTCAAGAGCCTCCCCACTTCTGGCAACAAGGATGAGAGTCTCGGCTCGTGGAGCCAGCGTTCGGGCAAAAATAGCCCCCAAGCCCGAAGAAGCCCCCGAGACGATGGTAGTGCTACCGGTAAAAGAAAAGGCTCGGGACATCGCTTTCATGATACTTCACCGTGATCACGATCTCGTCTTGGCCTTCTGCTTCACACTCGGCTTCGGGCTAGGCTTCGGCTTCGAGCTCGGCTTCGCTTTACGATCATCCACGTCTTTCAACAAGGACAGGAAGCTCTCCTTGTGACCATCCACGGGCGACTTACCTGCGAGCTTTAACGCCTCCCTGGCCTCCTCATACTCCTTCGAAAAGGGTAAGGGGAGTTTGTCCCGCTTCATTTTCCGGAGAGTGACTTCTACGACGTCAGCAAGGGTATATCGGTCGAGGATACCGGCGACAGCATTTCGAACGTCGATCATCAACATCCTAAGCCCGCAATGCGCTTCGTCATCGCACGTGCAAGGCTGATAAAATGACTCACTGGCGCAGGAGATCGGAGCCAGCATACCATCGAGAAGACGGACAACCTCGCCCATTTTGATCTCCTTCTGGTCTTTCTCCAAAAAGTATCCCCCATACTTGCCCCGTCGTGTCCCCACCAGGCCCGCATGACGGAAATCCGCGAGGATCTGCTCAACGAACTTCAACGGAAGATGCTCCATCTCAGCCAGTTCGGACACCGCCACAACCTCCCGCCCCGCCACCCGAGCCATCCCGAGCTTGATCAAGGTTCGGAGTCCGTATTCACCGCGCTTAGAGAGTTTCATATGTGATCGCTACGAGCAAAGCAGGATTGCGAGGTAATTCAAGTCCCGCGCACGATTACCTCTGCTCACGCTTGATCGCGTTAAGGGGTGGCTTGGGACATCTCAGAGGATTAGGATGTAGGTGCGCATCTGGCGCAGATAAGTAAGGAAGACGAACTTCTTTGCCTTCCCTCGAAAGCGAGGCCCCTACGACTCAACCGAAAGCCAGACCCCTACGACTCAACCACGGTAACCAGCGGGACGCAGAAGGCCCTGAACGGTGATAAGCGGGCTCCGCCCCCCCCAAAGTAAAGTTTGTCGCGAACCCAAGGCAAACGAGAGACGGGGAAACCTTTCCGCCTTCCCGAAACATTCCTTCACGGCATCGGCGGAGGCGTGCGAACACCGTTCTCGACCTCCAGGGCTCCTAGTAACCCTGGAGACGAGGCGTTCGGCAACATGACGATTTCTCCTTTGCCATTGAGAATTTCTTGAGTCTCAAGAATCGCAAAGAGAGAGTCCACGACCTCGGGATCCTCGCCGATTTTCCGAAGCGCTTCACCGACGAGTCGGGGGCGCACGGCGTCGGCGCGGGCGAACTCAATGGAAGCTTCGCGGTCGGCTTTCGAGCGGATCACATCGACCTGGTTATCGCCCGCCTGCCGAATTGCGGAGGTGACTTGAGTCAGGCGATTGACCACTTTCTGCTCGATCTGGTGGATCATGGCGTGGTCGCGGAAGTGGACTTTACGAATATAGATCGAGCCCAGCGCGTAGCCCCAGTTCTCCGACTTGGGAGTGACTTCGGCGCGCACTTCGCGGCTCATCTTGTGCCGGTTTTGCATCATCGAATTGAGCGCCATGTTACTCAGGCAGCGCACCGTGGTGTTGGTGACGTTGGCTTCGAGAGAACCTTCTGGATCTGTATTTTCAAAAAGATACGCGACCGGGTCACTGACCCGCATCTCATACCAGACACCGATGCCTACGGGAGTCCCTTCCTCGGAATTCACCGCCCGGCTGCGCAGGTAGCGCTGGTCGAGTCGCATGTCGAGGGTGTGGACCTTCCCAAAAAATGGCACCAAAAGCACGTGCGGTCCGATTGCGAACGGGACGAGGTGCAGACCGGGTTCATAGATGGTGCCGATGACTTTTCCAAACAGCACAAATACCTTGCAGCGGCTCTCCTGAACGGTGGTGAAGAAGCAGAGGAATTTGAGGATGCCGAGGAAGATCGGAAGACCGATCATCATGGCGAAAAAGGTGACAATGGCGGCGGTGAGGAAATTCATGAGGCAGCGGAGTTGTTTTCGCAAATGACGCGACGGGCGCGGCGGAAGAGTTGCAGTTTGACGTTGCGGAGGTAGGCGCGCAGCGCGGCTGAACCACCGTTGGCTTTGAGAGCGCGGATCTCATCGGCGACCCGCTCAAGCGGTTCCACTTCGGCCTGGACACGCATCGTTTGGATCTCGACGGCGCGTTTGGATTGTTCGATTTTTTGGTCGGCTCCGGCTTGGGCGAGACTGATGTCAGCGAGGACTTCGTTGTGCGCCGTATTAATAGCAGCGAGAGCGGACTCGATCTCCTGCGGCGGATCGATCCCGGTGATGAGTGAGGCGTCCAGCTCGATGCCGTAACGGGCGGCGGAACTGAGGCACTCGGTGTCCATCTGGATGTTGAGGTCGTTGAGGTTTTTCCGCAGGTCGTTGATCGAAATGCCTTCAAGAGTGGAGACCTCTCCCTCGCCGAGCACTTCATCGAGATCGCCGAGAGGAGACGACTCGCCTTTGGGGGCCTCGAAATTCGCGATCCGCTCCCGCAGGATGGAGACGAAATACCCCATAATGTGGGCGATGGGGTGTTTCACTCCAAAGATATAGGCATAGAGATTTCGCTCAGAAACCTTGAAGCGAAGCTGGCCTGTCACATTGATGTTGAGCTGATCTTTGGTGACCGCCTCAAGAATCTGACCGTTCTGATTGACCCGTGGATCATCCGGATCGTAAGCGATGCTGGCGGTCTCAATGGCCACGCTGACCTTATGGACCCGCTGCCAGGGCATCTTGACATAGGGACCACCAGGGCCAACGACGCGCATCTGGGGGTAACAATACCGTGCCTTGTGCTCATCGCTGAGATGATCGGCGATAGGCAAATCCAGGGTAGTTTTCCCCCGAATCCGCTGGACCCGCCCGAAGGTGGTGACGACAGCCCGCTGATTCTGTTCCACCGTGTAGAAACCGGTCAGCACGCAGCGGATGATAAACCAAGCGACTAGTCCGAAAAGCACTCCAAATATCCAGTCCATAGTGACAGGACTGTGTGACCGCCGGATCGGGATGGCAAGATCATTTTTGTGCCAAGCCGGTCAAGCGGGAAGAAATGACCGGAGAGAAGCCATCACCGTATCCGACCTCAACCCGCGACCACAGCGGATGCGAGGATCGCATCCGTCACCTGCGCGATTTCTTCGCTTTGCAAATAAGGACTCATCGGCAGGCTGAGGCACTGATCGGCAACCTGTTCAGTCACGGGGAAATCGCCTCGCGCGTAGCCGAGGTGCTGGAAGACTCCTTGTTCGTGAAGCGACCTGGCGTAGTAAGGAACCGACGGAATATCGAGTTCCTTTAGCTGCGTTTGGAGGGCGTCGCGGTCTTCGCTCAAAATTGTGTATTGCGCATACACAGACGTATTCCCCTCGCCGATGAAGGGAAGAACCACCTCGGCTTCGCGAAGCTGCTCCCCATACTGTCGCGCGACTCCCTGCCGGAGGGCGATCTCCTCTTCGAAAATCTCCAACTTGGCGAGAACAATGGCGGCCTGAAGGGTGTCGAGCCGCCCGTTGAGTCCGAGGATGGGGTGGTGGTGGCGTCGCTCCTGGCCGTGATTGAGAATCCAGCGCATCCGCTCAGCGAGGGCGTCGTCGTCGGTGAAAAGCGCGCCTCCGTCACCGTATCCTCCAAGCGGTTTGGAGGGAAAAAAGGAGGTGCTCCCGATCAAGGCCAACCCACCGGATCGTTTTCCGTAATGGGTGGCGCCGAAACTCTGGGCGGCATCCTCGAT
>Ga0163144_10010971_pt1 | contig 19226 bp, 13 predicted proteins | sample OliLak19BULKMAT1_FD_123175 | JGI IMG/M metagenome (GOLD analysis project Ga0163144, IMG submission 123175) | Freshwater microbial mat bacterial communities from Lake Vanda, McMurdo Dry Valleys, Antarctica - Oligotrophic Lake LV.19.BULKMAT1 | ecosystem: Environmental > Aquatic > Freshwater >... | reverse complement strand
GTGAGATCGGGGCTGATGGACTGCCACGTCTGACCCTCATCGCGCGTACGGAACAGATGCTGCGAAGCCGCGTACAGCGTGCTCGGGGAATGCGGGGAGAACACGATCGGGAACGTCCATTGGAAGCGCTCCTTCGCGCCCTCGGCGCCGGAACCCATCGTGTTGTCGGGGTAGGCGTTGATGTCGCGCTGCTGCATCGTCCGGCGGTCGAAGCGCGTGAGGAATCCGCCATACGAGCCGGCGTAGACGATCTCGGGGTTCGATGGATCGGGGGCGATGTAGCCGCTCTCACCACCGCCCACGTCGAACCAATCCTCACGCTCGATACCGTAACCAGTCGTGCGGTGAGGAATGCTCACGCTGCTGTTGTCCTGCTGCGAACCGAGCACGCGGTACGGAAAGCTGTTGTCCGCGACGACGTGATAGAACTGCGCCGTGGGCTGATTGTCCTGCGAACTCCACGACGCGCCGCCATCGACCGACACGCAAGCGCCGCCGTCGTTGCCATTGATCATTCGTTGCGGCTCAAGGGGATCGATCCACAAATCGTGATGGTCGCCGTGCATGCCGCCCACGCGCCGGAACGTGCGACCGCCGTCTTTCGAGACGTGCAGCTGCACGTTGAGCACCCAGACCTTGTCGGGGTCATGGGTGTCCGCCGCAATTCGGCTGAAGTACCACGCGCGCTGCCGCAGGTTGCGGTCGCTGCTCACGCGCGTCCACGTGCGACCGGCATCGTCGGAGCGGAACAGCCCGCCCTCCTCGGCCTCGATCATCGCGTAGACGCGGTCGGAGTTTGCCGCCGACACGCTCACGCAGACTTTGCCGAGCGTGCCCTTGGGCAGTCCACTCTCGCTGTTGGTGGAGTCGGTCAGGCACTTCCAGGTATCGCCGCCGTCGGTGGACTTCCACAGCCCCGAGCCAGCCCCGCCGCTTTCGAGGGACCATGGCTTGCGCTGCACGCGCCACGTACCGGCGTACAGGATGCGCGGGTTGTTCGGATCCATGACCAGATCGCTGGCGCCGGCACTCTCGTTCACGAACAGCACACGCTGCCAGTTGCGTCCGCCATCCTTCGAGCGATACACGCCGCGCTCGGGGTTCGGCACGAACAGATTGCCGAGCGCAGCGACATAGACAAGGTCCGGATTGGTCGGGTGCACGCGCACTCGGCTGATCTGCCGCGTGGCCTCGAGCCCCATGCGAGCCCACGAGTGGCCCGCATCGAGCGAACGATAGAGTCCATCTCCATGCGAGACGTTGCCACGCACGGTCTCTTCGCCCATGCCCACGTAGATCACGTTCGGATCCGAAGCGGCAACGCCGATCGCGCCGACCGAGCCGGTGCCGAAGGTCGAGTCGCTGATGCTGTCCCATGAGCCGCCCGCGTCGGTGGTGCGCCACACACCACCACCGGTCGCGCCCATATAGAAGAGGCGCGGCTGTCCCGGCACGCCGGTCACGGCGCCTGATCGTCCGCCGCGGAACGGCCCGAGCAGGCGCCACTCCAGACCGCCGAGCAACGTAGGGTCCATTGCCGGCCGGGATGGCGCCGATTGGACTGGGAGCGCAGAACAGGTCAATAGCAGCACGCACACCGCGGTCGGCAGGGACACGCGCGGGGACAACGACATGGGAGCACTCCTCATCATGAGGGGTCTATCGGGTCGCCTGCCCCGCAGCACGGGACCTGCACCCCGGTGGCCATCGCGGCGGGCAGTGTAATGCCGCAGGGGCTCGTGCGTCTCTGGATATGAAGCGCCGGGACGGCCGGTGCGAAGAACCACTCACTTGGAGGATCCCATGAACGACGATCTCAAGCGCCCCGGCTGCGGCTGCGAACCGTGTGGCTGCGAACCCTGCAACTGCGGCCCGGCGTCCACCCTTGGCGCGAGCCACTGCGGCTGCGGCTCGAACGACTGATCCCCGGGGCCTGCGGCCAAAGCTGATTTGGCCGCGGGCCTATCTGGAGACACAATGCCCACACTCATGAGCACGACGCCCCAAGACCCCATGATCGCCGCTGCGATCCTCCCGGACACTCCCCAAGTGGTGCGCTCACTCGTCGCGAACCACCGACGGTTCCTGTCGTTCCTCGAACGCAGGGTGGGCTCGCGCGAAATCGCCGAGGACATCCTGCAGGACGCCTTCGTGCGCGGCTTGCCGCGCGTGGAGCAACTGCGCGACGGCGAGGCCGCGACCGGCTGGTTCTATCAAGTGCTGCGCAACGCGATCATCGACCACCATCGCCGGCGTGGCGCCGAGGCACGCGCGATGGAGCGGGTCGGTGTTCTGGGCGAAACCGAGTCCCCGGCCGCGGATGCCGAACTGCTCAACGAGGCCTGCCGCTGTGTCGCCGAGTTGCTCGACACGCTCAAGCCCGAATACGCGGCGGCGCTGCGCGAGGTGGAGATGCAGGAACGCAGCCTCAGCGATTACGCACGCGAAGCCGGTATCACAGCGAACAACGCAGCGGTCCGACTACACCGCGCCCGCACCGCGATGCGCAACCAGTTGCTCAAGAGCTGTGGCACGTGCGCCGAGCATGGCTGCCTCGACTGCACGTGCGGCGGCGGGAAGTGCTGAGTTCGGTTCAGCCAGGCAAGTGGAACGGTACGCCGGGACCGATCGGGACCTTCCCAAGGAAGAACGCGAGCAGGAGCAGCGTCCACATCACGAGGAATGTGACCGAGTAAGGCAGCATCAGCGCCACCATGGTGCCAGTGCCGGCCTTGGGGTCATAACGGCGCGCCGTGGCCAGGATGAACGGCATGTAGGGCAGTAACGGCGTGATGATGTTGGTGCTGGAGTCCCCCACGCGGTAAATAGCCTGCGTGGCCTCGGGCGTGAATCCCAACAGCACCAGCATGGGCACGAACACCGGCGCCATGATGGCCCACTTGGCCGAAGCGCTCGAGATCAGCAGATTGACCGTGGCGGTGAACGCGATGAAACACACGATCAGCCCTGCGCCCTCGAGCCCGAGCGCCTTGAGCGATTCGGCGCCGCGAATGGCGAGCACCGCGCCCAGATTGGACCACGCGAAGTAGCTGATGAACTGCGCCGCCATGAACGCGATCACGATGTAGCTGGCCATCCCGGCGATGCTCTCGGACATCAGCTTGGCGACATCTGCGTCGCCTTTGATCCTGCCTGTGGCGAGCCCGTAGGCCACGCCCGGCGCCAGGAACAACAACGCGATCACCACCACGATGCTCTCGAGCAGTGGCTTGAAGCGCTCGATGCTGGTGCCGACATCCAACCGTAGCGGAGCGTTCGGCATGAGCGTGAGCAGGCCGAGCACCCCGAGCATGGCCAGCGTCACCCAGCCCGCGGCCCGCAAGCCCCGGCGCTCGTTCTCGGTGAGCGGTCCCGCCACCTCGCTGGTGCCGCGCCATGGCCCCAGACGCGGTTCGACGATCGAGTGCGTGACCCACGTGGCCATGATCACCAACAGCGGTGTGGAGGCTGCGAGGAAGAAGTAGTTGCCGAGCAGCTCCACACGGTAGGCCGGCAACAGCTTCGAAGCGGTGAGCGCCTCCTGCGAGAGCGACGCGAGCACGGCATCGAGCGGCCCGGGGATCACGTTGGCGCTGAACCCGCCGGCGACACCGGCGAACGCCGCCGCGAGCCCGGCCAGCGGGTGCCGTCCCGAGGCGGCGAACAAGAGCGCCGCCAATGGTGGCAGGATGACGATACCGGCATCCGCACCGACATGCGCGAGCATGCCCGCCAACACGATGCTCGCCGTGAGCAACGTGCGCGGCATGCGCATCACGAAGCCGCGCAACGCCGCCGCGATCAACCCGGTGCCCTCGGCCACACCCACACCCAGCATGGCGACGAGCACCACTCCGAGCGGTGCGAAGCCCATGAAGTTCTTGACCGCGTCGGTGAACATGCGCCGCACGCCTTCGCGCGTGACCAGATTCACCACGCTCACGGTGCTGCCATCCTTGGGATGGATGGCGCTCACGCCGAAGTGCGCACACAGCCACGACATCACGACCACCAGCAACGCGAGCAGAGCGAACAGACTGACGGGATCGGGCAACCGGTTGCCTGCCCGCTCGAGCAGGTCGAGCGCCCTGGCCAGCGCGCCGCGTTGCGGCCGACTCACGCCTGCTCTTCCCAGATCCGCGCGAGTTGGATCACTACTTCGGCGGCCTTGGCCATGTCGTGGGCCGAGACCCACTCGAGACGCGAGTGGTACTCGTGCATGCCGCAGAAGAGGTTCGGTGTCGGAAGCCCCAGCTCCGAGAGGATCGAACCGTCGGTGCCACCACGGATACGCAGTTCCTCGAGCGGCACCCCGGCGCGGCGGATCGCCTCGCGGGCATTCTCCACCACCTGCGGATGATGCACGAGTACGTCGCGCATGTTGCGGTAGCTGGGCTTCGCCTCGCAGACCACACTCGAACCGGGCCAGTCCGCCACGGTGGCGTGTGCCAGCTTCTCGAGCAGCGCTTCTTTCTTGGCCAGCTCCGGAGTCTCGAAGTCTCGGATGATGAGCCGCACCACGGTGCGGTCGACCGTGGCTTCGAGATGATGCGGATGCACGAAGCCCTCGCGCTCGCCCGTGTTCTCGGGCGCGAGGCTTCCCTTGGGCAGGCGATGGATGAAGTCCGCCGCCACTTTGATGCTGTTCACCATCACACCCGTGGCCAGCCCGGGGTGCGTATTGAACCCCTGGAACGTCACGGTCATGGAGTCGGCCGAGAACGTTTCACTATCGAGTCGGCCCAACCCCTCACCGTCGAGTGTGTAACAGCAGCGCGCGCCGAACCGCTGCACGTCGAACTTTTTCACGCCGCGGCCGATCTCCTCGTCCGGCGTGAACGCCAAGCGGATCGTGCCGTGTGGGACCTCGGGGTGCTGCATCAGGTGTTCGGCCACAGCCATCAGCACCGCAACGCCTGACTTGTCGTCCGAGCCGAGCAAAGTACCGCCTGATGCGGTCACGATGTGCTCACCCTTCTTGGCCGCGAGCACCGGCAGGTCCTTCACTCGTAGCACCGCCGTGGCGTCGTCGGGAAGCAAGATGTCGCGCCCGTCGTAGTCGCGGTGCACGATCGGCTTCACGTTCTGCCCGCTCATCTCGGGCGAAGTATCCACGTGCGCGGTGAACCCGATCACGGGCACGCCCTGTTTCGAAGTCGTCCCCGGGATCGTCGCCATCACGATCGCCTGCTCGTCGCGGACGGCATCGGTGATGCCGATCGCCTTGAGTTCCTCGATCAACTGGTCCAAGAGCACCAGCTGTTTTGCGGTGCTGGGCGTGGTCGCGGAGGCGGGATCGGACTTGGTATCGACCTGCACGTACCGCAGGAAACGCGCAAGCACAGGCTCCAGCAGCGGGAGATTCTCGGCCATCGGGGGTTCTCCAAGCGAGTGGTCCAGCACGGAAGTCGCCACGCTAGTGCGCCGTCGCGACGGGAGCAAGCCCTGTTGCACGACCGTGCACTGGCGTCCCGTTCGTCACTTCACGGTGGCCCTCGGGGCCACGGGGCGCGTATTCTGCGCGCCCGTTCGACACACGCACACCGACCGACAAGTGGAGGGATCGCTGATGGCTGCCGCCGCGGCTGCGAAGGAAGGGACCTGGCTCGGGCACCCCAAGGGCCTGTTCGTCCTGTTCCTGACCGAGATGTGGGAGCGCTTCTCGTATTACGGCATGCGCTCGCTGCTGGTGCTGTACATGGTGAACCACTTGTTCATCCAGCCCGACGTGGGCCAGAGAGTGCTCGGCTTCACCGCACTCAAAGGAATGCTCGAGGGCGCGTTCGGGCCGCTCGGCAATCAGGCGCTGTCCTCGCAGATCTACGGGCTCTACACCGGCCTCGTGTACTTCACACCGTTCTTCGGCGGCCTGCTTGCGGACCGCGTGTTGGGCCAGCGCAAGACCGTGGTGATCGGCGGCCTCCTGATGGCGATCGGCCACTTCCTGATGGCGATCGAGTCCATGTTCTTCCCCGCGCTCATGTTCCTGATTCTCGGTAATGGCTGCTTCAAGCCGAATATCTCAACGCAGGTGGGCCTGCTCTACCCGCAGGGCGACCCGCGCCGCGACGGCGCGTTCTCGATCTTCTACGTCGGCATCAACCTGGGTGCGTTCCTCGCTCCGCTGGTGTGCGGCACGCTGGGACAGAAGGTCGGCTGGCACTACGGATTCGCCGCGGCCGGCGTGGGCATGCTCATCGGCCTGGTGGTCTACCTGCTCAACCAGAAGCATCTGGCCACCGACGTGCTCGAACAGACCAGGCTCGATGCGGCTGCCGCGAAGCAGGCCGGCACACACACGGCGAAGGCGCCGCTCACCAAGGACGAGTGGCTGCGAATCGGCGCGATTGTCGTGGCCTGCATCATCGTCGCATCGTTCTGGGCCGTGTACGAGCAGCAAGGCAACGTCATGCAGCTGTGGGCGGATCAGAACACGAACTGGAACTTCTTCGGCTGGACGATGCCGTCCACGTGGTACCAGTCGTTCAACCCGTTCATGATCTTCCTGTTCACACCGTTGCTCACCGCGCTGTGGGCGTCGCAGTCCAAGAACGGCAAGGAACCCTCGAGCCTCACCAAGATGGCCATGGGCAGCATGATGCTGGGTCTGGGCTTCGTGGTGATGATCGTGGCCTCGACTGGCATGGATCCGGCGGCCAAGCGCAGCGTGTTCTGGCTGGTGGGCTCCACGCTGATCTTCACGTTCGGGGAGCTGTATCTGTCGCCCATCGGGCTGTCGTTCGTGACCAAGGTCGCCCCCGCCGCGATCGTCTCGATGATGATGGGCGTGTGGTTCCTGGCCAACTTCATCGGCAATTACATGAGCGGATACCTCGGCACCTACTGGGAGAAGATCCCGCACTCCCAGTTCTTCATGCTCATGGTGGGCATCGCAATGACAGCCGGCCTGATCCTGTTCATCCTCGGCAAGCCACTCAACAAGATCGTGAGCGCGCACGACAAGCTGCGCTAGCGCGACGTTTGCAGATAGCCAGAGGCCGGGGGGGCGATCGCCTTCCCGGCCTTTGTCCTTTTCATTTCAGCTTGCGTCGGCACTTGCCGATGACCGCTATATGTGGTCATATGAACGCATATCATGGTCATCCTGAGATCGAATCCATTCGGGAGTTCCACGCGAACTCGCGCATTGATCGCCCTGCAACTTCTGGGTGAGAGTTATGCGCGGGAGTTGGCGCGGCTTCTCAGCGCGCCGCTGTCCGGTGTGCAGATGGCGCTGAGGACGCTCGAGCGTGACAGCATCGTCGTCGCACGCAACGTGGGGCGGACGCGTGTCTATCAGCTTTCGCCGAGGTACTTCGCGGCGAGAGAGCTGACGCCGTTTCTGGCACGCCTCGCGGAAGCCGAACCCGAGATCCAAAGGGCGGTCAGCGCGCTTCGACGGCGTCCGCGGCGAACTGGGAAGCCGCTATGAAGCTGGGGCCACGATCGACGTTAATGGAAGTGGTGATGACCGTTGGAGAAGCCCTTCACAACGCGGGTCTCAAGGCGGTTCTCACGGGCGGTGCATGCGCCAACTTCTACAGCGCCGGCGCATACTCTTCGATGGATGCCGACTTCGTGCTGGCAGGTGTCGTCACCCAGCGTGCGCTCGACGAAGCGATGGCAAAGATCGGATTCGTGCGGGTCCGGGATCACTTCGAACACGCCAGTGCCAAGTTCATCGTGGAGTTCCCCAAGGGACCACTTGCGATTGGAAGCGACCACGCCCTGAAGCCCCGTCGCGAGTCAGGAAAAAATGGGCAGGTGCGACTCCTCTCACCCACAGATTCCTGCCGGGACCGACTGGCCCAGTTCTACTTCTGGAAGGACCGCCAGGGGCTGAAGACAGCGGTTGCCATTGCCCTGCATCGCAAGGTCGGGATCACCCGAATCAGGCAATGGAGCATCGATGAGAACTGCCTGCCGCAATTTCTCGAATTCGTGGCTGCACTTCGAACTGCACGGGCCTCGGCGCGGCAGGCTTAGCCTCGGCTGAAATAGCAGAAGGGCCGGGAGGGCGATCGCCTTCCCGGCCTTCGGCATTTCACGTCTCATGCTTGGTTTACATATGTACTGGCCCCGGGGCCAGTAGTTATGTAAATCACGCCGCCTTCTTGCCCCCGAGCCACTTCTCACGGCCCACGAGCCACAATGCGATCGTGATCACGAGAAACGGGATCATCGCCAACGCATCAGCGTTGGCGCCGGTGAAGAACGGGTTGTTCGCCTCGGCCCAGTGCGTGAGCGATGCGTCGACGTTGCCGAACACGCCGGCCATGAACGCGATGATGATGCCGGCGATGGCGCCGCCCGCGATATAGCCCGAGGCCATCAGCACGCCGGGGCTCTTGTCGCCTTCGGCGACCAACTGCTCCTCGGTGAGTTGCTTGTGCTCGAGATCCTTGCGACGCGCGCGGTCCACGAACCAACGCACGAGCCCACCCACGAGAATGGGCGACGACGACGAGATGGGCAGGTACACGCCCACCGCGAACGCCAGCGAGGGGATGCCCGACATCTCGAGCACGATGGCGATCATCACACCGAAGAGCACGAGCCCCCAGGGGAGTTGCCGGTCGAGGATGCCCTTGATGATGTAGCTCATGAGCGTGGCTTTTGGCGCGTCGAACTTGCGCACCTGGCTGCCATCCGGACGCGTGTTGTAAGTGCCGTTGATGCCCGGGTCCACGAGCCACACGGCTTTGCCCGAGTCATCCAGCAGGTACTTGCCAGCGGGGCCACCGACGTCGTTGGTCTTATGCCACGCGTGGAATGCGCGTGTGTCGTCCTTGGCCTGCGGGCCCTGGATGCGTTCGATACGGCCCTGCATGGCATCCGGCGGCGCGATGATGCCCGCGGGGGCAACCTGCGTCACCGGCACGTACACCGTGGCTGCGTCATTCAACTTGAGCAGGATCGGCCCGATGACCAGCGCGGAGATCAGCGAACCGATCAGGATCGCGATCTGCTGGTAGCGCGGCGTGGCGCCGACCAGGAAGCCCGTCTTGAGGTCCTGCGACGTGGTGCCGCCGTTGGAGGCCGCGATGCACACGATGCCGCCCACCGAAAGTGCGGTCACGTACCAGCTCGCACCGGTCCAACCCACGAGCAGGAAGATCAAACACGTGAGCAACAACGTGGCGACCGTCATACCGGAGATCGGGTTCGAGGATGAACCGATCTCGCCGGTGAGCCGCGAGGATACCGTGACGAACAGAAAGCCGAACACCACGATCAGCACAGCGCCGAGCAGGTTCATGTGCAGCGTGGGCGAGAGCAGGATGGCGACGATCAGGAGCGCCACTCCGCCGAACACCAGCTTCATGTTCACATCCTGATCCACGCGATCGAGGCTCGCGGCGACCTTGGGGCCGCCCATGTCACGGATGCCTTCGCGCAGGCCGTGCCAGATCATGGGCAGCGAGCGCACCAAGCTGATGATGCCGCCCGCCGCCACCGCGCCCGCGCCGATGTAGAGCACGTAAGCGCTGCGGATCTGGTTCGGCGACATCTCGGAGATGGGCACCGTGCCCGGCGCGAGCGGGCCGGCCATGCCCTCGCCGAAGAACTTGATCATCGGAATGAGCAGCAGGTAGGCGAGCACACCGCCGGCGCACATGACCGACGCGATCACGGGGCCGATGATGTAGCCCACACCGATCAGCTCGGGCGAGATCTCGCACGCGACCGAGCCCGACTTGAGCGGTGCGCCGAAGATCTTCTCGGGCGTGTCCTTCCACGCCTTGAACGCCGACATTGCCGTCTTATAGAGGAGCCCGATGCCGAAGCCGGCGAAGATCGTGCGGGCACTCACGCCCTGCGAGCCGCTGGCCGCAGCCTCGTCCTTGGCGTGCTGCGACGACGCGGCGATCGATTCTTCGGAGGCGCCGGCCTTGAGCACCTCGGCGCACGCCGTGCCCTCGGGGTACTTGAGCTTGCCGTGTTGCTGCACGATCAGTGCGCGGCGCAGCGGGATCATCATGAGGATGCCGAGCAGCGCGCCCATCACCGACACCAGCGCCACCCGGGTGAGTTCGAGGTCGAAGCCGAGGATCATGATCGCCGGCATGGTCACACCCACACCGAATGCGATGGATTCGCCCGCCGAGCCCGCTGTCTGCACGATATTGTTCTCGAGGATCGTCGCGTCCTTCGCCCCGAACTTGCTGAACAGACGGAACAACGTGATCGAGATCACCGCCACCGGAATCGAGGCGCTCACCGTGAGTCCCACCTTGAGCACCAGGTAGAGCGATGAGGCGCCGAAGATCACGCCGAGGATCGTGCCGATCAGCACGCCGCGGAACGTGAACTCGTTCATCACCGTGGTGGTGGGGATATACGGGACGGAACGCTGGGCCGGAGCAGCCACGGCCTGCGGCTTCGCTGCGCTCATGCGAGGATCTCCGGAAAGGGCAGGGAGGAACGGACCAGGCGACCGCGGAACACTAGCAGAGCGACGCGCAGAGTCAGAGGATTTCAGGCGCGATCCGGTTCAGCGGGCCAGGGCGTCCGCTGCCCTTCGACTCGCCACCATCCGCCCGCCGCGGACCGTTGCGCCGATCACGAGCGCCGCGCTGATCAGCACGACGTTCTTGATGATGTACTGCCCCTCAAGGGTCGGGGCATACGGCACTCGCGTGAACACTTCGGATGGAAACAGGAAAAGTGGCGTCAGCGTTCCGAGCATCTGGAAGAACAGCAGGAACAGCACCGCACGCAGAGCGAGTCCGAAGATCAGTCCCAGTCCGATGATGGACTCGAGCGCAGCGAGCATGGGGAGCGAGGCCGCAGGCTTCACCAGGCCGAAGCTCAGGATCTCGATGGTCCGCCCTGCGAGCCCCTGCGCGGGGCTCAAGCCGGGGAAGAACTTGAGGAAACCAAACCACAGGAAGACGATCCCAACGCTCACCCGCAGCAGTAAGGGACCGTACTTCGCCATCCACTCGGTGATCCGCTTGTCCAGCTGGTTGAACTTTTCCATCGCTTGCTGCATGACTTCTCCCGGCCGGAATGCCACAGATGTGGGAATGCTTGTCGAATGACCTCGCACGCCAGTCTAGCGCGAGAGCTGCGGCGGAGGCACCCACGCCAGATCACCATGAATTCTCCCCTCCACCCCCCGCCCCGAGGTGTAGACTGGTCGGGTCTGAGAACATCCATGCCCTATGACGCGCCCCACTCGGGTCGCGCGCACGGCGCTCATCCATGAGTCGCCGGGAGATACGGTGCCCGTGAGCCCCGACTTGGCCGGCTGACTTCCAGTTCAGGAAGGGACCCGCACCATGTCGACGCCCCAGGAAACCGCCACGCTGGCCGGCAACGCCACCGCCGTTCGCACACTGCAGATCTACGTGGGCGGCCGCTGGGTCGACTCCAGCGCCAAGACCACTTTCGATGTGCACAACCCAGCGCTCGATACCGTCATCGCCCGCACGCCGATGGGCGGCGCCGACGATGTCGACCGTGCCGTGCAGGCCGCGCTCAAAGCGTACCCGGCGTGGCGCGCCACTCCCCCGGTCAATCGCGTGCGCTTCCTGTTCACGCTCAAGAACCTGTTCGAGAAGGCGTTCGAGGACCTTGCGCGCACGATCACCATCGAGCACGGCAAGGCGCTCGATGAATCGCGCAGCAGCGTGCGACGCGCGATCGACAACATCGATATGGCGATCGGCATTCCCACACTGATGCAGGGTCGCTCGCTCGAGGACATCGCGGTGGGCATCGACTGCTTCACGTACCGTCAGCCGATGGGCGTGTTCGCGGCCATCACGCCATTCAACTTCCCCTCGATGGTGCCCATGTGGTTCCTGCCGCACGCCATCGCCTGTGGCAACACGTTCATCGTCAAGCCGAGCGAGCGCGTGCCCCTGTCGCAGCAGAAGATCTTCGAGCTGCTGCACGAAGCGGGACTGCCCGAGGGCGTCGTCAATCTCGTGCACGGTGGCAAGGACGCGGTCGATGGCATCCTCGACCACCCGGGGATCGCTGGCGTATCGTTCGTGGGCAGCTCACCGATCGCGCACTACATCTACAAGCGCTCCGCCGAGAAGGGGAAGCGTGTGCAGGCTCTGGGTGGAGCGAAGAACTTCGTGTTGGTAATGCCGGATGCCGACATGGCCCGCTCAGCCGCGGTGAGCACCGAGTCGTGCTTCGGTTGCGCCGGCGAGCGCTGTCTCGCGAACAGTGTCGTCCTCGGTGTGGGCACGGCCTACGGCGAGATGGTCACGCGATTGGTCGCCGAGGCCAAGAAGATCAAGGTCGGTGACGGCCTCGAGCCCGGCGTCACGATGGGCCCGGTGATCAGCATGGCGCACCGCGAGAAGGTTCTCGGCTACATCGAGCAGGGCATCAAGGAGGGCGCGACGCTCGCGCTCGACGGCCGTGGCTACAAGGATCCCAAGAACCCGAAGGGCTATTTCCTCGGGCCCACGATCTTCACGGACGTCACCCCGGACATGGTCATCGCGCGCGAGGAGATCTTCGGCCCGGTGCTGTGTGTGATGAAGGCCGACACGTTCGAAGAGGCTGTGGCGATCGTGAAGAAGCACGAACTCGGCAACGCCAGCAGCATCTTCACCTCGAGCGGCAAGTACGCGCGCGAGTATCGGTATCAGGTCGAGCCGAGCATGCTCGGCGTGAACATCGGCGTCGCGGCCCCGATGGCCTTCTTCCCCTTCGGCGGCGCCAAGGGCAGCTTCTTCGGCGATCTGAAGGCGCACGGGCAGGACTCGATCGAGTTCTACACGGACAAGAAGGTCAACATCACGCGATGGTTCTGAGCCGGCCCACCCGCAGTGCAGCGGCGTGTGCCGTTGCACTGCTCCTTCTGCTGACGATGACTCCCGCCGCGAAGGCGATGGAACCTCCGTCGAGCGACGTGCTCGCGGAGTTGCGTATCGCCTGCGACACGAGCGACGTGGTGCGAGTGACCACGACGAAAACCCATTACAGCATGCATCGCCCGACCATGGACTCGACGGGGGTGCGCCACCCCCGCGGGCTGGGGCGGCAGGCGCTCATCACCATCGGCGACCTTCCGCTGGATGAACTGCAGATTCCGTGGGCGCAGATCAGCCAGATCGACGTGGGCCAGTTGCACGTCAGCCGCTCGCTGATCGTTGGCATGATGGTGGGCGCCACCTTGGGCGGTGGTTTGATCCTGAACTACGGCGCGAGTCTCACGGACGCAGGAGACAGCGGCATGGTCTACATCGGTGCCAGCGTCTTCACCCTGAGCCTGCTCGGTGGTTGGTTGCACGGATTGTCGAGTCCACATTACGAAGTGCTTCTCACCCAGAACCCGTCCAGGAGATGAGCATGCCGCGCAAGCTGATCGGCGGTCTGATCCAGTGCAGCAATCCGATCAATGATGAATCCCAGTCGGTCGAGGTGATCAAGAAGGCGATGTTCGACAAGCATGTGCCGTTGATCGAGGAAGCGGGCAAAAAAGGCGTGCAGGTGCTGTGTCTTCAAGAGATCTTCAACGGCCCGTACTTCTGCCCGGGACAGGACAAGCGCTGGTATGACTCGGCCGAGCCAGTCCCCGGCCCCACCACCGACGCCATCGCCAAGATCGCCGCGAGATACAAGATGGCGATCGTGATCCCGGTGTACGAACTCGACATGCCCGGTGTGCTCTACAACACCGCGGCCGTTTACGACGCCGACGGCAGTTATCTGGGCAAGTACCGCAAGAACCACATCCCGCACACCTCCGGATTCTGGGAGAAGTACTTCTTCAAGCCGGGCAACATGGGCTACCCCGTGTTCCAGACCCGCTACGCCAAAGTGGGCGTGTACATCTGCTACGACCGGCATTTCCCCGAAGGCGCACGCGCGCTGGGCTTGAATGGCGCCGAGATCGTCTTCAATCCGAGCGCCACGGTGGCCGGCCTGTCGCAGTACCTGTGGAAGCTCGAGCAGCCCGCGCACGCTGTGGCGAATGGCTACTTCGTCGGCGCGATCAATCGCGTGGGCACCGAGGCGCCGTGGAACATCGGCAAGTTCTACGGGTCGTCGTATTTCGTGGACCCGCGCGGCAACTTCCTGGCGCAGGGCAACGAAGATGACGACATGCTCGTGGTGGCCGAAATGGACCTGGACATGATCCAGGAGGTCCGCAACATCTGGCAGTTCTTCCGCGACCGTCGTCCCGAGACCTACAGCCGCCTGACCGATCTGTGAGCGCAACACGCATCCGGCGGGTCCTTGAGACCGCGCTGTATGTGACCGACATGGCCCGGGCCGTCGCGTTCTACAGCGACGTGCTCGGGCTTCGTCCCATGGGCGGCAGCGACCGGCTGACGCCGATGGACGCTGGCGAAGGCACGGTGCTGCTGTTGTTCCTGCGCGGCGCCTCAGCGGAGGGCATTCACTTTCCCGATGGGTGGATCCCGCCGCACGATGGCGCCGGCCCAGTCCACATGGCATTCGCCATCGACTCCGCCGAGTTCGACGCATGGCAGGCTCGCCTCACCGAACACGGCGTGGCGGTCGAAGTCGTGAATCGCTGGGAACGAGGCGGGCGCAGCGCTTACTTCCGAGACCCCGACGGCCATTCCATCGAACTTGCGACGCCTGGGGTGTGGCCCACGTACTGACACCGCGCCGGTCCCCGCCATGACGGGTTTCGTCGGGCGGGGTATCGCGCAGCTTGCCGGCTGCGGTAGCTTTCCGTGCACATCTGCACATCCCTTGTCACGCTCGTGCGTATGCCTCCATGGCGCCGCGAGATCGTCATCACCTGCCCGAGGAATCCGCCATGCCAAGCGTGCACTCTTCGCTCCATCCGATCTTCGCCCTCGCGCTGCTTGCAGCCGCGATGCGCACTCCTGCAGCTTCTGCTGCAGAAGCCAATCAGCCGGCGATGCTCAAGCCATGGACCGGCCCCTTCGGCGGGGTCCCGGCTTGGAGCGACGTGAAGGTCGAGGAGTTCGTCCCCGCCTTCGAGATCGCGATGAACACCGAACGCGCAGAGATCCGCGCGATCGCCGAGAATCCCGCGCCGGCCACGTTCGAGAATACGATCGTGGCGATGGAACGCGACGGCAAGGTCCGCGCCCGCTTGGGCGCCTACTATGGAGTGCACTCCTCGGTGCTCAATCTTGGCGCCATGCCCGATGTGCAGCGAAAACTCGCACCGATGTTCTCGGCCTTCGGCGATGAGATCACGCAGAACGCCAAGCTGTTCAAGCGCATCGAGGCGGTCTACCAGACCCGTGAGAAATCAGGGCTCTCGGCCGAGCAGCAGCGCCTCACATGGGTGGTCTACACGCGCTTCGTGCGCGCCGGCGCCAATCTGGACACCGAGAAGAAGGCGCGCCTGAGCGCGATCAACCAGCGCCTCGCCACGCTCTACACCAACTTCAGCCAGAACGTGCTGGAAGACGAGACCAAGCCGTTCACCACGATCGCCGATGCGAAGGGCCTCGCTGGCCTGCCCGAGGATCTGCGCGCCGCCGCGGCGCGCGCCGCCATGACTCGCGGCCTCGAGGGCAAGTGGGTGATCGACAACACGCGCTCGTCCATGGAGCCGTTCCTCACCTACGGCGCCGATCGCGAAGTGCGCAAGCAGGTCTGGACCACCTACTTCAGCCGCGGTGACAACGGCGATGCGACCGACAACAACGCGACCATCACTGAGATCCTCCAGCTCCGATACGAACGCGCGAATCTGTTGGGCTACAAGACGCACGCGCACTGGCGTCTGGAGCCCCAGATGGCGGGCACGCCCGAGCGCGCCGTCGCACTGATGGAGTCGGTCTGGACGCCGGCCGTGGCGCAGGTGAGGAAGGACGTGGCTGCCATGCAGGCGATCGCCGATCACGAAGGCGCCAAGATCACAATCGAACCGTGGGATTACCGCTATTACGCCGAGAAGCTCCGCAAGGAGCAGTACGACCTCGACTTCAATGAAGTGAAGCCGTACCTGCAGCTCGATAAGTTGCGCGAAGGCATGTTCTGGGCAGCGGGCAAGCTCTATGGCTTGCAGTTCAAGCGGCTTCCGGACCTGGCCACGTATCAGCAGGACGTGACCGTGTACGAAGTCACCGACGCCGCAGGCAAGCACGTGGGTCTGTGGTACTTCGATCCCTACGCACGCGCCGGCAAGCGCTCGGGCGCATGGATGAACGCCTATCGCGGGCAGGATCGGCTCGACGCTCCGGTCACCACGATCGTCTCGAACAACTCGAACTTCGTGAAGGGTGAGCCCGGTTCTCCGGTGTTGATCTCGTGGGAAGACGCCGAGACTATGTTCCACGAGTTCGGTCACGCCCTGCACGGCCTGTTGTCCGACGTGAAGTACCCCACGCTCGCCGGCACCTCGGTGGCCCGCGACTTCGTGGAGTTCCCCTCACAGATCAACGAGCACTGGTTGCCAACGCCCGAGATCCTCAATCAGTTCGCGCTCCACTATCAGACCGGCAAGCCCATGCCGCGCGAACTGCTGAACAAGATCGTGCGCGCGAAGACCTTCAACGAGGGCTTCAAGACCATGGAGTACCTGGCTTCGGCCATGATCGATATGCAGCTGCATCTGGCCGGCGCGGGCCCGATCGATCCGGACAAGTTCGAGCGGGAGGAGCTGGCGCGCCTGGGACTGCCCAAGGAGATCGTCATGCGCCACCGCACGCCGCAGTTCACGCACGTGTTCTCGGGCGACGGCTACTCGGCCGGGTATTACTCATACCTGTGGTCCGATGCGCTCACCGCCGACGCGTGGGAAGCGTTCGAGGAGGGCAAGGGCCCGTGGGACGCGGCGGTCGCCAAGCGGTTCAAGGACACGATCCTCTCGAAGGGCAACACCATGGACCAGGCCGCGATGTTCCGCGCATTCCGTGGCCGTGACGTGCAGACCGACGCCCTGATGCGCATGCGTGGCTTCGCGCCGCCTCGCGCGAGTGCGGGGCACTGACCCGATCACCCGACGACGCGCCGCGGGTCGTCGAAAAACCTCTCCCCCGCGCTCGCGGTGGATGTATGCTCATGCGGCCCCGGACCGTCACTCGGTCCGGGGCCGCAGTGTGTGTCACGCATTGCGAACGGCAGTGGTGCATTCCTGCCGGGAGATACGGGTCCCGTGAGCCCCGACTTGGCCGGCTGCGTAATCGAGGCCAGGGAGGATATATGGGGCTCATCATCAAGGGTGGCGAGGTCGTCAATGCGTCGGAGCAGTTCATGGCCGACGTACGCATCGAGGGTGGGAGTATCACCGCCATCGGCGCCACACTCGACCCAGCGTCCGGCGACGAGACGATCGACGCATCGGGCAAGTTGCTGCTCCCCGGCTTCATCGACCCGCACGTGCACATGGAGCTGCCATTCATGGGCACGGTGAGCGCGGATGACTTCGAGAGCGGGACCGCCTCAGGCATCGCGGGCGGCACCACGTGCATCATCGACTTCTGCATCCCAGCTCCTGGCGAATCACTGCTCGCCGCGCTCGAGACCTGGAAGGGCCGCGCTGCCAAAGCGGTCACCGACTACACGTTCCACATGGCCATCACGTCTTGGGGACCCAACACCGCCGCCGAGATGCAGCAGGTGGTCGAGAAGCACGGCATCACCAGCTTCAAGGTGTTCATGGCCTACAAGGGCGCGATCATGGTGGACGACGGCGCGCTCTATTCGGTGATGAAGGAAGCGGCCAAGCTCGGCGCCGTGGTCACCGTGCATGCCGAGAACGGCGATGCCGTGTACCACTTGCAGCGCGAGTTGCTCGCCGCCGGTTGCACCGGGCCCGAGTACCACCCGGTCTCGCGGCCGAGCGCGGTCGAGGGCGAAGCCACCGAGCGCGCACTCATGATGGCGCGGCTGCACGGCGCGACGCCCTACATCGTGCACATGACCTGCAAAGAATCGATGCACGCACTCGAGCGCGCGAAGCTCGCCGGCCAGCCGTGCTACGGCGAGACCTGCCCGCAGTATCTGCTGCTCGATGACACGGTGTTCATCAAACCGGACTTCGGTGGCTCGGCGTTCGTCATGAGCCCGCCGATCCGTCCTGGACACGTGGGACACCACGACGCGCTGTGGGCCGGTATCACCAATGGCATGCTCGACAGCGTGGGCACGGACCACTGCCCGTTCCTGCACGAACAGAAGAAGATGGGGGTTGGCGACTTCACCAAGATCCCCAACGGTGCCGCCGGCATCGAGGACCGACTCGTGCTCATGCACACGCACGGCGTTGCGACCGGTCGGATCAGCCTGCAGCGCATGGTCGAGCTGGGCTCGGCGAATCCAGCGCGCATCTTTGGATTGACGAAGAAGGGCAGCGTCGCGGTGGGTATGGATGCCGATCTGGTGGTGTTCGACGCGAAGGCCAAAGGCACGCTCAGCGCCAAGACACATCACTCGCGCGCCGATCGCAGCATCTTCGAGGGCCATGCGATCACCGGCCGGATCGCCAGCACCATTGTGGCAGGCCGCGTTGTGTACGACGGAAGCAAGCTCATGACCACGCGGGGTAGCGGGCGATTCATCGCGCGCAAGGCCACGCATCACGCCCATCATGCCGAGGTGAAGCTGTGACAAACGGGCCTGTGGGTCCCGCACTTCCCGCTGCGAGGCTCGAACTACGCATCGCCGACGGCAAACCGGACTTCACCTCGGGCGAGGCGATCGCCGAGGCGAATCGATGTCTCTACTGCCACGACGCTCCCTGCGTTGAAGCGTGCCCGACCGGCATCGACATCCCGACGTTCATCAAGAAGATCGGGACCGGGAATGTGGCCGGCTCGGCGCGCACCATCCTGTCGGCGAACTTGCTCGGCTATTCGTGCGCACGGGTGTGTCCAGTCGAAGCACTGTGTGTGGGCTCATGCGTGTACAACGCGTGGCACCGCTCGCCGCCCATTGCCATCGGCCGCCTGCAGCGACATGCCGTCGAGATTGCCTTCGCCGGCGGACATGCGGCGGATCTGCTCAGCAAAGCAGCACCCAACGGCAAAAGCATCGTGTGCGTGGGCGCGGGGCCTGCTTCCTTGGCGTGTGCCGGGTATCTCGCGCTCGAAGGCTGCAGCGTGACGTTGATCGAGAAGCGAGCGCTCCCGGGCGGACTCAACACGACCGGCGTCGCGCCCTACAAGATGCACGCCGAGGGCGCGGTCGCCGAAGTCGAGTTCATCCGCTCGCTGGGAGTCGAGATCCGCACCGGCGTCGAAGTCGGGCGTGACGTGACCACCGATGCGCTGCTCAGCCAGTACGACGCCGTGTTCCTC
>Ga0163144_10010969_pt1 | contig 19229 bp, 20 predicted proteins | sample OliLak19BULKMAT1_FD_123175 | JGI IMG/M metagenome (GOLD analysis project Ga0163144, IMG submission 123175) | Freshwater microbial mat bacterial communities from Lake Vanda, McMurdo Dry Valleys, Antarctica - Oligotrophic Lake LV.19.BULKMAT1 | ecosystem: Environmental > Aquatic > Freshwater >... | reverse complement strand
GACTTGGCGGGACGGAAGGCCGTCGGCAGCGCCTCGTCGGCGGTGATCGGGCCTATCACCGGCACGCCTGGGGGAATCGGGAGCAACGGGCAGCTGCCTCCTGGCCTCCTGGCAAGTGCCAACCCTCTGGGCTGTCCAGGCGCCCCTCTTCGTCGACGCTCAGGCGTGCTGCGCGGCTGTAGACGCGGCGGCCCCCGGCATCGGCAAACACGAACGCACCTACACCGTCGATGGCCAGGTCCAGCGCGCGCCCGGTCGCCTGCTGTGTACCGGACTGCGAAAACTCTGACGTAGGCGTTGGCACCAGCGGGGTCGGCCTTGGATCACCACCGCCGCACCCCGACAGGGCGGGAGTGAGCAGTCCGGCGGCGAGTCCGGCAACGTGCCGGGCGTGGTCGTGGCGTGGGCGAAACGGATGGTTCTGCATAGTCTTCGCAGATGGAAATGTCAACGCAACGTTCGCACTCCGCCGGGCCGGCGGATCCGCAGAGATGATGGGTCTGTGCAGCGCAATTGCGCGTCGCAATGCTTGCCGGGCCCGCGCGGGACGAGTAGGCGCATTGCGTGGCGTGGCGTCCACCCGCCCGGCGCTGGCCAACGGACACGTGCAATGCATTGGAGTCGGACACGTGGTGCTCAAGCTCAAGACCATGTGGTGCGCAGGCTCCAATCGCATCCTGATGTCGCGGCTTGAGTTCCGTCCACTCAGCGCCTGGCCGCGCTGATGCCCCCGGGTCGGCCGCCCCGCCGCCATGGAGAGGCCGGGCCGCGCCGTTCAAAACACGCCCAGCGCCTTCAGCCGTTCGAGCTTGCCGCCGTACAGGGCCTGCTGCTCGCGCGTCGTGCTGCCGTCCAGCGCCTGGCGCAGGTGGCTGAGCGCGGCGCGGTTGTCTCCCCGTTTCAGGCGCGCCACGGCGAGCCAGAAGTGCACCTCGTGGTAGCCCGCGGTGCGGCCGAGTTCACGCTCGAACAGGGTCTCGGCCTCGGCGTAACGGCCTTCGCGCATGCGCTGCAAACCTTCATTGAAGGCGGCGAAGGGAGCGGCTGGCTGCAGGCGCCGCAGTTCGGCAGCCAGCGCCAGCGCCTCGCCATCGCGGCCCTGCGCGCCGAGCACGCCGACCAGGTTGCTCATCGCATGCAGGTGCTCGGGCTCGATGGAAAGGGCGGCGCGCAGCGCGCGTTCGGCCTCTTTAAGGTGGCCGCTGCGCTGGTAGATCACGCCCAGCGTGTTGAAGCTGCCGGTGAACGTGCGGTCTTGTCCGATGGCGGCGCGCGCCCAGGCATAGGCGTTGTCGGTGTGACCCAGCGCCAGCGCCTCGGCCGACTTGTTGTTCATGTACATCGCCAGCACGCGCGCCTCGTCGATCACCTCCAGGCGGCGGCGGCGCAGGTCTTCCGGCGGGATGAAGTCGACGGTCAGCCACTCGGTCATGTCCGAGTCCTTCTGCCCGCTGGCCATGCCCCGCCCGAGCCCCAGGTTGACATGGCCGATGGCGAACAACAACCCGCCGCTGCGCGCCCAGGCCTCGCCGGCCGACACGCTCTGGAAGCGCACCGGCAGGCCGGCCTCGCGTGCGAACGTCGCCGTCATGATGAGCAGCGAAAGGCAGTTGCCGGCGTGGACGTCGAAGGCCTCGGCTGCGGTGCGCGTCATCTCGGCGTCGTAGTCGAGCCTGAGCATGCCCTTGCCATAGAGCGCCTCGATCAGCGCGCGGCGCGGGTCGCCGCGTTGCAGGCGCGGCCTAATCTCGCTGTCGAAGGCCTGGCGCATGGCCGGGCTGAGCGCAAACACGGCCTCGGCCGAAATGGGCACCGTGGCCGGCGCGAAAAGTGCATCGTCGAACAGGCCTTCGACCTGCCCGGCGCGCGGCGCCAGCGTGGAACATGCCGACAGCGCGGCACAGCACAGCAGCAGCAACCAGAGCTTCATGACGTGCTCCTTCGGCCAGGTGGCGCGGCGCGACCATCGCTCCGGCCCAGGATGTCACCGATGCTGTGCCTGCGCGGGCCCGCCGTCAACCGCCGGCCGTGCGCTGCCACTGCGCGTGCGTGATGCGGTACAGGCAGTGCCGACGCAACGGGCTGCCTTCGGCCACGGCAGGGTGGTCGAAGTCCTCTTGCGCATTCGTCATGCCGATGCGCTCCATCACCGCCCGCGACCGCTGGTTGCCCAGCGAAGTGAAGGAGACGATCTCGGCCAGCTTCAGCCGCGTGAAACCGACGCCCAGCGCGGCGCGCGCGCCCTCGCTCGCCAGGCCCTGCCCCCAGTGCGGCCGGGCCAGCCGCCAGCCGACCTCAACGCAGGGCGAAAACGGCAACTGCCGGCGCGGCACCGACAGGCCGATGAAGCCGATGAACGCACCGCCCTGCCGCAGTTCGACGGCCCAGCAACTCCAGCCGCGTTCGGCAAACTGTGCGTCCCAGAAGTCGATCGAGGCATCGCTCTGCTCACGGCCGAGGGTGGCCGGGAAGTGGCGCATGACCTCCGGGTCGGCGTTCAGCGCCGCGAATGGCGGCCGGTCGCATTCGCGCCAGCGCCGCAATATCAGCCGCTCGCTGCTGGTTTCGATGATCTCGGGCATGGCCGCTGCCGTGGACCCGTTACCGTTACCCGGCCGCGCGGCCGGGCCCGTAGCGTGTGGCCGAGCGTGCCCGCGCCGCCGCAGCCTGCGCTTCCCGGCTGCGCGGCTCAGTGCGTGTCACCAGCGACTGCATCAGCCGGCGCGCAGTGGCGGCCACTTCGGCCACGGCCAGATCGAAAGCGGCTTCGTTCGCCTTCGACGGCATGCTGAAACCGCTCAGCTTGCGCACGAACTGGAGTGATGCATCGCGGATCTCCAGTTCGCTGGCGGCCGGCTCGAAGTTGAAAAGGGTCTTGATGTTTCTGCACATGCGGCGTTTACTCCGGGCAGTCAGGTCGTTTCCGGCGGGTGGCGACCATCATGTCACGCCAGGGCCTGCGGCTTGCCGTCCCGTCCTTCACAGAGGCCGCAAGACACACGCTCCATCACCGTCAATGCAGGCGCACGGTGCCAGCAGGATGGTCGTCGAGGCGAGAACCGCGATGAGTCTCTTCACATTCGGCCGCCAGTCGAGATGGAGTCTGGCGATTGCTGACGGATGCCATGGACGCGCCGTCGACCGGACTTCAGGCCGGCCCGATGGCATGCCTGAACAGATCCCCGCAACGCGGCGCCGCCGGCCACGACGCGGCCGGCACCTGCAGCGCTCCCGGCGGCACGGCCCGCAAGGCGTTGATCCAGCCACCATGCGTGACCACGATGCGCGGCGCAGCAAAGCTTGCCGCATCGGCCGCATAGCCGTGAACACGCAGCGCCAATACCGCCAGGCTTTCGCCACCGCCCGGTGCGTGGTGCAGCAGGTCGGCTTCCCAGGCGCTGACTTCCGCCCAGGCGATGTCGCTCCAGCGGCAGCCGTCCCAGCGACCGAAATCCAGCTCACGCAGGCGCGGATCAACCGTCACGCGCCAGCCCCAGCGGCGCAACCAGCGGCCGACGTCGCGGCAGCGGCGCAGCGGCGACACCGCCGCCTGCCGCGGCAGGCCATGGCAGCGCGCCGCCTGCCGTATGCGGTGGGCCAGCCGACGGGCGCGGCGCGGGTCCAACCGCAGGTCGGTGACACCGATGCAGCGCCCTGCCGCGCCTTCGGCGCGCGGGTGCCGCCAGCACCAGAGATCCGTGCTGCCTGCGGGCTCCATCGTGTTGGCGCCGGCAGACGGCAATGTATCTGGATCGTTCAAGGCAGCGACAACGAAGCCAGCAGCGCCAGGTAGACCGCCACTTCGGCGCCCTGCTGCGCTGCACCGAGCGTGTCGCCGGTGTAGCCGCCCAGCCGCGCACGCAGCCAGCGTGCCATGCCCAGCGCGACTGCGGCGGCGGCGGCCAGCGCCAGCAGTACGTCACGTTCACGCAGGCCGAGCGCCTGCGCGCTTGCCGTGGCCAGCAGGCACCAGACCAGCGCCACCGCCAGGCCATGGACCGGCACCTGCTGCGCCATCGGCTTGGCTTTGGCGTGTTCGGCATCTCCCGCGTAGGGCAGCCACACCAGCAGCGCCACCGGCACCGCGCGCGACAGTGCATGCGCCAGCGGCAGCGCCAGCAGCACGGCAGTGAGGTCGCGCACCGCCAGGCCGTGCAGGGCGCTGGCCTTCAGCGCCAGCATCAGCAGCAGGCCGCAGGCGCCGTAGGTGCCGATGCGCGAGTCCTTCATGATGGCGAGCGAGCGCTCGCGGCTGACCGAGCCGCCCAGGCCGTCGCAGGTGTCGGCCAGGCCGTCTTCATGAAAGGCGCCGGTCATCCAGACGGTGGCGGCCATCGCCAGCAAGACCGCCACGGGCGCCGGCCAGAGGTGGGCCGCGCCCCACATCACCAATGCGCCAAAACCGCCCACCAGCAGCCCCACCGCCGGAAAGTGGCGCGCGCTGGCGTGCATCCATTCGGGCTTCCAGCCCACCCAGGCCGGCACCGGCACGCGGGTGAGGAACTGCAGGGCGATCAGGAAGAGGCGCAGTTCGTGCAGCATGCGGCTGGATTCTGCACGGCCCGGGTCCGGGGATTGCCCTTCAGGTATCTCGCTCACTGACACCCGCACTGTCGAAGCTGGCCATTTCGGCCAGCAGCAGTTCGGCCGACTTGAGCAGCGGCCAGGCGAGCGCCGCGCCCGAGCCTTCACCGAGCCGCAGGCCGAGGTCGAGCAGCGGCGCGGCGCCCAGTTGCGCCAGCCAGCGCGCATGGCCGTTTTCCGCCGAGCCGTGGGCGAACACGCAGCGCTGCAGCACCGGCGGCGCGATGGCCGCCGCCAGCGCCACCGCCGCCGTGGTGATGAAACCGTCGACGACGATGACGCGGCGCTCTTCGGCGGCCTGCAGCACGGCGCCTACCATGGTGGCGATCTCCGGGCCGCCGAGCGCGGCCAGCCACTGCGCCGGCTCCTGCAAGTGGGCGTGGCGGTCGAGTGCACGCTGCAGCACGGCCAGCTTGTGCGCCAGGCCGGCGTCGTCCAGCCCGGTGCCGCGGCCGGCGCAGGCGCTGATCGGCAGCCCCGTCAGCCGCACCATCAGCAGGGCGGCCGGCGAGGTGTTGGCGATGCCCATCTCGCCCAGCAGCAGCACGTTGCCGGGCAGGCTGCACACCAGCGCCGCGCCATGTGCCAGCGCGGCGTCGTTTTGTGCGCGCGTGAGCGCAGGGCCCAGCGTGCTGTCGGCGCTGCCCTGGCAGGTCTTGGCCACGCGCAGCAAGGCGTGGGGCGGCAGATCGCTCTTCACGCCGCAGTCCACCACCGTCAACGCCAGGCCGTGCTGGCGCGCCAGCACCGACACTGCGGCGCCGCCGGCCAGCATGTTGAGCACCATCTGCGCCGTCACGTCGGCGGGGTAGGCCGAGACACCCTGCGCGGCAATGCCATGGTCGGCGGCGAACACCACCAGTTGCGGCGCCAGCAGGCGCGGGGCATCGGTGCCGAGCACGCGGGCGAGCAACAACGCCAGCGCTTCCAGCCGGCCCAGCGCGCCCAGCGGCTTGGTCTTCCGGTCGATGCGGCGCTGCGTGCGCGCGGCGAGGTCGTCGAAGGAACCGTCGTGCAGGTCGATCATGCGGTGAGTGCCCAGTCGGCGAAGAAGCGGTGCAGTTGTTCGAGGCCGTCGGTCAGCGCGGCCGGACCGGGTTGCAGGATGTCGCAGCTCTTGATCTCATGCAGTTGGCCGGTGCGCACGGCCGGCACCCCGGCCCAACCGGCGCGTGCGGCGACGCGCTCGGGGCGAAACTTCTTGCCGCACCAGGAGCCGATGATCAGATCGGGCGCGCGCCGCGCGGGTTCCAGCGCGTCGCTGATCACGCGGTTGCGGCCCAGGCCCTGAAGCGCGAGTTCGGGGAAGATGTCGTCACCGCCGGCCACGGCCATGAGCTCGCTGACCCAGCGGATGGCGCTGATCATCGGATCGTCCCACTCCTCGAAGTAGACGCGCGGCCGGCGCGGCCAGGCCGCCGCCACGCCGGCGATCTCGGCATGGCGCTGCTGGCAGCCGGCGATCCATACCTCGGCTTTTTCTTGTACGCCGACCAGTCCGGCCACCAACCGCAGGGTGTCGAAGATCTCGGCCACGCTGCGCTGGTTGGTGATGAAGACATTCAGCCCGGCGCGGATCAGCTTGTCGGCCAGCGCCGCCTGCATGTCGGAGAACCCGATCACCAGGTCGGGCTGCAAAGCGACGATCTTGTCGATCTTGCCGTCGAGAAAGGCGCTGATGCGCGGGTGCGCCTGACGGGCGCGGCGCGGCCGCACCGTGTAGCCGGAGATGCCGACGATGCGCGCCTCTTCACCCAGCAGGTACAGCCATTCGGTGGTTTCTTCGGTCAGGCAGACGATGCGCTGGGGGCCCATGGGCGTACTAGTCCAGGTTCGGCACGACCATCGGGCGCGCGCCTCGGGTGTCGATGCGGATCGCGCCGCCGAAGGTGGCCACCAGCGCGGCGTGCAGCGCGGGGGCGTCGAAGGCGGCGTCGGCGAGCACGCGGCCGGCACGCAGCAGCAGCACGCGGTCGGCGTGCAGCGCCAGTGGCAGGTCGTGCAGCACCGTCACCACCGTGTGGCTGCGGCCCAGGCGCCGGCACAGACGGGCCAGCGCCACCTGGTGCGGCGGGTCGAGGTGCGTGGTGGGCTCGTCGAGCAGGAGCACCGGCGCCTCGGTGGCGAGGGCGCGCGCCAGCAGCACACGCTGGCGTTCACCGCCCGACAGCGCCTGCAGCCGGCGATGCATCCAGGCCGCGCATTCTGTGGCGGCCATGGCCCGGTCGACCACCGCCTCGTCGGCCGGGCCGGCGGCGCCGAACAGGCCCAGGTGCGGCAAGCGGCCCAGCATCACGGTCTCACGCGCGGTGAGGTCGCCGCTGGCCTCACCGCCCTGCGCCAGCCAGGCGATCGAGCGCCCGCGCTCGGCGGCGGCAAGAAAGGCCAGCGGCCGACCGTCGAGCCACACGGCACCCGCACTCGCCACCTGCAGACCGGCCAGCGTGCGCAGGAGAGTGCTTTTGCCGGCGCCGTTGGGGCCGACGATGGCGGTCCAGCCAGGGGCGAAGCGGCAGCTCACGCCGTCGAGCACGGGCTGGCCGCCAAGCGCCACGCTGAGGCCATCGGCCCGCAGCAGATGTTGGGTCGTCGGAACATCGGCCGGCGCCGCCGTCGAATGAATCGTGCTCATGACAAGCTCCGGCGGTGCAGCAGACGGATCAGGTAGCCGCCGCCGAGCAGCGCGGTCAGCACGCCCACCGGCAACTCCCGCGGCGCGATCAGCCCGCGCGCCAGCACATCGGCGGCGAGCAGCAGCACACCGCCGGCCGCGGCGCTGGCCAGCAGCGTGTAGCCCTGAGGCGCAGGCGCAAAGCGGCGCACCAGATGCGGTGACACGAGGCCGACGAAAGCCACCAGCCCGGCCTGCGACACCGCCAGCCCGGTGCACAGCGCCAGCAGCACCACCAGCAGCAATTGCAGCGCGGGCAATGGCAAGCCCAGGCTGGCCGCGCTGTCCTCGCCCAGCGAGAGGGCATCGAGCACGCGCGCCAGCGCCCAGGCCGCCGGCAGCGCCACGGCCAGCCCGGCGGCCAGCACCGCCACGCTGCTCCAGCCCAGGTAGCCGGTGGTGCCCAGCATGAACATCTGCTTGCCACGCAGCGCCTCGGGCGAGACGGTGGTCAGCAGGTCGGCGCCGGCGCCCAGCACCACGCCCACCACCACGCCGGCCAGCAGCAGCCGCACCGTCTGCTGCGCGCCTTGCGCAAGGGCCAGTGTCAGCAGCACGCCGGCCAGCGCGCCGATGAAGGCGGCGGCCACCAGGCCCAACCGTTCCAGCCACATCGCGGTGGCGAGACTGATGACATGGCCAGCCAGCCCGCCCGCCGCCAGCACCGCCACCACCGCCAGCGAGGCGCCTGCCGCCGAACCCAGCAGGTAGGGGTCGGCCAGCGGGTTGCGGAACAAGCCCTGGGCAATGGCACCGGCCAGGCCGAGCAGCGCGCCGACCAGCAAGGCGCCCAGGGTGCGCGGCGCGCGGATCTGGCCGAGGATCAGCGCTGCCTGGTCGCCCGCGAGGTCGGCCCGCAGCGCCTCCAGGTTCCAGCCTTCGCTGCCGACCATCAGGCCCAGCAAGCCCAGCAGCACCGCGGCCAGGGCCAGCGCCAGCATCAGCGAGCGCCGGCGCGAGACATCGGCGCGCGCTGTATGCGGCAGCGCGGCGGGCAACGGCATGAAGGGTGGCTGGGCGCTCATCGCGGGGTCAAGGCGGCGTCAGGGAAGCGTCAGGGAATCGTCACTTTGCGGCGAGCTTGTCTTCGACCGGTGGCATCCCGGCCAGGCAGTCGGCCAGCAACAGGGCGCCTTCGCCCAGCCTCGGCCCGGGGCGAATCAGCAATTCGTAGCGCGGGCCGTCGAAGCCGCAGGCGCTGCCCTTGAGGGCACGCAAGCCGGCCCAGCCCGGCCTGGCGGGCATCAGCGCGACGTCGCGCGCCGGGGCCATCACGATGTCGGGGGCGGCGCGCAGCACGAACTCCGGGTTGAGCCGCGGGAACGGCCCCAGCGACGCCGGCACGATGTTGGCCATGCCCAGCCGGGCCAGTGTCTGGCCGATGAAAGAGGCCTCGCCAGCCGCGTAAGGTCCCGCGCCGACCTCGAAATACACGCGCTGGCCGCGCCGCGCCGGCGGCACGCGGGCGGCCGCCGTCCGCACTTGGTGCTCGATGGCGGCCCAGGCGGTTTCACCGGCGGCCGGCGCGCCGAGCATCTGGCCGATCAAACCCAGCGTGCGCCTGACGTCGGCGTGCGTGTCGGATTCCAGCACCAGCACTTTCAGGCCGAGAGATTCGAGCCGGGAGGTGACGCGCGCCGAGCGCGCCGCCAGCACGACATCGGGCTTGAGCGCCACGATGCGTTCGACCTGCGCGTCTTCGAGCCCGCCCAGCTTGGGCAGCGCCAGCACGGCGGCCGGCCAGTTCGACCATTCGTCGGTGCCGACCAGACGGGCGCAGGCGCCCAGCGCGCAGACGGTCTCGGTCAATGAGGGCAGCAGGCTGACGATGCGCGCCGGCGGGGCGCTGAACGTCAGCGTGGCGCCGCGGTCGTCACGCAGGCTGATGTCGGCCAGCGCGGGCAGCGCGGCCACGGCGATCAGCAGGGCGAGCGCCGCTTGATGCAGGTGTTTCATCGCGGCCCCTTGAGCGGCAGTTCGCTCGTGCAACGCGTCGCGCACGCCGTTCACAAGGTGCCCTCGAAGCGCAGCGCCAGCCAGGCCTGGCGGCCCAGACCCTGGTAGTCGCGGGCCGGCTCGGTGGCCACGTCGGTGGCGTTCAGCAGCCTGGCCTGCAACCACCACTGCGGCATGAACTTCCAGCCCGCCGTCAGGTCCAGCGTGGTCTCGGCCGACAGTTGCTTTCCGCCGTCGGGCCGCGAGCCCAGACGCAGCACGTTGCCACCGACGTTCCAGTCGCCAGAGTTCCAGTCGGCGCCCACGCTGCCCTGGAATGCGGCACGGCGCTGCAGGCGCTGGCCCGTGGCTCCGTCGCGCGCTTCCAGGAAGTCGAGCTGTGCATTCAGTCCCAGCGCGCCGGCACGGTGCGCTGCCGAGACGGTGGCGCCTTCCAGGTTCGCACGGTTGATGTTGGCGGCGCAGCCGTAGTCGTAGGCCGGGTCGGCCGGGCACAGGCTGCGGTCGCCGGTGTAGCCAATCAGGTCTCGCACCTTGTTGCGGTAGACCGTGGCCGCGGCTTCGCTGGCACCAGCTTTCCAGCTCAGCCCCAGCTCGATGCTGCGGCCACGCTCCGGCTGCAGCGTGGGCACACCGTAGCCCGGGAAATACAGGTCGTTGAAACTCGGCGCACGGAAGGTGTTGCCAGCCAGCGCGCGCAGGCGCAGCCCGGGCAGCAAGGCATAGCTGCCGCCGAGACGGCCGGTGTCGACGCTGCCGAAGTCGGAGCTGTCGTCATGCCGCGCGTCGGCCTGCCAGGACCATCCGGCGGCGCTGCCATCGAGCGCGATGACGACGCCGTTGTTGCGCCGAGAGACATCGGCCAGGAAGCTCGTGGAGTTGGCTTGGTCTTCACTGTGCTCCAGCGCGCCGGTGAGCTGCCCCAGCATGCCGGTCTGCCAGGCGAGCTGGGCGCTGACCTGGTCGCGCGTGGTCTTGTAGAGGTCGATCTGGTTGCCGCCGCTGGCCGCGTCGTCGACGCTGCGTGAGACTTTTGCGCTGCCGATCAGACCGTTGGCAAGAGTGCCGCGCCAGTCGAGCGTGCTGACCTCGGTGTCCATCTTGGTGCGGAAGTCGGGCGTGTTGTCCTGCGCGTAGTTCGGCGGCAGGTACTCGCTGGCGTCGAACTGCGCGTCGAGCCGGGTGCGCAGCAGGCTCAGGCCGATGCGGTGGCCGGGCGCGGGCCTGAAGCCGAGCTGTGCCTGCAGCGAGTCGTGTATGTGGCCATCCTTGTCGGGGTTGCGGTTGCCGAAAGCGTCGCCGGCCCGCAGCGCCGAGACGCCGTCGTCTTTCTCGCGCGAGAGCGAGGCCGCGTAGTCCCAAATGCTGCTGGCCCCCTGGAACGAGGCCGACATTTCCTGCCCGCCGTACCCGCCCACCGCGGCGCGCGCGGCAAAACTGTTGCCGCTCTGGCCGCGTTTCGTGAAGACCTGCACCACGCCGCCGATGGCGTCGGCGCCGTACAGGCTGGAACCGGGGCCGCGCAGCACTTCGATGCGGTCGATCTGCGCCAGGCCCAGGCCCTCGAAGGACGGCGTGCCCAGCGTGGCCGAGCCGACACGCACGCCGTCGACCAGCAGCACGGTCTGGCCGGACGACGCGCCGCGCAGGAAGACGCCGGTGGTCTGGCCGGGTCCACCGTTGCGCGACAGTTGCACGCCGGCCTCACGGCGCAGCAGATCGGCCAGTGAATCGGCGGTGCTGGCCTGAATGGTGGCGGCGTCGATCACCACCACATCGGCGGCCAGCCGTTCGGTCGTCAGCGGCTCGCGGCTGCCGGTGACCACCACGCTGGACTGTGCGACGACAGCGCCAGAAATCGAAAGACCAAGAAAAGACAGAACCGCAGCCTGCATGGCGCGGTGATTCAACGATGAACGCAAGAGATTCCTCCAGCCGCACGCCCCGTGCGGACCAGCCTGACAACACCGGCTTTCTGGAAAGCAAACGCAGCGCTGCCGCAGGCCCTGAACAGGCGCGCGGCCGCACAAACGCTGCCCACCGCAACGCCGGCTCCCACTGCATCAGGCCGGTATCCGGGCTCGCGAGTGCCGGTGCCCTGAAGGGCACCGAAGCGCGCCGCGCCTTCCCAGGGTCTGTCGATCCCAGTGGCTGTCGTGCGGCACGCTCCTCGCTGACCGTTGCGGGGGCAGCGCCGGAATCGCGGGGTTCACCCCCGCTCACCGGCTTCCCGTTGAACCCGCCACCGCTGATCGCGAAGGCAGGCACCTGGTGCAAGCCGCCCGAGTCTAGCAGCGCCTTCGGAACAGCCCGCCCGACAGCGCGTTGCACGTCCGCGCCCGGGGCGGCCGTGCCGAACCTCACCGATATACTCGCGGTTTATCACCACGGCACACGCAAAAGCGGCTGTCGAAGCACATGACCAAGTTCGTCTTCGTCACCGGCGGTGTGGTGTCTTCACTCGGCAAGGGCATTGCTGCGGCCTCTCTCGCAGCGATTCTTGAATCGCGCGGCTTGAAGGTCACCCTCATCAAGCTGGACCCCTACCTCAACGTCGATCCGGGCACGATGAGCCCGTTCCAGCATGGCGAGGTGTTCGTCACCGACGACGGCGCCGAGACCGACCTCGACCTCGGCCACTACGAACGCTTTATCACGACAAGGATGAAGAAGGCCAACAACTTCACCGCCGGCCAGATCTACAAGACCGTGCTCGAAAAGGAGCGCCGCGGAGACTACCTCGGCAATACGGTGCAGGTGATCCCGCACGTCACCAACGAGATCCAGGAATTCGTCAAGCGGGGCGCTGCCGATGTCGACGTGGCCATCGTGGAAATCGGCGGCACGGTGGGCGACATCGAGAGCCTGCCCTTCCTGGAAGCGGTGCGCCAGATGGGCCTCAGGCTCGGCCCCAGCAACAGCGCCTACGTGCACCTGACCTACGTGCCCTTCATCGCCGCGGCGGGTGAGCTGAAGACCAAGCCGACCCAGCACACGGTGCAGAAGATGCGCGAGATCGGCATCCAGCCGGACGTGCTGCTGTGCCGCGCCGACCGGCCCATTCCAATTGAAGAGCGCGACAAGATCAGCCTGTTCACCAACGTGCTGCCGCACGGCGTGATCAGCATGTGGGACGTCGACACCATCTACAAGGTGCCGCGCCTGCTGCACGAACAAGGCCTGGACGAGTTGATCTGCATGAAGCTGCAGTTGCTCACGAGGCCAGCCAACCTGGAACGCTGGGACAAGCTGGTGCGCGAGGTGGAACACCCGCAGGCCACGGTGAAGATCGCCATGTGCGGCAAGTACACCGACCTGTCGGACTCCTACAAGTCGCTCAACGAGGCGCTGCGCCATGCCGGCATCCAGAACCACGCCCGCGTCGACATCGAGTACGTCGACGCCGAGAGCCTGACGCCCGAAACGGCAGCCACGCTGGCCGCCTACGACGCCATCCTGGTGCCCGGCGGCTTCGGCAAGCGCGGCATCGAAGGCAAGATCGTCGCCGCGCGTTACGCGCGCGAACACGGCGTCCCCTACCTCGGCATCTGCCTGGGCATGCAGGTGGCGACCATCGAATACGCCCGCCACGTCGCCGGGATGGCGGGCGCCAACAGCACCGAATTCGAGCCCGAGACGGCGCACCCGGTGATCGCGCTGATCGAAGAATGGCAGGATCGCGACGGCTCGATACAAAAGCGCAGCAGCAGTTCCGACCTCGGCGGCACCATGCGGCTCGGCGCACAAAGCTCCGACGTCAAGCCGGGCACGCTGGCGCACCGCATCTACGGCCCGGTGGTCACCGAGCGCCACCGCCACCGCTATGAAGCCAATGTGTTCTATCTCGAACGGCTGCAGCAGGCCGGCCTGGTGATCAGCGCATTGACGCAGACCGAACAACTCACCGAAATGGTGGAACTCCCTCAGGACGTGCACCCCTGGTTCATGGGCGTGCAGTTCCACCCCGAGTTCAAGAGCACGCCCTGGGCCGGGCACCCGCTGTTTTCCAGCTACGTGAAGGCGGCGCTGGATCATCAGGCGCGGCGGATCGCCGCGGCGACGAAAGTGGCGGCATGAACAGCCGCGCCGCCGCCCGAAGACGGCTCGGCCTCTCGCGGACCGGGCGCGCGGCGACCTGGGGAACAAATTGAAACTCTGTGGATTCGACGTCGGACTGACGCAGCCGTTTTTCCTCATCGCCGGCCCCTGCGTGGTGGAAAGCGAACAGCTGCAGATGGACGTGGCGGGCGCGCTGAAGGAAATGACCTCGGCGCTCGGCATCCCGTTCATCTTCAAGAGCAGCTACGACAAGGCCAACCGCAGCAGCGGCAGCACCTTTCGCGGCCCGGGCATGGAGCGCGGGCTGGAGATCCTGGCCAAGGTGCGGCGCGAGCTGAACGTGCCCATCCTCACCGACGTGCACAGCGAAACCGAGATTGCCGCCGTCGCGGCCGTGGTGGACGTCCTGCAGACGCCCGCATTCCTGTGCCGGCAGACCGATTTCATCCGCGCGGTGGCGACATGCGGCAAGCCGGTGAACATCAAGAAGGGCCAGTTCCTCGCGCCGCACGACATGAAGAACGTGATCGACAAGGCGCGTGCCGCGGCGCGTGAAAAGGGCCTGCCCGAAGACAGCTTCATGGCCTGCGAGCGCGGCGTGAGCTTCGGCTACAACAACCTGGTCAGCGACATGCGCTCGCTGGCCATCATGCGCGAGACCGGGGCGCCCGTCGTCTTCGACGCCACCCACAGCGTGCAGTTGCCGGGTGGCCAGGGCACCAGCAGCGGGGGCCAGCGCGAGTTCGTGCCCGTGCTGGCGCGCGCCGCCATCGCGGTCGGCGTGGCCGGGGTCTTCATGGAGACGCACCCGGACCCGGCGAACGCGATGAGCGACGGGCCGAACGCCGTGCCGCTGAGGCACATGAAGGCACTGCTGGCGCAGCTGCTGGCGCTTGACCGCGTGATCAAGGCCCAGCCCCTGCTCGAAAACGACTTTTCCTGCTGATGACCCACCCACGAAGCGCCTTCGGCGTGCCAGGGCACGGAGGCCCTGGCCTCGTTCAGGCACGGGCAGTCCTCAGGACTGCCCGTGGCCGGACCGAGCCCCCTCAAGGGTGCGCCGCCAATGGCCCGGCAAAGCCGGTTCCACGGCCGCAGCTTGATTGCCCACCACCGGAGCGCATGTGCCAGCCGCCTACCTGATCGTGGAGTCGAGCATCACCGACCCCGAAATCTTCAAGGCCTACATGGAGGCGGCGCCGGCCGTCGTCAAAGTCTTCGGTGGCGAGTACCTGGTGCGCGGCGGCAGGACGGCCGTGCTGGAAGGCGACTGGGCGCCGCCACGCCTGACGGTCCTCCGCTATCCCAGCTTCGAACAGGCTCAGGCCATGTACGACAGCCCCGGCTATGTGCAGGCGCGGGCTCTGCGTCACGGCGCCACCGCCTGTTTCAACATGGTGCTCGTCGAAGGCGTGGAAGCGCCTGTCTGAACACCACCCGACAAATCAACAGCCGTTGCACGGCCAGAAACAAGGAATCCCATGAGCGCGATCGTCGATATCGTCGGCCGAGAAATCCTCGACAGCCGAGGCAACCCCACCGTCGAATGCGACGTGCTGCTGGAAAGCGGCACCATGGGCCGCGCGGCCGTGCCTTCGGGCGCCAGCACCGGCAGCCGCGAGGCCATCGAACTGCGTGACGGCGACAAGAGCCGCTATGGCGGCAAGGGCGTGCTGCGTGCCGTTGAGCACATCAACACCGAGATCAGCGAATCGGTGCTCGGTCTGGACGCGTCGGAGCAGGCCTTCCTCGACAAGACCATGATCGACCTCGACGGCACCGAGAACAAGAGCCGGCTCGGCGCCAACGCCACGCTGGCCGTCAGCATGGCGGTGGCGCGCGCCGCGGCCGAGGAATCGGGCCTGCCGCTCTACCGCTATTTCGGCGGCATGGGCGGCATGAGCCTGCCGGTGCCGATGATGAACGTCATCAACGGCGGCGCCCACGCCAACAACAATCTCGACCTGCAGGAGCTGATGATCATCCCGGTGGGCGCACCGACCTTCCGCGAGGCGCTGCGCTACGGCGCCGAGGTGTTCCACGCGCTGAAGAAGATCATCGACGCCAAGGGCATGCCCACCAGCGTGGGCGACGAAGGCGGTTTCGCGCCCAACGTGGCAAACCACGAAGCGGCGCTGCAGCTGATCCTGGAAGCGATCGACAAGGCCGGCTACATCGCCGGCGAGCAGATCGCCATCGGCCTGGACTGCGCGGCCAGCGAGTTCTACAAGGACGGCAAGTACCACCTGGGCAGTGAAGGCCTGGTGCTGAGCGCGCCCGAGTGGACCGACATCCTCGCCACCTGGTGCGACAAGTACCCGATCATCAGCGTCGAAGACGGCATGCACGAAGGCGACTGGGACGGCTGGAAACACCTCTACGAACGACTGGGCAAGAAGGTGCAACTGGTGGGCGACGACCTCTTCGTCACCAACACGAAGATCCTGAAGCGCGGCATCGACGAAGGCGTGGCCAACTCGATCCTCATCAAGATCAACCAGATCGGCACCCTGACCGAGACCTTCGCGGCAATAGAGATGGCCAAGCGCGCCGGCTGGACCAACGTCATCAGCCACCGCAGCGGCGAGACCGAAGACTCCACCATTGCCGACATCGCGGTGGGCAGCAACGCCGGCCAGATCAAGACCGGCTCGCTGAGCCGCAGCGACCGCATCGCCAAATACAACCAGTTGCTGCGCATCGAAGAGGACCTCGGCGACGTCGCGAGCTACCCGGGTCGTGCGGCCTTCTACAACCTGAAATAAGGGACTGGCCGCGCCATGCGCTGGGTCACGGTCGTTCTTGTGGCGCTGCTCGTCGGCGTGCAGGCCGACCTGTGGCTGGGCAAGGCCGGCCTGCCCTACGTGATGGGGCTGCACAAGCAGCTGGATGGCCAGCTCGCGCGCAACGAACTGTCGAGCCAGCGCAACGCAAGGGTCGCCGCCGAAGTGATCGACCTGAAGGAAGGCCTGGAGATGGTGGAGGAAAAGGCGCGTGCCGAGCTCGGCATGGTCAAGGCCGACGAGATCCTGGTGCAGATCACGCAGCGGCGCTGAATTCGTGCTGCCAGACGTCGTTCTGCAGGCCACTCGGCCGCTGCTCGCGCCCGCCTTCACGCTGCTGGGCAGCCCGGTCACGGTGCTGGAGCTGATCGCCTTCGTGCTCGCGCTGGCCATGGTGGTGTGCAACCTGCGCGTCAACCCGCTGGGCTGGCCGCTGGCCATCGCCAGTTCACTGCTCTACGCGCTGCTCTTCGCCGACAGCAGACTCTACGGCGAGGCAGTTCTGCAGGGCGTCTTCATCGTCCTGGCCGTCTGGGGCTGGTGGCAATGGATGCGTGGCAGCGTGAGGGGCGGGCGACCGCTTCATGTGCGCCGCATGGGCCCGGGTCGCCGCGCCATCGCGCTGGTCGCCACCCTGGCCGCCTGGCCGCTGCTCGGCATGCTGCTGGCGCGTCATACCGACACCGACGTGCCCTACCTCGACGCTCTGGCCACCGTGGTGAGCGTCACCGGGCAGCTGATGCTGGGCAGGAAGCTGGTGGAGAACTGGGCCGTGTGGGGCGCCGTCAACGTCTTCAGCGTCGGCCTATTCGCCTACAAGGGCCTGTGGCTGACGGCGCTTCTGTACGCCATTTTCGCCGCGCTGTCCTGGCTGGGCTGGCGAACCTGGCGGCGTTTGCTGACCGCATGACCGGCGCGCTGCTGATCGCGGTGGTCGGTGCCGAGAGCACCGGCAAGACCGTGCTGGCCCAGGCGCTGGCCGCGCGCATCGCCGAGGCCACCGGCCTGCGCTGCGCGGCGGTGGCCGAGCACCTGCGCGCCTGGTGCGACCGAATGGGCCGCACGCCGCGGATCGACGAGCAGCCGGCGATTGCCGAGGCGCAGCGCGCGGCCATCGAAACGGCCGCGCTGACGCACGACGTGATCGTCTGCGACACCACGCCGCTGATGACCGCCGTCTACAGCCGGCTGCTGTTCGACGACGACAGCCTGACTGCGGAGGCCCTTGCCTGGCAGGCGCGCTGCGCGATCACCCTGCTCACAGCACTCGACCTGCCCTGGGTCGCCGACGGCCAGCAGCGCGACGGGCCGCAGGTGCAGGTGCCGGTCGACAACCTGTTGCGCGGCCTGCTGACAAAGCACCGGATGCCATGGGCACTGGTGGGTGGCGTCGGAGCGGCCCGCGTAGAGAGCGCACTCGATGCGGTGGCGCCGCTGCTGCGCACGCTGGCGACGCCGCGCCGCGGGCTTTTCACCCGGCTCGACGAGCGCAACGCCGAACCCGCCGCTCGGCCGTGGTTCTGCAAGAACTGCGACGACGCTGCTTGCGAGCACCTTACAAGGCAAATGGCGCGTGGCGGCTGAAGGTGCCGGTGAACTACAAGGTTCTCCGAACCGGCACCAATGGGCCATTGACACGAACTTCGTGCCGCACGGAAAGCATATTTACGTTGAACGCGATGTAATCCCATGAAAAAAGTCACCGTCACTATTGAGGACGGCGTCGCCGACTGGGACATTTGACGGGCGACCCGACTGCGCCTACGTCGTCACCCTGTCGGTGCCAGTGCTGCGGACGACCGGCGACAGCAGGCCGCAGCCAGTGATCGACCAGATCGCGCTCTGCAAGAAGTAGCGCAAGGCGTTGGGTGGGCGCGTTCGGTTCGCCTACCGGAAATGAACCTTGTTGCGCGGGTCGTGCCAGGCAATGCGCACGGCACCCCAATCGCGATCGAAAGCTCAGCCATCCATTCGGGTCCGAAAAATACGGGTGGCGGCCACCCGCAACACTTGAACTTCGAAGGTTACGATTCGATCGCCCTTTCGAGAGACGAGACGCGGTCCTGGCTTGGGGGCGCCGACACTGTCGTGTCAGGTAAATGGGCTGATTGCGAAGCGGTGACTTGGAACCCCCCGTTCCGGGGGTTGCACACCGACAACGGAGCGCTAGTATCAATTCACGCAGGGAAGCTTCATTTTCGTCGTACGAAAGTTCGCAGAAGCGCTTGCCATATTCAAGCCGATTCATCTACGGAAGCTCCATGAACAAGACCCTTTCAACACTGGCGATGCTCTCTGCGCTTGGTGCTGCCAGCTTCGCTAGTGCGGCCACTTTCTCGCCGACCTTCAGCGATTATTCATTTCCCGGTACGCAGTTCACGGTTGATGCTGCTGCAAACTCTTTCTTCAGCGCCCAGTACGGCATCACCATCAACAACGCTTATTTGTACAGGGACGTCCGCGACACCTTCGACGGCATCGGCATCGCCAACGGAACCGTAGCAAACAACAACGTGCCGGGACAAATCGGCAGAATCGATTTTCCAGACCTGACGGACTTCGTCACGATCGACTACCTCGCGATCCGGTCAACCACCTATTCGGCTTATAACAGCAGCGGTGCCCAGATCTCGACGTTCACTTCCTCGCCCAGCAACGGCACGAACACCCTGAGCAGCGTCGGCACCGACTACATCTCGTACCTGCTCTTCACAACGGACGGCGGTTACGGCGCGGTCAGCAACCTGACCTACAACTACGACGGCACCACCGGTGGCGGCAACATCGACTTGCCCCCTCCGGTGCCGGAGCCCGAGACGTATGCGCTGATGATCGTCGGATTGGCGGCAATAAGCTGGGCAGCCCGTCGGCGCGGACGCTAGCGCTGGGCGCTGAAAAGCGCGGCGTACCGCCAATAACAAGGGGCCCTTCGTGGCCCTTTGCCGTTTTGGTTTCGTCATGGTCGGCAAACATGAAGTGCGTCTTTCCGGAAGCGGCCTGGCGCGCACCGGATGTATTGTTACAGCCGATCCTCATTGCACCGCGCTGGTCGACGGCGGCTGGTCCCGCTCGGCGGTGAACATCTCGCCGACGTCGACGGCGTCGAAGTGGTACTGCACGCCGCAGAACTCGCAACCCACTTCGACCATGCCGCGCTCGGCGATCAGGCCTTCGCT
>Ga0163144_10010967_pt1 | contig 19229 bp, 14 predicted proteins | sample OliLak19BULKMAT1_FD_123175 | JGI IMG/M metagenome (GOLD analysis project Ga0163144, IMG submission 123175) | Freshwater microbial mat bacterial communities from Lake Vanda, McMurdo Dry Valleys, Antarctica - Oligotrophic Lake LV.19.BULKMAT1 | ecosystem: Environmental > Aquatic > Freshwater >... | reverse complement strand
CGTTTGCAATTTTAATAGCTGTCTTGTTATTAGAAGCCATAAAAAAATGAAACATCACAGAATTTAATTTATTTTTTAAAATATATGGTTCAGTTACAAAACTAAACAAACTTGATAGTCTTTCTTGATAAAGTTGTGCAGACTTTTCAATGGCTTTATCTTGCTTTGAAACAACGGTTTCTTCACCGAAAAGTGTATGATTAACAGTTTGCTCATAGAAGTAATTCAATATTTCTTCCTTTTCCATACCAAGAAACACTTCAAGTTTAGATACCCAAGCATCTGAAATATTTGAGTCATTCTTTAATAGTCGATTAATCCCCATACCGGTAGGAACTAAAATCCAAACGTCAACAGAACGTTTTTGTAGAGTTTGAAGGGAATTCCAATTCAACTGCATTCCACAAGGGTCAATATAAGCCAATACTTTATAGCTCTTACCTTCTTGAGTTTTCAAGAATTGACTCATTGATTTAATTTTCTCATTACAGTCTTCCTGAACTATGTGAATACTTTTTGTCGGAAACTTTTTTTTTGTGTTTTCTTCTAAGTGTTTTGCATTTAACTCGTCTTTCTCCACAAAATAGTACAAATCAAAGGGTCTAGGTTCTTCAATTTCTAAAATTCTCTTTGCAGCACCAACAATAAGTTTCTGATTTTCCTCCTTTCCTTTTATAATAAAACCTGAGCCAGCAAAACCGTCAAAATAAAGTAGTTTCCAATTGTATTTTGTGGCGTAAATGTTCATAATGTTAAGATATGCTTTCGCATACTCAACAATAATTTCAATTTTGTTTTCTGTCCAATCTCCGCCAAATTCGTTCATAGTATTACTGTTTTTTTTAAACTTGCCCATAACTATTGCTTATACTAGCTTTAGTTCGCATTTTTCGAGTTCATCAGCTTATCTAAGGACTTTGCACCCTTTGGATAGTTCTATTACTCATGTGTGTGTCGTTCGGTAGTTTTAGAGCTATTATGCCCTAAAAGTTCTTCAATGATACGTATATCAGTCCCTGCCTCGTGCGGGTGCGTCGCGAAACTGTGTTGGAGTGTGTGAAAGCTTACGTCTTTCAAAATGCCTGTTTTTTCTTTGGCAACCTGAAATATTTTCTGCACACTCTTTGTAGAACAACGAAAAATCTGCATACACAATCTTATTTCATTTTGACCTTGCAAAGCTAAAAAATTAATTTTGAAAAAACAAGAAAAAACGAATATTTTTTCAAATGAAAACTCAGCAAAACTTTTTATTGAGTTTAAAATATTGATTATCAAAGTTATACTTAATTATTTTTTATTTTACCTAATCTAAAAGTTATATAAAATTTGGCTAAAAACCCTCTTTATTTGACTAAAAACTAAATTTAGAATTTAGAAAATTTGAATCATTATTTTTTTTAAAATAGTTTACATTTAAAAATTCAAGATAATAAAAATGTCTTATCTTATATAAACAGTAATGTGTGCGAAATTTTATTTTGTTTGTATCCCCTAATAAAATGTCTTGCTAACTTACATCATTAAATTAAATTACTGATAATCAATGTGTTAGCCTGTAATTATGGGTTTTACTGAGTTTTAAAAAAAGGTATATCTACAAATTATCGAGCGGGTTTTTGGTATTTTTAATACTCTTTTCGCTTACGTGTGTGTGGTGCAAAATGGTTTGTGCCCAAGCAATTCTTGGATAAATCGAATATTTGTTCCGTTTTCCAATAAATGTGCAGCAAAGCTATGCCTAAGCCCATGTATGCCTACAGCTTTATTGATTTTTGCTTTTCGCACAGCGGTTTTAAAAACTTGTTGCGCGCTTCTGATGTTGTATTGGTCGCCGTATCGCCCTTCGAAAAGATACTTTTCAGGTTTGTATTGCTTGTAATAGGCAGGTAATTGCTCCAAAATGGTTTCAGGCAAGTTTACATAACGGTCTTTTTTGCCTTTGGCTTGTTCTATCAAAACCTGCATATTGCCTGAGTCGATGTCTGTTATTTTCAGGTTTACAATTTCGCTTACTCGAAGCCCCAATCCATAGCAAATCTTGAGCATAAGGTTATGCTTTAGGTTAGTCGTAATATCGAACATTTTTTTTACATTTTTTGTGCTAATGGCTTTAGGCAAGACGGGAGGCTTTTTGGGGCGCGGAATGTCCATAAAAAGCGTGTCGCGTTTTAATACTTGCTCAAAATAGAACTTCACGGCATTCATACGACTATGCAAGGTATTATCCGACAGCTTGAGTTCGTTCACACAATACAGAAAATAGCTCCGCAACCTTTCCACCTCTAACGCATCTACAGGGTGACTTTTCAAAGTTCGAAGCAGCTGTCCAAACTCTTTCTTATAAGTAATAATTGTACGGGGGCTGTAGCCTTTGAGTTGCAAAGTTTCTATATACCTTTCCAAAGCCGGGCGGTTCACTTCATGAATGTGGCTCAAGGCTTCCTTGCCTACTATGGGCATAGCAGGCAAGGCAAACATTTCTCTGTATGTTTGATTGTCCATTACATACCATGCTTTTTGTGTTTCGCTCCATGTCGCGCCTACCAAAGTGCGCACCCAAGCATTAAGTTCGGTGGTACTCAGAAAATGGATAAAAATAACATTTTTATCCTCGTGCGTACCCAATTCATAAACGACTGTATTATTCATGTTCTTTTTTGTCTAAAAGCATTCTTTCTTGATTGATTATCTGTGTAAGGGACGGAAGTTAAATAAGGTGATAGTTTCAGGACTCACGCAATGTTAGAATAAAAAAAAACGCGCCTATTTGTACTGCCTGTGGCTCGCGTATGTTTGGTGTGAGGTTGAGGTCTTGAGATACACTTTCGCAAGAAGTCTATTTTATAATTTACGGGAAAATATTTATTTTATCACTTTAAGCTCTATTTTCTCCTCCATTCCTTGCCCTTTCAGAGCTAGGTTATAAGTACCCACTTCAAGATACTTGCCTGCTTCGAGTAGCAAATTCCAATCAAGTATTTGAAAGCCCTTTCCTGTAGGGGCAGGCAAGGTTTTGAGCAATTTGTTTTCGGCATTATAGACTTCTAGAGCAAGCGTGCTTACATTGTCTTTCAAATAATACATAAAAGAAAGCGCGGGTTCGCGGACATCACTGTAAAGGTTCAGTTTTTTGCCCCATTGTTTGGAATATTTGATGCTGGGAAGCGGGAAAATAGTCAAAGGTTTTTGCAAGTTTTCGGTAGTGAGTTGTTGCAAAGGCTTCGCATCAAGTACGTACATACTGCGCCCATGCGTTGCGATAACCAACTCGTTTTCACGAGGGTGCACCAACATATCATAGACGGCTACATTGGGAAACTTGCCTACCAAAACCTCCCAATGCTTTCCAAAATCCAAACTTATATACGCCCCTTCGTCTGTACCTGCATACAATAAATCGGGGTTTACGGCATCTTGTACGATACAGTTTACGGCTTCGGCAGGCAAGTTGCCGATGAGTGGTGTCCAAGTATTGCCATTGTAGTAATAAATGTATGCTTGTGTTTCATCATAACGGTAGCCTGTGAGGGACACAAAAACGCCCTTGCCTACATGCGGCGAAGGATAAACAGAAGAAACCCAGCGCTTTTCAGGCAAGCCTTTTTCTATAGATACCCAATGATTGCCTCCGTCTTCGCTCATCTGTACGCGCCCATCATCAGTCCCTGCATAGAGCAAACCGAACTTCAAAGGTGATTCGGCAAGAGCCGCAATGGTGCTATACGGGATCGAGCCTTGTTTGTGATTGTAGGTAAGGTCAGGACTTATCGTTTCCCAATTATCGCCACGATTCATACTGCGCAAAACTTTCTGCGTACCAAAATACAATACATCAGGGTTGTGTTTGCTCATTATCAAGGGCGTTCGCCAATTAAAACGATAGGGAGCTTCAGCTATGGCATGGTAAGGCGTGATATTGGTGCGTCTGTCGGCTTCTATGCGTCGATAATTGCCGAATTGATAGCCTGCATACCGCAATTTTGAATTTTGGGGGTGAACTTGTATGCACATGCCGTCGCCGCCACTGATAAACTCCCAATTCGGACTGTCATTTACGACTGATTTTGAAGAGCCTCCATATACGCCATTGTCTTGCAAACCGCCATAAATATTGTAGGGCGTTTCCATATCTACAGCTACAGTGTAAAATTGCCCTGCGGCTACATTGGCAAATTGGGTAAAGCTATCGCCTGCGTCATAACTCAAAAATACACCGCCGTCATTGCCCAAAATAATGCGTTGATTGTCTTGCGCATCTATCCAAAGCGCGTGTTGGTCAGCGTGTACGCGGTCGAGGCGCGTGAGGTTTTTGAAAGTCTTGCCTGCGTCATCAGAACGCACTAAGGGAACGCCAAACAAATACACTTGGTCGGGATTATTTGGGGCAACCCTTACCTGCCCAAAATAATAACCATACGAATAAAAAAGCCCTTCTAACTTGTCTGTATGCGTTTTTTGCCATGTCTTGCCTGCGTCATCAGAGCGGTAAAGCTCTGCACCTATGATATCTGTATCAAACAAATTGTTGTTGGCATTTTCGCCAAAATACTTTCCTATATCGGCAGGCAAGTATTTTTTGTCTTTGATATCTTGTTTGATGCGTCTTGCAGTATAAATTTCTGGGAAATCATTGTCTTTCAGAAAATCGGTTAATTTTTTGTCATTGATTTTCAATAAATCCTCTATGGACATGGCATCAAAACTTTTCAAAGTGAGCTTATCAGTAGAGTCTGCATCTGTTTTGCGCGGCTTTTTTAGCGTTTGTTGGTTGTCGACCACCAGATACAAAATATTTGGTTTTGAAGCACAAATAGCCAGTCCGATGCGCCCAGTATGTTCGGGGGCAGGCAAGCCTTCTTTTACTTGTTTCCAAGTTTCGCCGCCATCTTCTGAAGTGTACAAGCCTGAACCTTTGCCATGCCCTTTAAAGTCGTTTACTTTTCGAGTGCGCTCCCAAGCTGCCGCCCAGAGTTGTTGCGGATTTTGCGGGTTTACGATTAAATCAATCACGCCTGTGCTATCATTGATAAAAAGGGTTTTCTTCCAAGTTTTTCCGCCATCTGAAGTTTTGAAAACGCCGCGTTCAGCATTGTTCGAATACAATGCGCCAATAGAAGCCACCCAAGCGGTTTTTTCGTCTTTTGGGTGTGCGACTATTCTGCCAATGTGTTGTGTGGCTTCCAAGCCTACGTGTTGCCAGGACTTGCCTGCGTCTTCGCTTTTGTAAACGCCCAAGCCTGCATAACTTGAACGGCTGGAATTGTTCTCGCCTGTACCCAACCAAAGCACGTTTTCATTGGTAGGCGAGATAGCCATGTCGCCTACGTTTAGCCTTGCCTGCTGGTCAAAAATAGGCAGGAAAGATTGCCCGTTGTTGGTAGTTTTGAAAACGCCGCCTGAAGCATACAAGACATAAAAAGTGCGGTTATCTTGCCTGCTCGCCTCCACATCTACTACGCGCCCGCCCATTACAGTAGGTCCCACGCTTCGGATGGGATAGTTTTGGAGCAAAGAATTTTTGCGCAACATGTCTTTTTGCGCGTGTGCCTTTTGTTTGTCGGCTACAGGGGTAGGCAAGGTAGTTCCTGATGTTTTGTGGGTTTTGTGCTGTGCTTGAGCAAAGGTTGAACAAGATAACAATAGACAAATTGTATAAATAATTTTTCTCATGGGTTATGGGTTTGTAAGAACTACAAAACTATCTTAAAACCTGCAATTTACCAAATACCAAGCCAGAAACGGCTGTTAAAATGAGCCGTTGCGAAGTCCTGCCTTTGTGTATATTTGAATAATTTTTCAAAAAAAACGAGCATTATTGCAGTTTTCTCAAAAAAAAACATTATGTTTACATCACAAAAAGCAAACACTTAAATTTAAACACTTTATTCAAATGAACCGTAAAATCTTCTTCCTCCTCTTCCTACTCATAGGAAACGGTGCCTCTGGAGCTTTGGCACAAACAACTTATAAATTGGACGGCAATCATCTCATATTGCCTGCTCCTATTGCATTTAAAAACTCCTCAGACAAAATTTTGCCTGAAAGCGAACCCATGCTGGATTATATCAAAGCCTATTTAGATACCAAAACATTGGTAACTTTATTGCGCATTGAAGGGCATGTAAGCGATGCCAAAAACTCAGAACAAGCACAAATACTAAGCGAAAAACGCGCTATGGCTATCGCAAAAGCACTTGTAAAACGTGGGGCAGACTGCAAACGCATCTTGCCTGTCGGTTTCGGCGCTTCAAAACCACTCGGTAACGATAAAAACACACGCATTACATTAGCCAATGCCGAGCTTCGCAATAGAGCTATCGGCGGGCTGCCTACCGATGGTGGCGGCAAGAACGCAGGCACTGCTTGTGAAAAATAAATTTATGAAAAAGGTTTTCGAGCTGCTGTAAAAGCCTCGAAAACCTTGTTCATCTCTCCAAATTGGAGAGAGGCAGGTCTTGGGAAACACTTTCGCGGGAAATCTATTATTAAAACCCGTATTTTTCCAATCTTCGATAGAGTGATGCGCGTGTGAGTCCAAGCTCTTTGGCGGCTTTGGATATATTGCCGTTGTGTTTCAGGAGTGCGCGGTCTATGGCTGTTTTTTCTACTTCATCAAGGTTAAGCGATTCGGCTATGTTTTCGTGGTCTAATGCTTGATTGGTTGTTTGTTGGGTAAGAAAAAAGAAATCGGAAGGTTGCAAAATAGGCGTTTCGCTCAAAATGATGGCGCGTTCTATGGCATGTTGTAGCTCTCTGATATTGCCGGGAAAATGATATTGCTCTAAATATTTGATAGCAAGCGGACTGAACTGCTTATCGCCTTTGCGGTATTTTTTGGTATAATGCACCAAGTAACTTTGGGCAAGCAAGGCTATATCTTCAGCTCTTTCGCGAAGGGGAGGCAAGTTAATCTCTACTGTATTTATCCTATACAACAAGTCTTGCCTGAATTTTTGCTCGCGTACCATTTCTTGCAACGGCATATTGGTAGCGCATATAAGGCGTATATCTATAGGAATAGTTTTGTTTGAGCCAAGCGGTTTGATTTCTCTATTTTGGAGAACTGCCAACAATTTTGCTTGTAAGGCAAGCGAAAGATTGCCTATTTCATCAAGGAAAAGCGTGCCTTTTTGCGCCAATTCAAACCGCCCTGTCCTGTCTTCTTTGGCATCAGTGAATGCCCCTTTTTTGTAGCCAAACAGTTCACTTTCGAACAGCGATTCGCTGATAGCCCCCATATCTACGCCTATAAAGTCGCGTTCATTGCGCAATGATTTTTTATGCAATGCTCTTGCTACCAGTTCTTTCCCTGTGCCATTTTCGCCAAGTACCAATATATTTGCATCTGTCTTGCCTACCTTGTCTATGAGTTGTTTTACTTGCCGCATGGGCAAACTTTCGCCTATCATTTCGCTAAAAGGCAAATTAAGCTCATCAGAAAGTTGCTTTTTCGCCTCTTTCAAATTTTTCACTTCAGAGAGCGAATTGCGCAGTTTGGAGGCTGAGTGTATGGTCGCTAATAGCTTTTCATTTTGCCACGGCTTGAGTACAAAATCAGTCGCGCCCAATTTCAATGTTTCTACAGCAGTTTCCACATCGCCGAATGCGGTAATCATAACGACCACCGCTTGTGCGTCGCGTTGCAATATTTCTTGTAGCCAAAAAAGCCCTTCTTTGCCACTTGTCGTATCTTGGCTGAAATTCATATCCAGTAAAATAACATCAAAATTTTCGTTATTCAACCAGAATGGGATACGTTGGGGGTTTTTCTCAAGCACAATATTTTGTACGTGGCGTTTGAGCAAAAGCTTTGCGGCAAATAAAATATCTTCGTCATCATCAACAATCAACATTTTATTGATTTTTTCTTCCATAATAGTGTGTGTATGCTAAATTTTGTATAGCAGACTTCTTGCGAAAGTCTAAAATTAAAGTGTATCAAGCATTTTTGATGAGCATGTCGGCTATGTTGTCCAACTTTAAGTTATTAGTTTCTGTTTCTGAATTGCGCACTCCCGATTCGCGGAGTGCGTTAAGGTTTTTGGGCGAGGCGTCGTCCATGTCTGATTTTGCGCTGTACAGTTCAGGATCTATGCGCACGTATTGTGTGGGTTTGCCTATGGCTTTGTATATTTGGTCTAATTGATAATGAACTGTTTGCGAAACACCCGACATCATGATGTCCACTAATGGCTTAATCCATTCCAAAGCGCCCCAATCTTTTATGTCATTGTGCAACAGTCCGCGTTTGATTGCGCTGCCTGTTCCAAGCGAAAATATAAAAAAATCTTCGGCAGTTCGGTGTTTAGTGATAGGCACTCCAAAATTGACTGTATGCGCTTCGGCATAGGCGCATAAAGCCGGGTTATTGGCGAATACACCTCCATCTATCAAAGGATAGAGTACGTCTGTCATGGATTTCACGTGGGCGGCTTCAAAGTAAACGGGAGCCGCAGCTGTAGAGCGTGCAACATCTCGTACAAAAAAGTTCCGTCCATCTTTTTCTCTGGCTTGGTGCTGGCGGAAAAAATACGCACGACTTTCGTAAACGTCATAAGATGTTATCAGGCAGGGCTTGATGAGGTCGCGAAGGTGAACATCACCAAAGTATTTTAACAAAACCGCCTCTATACTTTTTTGTGAATACAACTCTTGAGTGATACCCCCAAGACTTTTGAGGAATTGGTAAGTAGAAGTGCTAAAGATCGAGCCGCCATGCTCAAGATACAATTCCACTGCTTGTTGTGCAGAATAGCGGGCGCGTTTTGGGTCATATTTGTCGGGCATGAGGTATGCGCAGGTAAGGATTCCGCCTGTGCTTGTACCAGCTATCATATCAAAATAATCGGCAATACGTGCTTGTGGATTGCCTGTTTTGCGCTGTAGCTTCTCTTCGAGTGCCACTAAAATTTGGGCTGGAAGGATGCCGCGTATTCCTCCTCCATCAATAGAAAGGACGCGAATAAGTTTGTTGTTACTCTCCATAAGCTAAGAATATTTGTTAAATAGTGTTAAATTATTGATTTGTAAATAGTAATTGCGTAAAGGTAGCAACTTTCTTGCAAATTACCTTATTTTTGCATAAAAAAAAGATGCCTTATATTACTTGTGTAGCTACTGCTGTGCCACCCTACAAAATAGCCCAAACCGCACTTGCGAAAGCTATGAAAAGCTACCTTCCTCTTTCAGCAAAGGAGAAAAGAATAATAGATTTGGTCTATAAAGCATCTGCTATTGCATTTCGATATTCAGTTTTAGAAGGATATACAGAGATAGATTCAGTGCACTTATTAGGCGAAACTGCACCCAGCACCGCCAAACGCATGGAAGCCTATCAGCATTTTGCCCCAGTGCTTGGTTTGCAGGCAAGTAGGCAAGTGCTTGCATTGCGCAACTTGCCAGCCCAAGACATCACCCACTTGATCACCTTCAGTTGCACAGGATTTTATGCACCAGGGTTGGATATTGATGTAGTGCAGGGTTTAGGATTGCCAGCTTCTACACCCCGTTGGCATATTGGTTTTATGGGTTGCTACGCTGCTTTCAATGCCTTGCGCCTTGCGGATACTATCTGCCAAGCAGAGCCGAATGCCAAAGTGCTTTTGGTTGGTGTGGAGCTTTGCACCCTTCATTTGCAACACAATACTACAGAAGATGCTATTTTGTCGGGCGCGCTGTTTGCAGATGGTGCAACAAGTTTTATAGTAGAAAGCGCACCTGCCAAGCACTTGCCTGCCCTCCAAATAGAGGCTTTGCATACCGCACTTTATCCACAAGGCGCAAAAGATATGGCGTGGCAAATAGGCGATACGGGTTTTGATATGCGTCTTTCGGCATACGTACCCACTTTGTTGCAAGGCGAAATGAAAGGCATGGTAGAAATTTTGTTGCATAAAATAAACGCTCAAGACACTGAAATTGATTACTTTGCTATTCACCCTGGCGGGCGTAGGATATTAGAAGCTGCCGAGAAAGCCTTGCATATATCACCTACAGACAACGCTTTTAGTTATGCTATCTTGCGCGAATACGGCAATATGTCTTCTGTTACGGTCTTGTTTGTACTTGAGCGGTTGCTTGCTAGCCTGACTGATGAAGATGCCAATAAACATGTATTGTCAATGGCTTTCGGACCAGGACTTACTGTAGAGGCGGGTTTGTTCAAAGTTGTACTTCCAACTCGTTAAAATTTAAGACAATAGACTTCTTGGGAAAGTGTTTCTAAAGACCTCACGCCCTGCCTTCTCTCCTGTTTGGAGAGAGGAAAAAGGACTTTCGCAAAAAGTCTAATATAATTATTTTTAAATAGCTGCGTATTATTTGGAAATAGCAATAAAATGTATAACTTTGCATCTTGTAAGCCTTATACAATATATTTTTATAATTTCAAAAACGCATTGCGGGGCTTACAGCCCTTTTTTCGTTTTAAATTTATGGACATCATACCTACCATTCATGCATGGCTTATTCCACTCTTGGGCGAGGAACATTTCGCTGTAGATGTGCAGTTCGTTCCGCGCAAACCCCTTGCCAAATTGCTTATCAGCCTCGATGGTGATAAGGGCGTAGGCATAGACATTTGTGCATCAATAAGCAGGCAATTAAGTGCTTTGATTGATGAAGCCGACCTCATCCCTATTGCTTATACACTTGAGGTTGGCTCTCCGGGTGCAGATAGCCCACTCTTGCTACCACGCCAATACCAACAACATGTAGGTAGAAATATCAAAGTAGAGCTGATAGAAGGCGAAACTCTACAAGGCAAAATAATGGAAGTACACCCCGAATACTTCTTGTTGGAAACAGCAGGCATCAAGAAAAAAACATTCGACACCCACGAAGTTTATTTTACAAATATCAAAAAAGCCTCCATAGTAGTAGCAATTTAATATAAACCATAATACAATGGCAAAAGTAGCAAAAAAAACAGCCGTCAAAGACAAGGATAAAGAAGCCGCGAACTTTATTGAATCCTTTGCAGAATTTGCACGTACTAAAAACATTGACAGTACTGAAGTCGCACGCCTACTCGAAGAAGTGTTCCGCGCTATGATTCGCAAAAAATACGGCACAGACAAAGGCTTCGTAGTCATTGTCGATACCAAAGAAGGTAATTTAGACATGCGCCGCCTGCGCCAAGTAATTGATGATGATGACGAAGATATTTATGAACCTGACAAAATAACGCTCACAGAAGCCCGCAAAATCCAAGCAGACTTTGAGATTGAAGAGGAAGTTTCTGAAGATATAAAGCTCGAACATTTTGGGCGGAGAACTATCCTTACTGCCCGCCAAACACTCATTCAAAAGGTAAAAGACCTTGAGAAAGAACTGTTGTACCGAAAATACAAAGCCCTAGAGCGCGAAATCATCATTGCCGAAGTATATCAAACCACAGGACGCGATGGACGCGACCTCGTATTGAAAGACAGCGAAGAGAACGAACTCTCTCTGCCGCGCCAACAGCTGATACCCAAAGACCGCTTCCGCAAAGGCGACCAAGTAAAAGCCGTAGTAGAAAGGGTAGAAATGAACAACGGCACACCCAAAATAATCGTTTCGCGTACCTCAGCCTCTTTTCTTGAAAGATTGCTTGAGCAAGAAATCCCTGAAATATTTGATGGGCTTATCATCATTAAGAAAGTAGTCCGCGAACCCGGTGAGCGTGCCAAAGTATCTGTGGAATCGTATGATGACCGCATAGACCCTGTGGGCGCATGCGTAGGTAGCAAAGGCGCAAGGATACAAGGCATCGTACAAGAGTTAAAGAACGAAAATATAGATGTTATTAACTATACCGAAAACTTAGAACTCTACCTCTCGCGTGCGCTCAATCCTGCCAAAATAACCAACGCAGTCAAAGAAGAAAATGCACGGATTTCAGTCTATATGCGCCCCGACCAAGTGTCATTGGCTATCGGGCGAGGCGGGCATAATATCAAACTCGCAGGCAAGCTCCTTGGATATGAGATTGATGTATTCCGCGACAACGAAAATGTTGAAATTGAAGAAGACATCGACATGAGCGAATTTGCAGACGAACTCGATAGCTGGATTATTGAGGAGTTGCATAAACTCGGCTTAGACACTGCCAAGAGTGTACTCGAAATGGGTAAAGCTGAACTTATACGCCGTACTGACTGGGAAGACGAAACGGTTGATAGCTTGTATGAGCTTCTGCAAAAAGAATTTGAAGAAGATGGTGCAGAAGAAGAGGAAGAAGAATAAAAACAAAAAAAACCAAATCTTTAAAGATTTGGTTTTTTTATGGAATGCTGCTTACTTAGCTCATCAGAACAGATTTGAAATCCTTGAGGTTTTTAAGTGCCGCGCCTGTTCCGCGTACTACTGCCTTTAAAGGATCGTCAGCTACGTGAATAGGCAGGTGCGTTTTGATAGCGAGGCGAACGTCTAGGCCTTTGAGTAATGCGCCACCACCTGTGAGGTGAATACCGTTGCTATAAATATCAGCGGCAAGTTCAGGCGGAGCCATTTCGAGTGTTTTCAATACTGCGTCTTCTACTTTCGATATGGACTTATCCAAACAGAAAGCGATTTCTGAATAACTCACTTTGATAGTTTTTGGAATACCTGTCATAAGGTCGCGCCCACGAACTTCATAATCTATAGGCGGATTTTTAAGCTCGGAAAGTGCCGAACCAACTTCTATTTTCACTTGTTCAGCAGAGCGTTCTCCTATAAGCAAGTTGTGTTGGCGGCGCATATAATCCAAAATATCATGCGTAAATACGTCGCCTGCTACTTTGATGGATTGCTCACAAACGATACCTGAAAGTGCTATGACAGCTATTTCGGTTGTCCCTCCACCTATATCCACTATCATAGAACCGATGGGTTCTTCTATGTTGATGCCTATTCCGATAGCGGCAGCTATGGGTTCGTGTATCATGTACACTTCCCTTGCGCCTGTATGTTCAGCGGCTTCTTTTACGGCACGTTTTTCTACTTCGGTGATACCTGAGGGAATGCAAATCACCATGCGGTACGAGGGTGAGAACATGCGGTTTCCCGGGTTAATCATTTTTATCATACCCTTTATCATCAGTTCGGCAGCCGTAAAGTCTGCGATAACCCCATCTTTCAATGGGCGTACTGTTTTGATATTGTCGTGGGTTTTTTCGTGCATTTGCATTGCTTGCCTACCGACTGCTATCACCTTGTCCGTTTTGCGGTCTTGGGCAATGATAGAAGGTTCGTCAACTATGATTTTGTCTTTATAGATTATCAGAGTATTGGCAGTACCGAGGTCAATAGCAATGTCGCCTGTAAACCAGTCGCGGATTCCCATAGATTATTGTTTTTAAAAGTTCACTATTTTTTGCAGTGCAAATATAGTGCTTTTTTAAGAGTTACAACGTATTTTAACATACTTTAGGATAAAAAAGTATATTTAGGTTTTTTTTAAGTTAGCTGTATTTGCTTGCTGGGCTGCCATGAGTGCATCGAAATCGTCTGCCAAATGTTTTTGTTTAATCCAAAAATACAGAAAAATGTTTATGAAAAAATCATTAATGCTTATTTTTTAATGTTTAGCTCTAAAGTATTTGTATTTGTGGGAACTCTTTTGCAACTTTGCAACGCACTATTGCCCCAAAAGATATGAAAGAACTCAAAGACCACCTATCCAATATCCAGGAAGTATATGAAGATTGGTTCTTGGATTACGCCTCGTATGTAATCCTCGAACGCGCTGTGCCACACTTAAATGATGGGTTAAAACCCGTGCAACGCCGTATTTTACACGCTTTGAAGCAAATGGACGATGGGCGTTATCATAAAGTTGCCAATGTGATTGGACAAGCCATGCAATATCACCCACATGGCGATGCCTCTATCGGGGATGCCTTGGTAGGCATTGGGCAAAAAGATTTATTGATAGACATGCAAGGCAACTGGGGCGACATTCGAACAGGTGATGGCGCAGCCGCAGCACGTTATATAGAGGCCCGCCTCAGCAAGTTCGCGCTTGAGGTCGTATTCAATCCACAAACTACTAAATGGCAAAAATCCTATGACGGGCGCAAAAAAGAGCCTATTACCTTGCCTGTAAAATTCCCCTTGCTACTCGCGCAAGGCACAGAAGGTATAGCTGTTGGATTGGCTACCAAAATAATGCCCCACAATTTTATTGAAATCATAGAGGCTTCCATCGCTATCTTGAAAAACCAGCCGTTTACGCTTTTGCCTGACTTTCCTACAGGTGGCATAGCCGACTGCTCGCAATACAAGGCAGGCGCAAAGGGAGGCAAGATACGTGTACGCGCCCGCATAGAAATAAACGATAAAAACAAACGCGAACTGCTTATCAAAGATGTGCCTTTTGGTGTAACTACACCTTCGCTGATAGAGTCCATCCTGAAAGCCAATGACGCAGGCAAGATGAAAATTAAAAAAGTAGTGGATAATACCGCCAAAGATGTAGAAGTATTGATAGAACTTGCGGTAGGCATTGACCCAGCACAAACCATAGACGCACTATACGCTTTTACAGATTGTGAGATAGGCATCTCGCCTAATACCTGTGTCATTTTAGAAAATAAACCGCGCTTTACAGACGTACATGAACTACTCAAAATATCTACCCAAAATACGGTAGAATTGCTACGCCGAGAGCTGGAAATCAAAAAACATGAGCTACAAGAAAAACTACTTTATAGCTCGCTTGAGAAGATATTTATCGAAAACCGCATCTATCACCAAATAGAAGAATGTACAACGTGGGAAAGCGTATTGCAAACTATAGACAACGGGCTAACGCCTTACAAATCACAGTTTTATCGCACAATCGTACAAGAAGATATTTTGCGCCTCACAGAAATAAAAATCAAACGCATTTCAAAATATGATGCCTTCCAAGCAGATGAAATAGCTAAAGGCTGGCAAAAAGAATTGGCAGAAACCATAGACCATCTCGAAAATATCACACGCTACGCCGTTAATTACTTCAAAAACTTATTGAAAAAATACAGCAAAGACCGAGAACGCAAAACGACTTTGATAACTTTTGATGCCATCATAGCCACAGAAGTAGCCATGAATAACCAAAAACTTTATGTGAATTATACAGACGGTTTTATGGGTTATAACTTGAAAAAAGACGAATACGTATGTGAATGTTCTGACCTCGATGACGTGCTGATATTCACCAAAGAAGGTAAATATTATATCAAAAAAGTGGGTGAAAAAGTATATGTAGGCAAGGACATTCTACACATAACCGTTTACAACAAAGAAGTCAAAGAAGCTGTTTTTAATATCGTATATCGTGAAGGCGACTCAGGCAACACTATGGTAAAGCGTTTTCAAATCGGTGGCGTTATCCGCGACAAGGAGTATGATGTAACCAAAGGCTCGAAAAATTCACAAATACTTTATATGAGCCAAAACACAGCAAGCGAAACAGAAATTATTGGTATAAAACTTTCGGCGAATTGCACTGCAAAAAACAAAAGTTTTGAATACAATTTTGCTGACCTTGAAGTAAAAGGCAAGACTGCCGCAGGCAATATCCTTACCAGATACCCTGTCCGTAAAGTCGAAAAGAAAAGTAACAACAGTAAACCTACTCCTGTAGCAAAACCTGCTGTAGAAAACAAGACTTTATTCAAAGGCGGCACCGAGAATCAAAATTAGACTTCTTGCGAAAATTCTTTCTCCCTTTTCCAAATTGGAGGCAGGGTGTGAGGTTTTAAGAAAAACTTTCGGTACGCTGACAAATTTTGTGTTGAATCACATAGAAACACAGAGAACATAGCCCGAAATAATATGTTCCATATCTTTCTATGTGATTTATACCTTACCCCACTAAAATTGTCGGAGCACCAAACTTTCGCAAGAAGTCTATGAAGATAATCGTTATTTTATAGTTAAAAAAACACATTTTTTGCTGTAATATAGCAAAGTAACTTTAACTTTGAGGGCTGAAACCATAGTTTCAGCCTTCTTTATTTTTATTATCATGAGTTTTCTTGATTGGTTTGTATTAATTAGTACAGTTGTTGGTATTACAGGCTACGGCATGTGGAAGAGCCGTAAACAAAAAGGATTGTCCGATTATTTATCAGGACATACCCAGCCTTGGTACACCATCAGCCTGTCTGTCATCTCGACGCAGGCAAGTGCCGTTACATTCCTTTCCGTACCAGGCCAAGCCTATACAGACGGCATGCGTTTCGTATTGTTCTATTTGGGGTTGCCGTTGGCTATGATTTTTGTTTCAGCTGTGATGCTACCACGTTATTACAAGTTGAATATCCTTACGGTGTATGAGTTTTTAGAAACGCGCTTTGACATGAAAGTGCGCGTATTGATAGCTTCTTTTTTTCTTGTTCAAAGAAGTCTTGCGGCAGGCATTAGCATTGCTGCGCCTACCATTGTGTTATCGGTTATGTTGGGCTGGAATAGTTATGTAGTCAATGTCTTGAATGGAGGTTTAGTGGTTTTTTACATTCTTTGGGGCGGTTCGACAGCCATTAGCCAAACCCAAAAATTACAAATGCTTACGATTTTGATAGGCATGGGTATCGCGGGGTATTTGGTGGTCGCCTTGTTGCCAAGCAATATAAGTTTTTCAGATGCTATGCACATAGCAGGCGAGGGAGGCAAGTTGAATACTATGAATTTTGAATTTAAGTGGGACGATAAATACAATATTTGGTCGGGTTTGATAGGTGGCTTTTTCTTGCAATTAGCGTATTTTGGTACAGACCAGTCGCAAGTCGGCAGGTATCTTACAGGTAGCTCTATCACCCAAAGCCGTTTAGGATTGCTGTTCAATGGCTTATTCAAAATCCCTATGCAGTTCGGTATTTTGTTCATTGGAGCGATGCTTTATGCTTTTTACCAGTTTTATCAACCGCCTATATTCTTCAATCCTGAAGAAGTGCGCAATTTGGTAAGAGTAGCTGACAAAGAAGCACTCGCTGTTTTGCAATATCAGCACAAGGAAACTTTTTTATATCGAAAACAACAAGCGGAAAGGCTATTGGAAACCTACAAAGCAACTGATATAAGAGCACAAAAAATAGCCAGCCACAACTTTAGAGAAGCCGACAAGGAATTTCAAAGTGTAAAGAAAACGTACATTGCTTTCATGAAAAAAAGCAATCCAAAGGCAAACTTAAACGATACCAACTATATATTCCTTACTTTTGTGAATAAATACATGCCAATAGGCTTAATAGGTTTATTGGTCGCGGTTATTTTGTTTGCCTCTATGTCCACGACTGCTTCAGAGTTGAACGCCCTTGCCTCCACAACCACAATAGACATTTATAAACGCGCCTTGTTTCCAAACGCAACTGACGCGCACTATTTATACACCTCCAAATTATTGACGCTCATGTGGGGAATTATAGCCATCATAATAGCCCAATATTCGTTACAACTTGGTACTTTGATAGAAGTGGTCAATATGTTAGGCTCGTGGTTTTATGGTACTATATTGGGTGTATTTTTGTTGGCATTTTTTGACAAAAGGCTGTCTTCAAACGCTGTTTTTTTTGCGGCTATTATTTGTGAAGGATTGATAATATCCACGGATTTGAAGTTTTTTGGCTTTGCACCATCACTCAATGTTGCCTATTTATGGCTCAACATGATTGGGTGCCTAGGGGTTATTGTATTGAGTTATATTTTAGAGGGGGTTTTCCTTATAAAACGAACTCTTTCACGAAAATAAAATGCGTTTGATTTTTGTGTCGTTTTTGCTGTTTAGGAACGAAAGTTAAATAAGGTGGTAGTTTTGGGACTTACGCAATGTCAGAATAAAAAAATGCGCCTGTTTGTACCACACGCGGCTCGCGTGTGTGCCGCAGGCAAGGCAATTCCCATCTCACTCTTTTCCCCCTACACTCTCATGGACGAATTACGCAAAATGATTGAGGACTTCAATCGCCAAACCATCGAAGACGCTAATGCTTGGCGCAAGGATTATTATCCGCATTTGAAACGTGAAAATAAAGAAATGACGGAAGAAATACGTAAAGAGAAGTCTGAAGGAGAACTCCTTGCAATACGATTTGTTAAACCTGTAGCAACTTTATACCATACAGCTTATATGGATTACACCAGCCAAATTATCTTACAAATTCAACGCGAACATACGCAAGTAGCAGGTGGGTTTGGTCTATTACTCAAAGAACAGTTTGATTCGCATGTAGATGCTACCTTGATACGTATTTTGTTTAGAGATGAAACAAGTATATATTTAGAAGAATTTGAAATATATATTTACGAGCAAGATGTTATCTACAATCGTCTTCGCCAAGTCGATGAAAGAGTAATTAACAAACAAAATGAAATAGAAGCTGTCAATGTTTCGTTAGACAGATTATAAACCTTACATTTTTTACTGTGGACAAGGAAACACTAAAAAAAGAAATTGCACAACGCCAAGCGGATATGCACTTAACATTAGATAGGCAAGGACAGCGTTTAGAAAAATTAGATGGACACATTATGCACATTCACGAACTTATTGCCGAACTTAAAGAACATCTTGAGGAAAAAAGACTCGCTAAAGCAAGCTAAAATTATTTTTTCCACAACCATTCAGGCGCGTAAACTACCTTGAGCAGGCAAGGCTTTGAAGGTGCAACTTTCCCCTTTTGCATTAGAAAATTCGATTTGGAGATTATAACGACAAATAAAGTATCCGATAGCCCCTGTGTGATTTTGTATAGACTTAGAAAAGCTCAAAGCTTTTCTTACTAACCGCGAGGCTCGTTGTCTAACCGCACAATTAAACCGCGCTGTATATGCCGTTAGTCCACTATCTTCACCTACTCCAAAATGGTCATCTTGCGCAAAAACGCTTACATATACCTGCCAATAATCTAAGAAAAAGGCTGCCTTCTCCCTAAAAAAAGCAGAGATTTTGTCGTGAAATAATCGTGTATCCTTAACTTGCTGTTATTAAAATGCAGTTAATTTGTTGATTTTCAAGTATTTGTAGGTAAGTTCTTTTGCAGATGGTGTGTTTTTTCGTTTGTTAAATATAGCATTTCCCAGCGTGTTTTTCAAAAGAAGCATTTATTAAAAATTGAGCTGAAAAACGAGTGTTTCAATGGGGGCAATCTAGTTTCGTCCCCTTTTAGGAGCGTCGTAGAGGCATTTAAGCGGGTAAACAAGTCTTTTTTCTCGTGAACTTGCAAATTTTCAATGCAGGCAAGGATTTTTACACATGCTGCCAATCTCAATAAACT
>Ga0163144_10010966_pt1 | contig 19230 bp, 20 predicted proteins | sample OliLak19BULKMAT1_FD_123175 | JGI IMG/M metagenome (GOLD analysis project Ga0163144, IMG submission 123175) | Freshwater microbial mat bacterial communities from Lake Vanda, McMurdo Dry Valleys, Antarctica - Oligotrophic Lake LV.19.BULKMAT1 | ecosystem: Environmental > Aquatic > Freshwater >... | reverse complement strand
GGGACCTTCCCTCTGTTTGGGAAATGATGAAGCCATTGCTGTTCTGGCATGAGAATGACGACCAAAAGTCTCATGAGGAATCGAAGGAAGTCAACAAGGGTTAGGGTTCAGTTTGCTTTGGAATGATTAGCAACTCCTCGGCTGTCGTCGGGAAATGGACAGTGGAAGTAAAATCTGCATGGAGCGCATCTTTGCCAGGTCTAAGATGACACCCATGTTGTGGCAGAGAAAATGCTAATTGACCTACTTTGGCTTCCAGTTCCTTTGCTGTTGTGGAATGATCTCTTTTGTCCTCCAATCCACACTTACTTATTAGCATCATGGTTTCAATGAGGCGCCCTTTGCTGCGGTCTGCATGTGCACACATTTGGCCTTGGTTGATTGTCTCTCCTGTTTGGAGTGAATGTTCCAGCAAGAAGGCTTGCCACTTGGACAGAGATGGATCCACATTGGCCCACTCCTCATGCCGGTTCTTTGTGAAAGCCTTCGTCGCGTCATTCAAATGTTGCCACAGTCCTTGTTTGTTGCCGTTGTCCAGTGTCTCAGGATGTTCTTTGTTATCACCAACCTTGTGATGGCTAGCCACAAGTTGGCATGTGAATCTTGACAGCTGCAATTTTAGGGTTTGTTCTCTGTAGAACTTGCAGTGCACCAGTCTTTTTCTGACAGCAGCTGGAGTCCTCTGAGACCCAGGCATTTCTAGCTTGGGTTGCCATGTGACGGGTTGGCCCGACTTGACTCCTCTGTGCTTGGTTCTTGGGTTCACAGATTGTCCTTTGTGTTCATGCTTCCTGTCGATCTGGGTTCCCTTGGAGCACCACTTTGAATTCAACATGTCATCACAAACAGGATTGGCTTCCATTGGTCCTCCAGCTGCTCTTCGTCTCTTGTGACTAGGCAATGTCATTGCCACTTTTGTTTCATGCTTGGCTATCTCCACTGTGGCCTCATCTGACAGACATGAGGGAGCCAGAACTGCAAAGTTCCAAAGATTTGCCTTGCGAGGTCCCTCTGCTTTCCAGAATCCGCACACTGGAACTTCATTGGTAGCAGTTTTCAAAACCCGATGGTTGGGCATTCCACATCCATTTCTTGGAATTCCACACTCTGTTTTCTTCCTTGTGTCTCTGTCATTTTTCAACACAGATTCAATCTCTACAAAGCTCATTTGAAAAGGGGGTCCATGCATTCTTAGTCCTTCCATAAATCCATCGCATTCAGGCAGATTTTTGCAGTGCCAGTGGTTGATGCTGGCGGCCACTGCCTTTTTCAAATCCACAGCAACAGGCTCATGCACTTTCAAAGGATCCTCGGGAACAGCATTCAACATGTTCTGAAGGTTTTTATTGACTGTGTAGAAGTTGTGCATTGTGGTTTCATTGACTTCTTCCAGATTGGCTCATTCCTCTGCAGAGATGTGACAGGCAGATGAGATGCGGCTAGTTGTTGATTGTATGACATTTCCAGGTTGGATTTTTCTAGAAGCCTCATTTGTGTTTGTTGGCTCCTTTTCAACGAATGTTGCCTTTCTTTTCCTGGGACCTGGAGAGGCATGCCAATGCTTAAAGTGTTCCAATAGGTTCCAACTCTTTTTTCTTTGGTTTTTCAATGTCTGGTTCACTAGTTGTTAATTGCAAGTCTGCTCGAATTTCCTCTCAATCTTCCTTCAATGAAGAAAGATTGTAGTCATCATCACCTGTGTCATCTTTGGAGACAGCCAATTCACATAAAGTCATTCTGAAGGGGTCCGCGTGTTGGCATTTTGCGTTGGTAGAGGGGAAAGTTGTTGTCTTAGCCCCTGTAGGCTTGTTTTTCATCTCCTTTCTTGGTGCCGAAGATGACGCTGTCTTGTAGGGTGCTGCTTTGCATGTCAACAATTCCTTTTTCGGTGCAGATGATGCCGAAGGTAGCACCAACTTGTGGTGTTCCTTTGTCTTCCAGGCCATCATTCTCTTTCTGAACGTTGAGAAGCCTATTTTAATGTCGTCTTGGTTCTTGCACCATTTAGTTAATTGTTGTCCTGATGCTTGGAACTGGTGCATAAGGATTGTAAATTCATCAGAAGTTACCTTTCCACTGGGTTTTCTTTTTCTTCCATAGGAAGCCTTGTTGTTCGTCTTATCTTTTATCCATTGTGTAGGCCGATGGTTCGGCTGATCATCTTCTTTGTTGTGGCATGGATGGAGGGTGTTTCCGGCGTCTCGGTTGTTGTTGCCATTCATCATCTCGGTGTTGCCATTCATCATCTCGGTGTTGCCATTCATTGTCGATCAAATTGATTCGAACTCTTTCTAGTGCATGTTGGATGATCTGTTTCTTCCTGTTGATGAGAGCACTTCTTTCTTTCACCAGTGCTGCTAGCAGTTTTTTCTAGCTGCTCGCTGTTGCTAGTTTCTATGAATTGTCATTGGTTTTGGGCGCATTTTATTGTTATTTTTAGAGTTTAGGACAACATTCAATTGTCATTGGTTTTGGGCGTGTTTTTTAGAGTTTAGGTTGTTGATTAATTTTGTTCTTTGACAATTGTCGCACTGTCTAGTAGCTAACTAGCTACCTGGTAGCTGTTGTTGGCTACAAGGAAATCGCCAAATTGCCTACATGATTTTTAACCAACTCTAAATGATTGTCGCTGATCAAATCTACTATGGCCAATGAACTCTAAACAACTGTCGCTGATCAAATGCACTAATGGCAACAGCGACAAGCAGTCACAATGCAAGAAGACAACAAGAGTAAGAGCAAGAGTGTCAACAAAGACAAGAGCAAGCTGTTAGAACCGAAGCATCAAGAGGAACAAGAGGAAGGACGACACGAGTCGTTAGGAGGGAGAGTTGCATTAGTGGAAGGAAAGACAACAGTGAAAGCGTGTTAGCCGGTAGAAGAAAGAAGTCCCTAATCATCAACAGCAGGACGAGACGAGGATTGAATCGCCACAAGCAAAGGAAAGATTGATTGACAACGAAGCAATCCAAGCACTTCAAGCCGGTTCTGGTTCCGATTTTGCTTAATCCAAGCCCTTCAATCCGGCTCTCAAGCATTTAGCACGGAATCGATTCAAGTCTTCCAACCAAATCAACACCTCGCACAGCCACAAGACGACGCCGCAGCACGATCACAAAGGACAGAATGTCAAGTGAAGAACTGACAACACATCGACAACACATTGCAGCAATCTGCAAAGAAGAGATCAATGCGGACACAGATTAAGCATCGAGTGAGAGTTCAACAGCATCAAAATCGGAACCGCACAACATCAAATCATGCTTGGTGAACACATTGACAGTGGTGGAGAAAGACATGATGAATCACCATTCTGCAGGGGTGATTTGGACGCATTGTCCACTGCAATTGTGGTGGATGATGCCGATGAGCCTTGGATGAAAACACTTGCGGGGAGGCTCAACAAGCATCCAGACTTTCTTGCGGCTCAAAATGGAGACTTTGTCCGTCAGCTAGAACCTTTGCTGCGATTGTTCAACATGCCAAAGCACCTCCATCATGTGGAGAAGTGTCTTCCGAAGAGAAAGAAATTTTTGATGCGTCTGGCAGAGCCTGAAGTTCAAGAGATGCTGAGTGGGAAAGACCATTGCAATCAAAGATTGGTCTTGTTGGATTCCATGCAGGGAATAAAAAAAGGAATGGGGGTGATTGCAATCACTGAAGTAAAAGAAAAGTTCCACAAGGTTTTCATTGACCTGAAAGACTTGTCATGTGACGAAAAGACACAAGTCAATCTCTTCAGAAGACAATTTGCCTGCACTTGTTGCATCGCATTGGAAGACTTCCAATGCCTGCACAATCACACCGGGAAAACGGGATGTTCTTCACTTGGTCAATGTTTGAATGGAAATGCAAGGCGTCTTGAATCACTGATCCCAAAAGGCGAGACTCTTTAATCAACTACCCTTGTGGGTTTCATTTTTGATCATCTTAGCGAGGACTCGCTGTGCCAAGTTCTCAGTGACCCAGCAAACAACACACCTGTGATGAAGGAGCATTGTGCCTGCCTCGTCGAGCTGTTTGACACACTTTTATTAAATCCATTGTCAATTGAATCTAGAAACAGAAAGGAGATTTGCGGACCGTTTGGACAAGGCAGAACAGCAAACTGGGACAAGATCAACCACATGCTGGATCTCATTGAGTTGTGCAAGAACAAAGGTGGTGACCCATCTTTGTTGACACAGTTCAAGACAATCAATGAAGAAGGTGAGCTGGAGGTGTGCGGTGACAAAAATGGAGTTGGTGTGTGGCTAGCATGTCAAAGAACAAACACAAAACAAGCCTTTGGAGAAATCGGGAATGTGATTCGCAATCGATCCTCACATGTCACAGTGTGGAGCAAGTTACAAAAGCTGGGAGTGTCCTTCAGAGACCCTCCTTGAGGCCTGCTTGAGGCTCTGAAGCTGAAGAAAGAAGATTTTGTGTCTTCAACGTACAACCCAAATCCATCAAAACATGATGCAAAATGGTCACACACTTGCCTTAGACTTCATCGTTATTGCGGCAAGCTGAAAGAAGACCATAGTGGAAATTGGTTGGAGGTGGCCAAGGCAGAAATGGCCCAACTGATGAAATTTGATGTGAACCATGACGGCACGGCAGCCACAACGGATAAGTATGAGCCTGCAATGGAAGGAGTGAGACACATGGGCCATTGGATCATGTGCAACAGAACAAGTGCAAAACGTGTGTTCAAGCCCGGAAAAGATGGTGTCAGACACAAAGAAGCCAAGGAATCTTGGGCCCGAAGATGGAATGCCATTGAGTTTTGTTTTTATGATGAGACCATTCTGTCTGACACAGAATTCCTTTGGAATGACATGCCAAAGGAATTGAGGGACATGATGAATGAAATGTAAAATTAAACAAATGTAAATTGGTGTTGCTGTGCTGACAACCGCTTGACGGTATTTATGTGCATCCTATGGATTGGTATCTCTCTGTCGACCTTGAAAGCCACCGAGATGTGCTTGAACTGCCGATTGATGATGACCTGGATATCAATGGCTGGGATCTACGCAAGGCCCTTCAGCTCTTTCGCAAGTCCAATCCGGCATTGCTTGAGTGGCTCGGGTCACCCATCAGTTATCGAGAGCAGCATAGTACCGCTCAGAAGATGCGAGATCTAGTTCCCACTTCCTATTCCCCGGTCTCCTGCATGTATCATTACTTCTCCATGGCGAAACGCAACTTTCGCGAGTATCTCCGCGGCGACCGGGTCCGAACCAAAAAGTATTTTTATGTGCTACGTCCCTTGCTGGCAGTGCTGTGGTTGGAGAAAAGGCTAGGTGTGGTTCCAACAGAGTTTCAACTCTTGATCGAAGGTACTCTTCCAGATGGTGAGCTAAAGAATGTCATCTATAGTCTTATTGAGGAAAACCGGTCTGGTGTAGAAATGGATGATGGTCCAGCCATCCCTGTGATCAGCCAATTTATCAAAGATCAAATAACTCGGCTCGAAGCGGAAGGTTTTGAAAAGCATGTACAAGAAGCACCCGCTGAACAGCTGAACCAGATATTTCGAGAAACACTGGACGAGGCCTGGTGTCCATAGAATCGACTCTTTTTACTGGGCCCAAATCGAGATATTTGTTGCTGGAGGCGGGTTTCGAATAAGGGCGTACACAAGCCAAGGGCCACGATAGAAATCTGCGATTAAATACTGGAGAAAATTAGGAAAGCTAACTAGCACCAAAAGAAAGTTTCCTGCTTGCCAGAGTGCAACTCAGGCGCGATTGTAGCCACGGTCCCAAAATGCAGATGGCAATGAAACAGTCCATATATTGTAGTGCCAGGTGATGATATATTTTACAATCGTACAGAAAGATAGTTCTTCTTTTTTGCTTGAAGTAGTTTGACGACTAACATGGCGACAATGATGTGGCCATGGTTACATTCGATCATTGCTTTAATTCTCCTTTCTTAGGCAAATTGGTGGCTAGCAGTAGTGCCATCAGTCGGTGTTGTCGGTGTCGCCATCATCATTTGTATTAGTGTCGTCATCGTCATCGCCTTCCTCATCGTCATCACCATCTGTAGATGTGCTGTTTGTTTGAGAAGGTCCACTGTCATTACTGTCGCTGCTTTCACTGCCACTGCCACTGTTGCTGTCGTTGCTATTGCTATTGCTATAGCTGCTGCTGTCGCTGTTGGTGTCACTGCTGTCGTTGCTTTCACTACTCGTGGTTTCTCCACCTTTTGGCAGTAGGGAATAAGCATCACCAGCATCAGTAACTTTTTGTACATTTTGTAATTGTTGTTGTTGTGCCCTCGCCGCAACTTCTTGATCAATTTTGTCCAAGGCATCGTAATATTCCAAAAGCATGGGTTCCGAACAACCACAGTAATCGTGCATCTTTGTAGAATTGTCACTGTTCCCACATGCGTCTGCTGCACTTCTCATGTTCATGAACTCGCAATCTCGACATATCAATAAGCTCTTGTCGTATTCATCTTGATCTTTGAGACACAGCGCCAATTCAATGAAGCCAGATCCAACACGTCTTGGTGCTGGATAGGGTCTTCCACCGTAACGAATCCAATTCTTCTTTTGGCGTTCTAGTAAAAAGTCATTGACCAACTTGTTCAGTTCTCCTTCATTGGAATCACAGCCACAATAGTCATGTCTCTTTTGACTCTTGCAAAGATCATAGGCATCCACAAAGGCGTAATCGCGACACTCAAAATTGGTCCCATCAAAGACGGAATTCCATAGGGAACATTCAGTGGCTTCTTTTTTGTGGCATAACTCAATGTTGATGGTTGGGAAATTGCTTGCAGTGACATCTTCATCTGTAAGCGTAACCTTGCCACTGCTGCTAGCGGCAGTAGCAGTTGTGTTCGTGCTTGTGCCACTGCTACTGGAAGCACTGGTCGTGCTGGTGGCTGTGAGAAACCGTCCTTGATTCACTGAAGAAACCTCCCTTCGATGGCGCAGCTGCATTTCCTTCCCTGCCAGAGCAACCGCCACCCATAAGGAGGACTGCCATAGTATGGCTCGTATTCTGGAGAAGCGACGGCAGCTCATCATGTTTGTCATGGTCGTTTAAAGTGCTGCATTGATTGTTACTGTATGATTGTTGTGATGAATTGTTCCTGTAACGAAAGATCTCTTCGTGGATATGAGAACATCTGGTGAGATACTGAGTCGTTCAAAATTTAGGGTCAGAGTCATCATCTTCGTTGGGGTCAGGTGTGTGAGGGTAAAACACACAGTACGTATCCTCAGCTCTAATAAAGCTTCAAGTGTCCATTTTTTACATCTTTTTCGCGCGTTGGATGGACAGATGTCTGTTTGTCTGTGGCAAGCAAGCTGCCTTCTCCGTGCACGAAACAGAATTTCAAATGAATGCGTTCGAATGGAAGAGCTATCTAACCTCTACATGCACAACAATAGCTAGCTAGTAGTAGCTATAGAGTACTATAATAGTGACAGCATCCTCGCCACAACCACTATCACTATCAACAACAAAGGGACATTTGATCGCAGAAGCCAACACAGATCGGCTGAGAGCCTGGAAGCAGACGAAGTCTTCAACCCTTGAAAGTGACACAAGATCTCGCTTGTTGAAATACGTACGAGAAGTCGAGAAGCCCCTCTATTGGGCCAGCATGCCATCACTACCTGTTTTCCTCCTCGCTTTCCAATTCTGTCTCGTCGTTACCATTCTACTACCTCGCCAAATCCATGGCGACAGAATCCGAGCCGAGAATGGCGAAATCTCGTTAGTGATCGCCGTGCCTCTGACTGCCCATAATGGAACCGTTACCAAGTACAGTGGTTGGATGCACATGGCAGCCATGGTCATGGCGGTCGATCACTTTAACGAGAGAAATGGCTTAATCCTCCCAAAGCTCATGAGTGACCACGGCGACAAGTGTGGAGGACTGCAAATCACCAATGTATCAGTAGTAGACACAGGAACGGACAGTCATTTGGCCATGAAATCCATTCTGCAATTTGCAATGGAGCTCAACCACGGCTATCCCGACGCCATTGTGGGTCCTTACGATGAAATTCCCACGTATGAATTGAGTGTCATGGCTACAGCCTTGGATGCTCCTTTTATGGCACTCAGGGGCTTTGATAATAACCTTCTATCTCCCGCAAGGCATCCCTTCTACAACCAAATCAATCCAGATCTGCACGGACAGATGCAGTTCGTAGGGGAATATCTCAAATTCAGAGGTAGAACCAACTACATTGCTATTCTCCATACTTCCGAGGTCAGTGTCCTGCAGATTGTGGAAATTTTACATCGGATACTACAGCAAGACTTTGGTATAAATCAGACCAAGTCCTTTTCGTATCTGGCGGCAAATGTAGAAGCTGACGACCGAGGGATCCGAGAGGCTGTGCACAAGGTAGCACAAACTGGATATCGAACCATTCTGGTCATTACGGGAACGCCAGACACGGATACACCGGAGATGGGGCAAGCAGCTCATGACTTGGAGCTGGATCGCGGAGATCACTTTTGGATTCTGTCCGGAGGTTTGGATGCCAGCAGTGTTGACAAAGATGCCATTCTTTTGGAACATCAAAATACTACCATTGGAGGATTCATTCGTGGTGCTTCCTTCCTGAACCTGTTCGATGGGATTCACCTCGATGAAAATAGCACCTTTCAAACAACCTTTTCGAATCTCAATGCTTCCTTTGTCCAACGTTTGCGAGAACTCAATCCTCTTCCAAATTTCTTTGTGGAAGATTTTTTCGACATTGATTATACGGATTATCCACGAGACGAGCCTTTTCCTCCTGACGATATCTTTCAGAGGTTGCCACATATGATGGAATATATCAGTTTCGCCTACGATTCCGTCATGGCGATTGGAGCGGGAGCTTGCCATGCCATTCAATTGCAACAGCAGCAGCAGCAGCAGGAACAAACCAATGGAACCACAACAACAATATCCACAGCCATGACGGGTGAAGAGCACTTGAAAGGCATCCGATCGGTCGACTTTCAAGGCCTGTCTGGCCAAGTCAAGTTTGGGGAACAGTTATCATCTCCTGGAAGTCGAGTAGGAGCCAGTGTCTATCATGGCGTCCTCAACTTATTGCCTCCGAATGGAAAAGAGAGGTAGGTTCGCTTTGTTGTTGTAGATTTCTGATAAATACAATCTCTATTTTTTACTTTTCTCACTTCGCCTTGTCTATAGTGATGAATTACTCAAAGCAACCGATTATCTAGATCCTACCACACGAGAATGGGTGAGCATTCATCCCTACTACTTTGCGGATGGAACCACCACACCACCGGCCCTTCTACGGACCACACCCGAACAAAACTATCTCGGAAAAGGAGTGCAAGTAACAGGTCTGGTATTAGCGTCGATAGCGCTTTGCTTGATTCTCGTCTCGGCACTCTGGGTGTTTTGGTACCGAAATCACACCGTCGTCATTGCCGCGCAACCCCCATTTCTCTACGTTCTCTGTTTAGGATCCATCTTGATGACACTGGTGATTTTCCTTTCGTCTTTTGATGAAGGATCCGGTTGGACCGATGTGATGCTAGATCGAACGTGTACGGCAGTGCCTTGGTTGTTGTCGCTTGGACATATCGTCACAAACTCGGCGCTCTTTACGAAATTATGGAGGGTACGTTGTTAGCACCACAATCCATGTTCCTGTATAGTAACTCAATTTTTGAATGTTTTCCCAGGTCAACAAGGTGTTACAGTTCAGGCGAGCACGCATCAAAGTCCGCCAAGTGGTCTGGCCTGGAATGTTTTTGATCAGTGTCGCTACAGCGATTCTCATTGCCTTGACCGTGTCGGGGGATTACACATGGGAGCGGACTGAGATTGACGATGTGAGCGGGGAAACCCTTGGGCGATGTCAGGGAGATAGCTCCCTTGCCTTTTTGCTGTCATTGGCCATTATTTGCTTCATGTCCACGGTACTGACCGGTGTCATGGCCTATAAGACTAGCGACGTGGACGATACGTACTCGGAAAGTAAATATATCTTCTCTCTGATTCTAGTGCAGCTCCAGGTAAGCCAGCACCATACACTGTTCGTTGGTGAGTTAACTACTGCCTGTACTTGCTGCGATATTCAAGGAAGCTAATCTGCTTTTGCTTTTCTTTTAGGTCATCATTGTGGGGGTCCCGGTGGTCGCTATTTTGCAGGATGTCTCCGCCGAAGGTCGTTATATTGGCATGTCCCTGATCATTTGGACCTTTCCCATGTCGACCATGTCCCTTATCATGGTGCCAAAGATGATGGTGGTTCGAAGTCAAAAGCTAGGAATTGGCAAACACGGAGCAAGTCGTGGCTCACGCGATCACATTACTGTAACTGGTTTGCACTTGGCGGTACCCCAGCCTCCTGCGGCAACGCCAGAAGAATCGACAACAGAACCACCTTCCAGCAACGTCATGGGGCGCAGTAGGGGGGTGATGTCACCAAGAATGCAAGTTGTGACCATGGAGTGAGCTAGTTTGGTTCAGCAATGAAAAATAGCTTATGCTGGAACTGCCCAAGACCTTCTTAAGTAAGGTACAGTCAGGACCTGCATCCCTAATCGTACGTACGACGTACCGGTTTTTAATTTTGTCCTGGGTAGGTGCTATCATTTATGTCGCCCACCCGGACGACTGTTTTAATTGCGAGAGGCAAGGTTGCGTCTTGTGGAACAATCCAGTCAAGCTTATTACTACTAGTAGTAGTAGTAGCTAGTATGTCCCTGGCTGGGTCTTATTGTTTCGAACCAAAATGCAGGGCAAATGCAGGGCAATTTATCACCTGCACGACTTGGAATGTGGCATTGAAGGCATACTAGTAGGATGGTGCGATTCACAATGGGAAGTGTTAATTTAGGTTCTTGTGATTATCTGGCTAAATTGATTCACAATTAGAACTGAAAACCTGCACCAGGCATGGAATGACTTCCTTCCTGCTATTACAGGCCAGTAGCACTATTTCTACTAGCTAGTCAGTACAGTACTAACTATAGTAGAAAGTAGTGTAGTAGTAGGTAGTTGTACGCCATCGGAATCACTGTTCCGTCTGCGAACACACTTGCGAGTCTGTCTTGCGGAACGAACTCGACTGAATTCGCATCGAGTCGAGTCAAGTCGGGTGAAAGTACCATCGACATCGTATGCATGATTTTCGGCCTCGACTTGTTTGAGGCATTGGCAGGATAGGATATCACATAAAAATACAACACCAGCCACAATAACGAACCGTATGCAGTACGAACATCCCTATCAGAATATCAAATTAGTTTATTCAGTCATCAACACGCCCATGTCCTCCTTTTGGAAATCCTTGGCTCTCAGTCTGAGTGTCCTTGCTGTGTTGCTTCTGCAAAAAGCTGCTCTGGTTGCAGCGAAACAGGAGAAGAATGCTGTGAGCAATAAATCCTTTCTACGTAAAAGCAGCAATGGCAGACGACTAGAGCAGCAAACTGACTTGGACAATGCTCGCAATGTTTGGGATTCGTATGCCCTGGACATTTACACCTATTCGTATGCACTTGATATATACGAATCGGAATCATACTTTGACACAATTCCTTATTTTGTTCAAGTCCGCGGAGAACGAATTAGTGTATGGGATAAACAGGGTGAAATCGTGACAAGCGTTCCTTCGATTTCCGATCTGTTTGATATTGTTCAAGATGCTTTGGATCGTGATGTTGCTAGCCTTATTGTTAGCTATAATTCAGCCTTGGGGTATCCCACACGCATTGATATTGATTATTCTGAGGAAGTTATGGACGAGGAGGTAGACTATACGATAGAGGACTTTGTCCCCCTTTTCAATCATCGGGCTTCCTATGCTCACGCACGAGCTAAGTGGGAATCTCAGAAGATCGACTCGTACAAATATCAAATCAAGCAGCAAGGCAGGGACAATGGCAGGTTGTGGACGGTGAGTGTCAACAACAATGAAGCCGTTGCGGCGACTCCTTTGAACGGTGACGACATTGAACCGAGTCTGGTCACCATGGACGCACTATTTGATACGATTCAAAGGGCTCTGGATGGTGAAGCGCAAAGCGTTAATATTGTGTACTCCCAACAATATGGTTTTCCAACCAGCATTCGCATCAATTATGATGCCTCTGTCGCCGCCAGAGATCCTCTCTCGCTCGAAATCAGCGACTTTGTGGGACAAGGAGGCAACAGCAACTAACAACCTATCAGAAAAGTTATGGAACTGACCATGGCTCATAACATATGCACTATAATTATTATTCGTTTCTTAGCTACAGCATAGCAGAATAGTAAACCGCATGCAAAAAGAAACAAATGTCCCAGTTACTGGCTTAGTGGACTAATGAACTAGGGATATCTAGGAGATGACGAGTAGGGGAAATCCAATACGAATACAAAAAGAGATACTTCAGGTTGCGTGACCGCTCTTTCTTCCCGATGAATGCTCTTTCGTTGTATCTTACAACGAAGAATGAACTGTGGCTACTGTCCTAGTAGTTTAAAAGGCAAAAAGTGCCTGCACACTGGACGCGGCATTCACGACCCAGCGCCGAATTCTCTCCGAGCAGCTGTCAGTTGGACAAGCCGTAGTAGGTGAAGCTGTTGGCGCATTCGCAGATGAAGTGGGTGCAGGTGTGCCAGTTGATGTACTCCCATTGAGGACCCACAATCCTGGCTGCTGCTGCTGCGTTCCTGTTGTTCTAAAGTAGAGCTTTCCGTTGAGAGTTACAAAAAATCCGGGATTTCTATCTGCAGCACTCAGCAAAACCAAATCGTCGACGCCATCATATCGATAAAGTCGATCATTTGCGTTGAAGAACAAGCAGCCTTCAAAAACACCATAGGAGTCAACTTGATTTAATGGGACAACCGTAGACGACACCAGTGAAGGTGCATTGGTGCCATCATACACCCACAATCCCTCCCTTATCCCGTCGTATCCTTTAAAGTATGCTTTGCTATTGAAAACCATGAACGTGGGGCGACTGGTCGAAATGCAAAGGGAACCACAACCTCCACCAGTCCCTGGGTTGATGTCAGCAACAAGCGTGGGCGCGTTCACTCCATCATATTCCCACGGCTCATAGTCAGAGAAACCCCCATTGCTGCGCACAGCCCAGAGGAGTAGCTTGTTATTAAAAACAACCATGGCAGAGAATTTCAAAAACCCTGCAGGGTATCCTGCCGCCAAAGTCGGGGCATTGACACCATCGTATGCCCACAAATTCTCACTGGACGTTACGGTCTTGAAGTATAGCTTACCATTGAAAACGGTCAAGAGCTGTGGTCCAGCCACAGTGTCCCATCTGCGCGCGCTGACTCCGTCGTATTCCCACAAGTCATAAGCACCAATAGAATTTGGAATCCTACCGGAGAAGACCAGTTTCCCGTTGAAAACAGCCACCGAACCGGGATCAGTGGCGCTAAAGGTCTCGAGGCTCAATTCAACGGCAGGGGGGTTGATTCCATCGTACACCCACCACTCTCTTCTTATCCCATTGCTAAAGTCAATTGCTTGGAAATAAAGTTTATTATTAAAGACAATCAAATTCGAGGGGAAGATATTTCCCGTAGTCAACCACTTTGGAGCATTCGTGCCATCGTACTCAAACAGTTCAACTCCTGGAGCCCCGCCGATTCCATCGTCGCATCTCCAGTACAGCTTGCCATTGAAAGCAGTGGTGTCACTGACACATGATCCACTGTACACTCTAGAAGGGGCTTCTTTCAAGTGACGAGCCACTGGACCTCGGATCTTTGTTGAAGCAGCAAGTGTGGTGGAAATCGTACCCAAAAGCAAGACGCACAAAACCTGAAACATGTTGAATACACGCTTGTTCATCTGGGAATGAATTCTTTTTTATGTAAACAGCACCGGCCTTTGAATCAGAGTGGCTTGTTGTTTCAGCGCCCGTGATGAACATCACACAACAGTAAGAACTATCCAAATAAGGATAGCACGTGTTCTTTCTTGATAGTTGCCATGGTAGCGAGAGCAGGGCGAGCGACACTGAAGTCTACTGTACTCAAAACGGAAGACACTTCCGTGTGGTGCGCGATCTTCCCCCCGGCAGCACTGGTGTGTGTTGCCTTTCAAGCAAGTTCGAAGTGAAAAATTGTGTCTCGGCAGGCGCGAAACCGTTGAACATCATCCGTTTGAAGCGCTGTCAGCAATCTGCTGCTGTGGCTAGCAGCAGCAGAAATGCCAGTTGGCAGTGGTGAGTTGCACTGTTGGATTTTGGTGGTGTGTTTTCTTTCTTTGCTTCCACAGCCTGGGCCCTGTTGCACTGCTGTTGCACTTCTCACATTTGCTTTCACCAAAGGTCCAAAAAGCTGATGGTTTCCGTTTCGTCATTTGTGTCATTGGTGTTCAAAAATGAATTCATGTGGTGACCAAGTTGCCTGCCACAGATTCTTGCAACATCAATGGCAGTCACAAACATTGTGAGAACTTGAAAGTTGAAAAAAAAAATGTTGTTCTTGGATTGTTGTCACATCCACTGTTCAAAAGATTGTCCCACTGGGTCAGTTTGAGCGCAACAAGTGAGTGGTTGACATGATGAAAACCACAAGCAGTTGGTCTGTGCAAATCAATTCGTCAATGTCTTGACTTGCACGCAAAAATGTGACAACAATTGCTTCTTTTGTTCACCTCTTGTCAGCATGGGAGGCAGTGGTGGCAGTGGTGGAAGTGGTGAAAGAGGACGCCATTGTCTGAAAAACTTGATGAACAAGGGAACGTCAGTGACAACAATGCTGGTGCCAGCATTGGGGGTGGCGACAGAGACTAAACTCGTCAAATGACTGAGACCCACAATTCCAAGTGCATCTTGAACCAAACCTCAGATGACATCAACATCAAAACACTTTTCAAAGCTGTTCCTTTGGCTGTCTGCAAAAGACTGTCCAACCGGACAACAATCATGGAAGCCAACAAAAACCCCACTGCGCAAAATCTGCCCACCAAACTGTCAAACTTTGCAACACACATGCCCACTGCAGTTGCCAAAACAATCCCAACATCAATGGAGGAACTGCAACTTGACAATGAAGCCAAAGCATTCAAACAAGCTGAGGACGAATCCAACAACCAAAAAACAGAAAGAGAACGTCTGTCGGATGTTCCAACATGTGGTGAAAACCTGTCCATTCAATCATCAAAAGCACCAAGACAACTTCAATCTGCAATGGCTGAGAGTGTCTGTGCTTTGACCTGGGAGAGATTTTCCCACGAGAACTGTCCAACAAACACACAATTGGTCCAACATCCAACGTCTTTGAGCATGTGCCTTTCAACTTCATGACAGGAGGAACTTGTGTCAGTGGCGGTGACAGCGTGTGCAGGAATTCAACAGCAATCCACAAAGGCACATGCAACAACACCGGCAAAGTGCACACAGGAAACACCAAAAAAAGTTCAAACAAAGAATGATTCAGCACCACAACAAAGTCCAAAAACTGGTCAAACTTGGCAAGAAATCAGACTCATGCGCTCAACACTTTGCAACATGACTCGGTCAATGACACAAATCCATCTCCAGCCAATCAATGTGACCGAATCAACTGCTTGCAGCATCATCTGACAAGGCAACCCCATGAGTGCAGTTGAAACCTTTGCGACCAAAAATTGAGCACTGTGTGCTGAAGAAAGAACTGCAATTCTGAAACCTCCCACAACTTCTTGTCAACTGCAAAAACGAAATCTGTGGCACATGCAGACACAAACCTCAGTTCCACAGGCATGCAAAGCAGACAACCCCTAGCGCTGATGTGTTGATTGATGGCAAAAGAGCCAGCCCAAAGCACAAAGTTGCCACAGATGCAAACAGGTGCAATGACTGTCTGGCTTGTGTCCGACTCGAAGCACTGTGAGGACAAACAAAACAGAAATTGTTTTGTTTTTGTTTCCATTGAATTGTGACAACTTGCTGCAAATCAGCAACTCTTTGCTGTTCAGCATGAGATTTTTCAAATGCAGCGCTTCAACTGATTTGGATGCAGTTCAAATCAATTAAGACCTGAAGATGACAATGTTCTCATAAGAGTGGCTATGATGCAGCAGCTGCTGCTGCCAGTGGCAGCTCATCGGTGGCACCAGCCACCTGCTGGCACTGCTAGCTAGCTGCCTGCTGCAGTTTTGGCACCAGGTGCCAGCACCCCAGGTGTTCCACATCCTTTTGAATTTCAGGGTCAAAATCACAATTGAAACTAGCATGGAAACTGCGATGTTGGGTGGCCAAACATTCCAAATCTGATTGATTTGATTGAGCAATTCTGTGGCGTCACCGGTTCATGTTCGAAGGATTGATTTTCCCATGGGAAGGCCAATGGGTGTTTTTGGCAACCCCTGCTGTTGATTGCCAAATGTCACAATCACAACTTGCTTTCGAGAGATTTTTTTATGTTTTCAATGTTGCAGTTACCAAAAAAAATGGTTGCCAGTTTGACTCATGTCCTCCTGCAAACAGCCACCTTTTCTGCATCTCTGCAACCATTGCGTGTGTTTGTGCGGCAGGGTTGGGTTTGGGTTGTGATTGTCCACAATGACAATCAATCCATTCGACTTGAGAAACATTCAGAGAGATTCAACAGACTTCCTTTCTGGATGCCTTGATTGGGAAAAAGACGCCGTCAAGGGACAAAAGTTTTGAGTTAAGACAATCAATTCTTTGGTCTCAGTTCAATTCAATTTTTCCATTTGGAGATTGACTTGCACTGTGGTCAATGTTTGTTGAAGCAAAGCAGTCCAGCATTGACACACCTGAAAAGAAGTTGTTTGGTCGGACTGCCAAAGATGTGCGGAGGCCATGATTTGAGTCTGCTGTGTCAATCCATTTTGGGATGCAGTGGATTTTGAGTTTCTGTTTTGCATGACAAGTCCCATGCAATTCATTCTGACAACCTTTCATTGAGATTCTGAAATTGAACGCAGTGAACGCTGGACCGAACCCACTTTTGGAGAAGGACCAGCATGTGGCTTTGATCACGTTGTTTTGCATGGAGCCAGTGCTGCCAAAGCAGGCCATCACAGTGAAAGAGAGCTCAGCCTCATTGGTGATTGTTGGGACGATGATGAAGTCTTTGATGACTCCCGATTGGCCTGCATGATCGCAGTCACCAAGGAAATGGACGGCATGATTGTCTTTGTGCCTGATTGAATTGTTTGTGATGTCCCATGAAACTGTTGTGCTCCCTGTCAGTTTGGTTTTGGCCTGCTAGGACCTCTGGATGAGCTTGCAAGCAGCACTCAACTCAGTCTGCTCAACACATGCAGAAAGCAGAGAACCAAAAAGAAATTCTCCATTTTCTCAGCAACCAGAGCAAACTGGGGATTTGTAGCAATTTGCCCAGTGTCTGCTTGATTTGCACGATTTGTGGTGTGCACATGTGCCTGCCATTTTAGGCGCCTGGGCGAGGGCAAGTGACCCAGGCCCCGGTGGTTGCGGACCCGGCGGGTCAAAGAGACTTTGTCACTTTGGTGGGACACGACATTTTTTTCCATGGCGAAACAGAGGCCCCAATGACAGTAGCAAATCATTGAGAAACGTCAAGCACAAGGCTAATTTTTAAAATGTTCTCTGCAAGGTCCCGCAAATGCTCCAATGCACTTCAGTCGTGCCTTGCGAACTCTGTTTGAATCACTCTTGAAATGTGGTCTTGAAACAATTCACAACTCTTGAAACCTCTTGAAATGCTCTTGAAATGTGTTGCTACCTCTTGAAACGCTTGAAACGCTTGAAGCTCTTGAAACGATTTTGAAACCCATGCCTTCTGGCAATTTTGCTAGTTTGTCGGTGCGCGCCGGGCGTTTCAAGAGTTTCAAGAGCTCTTGAAACGTGCTCTTGAAATGCTTGACAACTCTTGAAACCTCTTGAAATGCTGTTGAAATGTGTTGCTGTCTCTTGAAATGCTTGAAACGATTGAAACTCTTGAAACGATTGAAACTCTTGATTCAAACACGACTGCCAACTGCAGTGCTGTTACCGGACGTTGCTGATGAGCAATTTGTGGCAGCGAAGACCCGCACCAGCGATGTTGAAAGGGGGCGCACATGAGCTCAGCAATTTGAGATTTGACGATCCAGGGTTAAAAATAATGCCGCGTGTCGATTCTCACTTTCCCCCCCGCCTCACACGTTTGGGACGAAAATGAACTCGGGTCTCCTTCAAAGCACCGGACACAAAAAACCAGCCAATGTGAGGGTTTGGAAGTTGCGACAATGTTTGTTCCATTTCCTAGTTCCATATTTTTGTACAGCCCAAAAGTCGTTTCAGCAATTGCAAACAAAAACCATGCTGCAGTACGACGACTCTGCGTTCCACTTCTTCGTGCTCAGCACAACGACATGTTGCTTGGTTCCAGCATGGATCTCCTTGGCGTCACGCGCCCACAAGACTTTCGCAGGGAACCAAAAACTTGTTACAGCAGCCGCCAGAACAAGTGCCGAAAACAGCAAGATTGCACGCATAAAAAAAGACGCAGGCAAATTCACAAGTGGCTCTTCTGCCTTTCTCGCCAACCTTGTGGTGACATCAGTGTTGACAATTATTTTTCTTTGGACGCTTCGTCTTGTTTTGTCTCGAGATGGTGATGACGCAGATGCGTTTGATCCCTTCTCAACACTGGGAATCGACCCACGTGCCAGTGCCGGTGACATCAAGAAAGCATGCCGAAAACTCGTTCTTCAGTGGCATCCGGACCACTGCGTTCATGGCCCCTTGTGTGTCCCCAAGTTTCACATGATCATGAAAGCGCACCAAGCCTTGACTGACCCAGAAGCCCGTAAAAATTGGGAAGAGAATGGAAATCCTGACGGGGCACAAACCATGGAGCTTTCGTTGGGGCTTCCTTCAACATTGGTTAACCCTGAGCACAGAAATTTGGTGCTTCTGGTGCACCTGATCTTTGTGGTTGCATTGACACCACACTTCGTGTGGCTCCACTGTTCCAACTCTGCCACCTATGGTGACAACAACATCATGTGCGCCACCTGTTCGTTGCACAATGATTCCTTGGCAGAGTGCGCAATGGCCAGGAACATGCCTGAAATGCTCGCAGCGAGTGGCGAATTTCGGTCGATGAGTGCGGCAGCTTCCCAAGAGGAGAATGAATCCATTAAGACATTTTTGCGGCAGTTCCAATCGACAATGGCCAAGCCAAAATGGTGTCACCCGTCCATTGTCCGAAGAAACACTCTCTTGCAGTCCCACTTGTTGCGAAAGACAAATCTTTTCAGCAAACATGGAGTGGGCAAGGAACTTGATGACCTCGATT